>Ga0181524_10003816_pt1 | contig 14345 bp, 16 predicted proteins | sample PEATcosm2014_Bin_34_FD_119761 | JGI IMG/M metagenome (GOLD analysis project Ga0181524, IMG submission 119761) | Peatland microbial communities from MTU Mesocosm Facility, Houghton, MI, USA - PEATcosm2014_Bin05_60_metaG | ecosystem: Environmental > Terrestrial > Soil > Wetlands > Peat | place...
AATCGGCTTGCGAAGCGTCTACTTCGCGGCTTCTCTGTTTTACAGCAGGATTTCCAGGGTTCCCAAAAGGTTTCGTTTCCTCAACGTTTGTTGGTCAACACCTTCCTGTGCATAATTCAAGTGGTACGGAGGTATTTTGGCAATACCAGCGCCAGCCGCTGACACAAAGCCTACCGCTGGTATGAAAATTGGGGCGTAAGCCACCATGGATCACCTCAGTCGGTCAAGTGCCCCTCATAGACGGTTTGCAGAGCAAGCCTGAGAAAGAGGAGCGTATTGCTCATGCACGTTGATACACGTGCTGAACAGTATGGTGCTGCTGAATTATCTCTACGGATGGGGGTGGTCCGGAGCCGTCAGGCCAATATATGTGGATGTCGATAGCCTCGAACTTTGGTCCACTCGGATCGATCAGTTTCTCAATCGTATCAGCATTCTCTGTACCGATTTTTCTTGCGAATAACGCCCTAAGTACTTCCGATGAGGAAACTTCCGTTGGAAACGTGTCTGACTTAAGATAATTCTTAAGCTGTTCAAACGAATGTCCCTTGCAGAGCTGCCAAGCGAAATCTTGCAGTTTGTTGCAATTCTGTCCGGAAAGACGATAGAGAAGAAGCGAGTAGAATTCGCTGAGGTCGGGGAATAAGTTTTTCTGAGATGTCGTAAAGCGGTTCCATTTGAATTTTCCGACGGTGTCATCCTTGCGAACTCCCAGTTTCGCTTGAGCCAGCAGTCCTGTGGCATGGTCCCGATCGATTTGAAGGCGTTTTCGGTCATAATCGGTGCTCATCTGTGGCCTTCGGATCACTATTCCGATATCAGACCCGCTTCGCTTCCCTTCATGGTAGCGATTGTGAAAGTTAACGCGCGCTACAAGACCGCTAAACCTGGAAAGAGCAATGTAGTCTAACTCGGGTAGCCTCGTTCCTCCTGTTCGTAATACGACTCGATCGCACTCAAGTCCAGCTCATCGATCAGATCGCTGACGAAATACGCCAGGTGTCCTTCAGGAAGCCAATCTCGCAGACTGGGCGGCAGCAACAAGTCCTGTTCGGGAACGTAGGGGCGGTAGGTTTTTCCCATGCTCGAAAACTGGCACATCCGTCCTGTAAGTTTCAAGCATTATCAGCGGTTCGCGGGCGATTACTCGGACGGGCTCCTAGTAGACAGATGCAATTTCCGAATTCTTGGTTCTTCTTTGTGGGGATGGTGATGGCCTTTATTGCGTGTGCTAAGAGCTTGAACTTTGCCTTTCATACTTGGGTACCCGCCCATCTATGTAGGATATTTATTGCTGGGGGGAGGGAGTGTCCATGCAGTGGAATGGGAATACAGGGAATGGCGGGGGGAGAGCCAAACTCACAAGGCGCTGATTGCGGCAGACGAGTACCTAGGTGGCCAAATCTTGATGCAATTTGATTTTCCGGACGGAACCACTATAGCGGATCAATGCGGGTTGATTGAACACCAGCAATGATGAACGGTAGCCATAACGTTTCAATCCACCTTAATCTCCACATTTGCTTAGATGTTAACGTTATGTAGGGTCGGCTATACGCCTTGCCAGAATTGGATGACTCATCTCGGCCACAAGCACATAAATAAAGCGCCCCGAGCGCATATTTGATAGACATCTGCCGCCGTGAGACTCGATTGGTTTATACCGGCGCAACTAGCTCTTATCAGCGGGCGTCCTTAATCAGGAATGCAAGCGGCGAATAGAAGCAACAATAAGCGTGTCCGATAAACGGGTGATTATGCCAAACTAGACATGTCCAGTTAGTCAGGTGGTCACTTATAGATAACATAGGTGGTATAGAATAAATAACTAAAATGCCTGGAAAGTGCCTTTACGTGCGAAGAAAGGGTATTTCGTCAAATCAGAAAATAGCCGCTATAAGGGAAAACGCAATTATAGAGGGAGTCTCGTGGATAAGGCCATCCGAGGCTCAGGAACGTGCCTGAAGCCACGGAAATGCGAAGAAAAGGCATTCTACGCATGGCCTTAACTGCCTAAAAACGGCCAAAGACGGCATTTCCAAGCTACTTTGATGTAAACTTATGGTGTGAGCAAGCACTCCGCTCTAATCTTTAACCTGGTTACTTTTGGTACTTTTGGATTGATCCGCGATAAAGGACTCAGTATCCCGCTCTAGGTTCGCATAGTCGTTTCCGGCGCTGCTCCGCTGCTCGGGGATTCGGCTAACAATATCCTCTGAGACCTCCTTCTCCGAATAAATTCCCCCAGCATAAAGGCAACCTGCGATGATAAGGTTAATTTGCTCTACCGGTAGACTTTTCTTCCACTCTTTTGTCGGAAATCGCCGCCTCAGATAGACCTCAATATCCCGGCTGAGTTCACCGGGATGCCGCATTTTCCGAAGCGCACTTACCATGCTACTGTGCGTCCGGTGCCTCAAATCAGCTTTGGAGACGATTGACCTCAACTCCTCGTAGCGCGCACGGACCGGATTTGCAAAAGCTGTTGTAAGCTTCATGTCGCGCTTAAGGTAATGATCTAGGACGGCAATCGATTCCTTGACCTGTCGCTTAAGCGATTTGATCAGGCGCCCACGTGCCTTCCAATCTCTCGCGGCGTCCGGCGTGCGCATTTTGGTCGCGATGGCATCTTTGACCATGTATTCAGAGGTGATTCGGAAGAGTTCCGCTACAACTTCTTCATCCTGCAACGAAGGTCCATTTTGTGACTGCAAGTAGTTGATCAGTTTCCTTCTGAACTGGTCATTGCTAAAGGATGGCGGCTCCGCCAGACCAGTGAGATCGGGGACCAAGGACTCGAATTCCACCTTCATACGTACACCTCATTTAAGTGTTTTAAGCAGTTTCTCACAAAAGTCGTCTCGGGGCTGATGGCAGTATTAACCATAACCATCGCGGGTTACCGTTGCCACAGCAGGACAGGTTTACACGTATGGAGTGAATGTGAAAACGAACTTTTTCCCCCTTTTGCTCGGGTACGCAGCATTTGTGGACACCTTAGCCCTTTCAGTACAGGGGGTTCACCGTAAACGAGTGCCCCACACCCTGAGAATGGGACGGAACGTTGCCATTGGAAGCGGCAAGTCGAATTACGCCAGGTCGCAGTCCGGCATGTGTTGCAGGACCGGAAACCCGTTTGAGCTTAGGTATGGGCGCTTCCAACCCCAAAGACGAGCTGTTCCAAAAAACCGCCTGATTCTGCGTTCCGAGACCACGCCACTTACGAGGTGGTCGGCTTCGGCAGTTCTTGAAGCGCTGTTTTGCCGAGGCTACAACGTCAGAATATCCCAACTGGAACTGACTTTTGATACACAAACACCCGTGAAATTTGTGGAGCAACACGCACTCTCGTTACGACGTCGCCGGTGGAAGTGGGAGAAGACGATTTACTTCGGGTCTCCTCGGTCGGAATCGCAAGTCCGCGTCTACCAAAAAGCGCCTGGCGTCACACGCATCGAGTTCATATTGCGCCGCACTCTGCTTCGAGCCTTGGGGATCGAGTCGCTTGAGTCAATAGGCAAGCTGGCAAAGATTGACGTATTCACTAATTTCGCCCTCCGCGAGTTGCGCGATAGACCTGAATTCCCGGCGCCTCGCGACTTTTTGGCTCGGCGTTCGATCCGGTATCTCTACAAATTCTGCGCTCGGAAAGGACTGCCGTTCTTCTGGTGGACGAAAAGATGTCCGGAGGAATGCGGGCTCCGGCACATGCTTGGCCGACTGATCTGGTAACCCGCAGGCAGTTTTGACAGTTTTGACGGTTTTGGAGGGAAGCGTGGGAAGAACAAAAAGGCGAAGAATAGATCGGGAGGCACGCGAATTATTTGATGGTGGCCGATTCCTCTTTCACGCTGGTCGTGCGATCCGAGACCTCGGCGTTATTGGCGAGCGGCGGAATTGTTTGATTCTGACCCTTGCCGCTATGACTCGGGTGTTCGAGTCGCCTGTGTCAGTGTTGGTGAGAGGTTCGCCATCAACTGGAAAGTCGACCCTGATAAAGCGCAGCTTGGAGCTGCATCCGCCCGAGCTGCAGATTGAGCGCTCTAGTTTAAGTGCGAAGGCGCTTGTGAACAAAAAGGAATCACTGGCGCACAAGATTTTCTATTTGCAAGAGTATCGCGGAGGGAAGGACGCCCGCCTTTTGATGCGGCTCCTCCAGTCAGAGGGTGCAATAGCTCACGAGTTCACCACAATCCGAGGTTCTCAGCGCGCGACCGTCGTTGCCGCACGTTCCGGGTCTCCCGTCATTGTCAGCTCGACGACGGAACTCAAGGTCTTCGAGGACGACGAAACGCGGTTCTTATCCATCTGGGCGGACGAGAGTGATGCTCAAAATCTTGCGGTGTTAAAGGCACAACTTGAAACTCCCAAGCGTGTTCGTGTGCCGAATCTTTCGAGGTGGCGTGCAGTCTTCAACGCATTGGTGCCCTCGAAGGGAGATCTTCCCCTGTCGCCTAAATGGTTAACCTTTGTCGCTAAGCGCGTACCGCGTCAGCTTGTTAGGGTTCGCCGCGATTGGGACAGATTTCTAATCCTGCTGAAGGCGATAGCCCTAACCCGTCGGTGTCCTGGCACTCGGACCAAGGTCAACGTCGAATTTCAAGACTATTGTGTGGCCTACCGAATTTTGGAACCCGCTCTGGCAGCCACGATGCAGGGAGTGCCGGGGCAAGAACTTGAAATTGTGAAGGCGGTAAGAGCACTTAGCCGAACAAATCGAGACGTGACGGTTAAGGATGTTGCGCGGCATCTCGGGCGGAATATACACGTTACTTACAAATATGCGAGAAAGGCCATCAACCATGACTTTCTCAAATACGCGCCTGGTCGGCGAGAACGAAACCTAAAGCCATTGGAAACTACTTCCAAACGTCCGGGGTTCTTGCCGAAGCCGGTTATCGTATTGAAGAACAATCCTGAGCTTGGCAACTCCGTCCGATTCGTGGACCCGTTTAAGGGAAAATCTCGTCGGATTGAATATCCGTCGAAAGCAGCCCAAACCCCGCCTTCTTCCGGGAACGAAAAGACGCGCCTGAATAGCGGTTTCTATAACCGCTATACAGCCGTAAATGATTGAAAACATGAGCGCTAAAACCATTGATGTCCCAACGGTGTCCCGAACGGGCGGAAATGGCGCTCCTGTGCTGGTTGATTCGGCGGAGCTGGCGGAACGTTGGCGCGTGCCGGAATCCTGGATTCGCAACCGCACCCGTGCCCGCACCCCGAAGGAAGAGCGCATCCCCTGCGTACGGCTGGGGCGCTACGTACGCTTTGAATGGGGCTCACCCCGGCTGCAAAACTGGCTCGAAAAAAAGCGCCAATAAACATCTTGGTTTTCACTAAGCAAGATAATATAATCGGTGGCATGGGGAAGAAGAAAACACCGAACCCACATGCACAGGCGCTGGGCAGTCTTGGCGGCAAGGCGAGGGCAAAAAACCTGTCTCCAGAGGCAATCGCCAAGATTTCCCGTAAGGGCGGGAAGGCACGGGCGAAGAACCTATCCCCTGCTGAACGCAGCCGGATTGCGAAACTGGCCGTCCAAGCCCGCGAACGCAAACGAGCACAGCAGCGACGAAAGGGGGAGAACTGATGCGAAGCCGCAAACAAAACGGACAGATCATTCGTATCGGGGAGCGCTGGTATGTGCGCTATTGGGAGCGCCGCAATATCGGCGGGACCATTGAACGCAAACGCGTGACTCATACGCTTGGCGAAATCACCACGCGCGGCAAAAAGCCGCCAGCCGACATCGTGACCGAAGCCGAGCGACACATGGCGACGGTTAACAGCGGCGCAACCCCTGCCGAGCGAATCGTTACGATCAACGATTTCGCGGAGCTGGTTTATCTGCCGTGGATTGAGAAACACAAGAGGCCCTCGACAGCGAAGGGGTACCGGGACATTTGGGAAAATCATCTGAAGGCATATTGCGGAGCGGTTTGGCTGAAAGACACGCGGACATACCACATTCAAGGTTGGCTGAATGAAATTGGGAAGGGCAAGCTGGGCCGCAACACCCTTAAGCACATCAAGAGTGTCGTAAGCGGTATGTTTACGCTTGCGAAGCAACAGGACTATTTCCAAGGCGAGAACCCGGCACGCGATTCAGCGATCAATCCTGATGCCGCTGAACCCGAAGAGACTTATGCGTACAGCTTGGACGAAATTCAATCAATCCTTGCCGTGCTTCCTGAACCGGCGGCAACTGCTTTCGCAGTAGCGGCATTCATGGGCTTGCGTCATGGCGAGATTCAAGGACTGCTGTGGGAGAACTACCGCGACAGCGAGATGCATATTTCACGGTCTATCTGGAACGGCCACATTACTGCACCCAAAACGCGGAAGGGCCGCGCTCCGGTTCCCGTGATACGGCAGCTTGCTGAACGGTTGGAGATGCATCGGTTGCGCTGTGGCAATCCGCAGGCGGGGCCGATCTTCGCTAACAGTCTCAGGAAGCCTCTCAATATGAATAATCTTTTGGCGCGGGTTTTACTCCCGGCCCTTAACCGTTGCGTTTCGTGCCTCAAGCCGGAAGCAGCGCACAAAAAGGCAGATCACCAATTCAAACGTGATGAGCACATTCCCGAGTGGCATGGCTGGCATGCGGCCCGTAGAGGTCTGGGCAGCAATTTGTATCGCTTGGGTGTGCCTGATATGGTGATTCAGCGCATTCTCCGCCACGCCAACGTGAGCACGACGGCAACGTACTACATCAAGACGGCTGCCGATGATGTGCGGAGCGCTATGACGACGCTGGAGAACAACATCCCGAGCGCCTTTCCGATGCCTGAAATCGTTCGGGACAGTGATCGGACACTAAAAGCCAATTCTGGCGAAGGGTCCAATCCGGTAAACTGATGTAGGATAATGAGGTTACGTCACAACGGCCCTGTAGCTCAGATGGATAGAGCAGCGGTTTCCTAAACCGAAGGTCGGGTGTTCGACTCACCCCAGGGCTACCATTTCTTTCAATGGCTTACAGACGTTCTGCTCCTATCGCGAGGAAAATCAGAGAAACAGTTCGGGGTCGGGTAGAATGCAATAATCTATTCTTCCTATTTGCTATTTGCTCGCCTGTCACGGTACTTTCAGCGGCCCGGGCGACGCATGCCTGAGGTGATATATGTCCCTGAGTTTGTTCGACATCGTCGGTCCGGTCATGATAGGTCCGTCCAGTTCGCACACGGCGGGCGCCGCTCGTATAGGCTTTCTCGCCGGCAAGATTGCCGGGACCGCCGCGGAACAGGTGACTCTCTATTTTCATCCGGTGCTCATGCAAACCTACACCGGACACAGAACGCATGCGGCACTGATCGGCGGACTGCTTGGCTATCGCGAAGACGACCTCAGACTCAAGACCGCGCTGCAGGACGCGGCACAACGGGGGCTTACCTTTGATGTCCAGCAGGTCGAGCGCAGCCAACTGAAGTTTCCGGCAGAGGTCGCTTCAGGCGCCAGCGGCGCGGCCGATGTGCATCCGAACACGATGCGGCTCAGAATCGTCACTAAGGAAGGCACAACCATAGTCAACGGGATCTCGGTGGGTGGCGGCTGCATTGAAATAACCGAGATCGATGGCCTCGCCGTGCAACTCGACGGAAATTATCCCTTCCTGCTTGTCCGCGCCGCGGCGCCCTTCGAAAGCGGTGTTGCTCGCCTGCTGGGCGCGGGGCAGATCATAGCCACCTACGTCGGCGCGACAGCTCAAGGCGCGCTCGCCTGCTGGGTGCTGCGCGAGCCCGCCCCGCAAGCACTGCTGGATGCAATCGCCAGCCAGCCCCATGTCACCGCTGTCCGCGCCGTACCCGCGCTGTCGAATCTTCAACAGATCCAAGCGGTTCCGGCATTTTCGAATTTCGCGGAGTTTGCAACCCTTGCAAGCGACAAAGGTCTGGCGGCAGCCGCGGCGGACTACGAAGAACAGCGGACGGGAAAGAGCGCCGCGGAAATCAGGGGAATCTTTCGTGACATCCTGCGCGTCATGCGCGAGGCGGTCGCTACCGGCCTGGAGAACAAGCTCGAGTTGCTCGGCGGTTTCTGCGCCGGAGACGATGGCGCTAAGATGATGGCCGCCTATCGGGAAGGCAAAACCATTAGCGGCGGAATACTTCCCCTTGCCATTGCGCGGGCACTCAGCGTGATGGAAGTGAACGGAAGCATGGGGCGCGTGGTGGCGACTCCGACGGCAGGCTCCGCAGGCGTGCTGCCGGGTGTGATTTTCTGCCTCGCTGAAAGCCTGAAGAAGACCGAAGACGATCTGTGTGATGCTCTGCTGGTGGCGGCGGCGATTGGTGTGTGCATCGCTAATAAGGCTTCTCTTTCCGGCGCCGTCGGCGGATGCCAGGGCGAGATCGGCGTGGCTGCAGCGATTACGGCCAGCGCGGCGGCCTTTTTGGGCGGAGGCGATCCCGAGCAATGCATTCAGGCCGCGGCACTCACGCTGAAGAACCTCCTGGGTCTCATTTGCGATCCGCCGGCGGGACCGGTTGAGGTTCCTTGCATCAAGCGCAACGCGATCGGCGTGGCCGCCGCGTTAATGGCGGCAGACATGGCTCTGGCCGGCATTAAAAGCTACATTCCGCCCGATGAAGTCGTCGACGCGTTGGTCGATGTGCAGAAGTTGCTGCCGCAACAACTGAAGGGCTCTACGATCGGCGGTTTGGGCTGCACGGTCACCGGGCAAAAAATGCGCCTGGAATGGCAGTTGAAGCTGAAGCAAATGAGTTAACTGTCCAGCGCATCTGCGCCGGGCTCCGGGAGTGGGGTTTTAAGGGGTGAGCGAAGCCTGATGAAGCTGCGACTCGGATGCATCGTCTTCGCGCTTGCGGTGAGCACTCTGGCGCCTGTTCCTACGCTGGCGCAGGGGCGGCCGGGCGGCTCTGCCCCAAACGCCGCGGACTCCAGTGCGGATGGGTCGGCAAAAGCGGTCTCGAAGACGGACAAGCGTAAACAGTTTGTGATTGATGTGGTGCGGACGGCGACTGCCTTGCCGGTTGCGGACCAGCAGGATCGCTTGAGGGTCCTTTATTCGGCTTCCAATGTCATTTTCCCGATACGGCCGGCGATGGCCGTCAGCTTCAGTCGCGAGGGCCTGCGGATCGAGCAGGAATTGATTCAGCAAGGCAAGACGCCGGCGGTGTCGATGCTCGATTGCGGCGGCGTGGATTGCGGCTCCGTCAAGATTCTGGTGGAGAACGTCCCGGCGGCAAACGTCGATTCCGCCGAGCAAAGCCTGGTCGGCGCCGTCTCGAAATGCGCTGCGGCTGTTATGACAGTGCGGCAACTGCTTGATGCGGGATTCGAGAAGGGCAGGGTCGCGCCGCGCGCATCGCTCGCCGTCATGGAGCGCGTGGGAGTCAAAGCGCCATGGTCGCAGCAGGCCTTCGAAAAACTTTTCGCGAGTCTGCCGAGCGACGCCAATGCCTTCAGGCCGCAGGCCGCCGACTTCGCGACGACGTTTACTCGAATGGCTCCGGAAGTCGACAAGGCCGCGGCGGGCCAGGCAGGTCTCCGGCTGCTGGCCTGGCTGGGCAAGATAGACGCGAGCGCGGATCGCAACCTGGCCGTCAATGCCACGACTGGCTCGTTGAAAGAGCTGTTTGGGGACAAGGGCTTCGAGAACCTTCTCGCCTCCGACGTGATGGCGCGGCAGGCGGCGCAAACCGCCGGTCAGCCGGGCGAAATGACGCATCCGCCCGAGGAAAGCGTTTCGGTGCTGAGGGCGATTGCGCGGCGGGACAGCGACCGCACGGACGAACTCAACGCCATGCCGCCCTCGTTGCGCGCACGCGAGGCGGCGGCAAGCGGTTTCGCTTCCGGCACTACCGACGCGAATCGCAAAGAGGCGGATCATTACTTCGACATAGCGTTTGCGGCTCTCAACGATGTGTGGGACAACCGGGCGAGCGTGCGCGATGTTCACGCCGTGGTGCAGGAGGTGGCCGAGGCGGCCGCGCAGGTGGATGCGGTTGACGCCCTACAGCGCACACGACGCTTGCAGGATCCGACAGCCCAGGCGATCGCCATGCTTGCGGTGGCGCGCGTGGTCGCCAGCCGGTAGCGCGGTGAGCGAAACGAAGGAATTCCCGGGCAGGGCGTGGGGCTGAGGCAACAACCCCACATTAGCTCCACCTGCGGCTCCGCAAATGTGGGCCACCAACCCGGCTCGACTTCGCTCGCCATAACGGTCTGAGATATACCCCCTGGCATCAACACTTTTCGGCTGCTTACTGGCGGCCGTTGATATTTCTTGCCGAGGATTCAAGGAATCGCATCAGATGAGCAGGCGAGCATTGTTCTTGAAAAGAGACAATGCCGCCGTGATCCCCGTTTTGGCCGGCGATTTCGCGATGCACAGTAGTGGACGGGAACTCTTCCCGGATGGTAAGCCGGTCGTTCGCCAGCGAAATCCGCGGTGCGGCTTGACATTAGCGGGAGCGAATCCAGCGGGCTCACGCCGACTGGGCTTAGTGGTGTATTCTGATCGGGTGGCACTCTGGATTCCGCGGCAAGCATAATCGACGGAATCGCAACCGTTTTGGGCTTGCATCCAACTGAATCGGAAGCTACTATGGAGCATCTTCCGGACCGCACCACCCCGTGCGGCATGCCTAGCGCCGGATTCTGAGGCGCAAGCGGACAGAGATTTAATCCCGTCGCCGTGGCCAACCTACCTAAGCGGTGTGCCTCAGGAGCGACGGCAAGAACCGGATTCTGAATTCTGATAATTGCAGTGCACAATGAGCAACCGAAAATATGAATAATGGACCCAACAACCCTGCCGGGGGTTCCGGAGGGAAAGGGCGCAGACGGCGTCGTGGACGCAGAAATCCGTCTGCGCAGCCACCACAAGGCGGACAGCGCGGCCATCAGCGCCGCACTGGCGCATCCGGTCGCGCCGGCGCATCCGGTTCGCGGCCTGGCAACCGGTCTTCAGGGCCGAAATTCCAGGACGCGCATATCTATACCGCGCCCATGGATCACAACTATCGAACGGCGGAAAACGAAAACGGTAGCGCGCGCAACAATCGCGGAACACGCTTCGTGCAGCAGGAATTGGAAGCGCTGCCGACGGCCCACAATGGAGCGCCGCGAATTTTCGCCTTCGTCGACGACCTGTTTTTCCTGGCCAAAATCCAGGAGACGGCGCGCAAGCTGAATGTCAAAGTACAGTTCGTCAAGAGCGAAAAAGAGGTTCTGGACGCCGCCGCCGAGAGCGAGCAGGCCCCGTCGCTCATCATCATGGATTTGAATAACGCTTCGGTGAAGCCGGTTCCCACGATCACCAAGCTGAAGTCCAAGCTCAAGAAGCAAACAAATATCATCGGCTTCCTCTCCCACGTCCAGGGCGACCTTAAGATCAAGGCACAGGAGGCGGGGTGCGATATGGTTTTGCCACGGTCGGCCTTCTCGCAGAACCTGCCGCAATTGCTTCGCCGCCACGGTTCTTCCACAGACTTACAGTGACCGGGAAAGCCTGATTTTCGAGCCAATTTGCGCAACCGGCAACCTGACTTCGGTCGGGCGGAATCCAATTCAGCTGCGGGCTTGCTCCACGCTCGTAGCGGCTGGTGCCCATGTCGTTGACCAGAACCTTTGAAGACAACGAAGTTGGACCGGAGGTCGAGCGGATTTTTGCCGATATCCGGGCCAGTTTCGATCTGCCCTTTGTGCCAACGCCGTTCCGGGTGCTGGCGGCAATCCCCGAATACCTGCGGCTGATGTGGCACGACTTGGGGCACGTCGCCGCCTCGCGCGAGTTTCGCTCAGCCGCGGTGGCGCTCCAGGAGTTTGTCCATTCCGAGGCAATCACGGGCGGTTGGCGCTTCGCCGACCAGGAGCGCGTGCTCGCCGAACAGAAGATTTCGAGCGAAGACACGCTGGTGCTCTCCGGAGTTGTGGGTGTATTTAACCGCGCGCTGCCTGCACTGACGCTCTTTCTCCGGCTCATGCAGCTTGGCTATTCAGGAGGGACGGCCGGGCGCGTGACGCCGGGAAAGCTTTCTCCCGCGCTCTCGCGGCTCATCACCTTGAACGTGCCTAACGAACGGGAGGCCAGCCTTCGTGTGTGGCTTCTCTACGGCGACATCAAGCGTACAACCGGCGAGGGGCACATTCTTGACCTGTTCCGCGTGCTTTCGCCTTTTCCGGGTTATCTCGCTTCCGCCTGGCTGGACGCCAAGCGGCTGTTCAAGGACGAAAGCTTTCAAGATGCGCGAGAAGAGGTGGCCCGTCGCGCCGCCGCGTGTGTTACCGGCATCCCCGTGCATGACCACCGCAAACTGGCGCGGCACATCAGCGCCGAGCAGTGGTCCGAGGTTGAGGAGACAGTGGACGGTTGCGTTCGTCTTCTCCCGCTCTACACTTTATTGACGGCCACTTGGCGGCGTTCATTTGCGGTTGAGCAAACGGTCATCCGGGCGGCTTCCTGAAGCGTAGCAATCCCTTGGCCCTGTAGCTTGGAAAGCACCTACTCTGAGCCACGCCCCGTCAAAAAAGCATTTCTGAAACAAGCTCTAGTAAACTGGAAGCCTGATGCCGCGCGGGCTCCGCTGCGGCTCCGACTGCCAGCACATGGGACGAATCCACGTACTTTCCGAGCACGTTGCCAACAAGATCGCCGCCGGCGAAGTCGTCGAGCGCCCCGCTTCGGTTGTCAAAGAGCTCATCGAGAACTCGATCGACGCCGGAGCTACCCGCATCCGCGTCAACGTGGAGGCCGGCGGGAAGAAGTTGATCGAGATTGTCGACAACGGCTCCGGCATGGTTGCCGACGACGCTCTGCTTGCCTTTGAGCGCCACGCCACCAGCAAACTGAAGAACCCGGAAGACCTTCTCTCCATCGCCACCCTGGGCTTTCGCGGCGAGGCGCTGCCCTCCATTGCCGCCGTTAGCCGGTTGCGGCTGGAGACTTGCTCCGCCGGGGAAGCCAGCGGCACGGTGGTTGAAATTGCAGGCGGCAGAATCCTGAAAGTGGAGGAGGCCGGACTTCCTCCGGGCACTTCGATAGCGGTTCGCGATCTGTTTTTCAATACGCCTGCGCGGAAAAAGTTCCTCAAGGCGGAGTCGACCGAACTCTCGCATATCGCATCGCTGGTCACGCATTATGCTCTGGCTCACCCCGACAAGCATTGGGAGTTGCATACCAGCACGCATGCCATGCTGATTGCGGCTCCTGTGGATTCGCATGCGGAGCGGATTTACCAGGTCTTTGGCAAGGAGACTCTCGACCAATTGATTTCGCTGGCGGCGACGGTTCCCCTGGAGCGCGTCGGGTTGCCGCCATCCTCGGCCTGGGGAAGGCGCGAGCGCGCTGCGGAGGCGGATAACGATGATCCGGCAAAGGGCGATCTCCGCGTCCACGGTTTTGTCAGCAAGCCCGAGGTGCAGAAGCTCAACCGCAACTCGATTTTCATTTTTGTCAACGGCAGGCTGATCCGCGACCGCCTCATCCAGCACGCATTAACCGAGGCGTATCGCAACATCCTTCCGCCCACGGTTTTCCCCGTGGTCCTGTTGTTTGTCGAGATGCCGTTCGGCGAGGTTGACGTCAACGTCCATCCGTCCAAAACCGAGGTGCGCTTCCGTCAGCAGAGTTTTGTGCATGATTTTATTCGCGACAGCGTGCGCGCTGCTCTCATGCAGGCGCGTCCGGTCCCGCAGTTTATACGCGAACTTCACGCCTCGCCCACGGCCGCTGCCGCGCTCACTTCCGGAGCGTCGTTTGCTGCTGGAGAGCTCGCGACGGCGTTCTCGCTGGCCGCGCCCACGCTGCCGGAGCGCAATGCGGACATCCAGTTTTCGGGCAGCTTCGCGGTCGAGGCGAATGCCGCGGTGCCGGTGGCACGCTTCGCGCCACAGACCTTCGGATCGCACATCAATGCAAACAGCGGGGCTGAAAACGGCGGAATGGCGGTCGGCGGCAGCCTGCAACCAGCGGCACGGCCAGAATTTATTCCCGAACGGGGAGGCCAGTGCGGACCTCCTCTGGAGGTCTCCGATGACGGCATGGATCTATCCGCGCTTGCGACGCTGAAGCCGGTTGGGCAGATTCGCGACTCGTTCATTCTCGCGGTCAATCCACAGGGGCTCTGGATTATCGATCAGCACGTGGCCCACGAGCGTGTGCTTTTCGAGAAGGTGCTGCGCGCAAGGCTGGAGATGCGCGTTGAATCGCAGCGCCTGCTGATGCCGCTGGTCATCGAACTCACGCCGCAACAACTGGCTGTTTTCGCCGAACTTTCCGAGGAGTTGCAGCGCAACGGCTTTGAAGCCGAGCCCTTCGGATCGCGCACGCTGGCCGTCAAGACCGCGCCCGCCGGCATCGATCCCGCCGCGCTCGA
>Ga0181524_10003821_pt1 | contig 14337 bp, 16 predicted proteins | sample PEATcosm2014_Bin_34_FD_119761 | JGI IMG/M metagenome (GOLD analysis project Ga0181524, IMG submission 119761) | Peatland microbial communities from MTU Mesocosm Facility, Houghton, MI, USA - PEATcosm2014_Bin05_60_metaG | ecosystem: Environmental > Terrestrial > Soil > Wetlands > Peat | place...
AGGGAAACGAACTCCACTTCGAAATCGCCGGGCGTGAGGAGCTTTGCCGTGCCGCCCGCAACGGGAACAGAATAAAGATGAGTCCAGCCGTCGCGCTCCCAGGGAAACACCAGGTTATCGCCGGCGCCCCAGAAGACCTGATGCTCGGCCGCAATATGGCGAAAGACGCTGCCGCGACCGGCATCGGCGCGCCAGACCTCGTGACCCTGACCGGAGGCAGCGTCAGCCACGCGGATCGACCACGGCTGGCCGGTGCGTTTGGGCCCGAAGATAAGGTCGTCGCGTGATGAGGGATGGTGCAGGAAGGCAACCTGCCTGCTGTCCGGCGACCAGACAGGGTCGGAATCCTGGTCAACGCTCGCATCGAGATACTGGAGGCTCTTGCCCCCCAGGTTGTACATGCCCACGAAGCTGTGATCTCCACGGCGGCTGACGAAAGCGAGGCGCGATCCGTCGGGCGACCAACGGAGCGAGCCGGCTTTGCCCTTGTCGTGGATCAACTGTTCGGGCTTGGCGGCTTCGGTCAGTTTGACCAGCCACACCTGGTCCTTGAAGACGTACGCCACACTATCGCCATTCGGAGAAACCGCCGGAGAATGCCCCTCGGCCAGCTTGCGCGGCGCCCCGCCCTCGACTGCGACAACCCAAAGGTCCTGTTCGACGCCCTCGGGTGCGCTCGCCGGGTTGGGGTAGGCGCCCCCATTCTCGAAGTCGCCCCCGCGACCATAGAGTATCGCCCGGCTGTCGGGGGTCCAGGTGAGGTCCGCGATCTCCTGGCCGTCGTCTTGGGTGTACCGGGTGAGCTGCCGTGACACATAGCCTCCACCCCTGCCGGGCTCGGCCACCCAGATGTTGCGAACCCCGCGCTCATCGAACACCCAAGCCACCCTGCCCCCCGCCGGCGAAGCCACGAGCTCGGTTGGGAATGGAGAGCTCAACACCTGTTCCAGCGTGAAGGAGCCTCGCGCGCCAGGGACGCCCCCAAGGACGAAAAACAAAAGGACAGCGGTCTGCAATCTTCTACCAGAGAGTATGAACACCACTATTCCTCCTTGTGTACCGGCCGTGGACGCATGCGCCAAACGTTCTCTGTAATCTGTTCCCTATTCCCTATTCCCTAACCCGCGGCGTCCGTGGCCGCGTGGCCCAAATGCTACTGGACCTCGGCGGGAAAGTAAATGGCGGCGCATCCGGGCGCCGGCGCCGGCAGGCGCTGGGCACGTGAAACGACCCGCGGCGTCGCTGATCGCCCTGCGTTTCCGGTGTCATTTGCGACACAGGGACGGAGGGTGAATGTAGATGCGAGTTTACCTGGCCAGGTGTTGTAGCGGCGTCCCGATCAGATCGGGACAGGTTCCGCCGCCTGTCCATTAAACTGACTCACCACCCGACAGAGGGAAACTCTTGAGGAACAGGCAATTTCAGGTTACCTTCAACTAGTTGAAACTGGTTCGGTGGTGACGCATGGAAGTCATAGGCGCATCTGACGCGAAGACTCACCTGTCAGCTCTGCTCGATCGCGTGGCGAGAGGCGAAAGGATCACGATTACAAGACACGGCGTTCCGGCGGCAATGCTGGTGCCGGTTCGAGACTCGGATCGAAACCTGACGCATGAGGAGATTGTCGAGGGCATGCGCACGTTGCGTAAGCGCGTAAAGCCCGACACCATGAGCGTCCGCGAAATGATAATTGAGGGACGGCGATTTTGAGCGGCGTTGTTGTGGGTGCGTCGGTGGCACTTGCCTGGTGCTTCCCGGATGAAGCCAGCGAATACGCGGACGGGGTCCTGGTGGCACTGAAGGGGCAGACGCTCGTTGTTCCAGCCGTATGGGGTCTCGAAATTACCAACGCGCCACTGACCGGTGAGCGTCGCAAGCGATTGAACCTGCCGGAAATCATGCGCTTCGTCACCTTGCTGGAGAGACTTTCAATTCTTTAGGATGGCCAGGCAGTGGGCGCAGACCTGCGTTTTTTGTAGGTCTGCGGCTTTTCAAGATTCACGGCGGGAAAAGCCGCAGACTTCGAAAACCACGAAGTCTGTGCCCGCTGTTGGAGTTGGTGGGCGTCCGCAGCCCGTCGATGGTGAAGACGCGAACACGCGGCAGCGTGAGGATCGCTTCCCGGCACCATTTCTCGACCAATTGAGGTGGGACCATCGCGAGGGCCGTAAAAGGTCTATCCTCAGCGTGGGTTTGAATGGCACCCACCAGCGAGATCAGCGTCTTGCCCGTACCGCACTCCGCAGTCACAGCACCCGCGCGGGCCTGCTGCCAGCGCCGGACCAAGCCCATGATGGCGAGGGTCTGGAGAACGTCCCGACGGAAGCCGAAATGTGATACTTTTTCACGACGTGCGAAGGCTTCGTGTATATCCGTTAGAATGTCAGGCCGTTGAATTATGAGTTCGACCAATTGAGCGGAGGTCCTGCTTTTCTCAGGTTGGGCTTCGGAAAAGACCTATTGATCTGCGCACAAGTTAGGGGAGATGTCTGGGCTTGCCTACCGCCGTCTTGGGTCGTGCCTCAAGATGTCAAGCAGCGGAAACCAAAAGGAGGAGGAAAAAAACGAAATGGACGATATGAGGAGAAGGGACTTCTTGGCGCTGGGCACGGGTCTGGTCGCGGGACTCACCCAAGCCAGCGGGCTCGAAGCCTCTGCGAAAGCTACCCCATCGACTCAAGCCGCCCTCGGACAGCGGACAGGCAGATTGCGTCTTGAGATGATGAACAACGCCTTTCGTTATAGAGGCGACTGGTGCGAAATCCCTGACTGGAGCATGGGACTCGAAGTGGAAAATGAACTTCTTCAGACCGCGGCGGCCAAGGCCAAACTACTCAGCGAAGAACCACCGCAGGTTGAGTTTCATTTCCCAGCGAGGCAATTGACCTGGGAGATCAGGGCGGAAACAGAACTTGCCAGCAACCGGCTCATTTTGCATTCGACGATCCGCAACGACTCGCAGCATCCGATAGCCCTGGGCAAGGCAGTTCTGCTGTACAGCGACAGAGTGAGCGGGTTCTGCAGGCCCGGGGATGATCTTGTGTATTTGCCGATGACCTCAGGCCAGGGTTTGAATCAGGTCCGATCCTTGAATGCCAAACCTGCTGCAAGCGATATCGCCATCCAGGTGTTCAACCAAAATCAGAAGAAAGCTCTCCAGGTGGGATTCGTGACCTTCCTGCGAGCCAAGACTCAGATCAAGCATGAGTACAGCCCGGCGAAAGGCCTTCAACTGAAAGCATGGTGCGAGTTCGACGGGTGGGAACTCCCGCCGGGAGCCAGTACGCCTACGGAGACGTTGACCGTGGCCGTGGGGGAGAATCCCCATGCGCAGTTGGAGGGGTGGGCTGATGCTGCTGCACGTCTGTGTCATGTGCGTCCTCGGAACTGGGAGGAGCAGCCCAATGGTTGGGTCGGTGGGTCCTGGGTTGATATGGGGTACGCAGAGCGGTACGAGGATGGCATTTTGCGCAATGCAAGGTCGATCCGCCAGCGGCTGGCTGGATTCGGAATTAATTACATCTGGGAGAGCATCGGGAACCTCAAGGATGGCCAGCCCGGCGACTGGCTGGATTGGAATTATAAGAACTTTCCGAATGGCCATAAGTATCTGCACGACGCACTGGAACAGTTGGGGATCAAGCTGGGGCTATGGTGTGGCGCTTTCATGCTCAGTTCGAAGCTCGAAGACAAAGTCAAAGAGCTCTGGGACGCGCTCTTCAAGCAGCCCGACGGAAAACAACCTATGATATACATGCCCGCGTGGGGTTATGGGCTGGACAGCGCGACGGAGGATTTCCGCAAGCCGGTGTACGCCCTCGATCCGAGCCATCCCAAGACATTGGAATTCCTACGGAAGGTCTTTCAGACTTATCGGGAATGGGGCGTCCGCTATTACATGATTGATTTTCTTGCGGCGGGGGCGGACACTTTGAGTAACATTCCCCATGCCAAGCACTTCGACAAGACGCTTGTTTCCGGGCCGGAGGTTTTCCAAAAAGGCTTACAAGCCATACGTGATGCCTGTGGAGATGACACCCATCTTCTCGCGTCTTCGGGTCAAACGTATCATACCGCAGGATTCATGGACTCTGTGCGAACGGGAAATGATTTTGGTGAGGGACGGAACATAGCTATCGGCTTTGACACGTACCCGGCCACTTATGCGCTTAAGCCACCCACCCACTGGAGTGGACCGGTGCATGCGCTGACGAATCAGGCGGCCAACTACCACACGCATCGAAAGCTGTACATCAATAACTCAGGAGATGTCCTGACCATCGATAAACCACTGCAAGTGAATCAGGCGCAGGTTAATGCCACCATCCATGCGATGAGCGGCGGTCCAAGCATGTTGGGTGACGACATAACTTATATTGAAGAGGACAGGCTCAGCCTGATTAAGAAGACCTTGCCCAGACCGAAAGACGTCGCCGTTCCGGTGGATTTATTCACGCGGAAGGAACAAGGATATCCGCGGGTTTATCATCGAAGAATAAGCAAGTCCTTTGGCTCCTATGATGTTGTTGCCGTGTATAACCTTGAGACCACGCGATCTGTCAGGCACGACGTTGATCTTAAGTCGCTGGGGCTCGATGCAAGCCGGCCGTACCACGTGTGGGAGTTCTGGAACTCTGAATATGTCGGGAAAGTTCAAGGGCGACTGAGTGTGGAGGTCTCCGCTCTCACGGTCAAGGTTTGTCGGTTGACCGAAGACACAGGACAACCGGTGATTTTAGGCACCGACATGCATGTGCTCATGGGGGAGATGGAGATTGACCAATGCGAGTGGGATGCGACTGAAAAGGTGCTTTCGGGGCGGGCCCTGCGTCCGGTAGGCGAAAGAGGAAACGTATATATTTATGGGCCACCGAGAATGGGCGTAGCGAATCCAAAGGGGTTCTATCTCGCGAAAGATGTCGAAAATGGCTGGCTAATCATTCGGTGTCCTCTACGTTTTGAAGAGGGCTGGGCTGAATGGAATGTGAAGTTCTTCGATCTCACGTTCTCGGCGCCACCTTTCCCGCCTTTCTGACCGTGGAAGGGGCAAGGGCATCAGCAGCCGTGCTGGCGAGCCAACCTGAAGACGTCTGGCGACAGCGCAAAACTTCTCCGAGCGCTACTCAACACACCCGAAACCGCATCGATCCTGTGGCGGCGAGACTGCCCAGCCGTTGTGCCGACACAACGTGCAAGGTTGCCGGATACGAATCGGGCCTTGTCACTCGTGTGGTGTCCGAGTTAACGATTTACAGTTAATGCGATCAGCATAACTCTCCTTATCTGTGTCGCGGACAGGATGGGACTTTCACTACCCACCTCCTGGGGGCTTTCTTGAACCAGTCGGCCCACTCCGGCACGACCGGCAGCCCAAATCGTTGCGAGATGCGGCACAGCACGAACGTCTGGTTGTTGGCACACAGGATTGTTCGCCTACCTCCCGGATCGGCCCCTGGACGTGTCCTGGCCAGCGCCGCTGAGATTGCCACCAGATGGCGGATTGGTTTGCGGCCAGCGATAGTGATAGTCCCACGGAAGCATTGAGCGTCTTCACCCAAGCTAGGCGGACTGGCTTGACTTGATGGTTTCCGGCGCGCAGTATCGGTACATTTCAATGACACTGTATAAGTGCCGCCGCAGGGTGTCTGCGATGTGGCGAAAACAAAACTTCCTTACGACCGCCTTCAGGGAAAGCAGATTTGCGTCGGCGGGGGTGAAGTGTGCAATTGACCTGGGCCGCGCTGTCGGGCTCTGGTAGGTATAAGAGTCCACTAGATGTTCGTGACGTCTACAAGGTTCGCGGATGAATCAGCGAACGCTGTTCCGCCCGGATCGAAAGCTCCGAGGTCCGGGGCGGCGGTTGAGCGTCCAAAGTGAGTCTCCTGGCACGCAATCACCCTTTGAGATGAGGAGGACAATCCTATGTCAGAAGCAAACAAGGCTCTAGGTGGGAGATTCTTCCAGGTCCCGGATTGTTTTGGCTTTTTGGGCCATTTTCCTTGCCTTTTTCTGCTTCCCCTCGCGCCGATAAAGATTGGACATGTTGGTATACACCATGGCCAGGGTAAGAGCATTCGGTTTCGGCTGCTTGGCAAGAATCGTCAACACGTCGGAAAAGGTCTGTTCCGCTTCCGGGAACTTATCCTCCTCTGCGTAGGCAACCCCCAAGTTGTTAAGGGACGCCACCACGGCGGGACTCTCCGGTCCGTACACTTTCTTCCTGATCGCTAGAGCCCGTTGATAGAGCAAATCTACGTTGACTTGCTTGGACTTCAGTACTAGAAGTCCGGCAAGCCTGTCAAGACTTTGGGCCACCTCGGGGTGATTCGGCCCCAACACCGTCTCCCGTATGGCAAGCGCGCGCTTATAAAGGGGCTCGGCCTCGGCGTATTTCTTTTCCGACCGATAAAGCTCTGCAAGGTTGTTCAGGCCGGAGGCCACTTCGGGGTGGTTCGGCCCCAAGGATTTTTCCGTAATGGAGAGCGAACGCAGATACATCGGCTCAGCATCTGAATATCGACCCTCCTGACTGTACAGAGTTGCCAGATTGTTGAGGGAGTTGCCCAAATCAGGATGCTCGGGTCCAAAGGCCGCCTGCCGAATTGCCAATGCCCGCTTCAGGAGCGATTCACCCTCGGTGTATTTCCCTTGACGGACATACAGAGCGGCTAGGTTATTGAGGCCGGGGGCAAGTGCCGGATCATCCGGTCTTAAGGTTTTTTCCATGATGAAGAGAGCTCGCTGGTAGAGCGGCTCGGCTTCCGCGATCTTGCCCTGCTCCCAATAAAGTGCTCCCAGGTTGTTCAGGGTGTTGCCCACGTCGGGGTGCTCCGGTCCCCGGATTTTCTCGAGCAGCGCGAGGCACTGCCGGTAAAGCGGTTCGGCCTCCCCATACCGGCTTTGGTATTGGTACAATGCCGCCAGATCGTTTAGCGCTGTGGCCTTTTCAGTGGCTGTCGAGTTATCGCCCTTCTCCCATATGCCCAGGGCGCGTTTGAAAATGGGCTCCGCCTCCGTGTACTTGGCTTCCCGCACGTAAAGTTCGGCCAAGTTGTTCAGCGTCGTGCCCAAGCGACGATCAAGTGGTCCGAATGTTTCCGCTTCCTTTTCCGCTTGCACAAACTGCGACTCTGCTTCGCCGTATTGCTGTTGCCCGAAGGCCCGCTCGGCCGCATTGATCGCGTCGTCCCAACGGCTCGTCTGCCCAAACGCCATCCAAGGCACGGTAGCTATAAAGAATGCCCACAAGATGAGGTTTCGCATTCGGCGCTCCCGAAGACCGTTTGCTCTGAAGGGTGGTGACGCGGGGAATCGGGCGACGTCAAGAGGGGAGGGCAGGAGCTTGGGCTACTCCCCGTGGTCACTACTCAGGCGGCGTAAATCCGGCACAATGCTGGATTGGTCTCCGACACGTCCCCAAAACATGTTACAGGCCCGTTACGCGTAAGTCAATCTTTCGTGAATTCTTTCGTGAATTCTTGGGTAAGATAACAGGAAAGGTTGGGACGTGTTGTCACTACCGCTCGAGCTGGCGACTCATTTCGCAGGGTTCCGTTCCGAATCCGCAAGAAGAAACTTCACGGAATTTCTTCCCCGGTCCCTCGGGCTTCCACGAGTTTGCGGGTTTTTACGCAAATCACCCCGTGAAAGTTGACCTAATCCCGCGAGTTCGCAAAGGCCAGGGTTTTGGCGGAGTACCGGATTCCGCTACTTTCCAGCTTGCTCCAGGATGCTCTGGCAAACATGCTCACATCCTTTTCGGTAGTAGTGCAACCCTGAAGCAGAAAGCCTACGAGCTTGCGTTGGCGCAACTGTCGAAGAACTGATTCCACTACGCACAAGCGATACCCCGAAGGACACAGTGTGTATTGAACTCGACACTACGCTGTCCTAGCATGAAGGTCTCCGGGTGGACCATCCGGCTCCAGAGGCTACTTATGGACGCAGACCAGCTTCCCGAACGCCAACGATCCGAACGTGTGCCCAGCAGAATCCCCGTTACGCTCGCCCTGAAACATCTGGGCTATGAGTTACAGCGCAAGTGGAGTTGCGCATTGTCAGCCTTTCCGTCTTGCTCGCTGCTTCCTCCTGAATCGTGCGTATAGCGTCATTTGTTCGAGATCCTGGTGGAAATCTGCAAGGAACTCCGCTCGGCGCTGACTACCTGAATGAGGAACCAATTAGGAGCAGAGGTGGACCGGACAGAAAGTCAGGACGAACTCTACCAGAAGGTCGCGCAGGAGTATGGCGAGGCTCTTGCCCGGATGGCTTATGCCTATGAAGCTGATCCGGAACTGCGTCGGGACCTCTCGCAGGAAGTCCATCTGGCGTTGTGGCGCAGCTTGGCGAAGTTCAACGCGCGGTGCTCGCTTCGAACCTGGGTCTACCGCGTTGCGCATAACGTGGCGGCGTCGCACGTCGTCCGCCAAACCAAGGGCAGGAGTGTAGGGACCTTTCTGACCTTGGAAGAGACCGAGGCTCAGGCGGGTATCGAAGACGTTGAAGATTCCGCGGATCGCGCCCAGGCGCTCGGTCGATTGTTCACGCTGATCCAGCAGCTCGATCCGCTCGATCGCCAGGTGATCATGGCGTATCTGGAAGGTCTGGACGCGGAATCGATTGCCGAGATCACAGGCCTCACCGCGGCGAATGTCTGGAGCAAGATTCACCGCATCAAGAACGTGCTGGTCCGCCGATTTCATCGAGGAGACCGAAATGCCGTGTGACGAGTTGCCCGATGATCTGAAAATTCCCTGGAAGGAGGCCGGGATGCACGGACAGGTGTTTTCGCCGGGTCAGCTTCGTGCGGAGGCGGAGAAACTGCGGGCCTCGCTGCGTAGAGTCTACCTCATAGTCAGTGTTGGCTTCTCGACTGCGGTAGCAACCTACGCCTTTATCATCTTCAATTTTCACTATTTTCACAACACCTTGATGCTTCTTGGGTCAAGCCTGGCGCTCCTCGCTTTTGGGTATTTGGTGATCGACACTCTGGCAAAGCGGGCCCGAGCCTTGCCCGACCTGGGCGAAACCGACGGCCTTCGCTTCTATCGGTCCGAACTGGAACGTAAGCGTGACTGGCATCGCGGGCTCCCGTGGCGGTTACGGATGGTTCTCGTGCCTCTCATCCTCGTCGGCTTCGGTGCCGCCCAGATGTTGGCCAAGATTTCAACATTCCTCGCGTTGGTCATCTTGTCCTGGGCGGTGTTCGTGTTGATAGTAATCGGAATTTGGGGACCCGCGAAGCATCGCAGAGTGGCGCGGAAATATCAGGACCGCATCAATGCACTGGACTCGGCTGTAAAGAGTGCCGGACAGACTGATCCGAAGGATTAAGGAGAGCATAGCGCAGACCTACGTTCTGTGCAGGTCTGCGGCTTTCCAAGATTCAGGCCGGAAAATCCACAGACTTCGAACTGAACGAACTCTGCGCTCACGACTCACCCGCGAATTGCCCCATGGCGGTCATTCCCGCGAAAGCGGGAAATCCACTTCCTTGCGGACTGACGTGGACCCCCGCCCTTCGGTAAGCTCAGGGCAAGCTTTACGCGGGGGTGACGACAACGGCGATTTTCATCTCCGTGGGTGGGCCGCAGGCCCATGCACACTCAGGATGAAAGACCACACAACCAGGTTGGCACGCCCCCTGGCTTTTTTCAGCGGAGTGTCAACGGGCCTCGAAAACACTCGAAAAAGACTCTTGACAAACTACGCCCAATAGGATAGGCTAGGAAAAGATGCCGTGCTGTTCTTCCACCACGACCCAAGTCGAGACATTTGCCTGGGAACAGATTCTCAATTATGCAGCGGAGCGACCGTTGCTTCACCTGCGGCTCGTGTCCCGGAAGCCAGCAGACGCTGCCCGACTGATGACCCCCGCGCAGCGCCTGGGAGCGGAGGGCCTATCGGCTGCATCGAGCCGCCACGAACATCCTTCACGCCTACGGCGCGGAGGCCGCTTGGTGGTTTGGACGGATGGAGAATGGCAGGCGCAAACGTGTGGTCCGGGCGCTTCGGATTTTGGTCGAGGCCGCTAAATGAGACAAGTCTGCAGTAGGCTTGCTGCGGTAGGCTTGCTTGACACTTGTAACCGAGATGGGTACAATCGCACCCAATATGAGTACAGCGCCCCCCGACTCGAATTTGTCCACCGCGTTGTTTGGCCGCACTCGGCGGGCTATTTTAGCCCAGCTTTATGGGCATCCCGACGAGGCTTATTATCTCCGTCAATTGGTTCGTTCAGCCGGCCTTGGCTTGGGAGCCGTCCAGCGGGAGGTCGCACGCTTAGCAGGAGCAGGGATTATTCAGCGCACAGCGCGGGGACGGCAAGTCTATTACCAGGCCAACCCCGAGTGCCCGCTCTTTGGGGAACTAAAGAGCCTGGTGGTCAAGACCGCCGGCGTAGGCGATGTTTTGCGCGAGGCGCTGGCGCCCCTGGCCGGCCGCATCAGGGTGGCCTTTATCTATGGTTCCGTGGCCAGGACCCAACAGAGAAGCAGCAGCGATGTGGACTTGATGGTAATAGGCGACGTAAGCTTCGGCGATGTCGTTTCCGTTCTGGAAGCGGCCCAAAAGACTCTCGGCCGCGAAATTAATCCCACGGTATATTCGCCAGCCGAATTCCGATCCAAGATTAAGGCCCGCCACCACTTTCTCACGAGTGTGCGGAATAATGAAGAAGTACTTGTAATCGGCGACGAGCATGAGCTTGAAAGACTGGGTTCAATTCGGATGGCTCAGCGAGCACCAGAGTAGCAATGATCCGGAATTTGGACGCTTTTCGGAAGAAAAGGAACACTTCTAGTTACGAGATGGGCGGTACAGTCTCCGACAAAGAGGCCGAAGAAATGGCCGATTTGGCTAAAGGGTTGCGCACCGAGGTTGAACGATGGATTCGGACGGAACATCCGGAGTTGCTGTAGAGAACTCTGCGAAGCACGCGGGACGAATGCCGAAACTCCCGCGGGTCCTGATCGAAGACTGGCCGCCGGCGGCGATTGGGGTGGAGTGCACGAGTGAACGGGCTACCGGCGTAGAGGTCTAACGTATGAGCATGTCATCCTTGTTTTCAGACCGGCAATATGTCATGGCCTGCGCCTCGTTGTAACAGTAGTGATTTTAAAAAATTACTGAACGGTGCGGGAATGTCTATGAAAACAAAGGATCGCTGTGGAAAACGTGGGGCAGAAGCGGGAATGTGTATGAAAACAAAGGTACTTACCCATAAAATCCGGGAATGTCATTGAAAAAACAGGGGTTTAGCCCGTTGCGGAAAGGTCGAATATGCTTCCCAAAATGGGCCGAGCCCCTTTGTGTCGCAACCCAAGAGGAGGCTCACCGCGGAGACACACGGAAGGCGCCACAAGCGCTCTGGAGTGCGGCAGCTTGCTGCCGCACTCCAGAGCACATCGACGCCGCAAATGCGTGTGGTTTGGTATACTGCGGTAGTGCCATTTTTGGACACGGCGGGGGGGCTGCATTTGGGGATTTCCAGAGCTCAAGCCGCCGCGTTCACAGGGACTTTGCTTATGCCTCCAGTTCGCCTGACCTCGCTAGTGAAAGCGGCGGGTTGCGCGGCCAAGTTGAGTCCGAGTATTTTGGACCGCGTGCTGGCCAAGCTGCCGAAACAATCCGATGCAAATGTCCTGGTGGGCTTCGACACCAATGACGACGCGGGAGTGTACCAACTCGCACCGGACCTGGCGCTGGTTCAGACCGTGGATTTCTTCACGCCCATTGTGGATGATCCCTACACCTTCGGCCAAATCGCGGCAGCCAATGCCCTGAGCGACGTTTACGCCATGGGTGGCCGACCCATCTCCGCGCTCTCCATCGTGGGATTCCCAAACAAAGAAGAGGGCCTCGAGATACTGGAGAAAATCCTGCAAGGCGGGCTCGCCAAAATGCAGGAGGCCGGTTGCGCGGTGATCGGCGGCCATTCGATCGGCGACGAAGAAATCAAGTTCGGTTATGCAGTCACCGGCCTCGTCCACCCGCAGCGCATTCTCACCAATTCTGCCGCGCGACCGGGCGACCAACTGGTTTTGACCAAGCGCCTGGGCACAGGAATCATCAGCACGGCGCTCAAGAAAGGACAGGCCGGCAAGTCAGCGGTGGAGGCCGCAAGCGAATCCATGTGCGCGCTGAACCGCGCTGCAAGTGAAGTTGCTCTGCAATTCGACGTACATTCAGCCACCGATATCACAGGCTTCAGCTTACTGGGCCACGCCCGGGAGATGGCTGTGGGAAGCAAGGTGAGCCTGGTGATTGACTCGACTAAGGTTGAATTCCTGCCGGAGGCAGTTGAGTATTCGCGGGGTGGCTTTCTGCCGGGTGGCCTAAAAAGGAATATGGACTTCATCGGAAGTTGCGTCGAGTTCGCGAGCCGCGTTCCGGAAGAGGTCAGGAATCTGCTGTTTGATCCCCAGACCTCGGGAGGGTTGCTGTTTTCCGTCGCTGCCCAAGATTCTCCTAAGCTCGTCGAGACCCTCCGGGCTCTGCCAATCCCTGCGCAAGCTATTGGCGTAGTCGTCGAAAAGACGCATCCGCTCATTCTGGTTCGGTAGATGGAATTGAAACTTTAGCTGGAACCGTACCTCCTGAAGAAATGGCCTTTTCGGCAATGTTGCGCCATTCCGAGACAAGGGTTAAGATGGCTGCCATGAAGAAGCATATACCCAGTCAATTGATTCTCGCGGTTTCAATCCTGATTATCGGCGCCGGTCTCGCAGGGGGCGAATACCTGCTGGTGAAGTGGTATCCAGGCCACCATCAGCGGGTCAGCGAGGAAACTCTGAAGCAGCGTCCCTTCCACAACGATTCGCTTGGAATTGATATTCAAATCGCAAACGGACTCTACGGGAACGTCGAGACCTTCCCGGGTGGAGTGAAGATCACTCGCTCCGCATTCTGGAGTATCGGCCCTTCGCTCACTATCACTTCTCAGCCCAACCCCGACCGGACCTGGGAGTTTTCTCCGGAAGTTCTGGCGAAATGGGAGACCATGGGCGCGGTCGAGGACCTTCCGGTCTATCATCTCGAACATACGAAGATTAATAATCGTGACGCTATGATAATTCGCCAGCTCAAGGGTCGCTTCATGCACTTGACGGCGAGAATCATCTCCCGAGAACAGATCATCGAGGCAGATTGCTCCCCCGGAAGCGAAGATGAGGCTCTTTACCTGCAGGCATGCGACGAGGCGCTGCGCACCATAAAAGTGGCCGGGGCTGAGCCGCCGCCACCCTCTACGCCGGGCGTGGTGGAGCTCTCGCCGGCCGTAAAGATCAAGTGACAGGCCTGTCACTCCGGGCGCAGTATGGAGAGTAAGCATGCAAAAGTGGGAAGTTGTGGAAGGCAACCTCGCTTCCGCGCGAGGCTTTCGGGGCGCGGCGGTTGCCGCAGGAATCAAGAAGAAGCGGGGCGAGTTGGACTTGGCCTTGCTCGCCTGCGACGCGCCCGCCGCCACCGCTGCCGGCCTGTTTACCACAAACCTGGTGGCGGCGGCCCCCGTAGTCCTCTCGCGGCAGAACCTTACGGAAAGCCGCGGGTGCTGCCGGGCGGTGCTGGTGAACTCCGGCAATGCCAACGCCTGCACGGGCCGCAAGGGCATGCAGGTGGCGAGGGAGAGCGCGCGCGCGGCGGCCAAGCTATTGGGCCTGCAACCTGCGCAAGTCCTGGTGGCCTCCACGGGCGTCATCGGGGTGCCGCTCGAGCTTGGCCTGGTCACGAATTCACTTCCTACCCTCGTTGAAAGTCTTTCCATTGAAAACGCCACGGCGGTTGCACGCGCCATCATGACCACCGACACCTTCCCCAAGTCGTCCGTCCTCCGCTCGGAGGCGGGGGGAAAACCCGTGTACTTGGCGGGAATCGCCAAGGGCGCCGGGATGATCCACCCGCGCATGGCCACCCTGCTTTCCTTTCTCACCACCGATGCGCTCATCGGCCCGCGCACACTCTTCAACTTGCTGCGGGCGGCCGTGGATGCCTCTTTCAATCGCGTCACCGTGGATGGAGATACCTCCACGAATGATACCGTTATGGCGTTGGCAAGCGGCGTCTCCGCCGTCGGCGTGCGCCCCGGCAATGCAAGCTGGGCGTGGTTCCTTGAGGGACTTACGCAGCTCTGCCAGACCCTGGCCAAGATGATAGCCAGGGACGGAGAGGGCGCCAAGAAACTGGTCATCGTCGAGGTGCAGGGGGCCAAAAAACCTTCCGACGCAGAACGAATTGCGCGCGCCATCGCGAACTCACCGCTGGTCAAAACCGCCATCGCCGGAAGCGATCCCAACTGGGGCCGCATCATTTGCGCGGCGGGTTATTCCGGCGCGCTCTTCG
>Ga0181524_10003826_pt1 | contig 14329 bp, 10 predicted proteins | sample PEATcosm2014_Bin_34_FD_119761 | JGI IMG/M metagenome (GOLD analysis project Ga0181524, IMG submission 119761) | Peatland microbial communities from MTU Mesocosm Facility, Houghton, MI, USA - PEATcosm2014_Bin05_60_metaG | ecosystem: Environmental > Terrestrial > Soil > Wetlands > Peat | place...
CACCAACGGCGACACCCATCTCGGCGGCGACGACATCGACCGCGTCCTGGTGGACTACGCCGCCGAGCAGTTCAAGCACGACACGGGCATCGACCTCCGCAAGGACCCCATGTCCCTGCAGCGGCTGCAAGAGGCCTGCGAGAAGGCCAAGAAGGAGCTCAGCCAGCTCCAGGCAACCGACATCAACCTGCCGTTCATCACCGCCGACGCCTCGGGTCCCAAACACCTGCAACTGACGCTCGCGCGGGCGAAGTTCGAGCAGTTGGCCGATCCGCTGATCGAGCGCTGCCGCGGTCCGGTGAACCAGGCCATGAAGGACGGCCGCCTGGGCTTCAACGAGGTCAACGAAGTGGTATTGGTGGGCGGCTCGACGCGGATCCCCAAGGTCCAGGACCTGGTCCGCACCATGTTCAGCAAGGAGCCGCACAAGGGCGTCAACCCGGACGAGGTGGTCGCCGTCGGCGCGGCCATCCAGGGGGGCGTGCTGGCCGGCGAAGTCAAAGACATCCTGCTCTTGGACGTCACGCCGCTCTCGCTGGGCATCGAGACCCTCGGCGGCATCATGACCAAGCTGGTCGAGCGGAACACGACCATCCCCACCGAGCGGAAGCAGATCTTCAGCACGGCCGACGACAACCAGATGGCCGTCACCGTGAAGGTCTCCCAGGGGGAGCGGCCCATGGTCGCCGACAATCGGCTGCTGGGCCAGTTCAACCTCGAAGGCCTGCCGCCGGCGCCCCGCGGCGTCCCGCAGATCGAAGTCAAGTTCGACATCGACGCCAACGGCATCCTGCACGTCTCGGCCAAGGACCTCGGCACGGGCAAGGAACAGACGGTGCGGATCGAGCAGTCCAGCGGGCTGTCCGAGGGCGAAATCGAGAAGATGCGGCGCGACGCCGACCAGCATTCCGACGAGGACAAGAAGAAACAGCAGTTGGCCGAAGGGCGGAACCAGGCCGACACGATGACCTGGCAGCTCGAAAAGCTCCTCCAGGAGCACGACGCGAAGCTCTCCGCGGCCGACAAGGACGCGGTCCGCAAGGCGATCGAGAAGACCCGCGCGGCGGCCAAGGGCGACGACGTCGAGGCCATCCGCTCGGCCCTCCACGAGCTGGAACAGGCCTCGCACGCCCTGAGCCGGACGCTCTACGCCACCGCCGGCGCGCAGGCCCCCGGGGCCGGCGCAGGGACAGGCCCGACGGCAGGGGCGGGCCCCGGCGCCGGCGCCACCAACGGCGGCCCCCGCGGGCCCGCCGGACAGCCCGGCGGCGGCGAGGACGAGGCCATCGACGCCGAGTTCGAGGTAAAATGACAGGCGGGGGGTGAAGAAGTCCCCGGAGCGGAGCCATGGCCGCTGTGACCCAACAGTACGTCGATAGCCTTCCACCGATCTACCGCGACGTTCTTGCCGCGTTCCCGGAGATCTCGCCCACGAGGAACGCGGGCGAAGGACTGACATTCCAAACCTTGTTTACAAGGTTGCGGAGAATGGGGCGGGGAGAGTCCGTCAGCGGCCATGGCGGCGCGGACCGCAAGCGTCCCTGGTCCTACGAGGAGATCAAGGAGGCATGCCACAACATGGAAAAAGGGGGGGCCGTCAAGATCGAGATGGGAATGTTCGCTTGCCCGACGGAAGTGGGTGAAGAGATCATTGCTCTCTTGAACGAAGGGAAACGTGCACCGAAGCTCGAAGTCCCGCCATTTCCACCGCTGGTCGGTTATTCTGAAGTGGGGGTCGAGAATGCCCAAGGCGATGTGTCGGACCTCGCCAAGGGCGAGGACTTTGAGCCACACGGGCCGGCGGCACAATGAAACGCCAAGAGGATGTCCATGGTTGTCGTCACCAAGAAATACGTCGAGGACCTACCCGATATTTACCGAGATATCCTCACCGCCTTTCCGGAAATCGAGCCGGCAAGGAAGGCCGGGGAGGGGCTGGCGTACCAGACCCTTTACGGACGCCTGCAGAACTGGCCAGAGGGAGAGGGTTTGTACGACTACGTCCAGGCGCACCGCAGGCGATCGTGGTCACTGGGGGAGGTCGTCCAGGCGTGCCAGAACATGGAGAGAGGCGGAGCGGTCGTCATCAAGCACGACATTTTCGTCCACCCCACCCCCTTGGGCGAAGAAATGATCGCCATTCTTACGGGGAAAAAGGCCGGCCAGCACAACGTGCCCGACTTCCCCACACCCGCGCAGGGCTAGGTGCCGACGATGCCTGCGCGATGGCGGATCGACTATTGGCCCGAGTGCGAGAAGCATGTGTTTCTGTCGCATTCGGCCGAGGACCGCAAGCGGCTGGTTGTACCCGTTTTCGAAGAGTTGAGCCGCCGCCGTATTCTGCCCTGGATCGATCAGAGCCACTACCCCCTCGGGCGCGAGGCAATCTCGGCGTTGCAGGACGAGCTGCTCAGGTGTCGGCACGTGGTTTACTTCGTGACGCCTGCGCTGCTCCGTCAGGGGCGCGGGTGGCCGGGCGCCGAACGGGCGCTGGCTGCCACGATCCAGCAGCACCTTCGCTACGGCGACGAGATCGCACACGTCGAAATGGCACTGCTCTTCGTGGAACCTGCGGAGCCGGCGTTCCAACGCTCGGTGTGGCGGTCCCTGATCGACAAGGCGAAACCATGCGAGCACGCCGTGCCACCGTCGGCGGGCGGCGGCGCTGACGACGGGCGGCGCGACTGGGCAAAGGAGCATGTTCTTTGGGCCGCAGCCGTTGTGGAGCAGTTTGTCCGCCAGGAGGAGAAGTGGGCCTTCCAGCTCGCGGACCGATTCACCGCCGACGGGGATTTGACAAGGGACTACGGAGGTGACGCGAATCTGAGGCGGCGTCTTCTTGCACAGGCGCCGGCCCCGCTGCCCGCGCCGTAGGTAGCGGTCCGTCGCGAGCGGGCCGGGGCGAGCCGGCCGGGCAGCGATGGCATGCGGAGGGACCTTATGCCTTTTCGCTTCGACAAACTGACGATCAAGGCCCAGGAGGCGGTGGCGGCGGCGCAAGCGCTGGCTTCCGAATTGGGAAACCCCCAGATCGAGCCGCTGCACCTGCTGGCCGCCCTCCTGCGCGAGAGCGACGGCGTAGTGGCTCCGCTCGTGGAGCGGATCGGGGCCAACCGGCCGCAGTTGGAGGGGATCGTCGACGCGGAGGTCCGGCGGCTGCCGAAGCAGAGCGGCGGCGCGCCGCCCCAGCCCGGCGCGGAGCTGGGCCGCGTGCTCGAGGCCGCCCAGCGCGAGGCCGACGCCATCAAGGACGAGTTCGTCTCGACCGAGCACCTGCTCCTGGCGCTGGCGAAGGTCGATTCGCCGGCCAAGAACATCCTCAAGCTCAACGCGATCCAGGAGCAGGACATCCTCAAGGCCCTCCAGGCGATCCGCGGCAGCGCCCGGGTGACCGACCAGAACCCCGAGGCCAAGTTCCAGGCCCTGGAGCGGTACGGGATCGACCTGGTGGAGCGGGCCCGGCAGGGCAAGCTCGATCCGGTGATCGGCCGCGACCAGGAGATCCGCCGCGTGATGCAGGTCCTCTCGCGGCGGACGAAGAACAACCCGGTGCTGATCGGCGAGCCGGGGGTGGGCAAGACGGCGATCGTCGAGGGCCTGGCCCTGCGGATCGTGGCCGGCGACGTGCCGGAAAGCCTGAAGAACCGCCGCGTCATCGCCCTGGACATGGGGGCCCTGGTGGCCGGCACGAAATTCCGCGGCGAGTTCGAGGAGCGGCTGAAGGCCGTCTTGCGCGAGGTGGCCGACGCCGCCAATGTGGTGATGTTCATCGACGAGCTGCACACGGTCGTGGGGGCGGGCCGGGCCGAAGGCGGCAGCGACGCCGCCAACCTGTTGAAGCCCGCCCTGGCCCGCGGCGAGCTCCGCTGCATCGGCGCCACCACGCTGGACGAGTACCGCAAATACGTGGAGAAGGACGCCGCCCTGGAGCGCCGCTTCCAGCCGGTCTTCGTGGGCGAGCCCACGGTCGAGGACACGATCGCGATACTCCGCGGCCTCAAGCCGCGCTACGAAGCCCATCACCGCGGCGTGAAGATCAAGGATTCCGCCCTGGTGGCCGCCGTCAATCTCTCGCACCGCTACATCGCCGACCGCTTCCTGCCCGACAAGGCCATCGACCTGATGGACGAGGCCGCCAGCCGGTTGGCGATCGAGCTGCAAAGTGTGCCCCAGGAGATCGACGAGGCCGAGCGGCGGCTGGTGCAGCTCGAGCTGACCGACCGCCAACTGGCCGAGGAGACCGAGGAGCACGCCAAGCAGCGCCGCCGGGAGATCCAGCAGGAGATGGGCGACCTGCGGCGGAAGCGGGCCGATCTCCGCCGGCAATGGGAGCTGGAGAAGAGCGGCCTGGGCGACGTCGCCCAGATCCGCCGCGACCTGGACGAGGCCCAGCTCCAGTTCGACCAGCTTGCCGCCGCTGTCAAGCAGCGTCAGTCCGCGGGCGTCGTGGTCGGCGAGTCGGACTACCAGAAGCTCTACGAACTCGATCTGCGGCGGAAGAAACTCACCGCGCAGTTGGATGCCGCGGACAAGAGCCAGGCCCCGGCGGCCGGCCGCCGCCTGCTCCGCCGCGAGGTCGGGCCCGAGGAAATCGCCCTGGTCGTCAGCGCCTGGACCGGCATCCCCGTGAGCCGCATGATGGAGACCGAGCGGGCCAAGCTCCTAGTGATGGAAGAGCGGATCCACCGGCGGCTGGTCGACCAGGAGGAGGCGGTCCGCGCCGTCTCCGACGCCGTCCGCCGCAACCGCTCCGGCCTGGCCGACCCCAATCGCCCCATCGGCTCGTTCATCTTCCTGGGCCCTACCGGGGTGGGCAAGACCGAGCTGTGCAAGGCCCTGGCCGAAGTGATGTTCGACGACGAAGACGCCATGGTCCGCCTGGACATGAGCGAGTTCATGGAGCGGCACACCGTCAGCCGGCTGATCGGGGCCCCGCCGGGCTACGTCGGCTACGAGGAAGGCGGCATGCTCACCGAGGCCGTCCGCCGCCGCCCGTACGCGGTCATTCTCCTGGACGAGATCGAGAAGGCCCACCGCGACGTGTTCAACATCCTCCTGGCGGTGCTGGACGACGGCCGGCTGAGCGACAGCCACGGTCATACCGTGGATTTCAGCAACACGATCATCGTGATGACCTCGAACATCGGCAGCCAGCTCATCCAGGAGGTCACGCGCGAGGGGGGCTCGGAGGAGCAAATCCGCGAGGCGGTGACCGAGGCCCTCCGCGGGCGGTTCCTGCCCGAGTTCCTCAACCGCATCGACGAGACCCTCATCTTCCACCCGCTCTCGGAGGCTGATCTCCGCAAGATCGTGGACCTGCAGATCGCGCAGCTCAAGAAGCAGCTTGTCGAGAAGGGCATCGAGGTCGAGGTGACCGAGGCCGCGGCGGCGGCCGTTGCCCACGAGGGCTACGACCCGACCTACGGCGCCCGGCCGCTGAAGCGCGTGATCCAGCAGCGGCTGCAGAACCCGCTGGCCGTCGAGCTCCTCAAGCAACACGTCGTCGAGGGCAGCCGCGTGCGGATCGACTACGCCGACGGCGAATTCACCTTCGAGCGCGCCGGACCGCTTGCGGCTGACCCCGCCGCGGCGGGCGACGGGTGAGCGAAATCGAGGATAATTGCGTTACTGTGCCGCTTCCTCGACGATGGCGATTTCCTTGTCCGTCAGCCCGTAAAGCCCACACACGATCCGGTCGATCTGCCGGTCCGTCGCGTCGATGTGCCGCTGCAGGACCGTCTTGTCGGAGGGCCTCTTCGAAGCGGCCAACTGCTGATGTAGGTCCACGATCGTTTGCACGAGGTTGACGAGCCTGTCGTGACCCTGCCTGGCGGGCGGAGGCGGGATTGGGATGCTCAGCAACTGGTTGGAGGGGATATGGTTATTGCCGGGGAAAGTGCAGCGGACGTAGAAGTTTACGGCGCAACTGTTGAGTACGCCCAGAATATACCGGATATCCAGGGTGCATTCCGGTCCCAAGTTCACGACGTTGGTGGATTGAAGACAGAACGTTTGGGAGGTATCCAGCGTCGCCACAATCCGGCGCTGAAGTGAAATGTTTCGGATTTCTTGAACAACAATCTTCTCCGGGCTCGTGAATATCTCGGGACGACGCGGTGCGTCCAAGAGCGACGGCTCGTATTGTACGAACAGCCCGCGCTGGATGGGCGCGTACCTTCCGATCTGCTTGCCCCCCGCCGCCGGCTTCCAGGACTTGCCCCTGGAGACGGTCGAGAGAAATCTCGTGTTGTCGCCGGTGCGCAATCCCTGGTTCGCAGTGCAGGCGTCCCCGAGCCTCGTCCCGAGACCAGCCATCCGCCGAACGACCCGGGAAGCTCCTCTTGAGGCACGCACCAGCCAGGGGGCGCCGTCCGCTCTGGCCCAAACTGACTGGCGGGCGCGGAATCGCTCCAACAGCGCGGGAAACGCCCTGGGTGTCGTCCGCGCGACGGTAACCCTGGTCGACGTGCCGGGTGTCCCGACCTCGAAGAATAGAACCATCGTCTCGTTCTTCGCCTTGCGAAACACGCCGGGCCCGAAATCAGTTACGCCGACGAGCCGGACGCGCTCGCTCAGCAGCGCGCGCAATTCGCGAAAGGAATCGTTGCTCAACAGGGTGTGTGGGACAATGAAGCCCAGGACGCCTTCGCGCTGCAATAGGAGGGTCGCTGCCCGTTCCAGAAAGGCACCGTAGAGATCGAATCGGTATGAGACGCCATGATACGTATCTTGGTAGTAAGCCCGCATGTCCTCCGGAACTTCGGTAATAAAGAGATACGGTGGGTTGCCGACGACCGCGTCGAAGCCCCCGGCCTTGAACACCTCGGGGAACTCCGCCTTCCAGTCGAAGTCGTTGATGCGGCAGCGCTCCTCCTCGTCGAACAGGTTCCGCTGGCGGCCGTTGAAAAAGTCCGGGCCGATGAGCGAGTTCCCGCACTTGATGTTCGCCCCGAGGTCCGGCAGGGCCCGCTCGTGGTAGAGCCGCAACTGGTTCGACACCGTTTCGTCCGACTCGCCTTCCAGCACTTTCAGCAGGAGCGAGAGCTTGGTCACCTCGACGGCCTGCGCGTCGATGTCGACACCGAAGACGTTGTCCAGTAGGATCCGTTTCCGTTCCGCCGCAGTGAGACGCCACTGGCCGCCGGCGCCGCGGTAGAGGACGGGGTTGCGGCCGCGGGCGCGTCGCTCCGGGCCGTGCTGGACGTACCAGTCCCGGTGCCAATCCAGAAGGAACTGGTAGGCACCGATCAAGAACGAGCCGGAGCCGCAGGCCGGATCGAGCACCCGCACGCCGGATACCCAGCGCGGGTGGCGGCCCTCCAACACCTTGCCCACCGTGTTGTGCACGATGTAATTGACGATGTAGGCCGGCGTGTAATAAACGCCGCCGGCTTTGCGGACCTCGGGCTTCTCGTCGACCTTGGCCTGCCCCCCCTTGGTCAGCCGGATCACTTTACCGAGGAACTGCTCGTACACCTGTCCGAGGATTTCGGCCGGCAGCACGGAGAACTCGTAGGGGCTGTCGGGGAAATAGAGCGACTGGAGGATGTCCCGCAGCGGCCTGTCGTCGACCGCCAGGCCGAGCGTGAGTTCGTCCGGCGGGTCGTGGCGGCCCCGCTCGCCGTCGAAATAGAACAGGCCGGAGTTGTACCGCTCGTCGGCCCGTTGGAACAGCTCGGCCAGCCGGCGATAGATGTTGGGGGCGTTGGCGAGACCCTGGAGCCGGCCGTAGGTCTCGATCCCCCGGTCCTCGCAAATCCTCAGGAAGACAATCCGGTCGATGGTCCGCTGGACGGCGAAGTTCAAGTCGCGGTCCGAAATGCCCGGGTTCCGCAGGGCGAGGTTGCGGGCCAACATGTCGCGCCAGCCTTCGATCTCGCCGAGGAATGCCTCGTCGACCTCGGCCGTGCCCTTCTTGGTTCTCCTCGAAGCAACAACCTTCTCGAGCGAGCCGCGCCGGATCGCCTCCGGAGAGAACAGCTCCCACAACTCGTCCCAGCGCTCCACATACTCTGAAGAGCGGTAGCATAGGATTCGCGCCACGGTCGCCTTGTCGGTCTTTTCCGGACGAATGCGGCAATCGTAGACGGCCAGCTCCTCGAAATCGGTCAGGATGCTCACGGGCAGCTTGGCCGACCAGGCGTAGCGGCGGATCTGGAAGGCCGCGCTGGCCTCCTCGCGGATGTCGACGGAGGGCTTCTTGGCCTCGACAAAAAAGCTCCTCATTCCGCCGCCGGCGCGGAAGCAGTAGTCGGGCGCCTTGGTTCGGCCGCCGACACGAATCGCGTCCTCGTGGATGACCTCCTTATAGGCTTCGGCGTAACCCTTTCGGTTGAAAACGTCCCAACCAAGGGCTTCAAAGAAAGGGTCGAGGAACTCGCGACGGAGCTGGGTCTCGTGGTAATGACTCGACCGGTACGAGTCGCGCTGACTCTCAAAACGCTCGACCAGTTCTCGAACGACCGCGGGTGCCGTCATGGCTGCTCCCCCCGACGCGCGGGACAGGCATCCCCCTTCCAGTCCAACCGGGGCGAATTCATGTTGTCCATTGTGGCGCAGCTTGTTGCGGCTGTCAACCGGCTGGCCTGCAGCGGGCCCGCGGCGGCGTTGTCGGGGTTGCAGAAGGCCGCTACAATACTGGAGAGGTGAACACCGCCGGAACGCTGTAAACGGGAGGGATGGGCGATGGTTCGCGCGAAAGGCCGATACCGACATCAAACGCTGGAATTGGGCGAGCCACTTGCCCTCGCCGACGGGACGCCGGTTGAGGTCGGCGTCTACCTCGCGGACGAGGTTCGGACTGCCGAGGCGCACGCGTGAGCGTCGCTCGCCATGGGCCGCCTGGAGGAGGAACGGAACAACCCCGAGGACACAATCTACGACGGCTGGAAGAAACCGGAACCTCAATCTTCATCCGGCCCACAGGCTTCTGGGCAGGAGGAGTCAAGGCAGGCCGGACCTTTTCGTTAAGGACATCCAAGGGGCTTTGGATCTGTTGCTGGCGGATCACAACCACCTTGGCGTAGATCGTGGTGCTCTCCAGCTTGGCGTGGCCCGGGAGCTTCCGGATGTTCAGTGGCGCTTATCGAGGGACTTGAACAGCGTCGTCCTGTAGAGTTCCGGGTCGGCCCGATCCAGATCCACGTGCTGCGCCCCGTCGAAAACCACCAGTTCGGCGTGCGACTCGATACAACGGTACATGGCCGTCACCTCATCAAGGCGGGCATGGCGGTCAGCCGAGCCGGTGACAAACACCACCGGCACGCTCGCGGGAATGTCTTGGATGTGCTCGTAGGGCGAGAGCTGGTCGGGCTCGACCGGCAGGAAGACAGGAGCCCACATCCGCAGGCCGCCGTAGGCGGTCCAGTCCAGGACCGGGGGCAGGTAATGTTGCAACCTGTTCCACGTCGCACTCTTGAGGTCCTTGTAGGGCTGCTCCAGAAAATACCCGGCGACGGAGCCGTCCAGGTCTCCGGCAGCGAAGATCGCCGCCGCCGCCCCCAGCGAGCGGCCGACGATGTAGACGGGCTGCCCAGGACACTCCCGGCGCAGGAAGGCCACCGCCGCCGTGACGTCGTGCCGGGCACTCCAGCCGAAGTCGTTGATCGCGCCGGTCGAGTCTCCGTGGGCACGCAGGCTGATCGCCAGCACGGTGAACCGGGCCTCGGCCAGCCATTGCATCACCGGCAGCATCCGGCGGCGCGATCCGCCGTTTCCGTGGAGCAGCAAGACGCAGCCCTTCTGCCGGTCGCCACGCACCAGCCACGCGCCGAGTTGCTGGTCGTCGGACGTTCCCAAGCGGTGCTCTTCCAGCTTGGCCCAGGCGACCTGCGGCGGGGGTTCGGGGAAGGGCGCGCTCCTGCGTCGCGTAAACTTCCAGGCCACCAAGGCCGACGAGCCGAGCCAAAGGGCCATGCCTGCCAACACGATGCCGAGCAGGAGCCTTCGTCCGGCGAGCTTGGTGATGGCCATGTTGCTACCCTCCCATGACCGTCACCACCACGGCCCGTCGTCGCGGGCGGACGTCGCACTCCAGGTGGACGATCTGCTGCCAGGTGCCCAGCACCGGCTTGCCATCGGCCACGGGCACCGACAGCGACGGCCCCAAGAGCGTGGCCTGCAAGTGCGAATGGCCGTTGCCGTCGTGCCAGGCCTGCTCGTGGCCGTAGTCGCGACTGGGCGGGATCAGGCGGTCCAGCGTTTCGGGCAGGTCGCGCTGGAGGCCCGGCTCGAACTCGATCGCGCCGACCGCCGCCGTGCTGCCCACGCAGAACGCCTGAACGAGGCCTGTCTCGACGCCCGAGCGGGCGACGACGGCCACAACCCGGTCGGTGAGGTCGGTCATGTGCCGGTGGCCTGTCGTCTCGAAGGAGAGTCGTTCTTGATGGACCATGCGGTTGTCCTTCACGGTTGAGCGGTGGGCTGATCCGCGTCTTCTCGAACCAGCTCCCGCACGATCCTCAACGCCTCGGCCACGTGCCGCTCCGCCGGGAACAGGGCGCTCAGGATGTGGCGGATTGGTTCAGCGACGGCAAAGTCATCCGGAGCGTTTCTCCCCCGACGTTGACTTCTCCAGGTATTCCGATGGATTCATAAGGACGCAGCCCTGCGACTTGAGATAGTCGATGACCTTGCGCGAAGGCTCAATGCCCGAGGCGGCCGATCCGGGCACGACGACAGCCGACGGCACCAGGGCCCGCCGGATGGGCTCGACCCACTGGTCCTGCCGCACGTCGTAGAGGACGAAATCGCCGTCGAACTGCCACCAGGCCCAACTCCACGTGCGTTTCTCCGCCTGGCGCGTCACGAAGCTCGTCCAACGCACGCGCGCGGCCATGTCCGCCTTGTCGTACACGCCGAACTCGCCCAAGTAGATCGGGCGGCGGTGCTTCTGGGCCCAGGCCTGGGCCTTGTCGAAGTCCTTCAAGATGGCCTGCTGCTCCTTCTCCGTCCCGTTCCACGGTACGCCGGTCTTGTCTTGCAGCCCGGCAAAGGCCGCGCCCTGGTGCGTGAACGGAAACGGGCTGTAGTAGTGGACGGTCACGATCAGGTCTCGATCCTGCTCGGGCAGATCGAGCTTGTCCAGCTCGTTGATGCCGTTCCACGACGTCGGCCCCACGATCACCGTGCGGTGCGGGTTCGATTGCCGGATGATCCCCAGGGCCTCGCGGAGCAGGGGGTTCCATAGGGCTGGAGTGAGCTTCTTGTTCGGCTCGTTGAGGATCTCGAAGACCACGTCGTCGGGGGCGTCCTTGCAGTGCTCGGCGATCTGCCGCCATACGGCCAGGAACCGATCCTTTTTGCCCGCCGGATCATCGCCCATCGCCTGGAACTCGTGGAAGTCGAGGATCACCATCAACCGGTTGGCCAGGGCATGCTTGACTGCCCAGTCGAGCGTCTCGAACCAGGCGGCACTGGGCTTGTAGTCCGGCCCCAGCTTGGCATCGCGGAAGGGGTGAAGGTTGACCCTGACGTGGTTGAAGCCCGCCTCGTGGATCAGGCGGAAATACTTCTCCTGGAACCGGGCCTTCCGGCGGTCCTTCCAGAGGGGATCATAGCCGATGATGTTCACGCCCCGCCCCAGACGTTTGTTCTGGGCAAGAGCATCGGGCGTTTGGGCGTTGGCCGGGCTGCCGGCCCAGCAGAACGCCATCGTCCCAACGACAGACACGAGAGCGGCAACGGCACCAGGCCGGTGCCGGACCAAACAGCGGATGATTTTCACGGATAGCTCCTCCTTCTAACTGTTCGTCAGGGCGGTTGTCGGGGCGCGGCGGGACCTTGACGCCCTTGCTGTTGCAGCGGACCGCCACGAAGATCAACGGCTCCGTGCCGGTGTTTGTCAGCCCGTTGTAAACCCACGGCTCCACAGTGTGGTAGCACCATCATCCCACGGCGACGAGTTGTGCTCAACCCCCCGGGCACCTCCGCGGGACGGTGACCTCAACTACCTCGACGTAGTCCGCACACGGCGTGTGCGGACTACATTGTCCGAAAATCTCGCCGCACACCAGGCTTGATCGGCGGAGCGGTTTAGTCTACAACCGTCCAGTATGGAGGGTGGCGTTCCCAATCCCCCTCCCGCGTCTCATTCATGCGGGACGTGCGCGCCCTTCTCGGCGACCGATCGCTTCATGAAGAGGACCAGGAAGGAAACGCCGATCGCCACGACGGCGAACGTCCAAAAACAGTCGAAGTAGGCCAACGACGACGCCTGCTGCCCGCGAACGTCGGCCAGGACTTGCACCGCCATGCGATGGGAGAGGACCGGGTCGCCCGTCCTCTGGAAAAAGAAGTCCTGGAGCTGCTGCGCGCGGGCGTTCAGCGCGGGATGGAAGTGCGTGAGCCATTCGTTCAGCCGCAAACTGTGAAACTGCTCGCGGCGCTCCTCCAGCGTCTGGGCGAGGGACGTGCCCACGCTACCCCCTTCGTTGCGCAACAGGGCGAAAAGCCCCACCGCCGCGCCGCGCAGCTCGCGGGGGACATACAGGAACGCCGCCACGCTCAGCGGAGCGAACAGCATCGAGAGACCGACGATCATCACGACCCGCGGCCAGACCACCTGCCAGGGACTGATCGTCAGATTCATCTCGGCCATCCAGAAGTTTCCCGCGGCAACCACGAGCAGGCCGGCGGCGATCAGCCAGCGGGCGTCCAAGCGGCGGCCCAGCAGGAATCCGACGATCGGCAGAACCATGATCGCCGACATGCCGGAGGGCGACGTCACCAGGCCCGAGGCCAGCGCGTCGTAGCCGAAAAGCGATTGCAGCATGCCGGGCAGCGCCGTGCTCGCGCCCAGCAGGATGGCGTACGCGCAGAATATGACGATACACGAGATTGCGAAGTTCCGCTCCAGGACCGGGCGGAAATTGATGATGGGGTCCTTGCGGCGCGTCTCCCAAACGATCAGCCCGGCCAGGGCGAGAATGAAGAGCAGGGCCAGCGTCTGCACTCGCCCCCAGGGGTCGCCGAGCCAATCCCACTCTTGCCCCTTGCTCAGCACCACTTCCCACGAAGCCATCGCCGTGACCAGCAGGCCGAGGCCGATCGAGTCGAAGCGGGCCTTCCTTCTTCCGGCCGCAGCCGTCTCGGCCTTGAGATACTCGGGGTCCTCGACCAGAAACCAGCACGTGCCCAGCGCCAGCAGCCCGACCGGCACGTTGATGTAGAAGATCCATCGCCACTCGTATTGCACCGTGAGCCAGCCGCCGAGCGTGGGACCGACGACGGGCGCCAGCAGGGCCGCGACGCCGAACAGCGTCATGGCGGCCCCCTGCTTTTCCGGAGGAAAGGAGTCGATCAGGATGCCCTGGCTGGAGGGCTGGAGGCCGCCGCCCGCCAGACCCTGCACGGCCCGGAAGAGGATGATCTGCCCCAGGCTGGTCGCCATGCCGCACAGGCCCGAGCTGATCGTGAACACGGCGATCGAAAGCAGGAAGTAGTTGCGGCGGCCGAGCCGCATCGCCAGCCACCCGGAGATCGGAACCACGATCGCGTTTGCCGCCAGGTAGCTCGTGATGACCCACTCGCTGTCGGAGACCGCCGCCGACAAGCCCCCGGCGATATAGCGCAAGCTGACGTTCGCCACCGTCGTGTCGAGCACCTCCATGAAGGTGGGAATGACGACGGCCGCGGCGACCAGCCAGGGATTGGTCGCCTTTCGGGCCAGGGGCGGCGGCAGGGCGACCGAGTGCACGGCTTCGGCTCCGGCTAAATGACTGTACACGATTCCGGGAGGGTTTCCGTGTGCTACGACCACGCTTCGCACGGTGCCCGGGGACGAGCAGTGCCAGACCCGCGGGACGCACGGCTTCTGCGAAGCAGTGGCACGCGGCGGAATTCCCGGAATCACGCAAGTCTGTTTAGCCGGCCGGAGGACGGGCGGTCGACAGTTGGTCGGCCGGCGGTTGGCCGGCGGGCGGCGGCGCCAGGTACGGCTGCAGGATTTCGCCGGCATGAGGTCCCGTCGGCTTCTCCTTGAGGTGGACGTAAGGCGTGACGGAAAGGCCGATGAACAGCGGCGCCCGGCCGGGATCGTAGTCGTCCAGCTCGATTCGCACCGGAACCCGCTGCACCACTTTGACGAAATTCCCCGTCGCATTCTCCGGCGGCAAGAGCGCGAGCGTCGATCCGGTGCCCATGGTGAAGCCGGAGATGTGGCCCTTGAACTTCTTCCGCCCGCCATACATGTCGACGAAGACATCGGCTCGCTGCCCGATGCGGAGGCGGGCCAACTGCGTCTCCTTGAAGTTGGCGTCGATCCAAATGTCGCTGATCGACTGCAGGGCCATCAACTGCTGGCCGGCCTGGACGTTGTCGCCCGGGTTGA
>Ga0181524_10003827_pt1 | contig 14328 bp, 15 predicted proteins | sample PEATcosm2014_Bin_34_FD_119761 | JGI IMG/M metagenome (GOLD analysis project Ga0181524, IMG submission 119761) | Peatland microbial communities from MTU Mesocosm Facility, Houghton, MI, USA - PEATcosm2014_Bin05_60_metaG | ecosystem: Environmental > Terrestrial > Soil > Wetlands > Peat | place...
ATACGGTCGGTGCCAATGCCAGCCTCAGCCAGCCCTGTCCTTATGCCCAATTTGTGGCAAGTGGAATTATCAGCGCTTCGAGAAGGAACATTTCCAAAGTCATGAATGGACCCGGCGCCGACGCGAACGCCGTGAACAGATGCGCCCTAGGGTGTGTCCGGTCTGCAACCATCCATTTATCTCGAAACGCACGGACGGACAATTCTGTTCTGGCGCGTGCAAGCAAAAGGCTTATCGCTCCCGCGTTACGGCTACCAGCGGTGACCGCAGGCAACCGCAGAGAAACGTAACGCACCGGTCCGTTACGGCTGCTGGCGCTCACACAACGTCAGCGCCGACAAGGGTAACAACTCGTGAACACGATACTTGCAATAAGTAACACCATGGCAAACACCAAGGGGATACCGGCCTCAAGAAAATTACTACCCAAGCGCCGGGTGCAGGAGACCATCCATTGCCGAGAATGTCTGTGGCAAAATGAAAGTCGCAACTGGACACGCTACAACCACTTGGAATTATGACAAAAATGACTGAAATACACATCAAAACGAAGCTGGAACTGGCTAAAAGGCTCGAATTGAGTCGCACGACCTTGGACCGCTATTTGTCCAAGCCTGGGGCTCCAACTCGGGAGCGCGGCAAGGGCTGGAGCCTGGCGGCCGTCACGGCCTTTATTGGCGAACACGCGGACGCGGAGCGGACACGGTTAAAGGGTTCTGACGCTTTGCGCCGGGCCAAGCTGCGTGAAATCGAACTCCGCTGCAAGCGCCTGGCCTTCGCGCTCGAATGCGACCGCGGGAAATTCATTTTGGTAGAGGACTTGTCAAAAGTCTCCGCGCCAACACTGTCAGCTTTTCGCACTATGGTTTATGACGTGTTGGAGGTGCGGGCTCCGATGGGAATGTCTGGCCTGGGCATTGCAGAGGGCCGGATTTACGGCCGCCGGTTGGCGGATGAACTTTTGCAAAAGCTTCAGGCCGTTTTTGCAACCTGGCCGATTTGATTATGAACACCAAGACGACTGCTCGAAGGCAAGAGTTGGGCGAACTGATAGCCGCGTATCTCAAGCCGCGCGATTTGCGCGTTGACCACTCCGCGCCAGCAGGGCTCACCCTGACACAGGGCCGGCTCATTCAGGGCTTGTGGGACGGCAAACTGGACAAGGAGCTGGCCGATGATCTGCATATCACACGCGCCGGGGTGCGCTATCACCTGCGACGGCTTTACAGGAAATTCGGCTGCCTCAATAGGTGCGCGCTCAGTGCGTGCGCCGCGTTCGCTGTGTTACATGATGACGGGGGCACTATGCAAAAGGATACCTTCCACAATTCGGCTCGAAGGCCGACACTCAAGGTGTGAAATGGAAATGCTTTAACATTGGCAAGGCAAACGCGGAGATTCACCGGCTCGAAGGTCTTCTTGGCCTGCCATTGAGTGATCCCGAATTCCGAATCCGAAAAGCCAACGACAGAATTTTTAAACTCGAAGCCGAGGCCGCGAAGCGCGGCATTTCAATTTCCGGGGCACCGGGCCATGTTGAACATCATTCCAAGCCACAGGCGGCATCGGCTGTGTTGCCTGCCGGTGCCCCGGCTTCTTCTTCCACGCCCTACCTGGACGCCTGGCGGCGACAAAACGCCGCGAGCGCGCCACCGCCGCCGACTCAACCCATGAGAAAACTGACACGCGAGAAACTTTTCAAAATTGCTGGCATCTTCCCGGCTCTGACAATCAATGACGACTGGAGCGACGACTTGCTCTTTAAGCAAATCGAGCGCGCCGCGTACCAGGGGCATTTGCGAATTCCGGGGATGCGCCCGGACGCGGAGCTAGCCGAAGTTTACTGGCGCACCGACGCCGCCAACATGGTAGGCACGGCGCGATTGATCCGCGCGATGCGTAAAGACCGCATCGAGCAAATTTTGAAAGGTTAAGAAATGAGCATCTCTATTTTTCCCGCTTCCACAGGGCCGCTTTCCGAGGCCGCGGGCTCGCTCGCGGAGCGAACCCAAATGAATATCCACCAGGCGTCCGCCGAACTCAAAGCCCTGGAAGATGACCCGGAAACCCTGCCGGACCATTTGAAACAGGCCCGCAAGGAAATTGCCACTGCCGATGCAGCACATGAGCGGGCGCAGGCAAAGTTCCGAGCACAGCTTCAGCTTGGGCAGCGGTATCAATCCATGCTCAATGTCGTTTCAGAATTGGCCGGTGAGGTGGCGCTCTGTGAGGTGGCAGTCGGCGAGTACGAAGCGACATTGAAAGCCGACTTTTCAAATTGGCCTTTTCTCGTCCGGCAGAACGGACGTTTTGGGGCAGTGGCGCGAGAATTCGCTTTGCAGCGAGTAACTGCCCAAACGATCCTGCCCCTACTTCAGGACTGGACCACGACCGCAAAAGACCGGCTTGCGCAAATGGAAAGCGCCGCCGAAAAATTCCGCGTCCAGAATCGGCTTGAGAAGCCGCAAAACAATTCCAGCCACGACTAAGCCGGCTGGCCTGACCGCGGCTGACAACCCCGGGCTGGTTGCGGCTGGCCCGGGTGTTTTCTTAAAGTGCAATCGTGAAGTCGAAACGCAAAGGCAAGCGCGGCGAGCTTGAATTTGCGGCCGTGCTACGTGCTGAAGGATTGCAGGCCTGGCGCGCCCAGCAGTTTTCCGGCAACCCGGATTCACCGGACATTGTGTCCAATCCACTGGCCTGGCTGCATATCGAAGTCAAGAGGGTTGAGAGGCTGAACCTGCGGGACGCCGTGGCACAGGCCGAGGGTGATTACGGTGGGAAACCCTGGCTCGTGAAACGGTTGAGAATTTTATGGCTGCAATTCCGCCTCACTTCGCCTATTACAGCCTTGTGAAAACAAACAGGGCCGCCCGCATGACACCATCGAAGGCCGCAGGCGTAGACCAAAGCGCGTGGACGCTCGCCATTGCGGTAGAGCGAAAGGAAGAGAAATGAAACTTTTGCATGCGCCGATTATCGAGGCTGTTCTGGAAATTGACTGCGACATGTCGCCAAAGTTTGAACTGGTAGCGATGGAAGATCGAGCGCGACGACTGTTTGCCGACAATTATCCCAAATTTCGCAAGCAGTACGTTGAGGAATACCGAATTAAAGCGAAGGCTGATCAGCCACCCGATTATTCGACAAAGCGAGCAATTCAATCGCTCCAGTTCTTCCAGGAAGATGAAAGGCAAATCGTGCAGTTAAGGGGACAGGGTTTTTCGTTCAATAGACTCAATCCTTATTCGAGCCTTGACGATTACCTACCCGAAATCGAAAGGACGTGGAAACTATTCGGTGAAATTGTTTCCCCACTGCAAATTCGAGCCGTTCGCTTGCGTTATATCAACCGCATTTTGTTGCCAATGGTGCCCGGCGGGATTCAGTTGAATGAGTTTTTCAAAATCTATCCGGTGCTGCCCGATGGAACGTTAATTCTCGGTGCTTTTCTCAATCAGTACCTTGCTGTGGAAAAGGACACCGGAAATCATGTGAACGTCGTTTTAACCGGGCAACCTCCAGAGAATGACCGGGCACCGATTATTTTTGACAATACTGCAATGTGGTCCGGGGTAGCCGAGGTTGAAAACTGGGCTTGGCTTTCGGCTAGGATTATGCTACTGAGGGCTTTGAAAAATCGTATTTTCGAGAATACTTTAACTGAGAAATGCCTGAACCTGTTTCAACAACAATAGGAATTTGCTGGTTGGGATATAGCGCCTTGCATGGATATGCGCGTGGAGGCAGCGCCGTTTCCACTGAAGCTGCGGCTGTACGCGAAGCCGCCAGCAAAGTTGTTGAATTCGCCGAGAGGTCACAAGTCCTGTTTGGCGAAAAATCTGTAGCCATATCACAATTGTGGACGCTCGCGAATGATTGCGATGAACAGGGTTGGGATGGATATGATGCTTCGGCTATCAATCAAGCGGCGCTTTTCACGGCTGAACAATTCCTCCGAGCATTACCTCACGACATTCCAATTCCTGAATTTGCCGCTGAGCCGGATGGCTCGATTTCTCTCGACTGGATAGTGTCGCGAAATCGTCTTTTTTCCTTGAGTGTGGGAGCCAACAATCGACTGGCGTATGCGTGGCTGGACGGAGCAGACAGGGGGCATGCGGTAGCGCGGTTTGATGGGAATAACGTTCCGGCGCGGGTTCTGGAAGGAATCAAGGAGATTGGGGTTTATGGAAATGCTTCCCTCCGGGCTGCCTAATCTAATCGACAGCGAAGAGGACCTCGCAAGATTCCTTACCCAAGGCGGTCATTATAATGCTCAGATGGCCAAACCTGCCGCGTTTTTGCCAAGTCTCAAAGATCATGAAACGTCAGTATCTCGCCACGGATTCGAGCCCTTAGAACGGTTGTGGATAATTGGCCGTGACGCAACCAATGGGCGCAATCTTCACGGAGTTGCTGTTTTCAAAGCGAGAACTGTTGGAACAGCCCAACTCGAAGCGGTCGCAGACGAACCACCCCATAGACATGCTGCTATCAGGGGTTGGCCTTGGTTGGATGACCCAGAACTGCAAAAGGCCCAGCAAAAGGAAAGAGCCATCGTCCTAGCTGTTGCGTCTAAGTTGCTCCTTCGCGGCAATTAAGGCGCTACGCTTGCACTGCTTCATGGCATGGCAAGGTGCAGGTCTTACCGGATACGTGCACCATGACTGCCTCACGGCACCCACCCGTTCGCCATTCCAGGCACTTTGATTGACGGGCTGGTGTCCTGGCATGGGGGAATCGTCCTGGCGGGTTTCTGGCGGGTTTTGCCTCAACTTGACCGCAGCGGGAAACCCGGTAGGGTAAAATTCCCGACAATTCCCGACATATTTTGTGTCAGAATAGCGTCACGACATGCCGCGAGTGACGCAATGGAGACATGCACAAAACCCTTGTAAACATTGGATTTATTAGCATTCTCCTGTGATTTCCCAAAAAGCCTAAAACCGTTTTCGATTCCCGGTAGGGTCGCCAGATTCTGGTTCAAGTCCGAAATGAGAGGTGCTAAGGATACGCTGCGTCGCGCCACGCCATTCCGTCCCCTCCTCCTTCTTGTTTCGCACTTCGGAACGAGCCTCCTCACCCGCCCGCGCTTCGCTTCGGCACGGCAGGCGTCGGCTGCTGCTGACAGGAAGGTGCAAATAATTCGGCCCTTCCGCTATTCCGCGTCTCTGCGATCACCCATTGCCGCGCTCTTACGAGCGCAGGTGCAGGAGCCTCTCCTGGATCACGTGGCCAGAAGCGAGCGGCAGACCTCTCCGAGCTTGTTCAGATTCGCCTTCGACCTCCCTTCGACGTAACAGCGGATCAATGGTTCCGTGCCGCTGGCGCGGAACGCCATCCATTCACCCCCGGGCAGCAGAAATTTGAATCCATCCATCGTGATGATTTTCTGAACCGCGAACGGGCCGATGGCTGACAATCCGGAACCGAGCTTTGCGAGCAACGCCTCTTTTTTATCCGGAGGAATGGCCACGTTGATTCGGTCGGTGTGGAATTCGCCCCTTTCTTTCGCGAGCCGCTTCAGAATCCGGCCGAGCGACTGGCGTTCGGTGGCCACGAGTTCGGCCATGAGCAGGCATGCCAGGATGCCGTCCTTTTCCGGCACGTGCCCTTTCACGCTTAAGCCCCCGGATTCCTCGCCGCCGACAATGATCGGTTCGCTCTCCATCAGGGCGCCGATGTATTTGAACCCAACAGGAGTTTCATGAACTTTCACCCGGAACATTGCGGCGACGGCGTCCAGTTGGTGGCTCGTGACCACGCTCCGGACTGTGGCGCCCGTCCAGCCGCGGTTCCGCTTGAGATGATAGAGCGTCAGCGCCAGGACCTGGTTGGGCGTGATCCAGGCGCCGTCCTTGTCCACAATCCCGAAGCGGTCCGCGTCACCATCCAGGCCGAGGCCGATTTGGGCTTTGCCGCTACGAACAAACCGGCTGACCTCGGCCATGCCTTCGGCATTGGGTTCAGGACGGCGCCCGCCGAAGAGCGGGTTCAGTTCCTCATGAAACACGGTGACCATTGCCCGGGCATCCTGGAGGAGCCGATCCAGGTAACCGTGCCCGGTTCCATACATCAGCTCGACCGCCACTTTCAGTTTTGCTTTTTTGATCGCGCTGAAATCCACCAACTTGCGCAGTTGGGTGAAATAGGCCGGTTGGGGGTCGAATGTTTTGCATCGGCAGGTGCCGACGACCGACCCTTTGAACGACCAGTTCCGGGCGATGAGTTTTTCGACGTTCGCTTCGATTTGTTTTGTGACCTCGGGCGTTGCCGGCGCGCCGTTGCCGGTGGAGAATTTCAGCCCCTGATACTCGGCCGGGTTGTGGCTTGCGGTCACGTTGATGCCGCCAAGGGCTTTTCGCGCGCGGATCGTATGCGCGATCACCGGGGTGGGCGTGTCGCGATTGCAGAGCAGGGGAACCAGGGAGTTCCGGGCCAGCACCTCGGCGGCGGCCAGGGAAAACTCGCGGCCCAGGAAGCGCGTGTCGTAACCCAGGATCACCGTTTTGGATTTTGGTTTTTGAGTTTTGAGTTGGTTCAGGTAATCCGCGATCGCTTGCGTCGCGAGGCGGACATTGTCGAAGGTGAAATCGCGGGCGATGATGCCGCGCCAGCCGCTGGTTCCGAACTTGATTACTGGCATAATGTCAACCGCTGAATCGTTGAATCGCTAAAACGTTACATCGTTACAACGGGACCATTGTAACGATGTAACGATTCGACGTGGTAACGATTGTGTTTCAGGTCTTCCAGTCAAACGCTCGTTTCTTGAGCGCGTAGACGTAACCCACGAACAGAACCACCAGGAACGAGATCATGGAGCCGAGGATCAAATTCGCGTTCTGTTTGAGCATGTCCCGGTAAACGACCGCCCAAGGGTAGAGAAAAACAACCTCGATCTCGAAGAGGATGAACAGCATCGCCACGAGGTAAAACTTCACTGAAAAACGGACGTTGCCCTCGCCGACCGGCAACATGCCGCATTCATAAGGAGTGTTCTTTGTTTTTGAAGCCTCCTTCAGCCGTGCCCGGTTAGCCCATTTTCCGAGCCCCACGGATAAAACCAACATGCCTGCGGAAAACAACAGCGCCAGGGCCCCCAGCATCAACACCGGCACGTACTGCATCAGTTGCGACTGTTCCATTTGGCGAATTTAAAACGGGCGTCCGCTTTGGCAAGTGGAAACCGGGAAAAGAATCCATCCGCGGCGCCTCATTTTATTTGCGGAACAGCCACAGGATGATCGTCAGCGCCAGGCTTAACAGCACGCAGGTGACGATGGGGAAATAGAAGGTGAAATTGCCGCGGGTGTAATGAAGGTCACCGGGCAACCGGCCCAGCCAGCCTTTGCCAACACCCGACCAGAGCAGGGCTCCGGCGGCGGCAATGATCACGCCGGCGATCACCAAAAACTTTCCGATTTCGTTCATTGGCCGGACCTTTCCGGCTGGCTGGAGGGAAGCGCTTCGTCGCTTCCCGAAAATCACGGCGCCGACGGAGCGGTGGCCTCCATCACAATTATCCCGCCTCCGCCAGTTTTTCAAAGCCTTCTTCGATGAAGGTAGTGCCTTGAATGCGCGCCAGCTTCGCATACAGGCCATCCCGCTCCAGGAGATTCTCGTGCGTGCCCCGTTCCACGATCTGACCTCCGCGGATCACCAGAATTTGATCGGCTTTGCGGATGGTGCTGAGGCGGTGGGCAATGACAAAGCTGGTGCGATTGGCCATCAGGCGTTCCAGGGCTTCCTGAATCAACTTTTCGGTCGCCGTGTCCACGCTCGCCGTGGCTTCATCCAGGATCAGGATGGGCGCGTTTTTGAGGAGCGCCCGGGCGATGCTGACGCGCTGCTTTTCGCCGACGCTCAGCTTGACGCCGCGTTCGCCGACGCGCGAATCGTAGCGGTTCGGCAGTTTCAAGATGAACTCGTGGCAGTTGGCGGCGCGCGAAGCCGCGATGAGCTCTTGTTCGGTCGCATTCAGCCGGCCATACAGAATGTTTTCGCGGACGGTGCCGTTGAAGAGAAAGGCTTCCTGGCTGACGACGCTGATGTTATCGCGCAGGGACTCCAGCGAAATCCGGCCGATGTCCTGTCCATCAATCAGAATCCGGCCGGCGGTGGCTTCGTAAAACGCGGGCAGCAGGTTGACGAGAGTGGATTTGCCGGCGCCGGTCGGGCCGACCAGCGCGATCATCTCGCCGGGCCGGGCGACGAGACCGATATTCCGCAAAACGCTGCGGGTCTCGCCCGGAGCTTCGTCGCGCAGTGGCGGGACGATCGCAGTATCGCCGCCGGAACCGGCCTTTTCCTGCCGCCCGGCCGCGGCGGGACGCGACTCCAGACCTGTCGGATAACTGAACCCGACGTTTTCATAAATCACTTCGCCGCGCACCGGTTGACGCAGCGTCGCGCGCTGATCCTGGCGTTCTTCAGCGGTGTCCAGGATGTCAAACACCCTGGCCGCAGCCGCCCGGGCAGACTGGAGCATTTGATTGAGCCCATGAAGCCGCCCGATCGGTTCGTAGAAAAACATCCCCGCATAGAGCATGAAGGCGACCAGTTCGCCCACGTTCATGTTCCCCCGCATGACCTGGGCGCCGCCGACCCAGAGGACGAGCCCGATGCCGAGCGCGCCGACAAATTGCATCGCCGGGCCGTAGGCGGCCCACGCTCGCATCACCACGAGTGTGCCGCGCCGCAAATCGTCCGCCCGCTGCGCAAACCGTTCGTCTTCGTGGGCCTGGCGGCCGAAGGCTTTGATCTGGCGGATGCCTTGCAGGTTGTCCATGAGCAAGGCATTCATGGCGCTGGCCGCTTCGCGTTGGAGGCGGTAGCGCTTGTGGGCCGTGAGCGTGTACCAGAGCGCGCCGGCGACCAGGAACGGGGCCGGGATCAACGCCACTGCGGCCAGCGCCGGGTTGGAAAGAAACATAAACACCAGCGCGCCGAGGATGCTCAAGACTGCCACCGTCCCCTGTTCCACACCGTCAATCAACAGGCGCTCGACATTGTTCACGTCTTCGATGATCCGCGTCATCAGGTCGCCGGACGCGCGTTGGTCGAACCACGGCACTGGCAGCCGCTGGAGTCGCGCGTAAACGTCGCGGCGCATGTCAAAAATGACGTTTTGTTCAAGGCGGTTGTTGATGCGGATGCGGAGGCTGTTGAACAGTTCCCGCAGGAGGAAGGAGCCGATCAATCCGAGGGCCGCGGGCATCAGCAGGTCGTGCCGGCTTTGCTGGATGACCTCGTCGATGATGACCCGCGTGAGTTTGGGGTAAAGAAAACCGAATGCGAGGGAGAGCACGGCGCAGCCAACCGTTCCGACGATCATCCACCGGTAGGGACGGAGGTAGACGCCGACGCGTCTGACCACCTCGCCGGTCGGGCGCGGTCGCGACTGAAATGTCGGATCGGTGTGGGAGCGGTGCGCGGGATGAGAAGACATGGCGGCCAAAGAATTAGCGGCAAAGCAACCAGGCGACAAAGTCAAAGGCGGCCGGCCAATCCTGTTTGGCGGCTGGCCGGGGCGCCTGCACGGTTTGCCGCCGGGAAGAACCACCGGTTCTTTGTTTCCTGGTCTTCGGGTTGTTTAAAAGAAGACGCATGCCATAGTTATTCTCCAAAAGGGCGGTTTGGACAAGTGTTTGACAATGGGCGCATCCTGACACTGCCACCCAAATGGCGGCAGGGATGCCGCCCAAACCCGCACGCAGGATGCATTGCGCTACGCAGCGCGGCCTTCCCAGGCTGCGGGTTCGCGTGGCTTCCCAGCCCCGCGTCCCTGCAGGCAATGGCTTGACACTTTAGTGGCAGTGTCAAGATGCGTCCCTTCCGATCCTCGCGAATACAAAATACGTGCATTCCATCCGGCACGCGGTTACACTGCGGCTGCGAATGTGTCCACCAGTTGTCACAAAAGATCCGACAGCCGTTGAGGTGGAAGTTCAAGCGGCGTATCTGGCGATTTTCCCGGACGGAGACAGAAGGTTCATCCCCCGGGCTTTTAGCTGGATCATCGAGTGTTTCAGCGGGAGGTACAATGATTACCAGGCGGTGGACGCGCCGTATCACGATCTGGAGCACACGCTCCAGGGCACGCTCTGCATGGCGCGGCTGCTGCGCGGGCGGCACCTCGCCGCGGCGCCACCGCGGCTTACGCAGCAGATGTGGCAACTGGGTCTGCTGGCCATGTTGTTGCACGACACCGGTTACCTGAAGAAACGGGGGGATACTCAGGGCACCGGCGCGAAGTACACGGTCACCCACGTGGATCGCAGCGCCACTTTCGCCGCCGAACTGCTTCGCGACAAAGGCTTGAGTTCGTCGGAGATCAAAGCGGTGCAAAACATGATTCACTGCACGGGCGTGGACACAAAGCTGAGCGTCATTCCATTCCAGAACGAAATGGAGAAGATAGCCGGCTTCGCTTTGGGAACGGCTGATTTGCTCGGTCAAATGGCCGCCAGGGATTATGTGGACAAGCTGCCGGCGTTGTTTGCCGAATTTGCTGAAGCGGCCAGATACTCGAAAGACAAAGCCGGTTTCGTCGCCAGCTATTCGAGCGTGGAGGAACTGATGATGAGAACGCCGGAGTTCTGGACGAAATTCGTCCAGTCGAAACTGGATCGCGATTTCGGCGGTCTTCACCGGTTTTTGAACGATCCTTACCCCGACGGCCCCAATTCGTATTTCGAGCGCATCGAAGCCAACATGCAGCAATTGCGCCGGCGGTTGAAAACCGCGGCTCGCACCTGATCCATCGTGTCCGGCATCGCAGGGCGTTGACTGTTACTTGTATTCTGCACAATTTTGGCTAACAACTCGGCAAAATTCGTGTGTGAACGCTCGGTTCCTCTGTGTTACCAATCCAGGCATAGCGGTCTTTGCCGCGGAACCGGGTTCACTGCGGCTCTGAAACAGAGCACCGGGTGTGCCGGCAAACGGGAGACTGCTCCCCATCTCACCTAACGGCGACGTCTTTCTTGACGGGGCCGCGGGACAGCCGATCTCTTCCGGCTGTCCCGATTCTTTGGGGAGCCCGACCGGTCGATTGCCCGGGCTCACTCGCCCAGGATGTGGACAGCCACCCGGCGCGTGTGTGGTGAGCGGCGATGTTCCCAAAGATAGATGCCCTGCCACGTTCCGAGCGCCAGCCGGCCGTCGCGGATGGGGATACTCAGGTTGACGGTCGTGAGCGCCGTGCGGACGTGGGCGGGCATGTCATCCTCACCTTCAGCCGTGTGCACGAAGAGCGGGTCGCCGTCCGGCGCCAGGCGGTCCATAAATGCCTCCAAATCGCGCCGCACATCGGGGTCGGCGTTTTCCTGAATGAGGAGCGAAGCCGATGTGTGCCGCACGTGCAATGTCAGAAGTCCGTCTTTGAATCCATTCCTGGCAGTCCACGCGGCAACCTGGTCGGTGAATTCGTACAAGCCACGGCCCCCGGTGGAGATCGTCACTTCGAGAAGAGCTTGCCGCAACATGATTTCAGACTAAACGCGGAAGACAGGATTGCAGCCCGAGACCTGCCGTTCAAGCCGCGAGTTCCCGGGGTAGTGACCTAAATTGCCAGGCAGGGACGCGCTGCTGCGCGTCCGGCCGCGACGCAGCGCGGCCCTGCCGTTGCATTCATTCGACGCAATTTCAAATTAGACCACTACCGTTCCTGAGGCCTGACGCGGCCCTGACTGGAATTGAAGCCGGAGCCCCCGTTAGGCATGCCTTTTGCTATTGCATGCTCCGAAGATTCTGAAATGCGGTGTCAAAACTATCGAGTCATTTCGCGTCTGATCCCGCAGTATTCAAACGGGACAACCAGCCTTTTGGGTGTGTTGGTTTCAAACACCCCGGCCCGGCTCCTGCCGGACTGCGGCGCATGAGCCGGAGCTCCAGAAAGAACAAAGCCGATGAATTTTACCCTCGACAAGACTCTCCGAATCCTGGTGATCGACGACAACAAGTCCATTCATGAGGATTTTCGGAAGATCCTGGGGGGCGGCAGGGACACCGGGAGGTTGGATTCAATGGAAGCCGGGTTGTTCGGGACGGCGGCATCGGAGCGCAGCATGCCGTTGTTTGAGATCGATTCGGCCTTCCAGGGGCAGGAAGGATTGGAGTTGATCGAGAAGAGTCTCCGGGAGAACCGGCCTTACACTATGGCTTTTGTGGATGTCCGCATGCCGCCGGGCTGGGATGGGATCGAAACCACGGCCAAAATCTGGGAGAAGTATTCCGATCTTCAGGTCGTCATCTGCACGGCGTATTCCGATTATTCCTGGGAAGAGATAATGAAAAGGCTGGGGTACTCGGACCGCCTGGTGATTCTGAAGAAGCCATTCGACAACATCGAAGCGTTGCAGCTCGCCATTTCACTGAGTGAAAAATGGCGTTTGTATCAACAAGCCAAGCTCCGGTTGGAAGACCTTGAAAAGCTGGTGCAGGAGCGAACGCTCGTGCTGGAGGACACCAACACCAAATTGGCCGACGCCAACGGGCAGTTGCTCCTGGCAACGGAAAAGGCTCAGAAGATGGCCGAAGCCGCGCTTGTAGCCAACAAGGCCAAAGGCGAGTTCCTGGCCAACATGAGCCATGAAATCCGGACCCCGATGAATGGCGTCGTCGGCATGGCGAATTTGCTGATGGAAACCGAATTGACGCCGGAGCAGGCCGATTTCTGCAAGACCATCAAGGCCAGCGCCGACGCGCTGCTGTGCATCATCAACGACATCCTTGATCTCTCCAAGATCGAAGCCGGCAAAATGAATTTTGAAAGGGTTGATTTTGATCTCCGTGAGACGGCCAAAGGCGCGGTCGATCTGCTGGCGCCGAAAGCCGGCGACAAAGGGCTCAGCCTGAGTTTTGAAATTCGACCGGAGACCCAGACGCGACTGGCGGGCGACCCGACGCGGCTTCGCCAGATCCTGCTCAACTTGCTGGGCAACGGGGTCAAATTCACGGATCGCGGCAAGGTATCCCTGGAGGTTGCCCAACTCGCCGACACCGAGCAGGAAGTGGAATTGCGCTTCACGGTGACGGATACCGGAGTCGGAATGTCCGAAGAAGCTCAGAAGAAGCTGTTTCAATCTTTCGCGCAAGCGGACTCCTCGACCACACGCCGGTTTGGCGGGACCGGGCTGGGTTTGGCCATTTGCCGCAAGCTCGTGGAATTGATGGGCGGTTCCATCCAGGTCACCAGCGCCCCCGGCAAAGGCACCTCCGTCACGTTCACCGCCAAGCTCGGAAAGCAGAAACCCTATTATGCCGCGGTCACGGAAACGGTTACCAGCGCATCCGAACTCCCCGGCAAGAGCCCCAAGCCGGCATCGGTTCCCGCCGGCACGGGCGTCCGGGTTCTGCTGGCGGAAGACAACCAGATCAATCAGCTCGTCGCGGTGAAACAACTCAAAAAGCTGGGATACACCGCGGATGTCGCGGCCAACGGACTGGAGGCTGTGGAAGCCTGGCAGCGGCACCGATACCGCACCATTTTGATGGATTGCCAGATGCCTCAGATGGACGGCTACGCAGCGACTCGAAGAATTCGCGAGTTGGAAGCCAAAGAGAAGCTTCCGCCGACACACATCATCGCCATGACCGCTCACGCCATGACGGGCGATCGCGAGCTTTGCCTGGCCAGCGGCATGAACGACTACCTGTCGAAGCCCGTCGATTCAAATCAACTGAAAGCCGCCCTGAGCCGATCCGCAGAAGAGATTGCGGGCCAACCCCCCGGCGCTGTTCCGTCTCCTGCCTGAAGCAATCCCGGAGCCTGGATTAGTCAAGGGATTTTATTGCCTCCTGCAAAACGGCGGCTGACTTCGCCAAGGCTTCCAATTCATCTGGCGGCAGGGAAACCTGCAGAACCCGTTCCACCCCGCTTCGGCAAAGAATGCACGGCACTCCTAAACTCACATCACGAAGCCCGTACTCCCCCTCCAGCACCGATGAAACCGTGAACACACCGTGTTGGTTGCGCAGGATGGCCGCCGCGATTCGCGTCAGCGCCAGCCCCACCGCAAACCAGGTGGCCCCTTTGTAGCCGATGATGTGATAAGCTGAACGCCTGACTTCCTCCAGGATTCTGCGCCGGGCCGCCTGCCAATCGTCGCATTTCAAACACAAGCGGCAAAACTCTTCGATGGGCGTGCCGGCCATGTTGGTCATTGACCAGGCGGCGAATTCACTGTCGCCGTGTTCGCCCAGGATGTAGCCGTGCACATTGTGGGCATCCACGCCGCAGTGCTGGCTGAGCAAATAGCGGAAACGCGCGCTGTCCAGCACGGTGCCGGAGCCGATGACGCGTCCGCGCGGCCAGCCGGA
>Ga0181524_10003841_pt1 | contig 14308 bp, 11 predicted proteins | sample PEATcosm2014_Bin_34_FD_119761 | JGI IMG/M metagenome (GOLD analysis project Ga0181524, IMG submission 119761) | Peatland microbial communities from MTU Mesocosm Facility, Houghton, MI, USA - PEATcosm2014_Bin05_60_metaG | ecosystem: Environmental > Terrestrial > Soil > Wetlands > Peat | place...
CCCGTATTGAACGGTGTCTTGGTTCCCGCCCGACACGCATACTCCCACTCCGCCTCGGTCGGCAATCGGACTGCCTGCCCCGTCTTCGCCGACAGTTTCTTGCAGAACGCCACCGCGTCGTTCCAGGAGACCTGCTCCACCGGGTTGCTTTCTCCCTTGAAGTTCGATGGATTCGCGCTCATCACCGCCTCGTATTGCGCCTGCGTTACAACATACACGCCCATATAAAAGGGCTTGGTGATCTTTACCCGGTGCCGGGGTTGTTCATCCTGGAACCACTCTGCCTTCGCTGGCAAGCCATTGCACTTCCGCGCGACTTGCTCCGGCGGCTCGTCCCCGCCCATCTTGAACTCTCCAGCCGGAATAAGAACCAGCTTCAGGCTCACGGCCTTGCCGCAGTCCAGCGTCAATTCCTTCGCCCGCTGCACCGTTGGCTGATTTTCGCCGGCGCGTGCAACTGGCATCATGACCAAACTCGCCAGTGCAAACGCCATCAGCGTCCCCCCGGTTCGCTTCTTCATGGCTGACAGAGCTGACGCCGCAGCCAGGCACGCGGTGGTTCTCATTGTAATTTTCCTCAAGAGGGTCCATCGTCCTCTGCGTCGTTCGCCTGCGCGCGGGAGAGCAAGGCATCCGCGTCCGGTCTGCGCCGCTTCCCGGAAAAACTCGTTCTCGCCGGACGGCACTATTCTTTCTTTGCCGGCGCGCGCCCGAAGGTCATGGCGATCTGTTTGTCGCGGATCCGCAGCGCTGATTTCAGTTCGAACGCACCACCTTCCAACGCGGTGTAGACGAACGGCTTTCCGTCGGCCGGGTTCAGGACCTTCTGCAGAGCCGCTTTCCCTTCGCGCCTGATCTCGATGGCGGCTCGGACCATCGCCCACTGAACGCGGTATTTCTCCTCTTCCTCGCGCGCGCCTGCCAGTGCGGAAAGGAGAGACCCTGCGAGCGGGTTCTTGCTGGCCTTGATCTTTTCCTCCAGCGCCGGCCTCGTGGCCAGGAACTCCTGGAACGGCAAATCGAAGACAGCCGCCACCTCGTCATATTGTTTACCAAGCTCGTCCATCCACTGCCGTATAGCCTCAGGGGTGACATCGGGCCGCTTCGCCGCCGCTCCCGGCTCGCTCATTTCTTGCGTAACAACGGATACGACCCACGGAAGACACGCCTTCTTTTCCGTCAGTGTCGCGTTCCTCATGAGTGGGGCTGCGGACCCGTTGACTAGGTCCCCAAGGGCATTTGCGAGCACGTCGGCCGATTCCCGGTCGGTCAGCAACACCGCCAGGCTTCTATCCACAATTGACTCATTGGCAATCTGCACGAGTACCGCGATCAGCGTATCATGCCCGTCGTTTCCAACCTGACGCGCCATGATGACTGCGGTACGCAGGTCTTCCGCCGCCTCCTTGCGTTTTCCTTCCTGCCAGAAGTACCGCGCGCGAAAGGCCGCGGCCCTGCCGAGGTCACGACTCTTGGCCAGATACGTGAGGTCAGTATCGGGTCCTTCTTTTTCGTAGTCAATGCCCCAGTTGCACTGCGGAATTTGTGACGCTTCGTGCATCAGCTCTAACGCCCTGGTCAATCGTTTTGCCAGGTCGGCCCTCTGCTCCGGCGTTGACTTCGGTTCGACACCCGGGGGGTACGCGGCGACGATATTGGACTCCTCCTTTGTCAATTCCGGAAACGCGGCGAAGGCGCGCCAATAGGTCAGCGCCGCGTTGCGACCGAGATCGGATGGCGGCGCTTTGCTTTCCTGCGCCAAAGCTGCGCCCGCGCTACACAACAGAGTCAACGCGACAGCCATGCATGCTGTGTTTCTCATTGGACTTCTCCTCAATATGGTTCATGGTCTGGAGAAAGCTGCGCACATTCAGGCCGGCCAGGTTCCTTTCCGGCTTCAACCGCGCTTCAGCGTCACGCGCCAGCATTCCGTCGAGCGTCTCCGGTGATTGCAGCCATGCCCGGTAATACGCGGCCCAACTGGCTCGCGGCAGGTCCGCCGTGGCCGCGAAAGGATGCGGCGTGGAGATGATGCTGACGGCTGGCTCCTGTTTCTGGCGGGCCCGGTTGTCGTTCGTCTCCGCGTTCGATATCAACCAAACCGCCAGCCCGATCAAAACGCACGCCGCCGCCGCGAGCGCCGCCCAGCGGAGCGTGTGTGCCGCAGGCCGAAGCGATTCCTCGAGCCGTTCAGACAGCCCGCCAGGCGCCGCGGCAAGGTCGTCCTGTTCGGCAAGATTCCCGAGCCGGCCGCAGAGGCGCTGCAGCGCCTCGTAGTCGCCTCGACAACTCGCGCACTCGGCCAGGTGCCGCTCAACCGAGCCGCGCTCGCATGCCGGCAACTCGCCGCAGGCGAGGAGTGAAATCGCTTCTTTGTACCGGTCGCACATCATGTTCTTCCCTCCGATAGTAAATCCCCGTTCGGGGCGGATGGGTTCAATTGCGGATCGCACATTTCGCGGAGGCGGATCAGGGCATAATGCAGCCGAGACTTCGCGGTCCCGAGCGGAATGTCGAGCGCGATGGAAATTTCGCTCAGCGAAGCGCCGGCGAAGAAGCGCAGCCGGATGACTTCCCGCGCGTCCTCCGGCAGCGCCTCGATATCCGCCCGGAGCTTCTCCGCCGCTTCCGCGCGGCAGGCCGTCTCGGCCGGGTCGCCGTCGGCGCCTGCGGACAGCTCCCATTCGCGCGATGAGCCTCCTCGTCGCTCCATGCCCAGGAACAGCCGAAGCACCGACCGGTTCTTTCGCAGCGACTTCTGATGCCGGTGAAGGAGGATCGCGTAGAGCCACGTGGAGAACCTGCACGCCCCATTGTACCTGGCCAGCCCCTTCCACGCCTCGATCAGCGTCTCCTGCGCCAGGTCCTCCGCCAAGTGCTGGTTACGGCAGAGTCCGAACGCCTGACGATAGAGCCTCGCTTCGTGCTGTCGCGCGAGCTCGCAGAAAGCCTCACGCTCACCCGCCAGGGCGCGAGGAATCAGGAAATCCGCATTTGCTTCGGCATTGGGTTTCTGCATATTTCTTCAGCCAGGGATTATATCCCGGTTCAACCGCAAAAGGTTCAACTATGGCGCAAAATAATCGGGACAGGTCGGCACGAGGTGCGTGGAATATGCTTCCCGACCCATTTTCAAGCGAAGCACTGTGCCGCGACGGCAGAGGGCTTCTTTCGTTCTGCGTGACAAGACCTAATGCGCACGTTCATGCGGAACTGCTCAAAGTTGCCGGGAGCATAGATACGTCGTGCGTCCCTGGAAGCCCCGCATCAGAGGCAGAGACCCAAGCATGCCCAGCATTGGTGGGAATTTCAGAAATTGTGGCTTGACAAGCTACATAGGCTGCGATAGTATTTAAGCATGGCAAAGATAAACGGCGACACACTGCGTGGACATGTTGAGACGTTGGCGCTGGCGGCGCTGGAGCGGGGCGAGGCGCACGGGTTTGAGATCCTCCGCCGGCTGCGCGAGCGGGGCCAGGGCATCCTGGAACTCAAAGAGGGAACTTTATACCCGGCGCTTTACCGATTGGAGGATGCCGGCTACATCCGGGGCGAATGGGAGGACAACGAGCAGCGGCATCGAGGCCCTCGACGCCGGATTTATCACCTGACCAAAAAAGGCCGGAAGGAACTCGCCGTGCGGCGCGGCGAGTGGGGTGCTTTTGTGCGCGTCGTCGGCGACATTGTCGGAGGCCAGGTATGCACGACCTGAAAGTCCACGTCGAACGCATCGTGCGGCCGATTCGGGCTAGCGGTCGCAGGAAGGACCGGATGCGCGAGGAACTCCTGACGCACCTGACGGCAACGTACCAGGAGGAAATGGTCCGTGAGGGAAACGAGTCGGCTGCGCTTGCGCGGGCGCTGGAGCGGTTCGGAAACCCCGACGACTTGCGGCGGGAGCTTCAAGCGTCCGTCCTTTTACCGGAGCAAATCCTTTTTGCGGGCTTCCTATGCCATGCGCGGTATGTCGCCTTTCTGCGGCGCTTAGGCAAGCAGCAAGACGAGTCCGCTCTGCGCTATGCCACGCGGGTGACCCTTGCGGTGGCAGTCGTTTGGGGCATCGCGGACGTACTTATCATCGCGCTGATGCTGACCCAGCACCTCTGGCAGGGAAAACCTCTGTGGCCCGCTCTCAATTGGACTTTGCACCTTCTCGGGGCTTTCCACGGCCCCATGCTCGCCTACTATTTCCTCTGCGCCTTATGCGTTGATCGCTTCCGTCACGCGATCTCGGCCCGGCCGCTTCAGTTGAGGAATGCTCTTCGAAGTGCCGCCTGGTGTGCATTGGCGATCCCCATTACCGTCGGGACAGGCGTTCTTGTTTGGATTTTTGCACCCAGTTCGTTTCCCCCGGACAGATTTGGCCGCGTCCCGGACGTTGAAGTTGTGAGAATATTTCTCCCAGTTTTCTGGGCGGCCGTTGTGGCGACTCCGTTGCTCCTCGCGTGGACCGGCGTGTCCGGGCTGGCCGACCAGAAGCGCTATCAGGAATGGGAAAGTCTGAAGCTTGATGAATGAAGCGCAGCGGCAAGGCGAGGCGGGCTCCCGGGACATTCAGCACCGCCTCTCGCTCTTCTGAAAGACATGCGCCTTTCAAGCCGCGAATTCGGCCACGGCAGCCCCTGTAAAATCAACTATCAGTGAGGTACAACACCGCCCGCCCCGACCAACGGTGCTGATTGCTCCGCCCCGGCAGCAGTCACTGTCGTTCGACCAGCGGTGTTACGGCGGAGATGAACCGCCCCTCGGCGCGTGTATGCTCCATTCACACTCACGGCTTCAGGACCGGCTCGGCTCCTTCAGCCAGGGCGATGTCCGCGGCTGCGGAGGCTGGCTTACTTTGACACCTTCGAGCGTCGTTTCCGCGACCCGGAGGCTTTTTGCCTCGGCAGCAGCCGTGCCACTTTGGCGATTCCTCGGCCCATGTCCTCGATGTCGGAAAACTCGTAACTCTCGTCGAAGACCAGCCGGGTCATATGCGCGAGCGTCCGCGTGGTGTTCGGGCACATCGCCTCGCTGTACTCGATGCGCCGCCGGTTGTACGGGCTGTCGTACGGGAAATGCGAATTGCCGTACGTCTTCTTCGCGACGCAGCACTCCGCGCACATGTAGATCGGGTGGCCGATGTAGCCGGCCATGGCCGAAATTCCCTCGGCCTCCAGCGCCTTGGAGAAATCCGCGGCGTCCCAGTCGTTCACGCCCAGCGGATAACCCCAATAGGCATGTTCGCTGCCGGGCGTGATCGGCGCCGGGCTGACGCCGGGGATCTCGCGGACGATTTCGCTGAGCCGCTGACCGAGCGCCGCGCGCTTCTCGACGCGGGCGCGCACGCGCCGGACCTGCGGCAGGCCGACGGCGGCGGTCTCCTCGTTCATGCGGTAGCAGGGCGCGAGGAACGCGTACGCGCGCGGCCCGAACGGCTTCCGCTGGAAACCTTTGTCGCTGAAGAGCCACATGCGCTTGTGATGCGCCTCGTGGTTGGTGAGCGTCATGCCGCCGTCGCCGGTCGTCAGGTGCTTGGTCTGCTGCAGGCTGAAGCAGGCGATGTCGCCCCACGTGCCGAGGAACTTCCCCTTGTACTTCGTGGCATGCGCCTGGCTGCAGTCCTCGATCAGCATCAGGTTGCGGCGCTTCGCGATCTCGGCGATCTCGTCAATCCGGCAGGCGTTGCCGAAAAGGTGGACGGCGATGATCGCGCGCGTCCGCGGCGTGATCTTGGCTTCCACGTCCGCCGGGTCCATGTTGTACGTGCGGTCAATGTCGGCGAAGATCGGGATCGCGTTCTGCAGCAGGATCGGGACCACGCTGCCCAGGTCGGTGACCGGCGCGGTGATGATCTCGTCGCCCGGGTTCGGGTCCAGCGCGCCGACGGCCAGGTGGATGGCGGCGGTGCCGGAAGTGCTGGCGACGGCGTACTTCATCCCGTAGAGCGCGGCGAACGCCTTCTCGAAGTCCCGCACGAAATGCCCCGACCAGGAGAAGAGGTCCTGCGAGCGGAGCGCCTCCGTGACGAGCCGGATCTCCTCCTCGCCGAAAGGCGTGCGCTTCGGCCAGGGCGTCGCGCGCGCCTTCGGGCCGCCGTGGAGCGCCAGTTCCTCCTTCAAGGTTCTCCTCCTATTTCTCCAGGTCGCGGATGAACTCGACGGCGGCGTCGCGGAGCTGCTCGCCGGCGCCGGGCGCCAGGCGCGACCAGATGCCCGGCTGCGTCTCGTAGTTGCCCTTCACGTCGAAGAAACTCCGCGGGACGGCGTAGCCGATGTAGCCGTTGGCATAGCCGATCAGCCAGAGCCGATGCCGGCGCGCGGCCGCGCGCATGTCCCGCGCCAGGGCGCCGGCCAATTCAGCCGGCACGCCCAGGAGGAGCCAGTCGCCGATCTCGAGCGCCTGCAGTTCCACGGGAATCTGCTGCGGCATCCGCGCAAGAGTCAGCGCCTCGCGCGCCCAGAAAAGCTGGTGATGCGGGGTGCGCTCGGGATGGTTCCGGTCCGGCCGCTGCGCGGTCGCGGCGGCCTCCGCCGCCAGGCGCGCCCACCGACGCTCCAGTTCCGCGACATCGCCCATCGGCCGGCGCGGCAGGAGGATCGAGCGCCGGCTGCCGCCGACGCGCTCGCCGCGCACGGGCGTCATGCTCGAAGCGCACACATTCGCTGCCGCCTCGGCCACGCGCCCGCCGACCCATTCCAGGTCCTGCATCGCGCCCATCCGCGTCGGGTCCGCGTCGCCGCAGGCGCCGTTCGTGAAGAGCGCCACGCCCGCGCCGCGCTCTTCAAGCCGGCGCATCGCAAAGCCGGGATAGTCGGCGGAGATCATCGGCTGCGCCTGGACGCAGACTCCATGGCAGGCGAAATTCACCATCACGCCCGCCTCCGCGCCGGATTCCGTCCTCGCCGAAGCCGCGCGAAGCGTTTCGTCGAGCGCCAGATCGCGCTGCCGCGTCTGCGGACTGAGCGCCTGCACGGCCGAGCCGCCGTAGGCGGCGGTGCGGTTCAGGGCGACGCCGGCCAGTTGCGCCTCGCCCAACGAAAGCGCGCAGGGCTGCAGCGAGGCCATGGCTTGCCGCGCCGCCTCCGCGATCCCGTCCGCGACGAACTCGACATAGCGCGGGCTGACGGCATGATCGCTGAAGGGCGCCATGTCGGGCGTGGTGTGAGCGTGCGTGCAGGCCACCATGACGCGGTCGGCCGGCAACCCCAGTCCCCGCCGGATGCGCTCGCGCGCCAGCGCGCCGAACCCGACGCCGTCGCAGATCATGTCCACGGAGACCAGGCAGACCGCGTCGTCGCCCGCGGCGAAAACGGCTGCCCGCGCGCAGAGCGGATCGTGCACCGGCCCATACCGGAGCGCCCGTCCGTCCCAGAACCCGAGCACCCGCAGATCCATGTCGCCGCCGCCCGGAGGCGGCGAGACATCCGTCTTCCCAAACCCAACGCGCACGAAGCACCTCGCCATTACAGTTATTCTGAGGACCTGATTCGCCCATTCAGCGAACCACAGCACGCCAGGACAATTGGAGTGTTATTCGGGATTTCCCATTTGGCCGCCCCTCCTGGGACCGCCGGCTTTTCAACGTGGTACGGTAGTCCTCGAAGTGGACGCTGTCAACTCCAGTCCCGCGGCTTTCCGGCCTTGCACGACCTTGCGCCGATCACCGAGCAGGCGGCCGGAAGTCCAAAACTGGCTGGCCATCCACTGCCTGCGGTAAACCGCTCCGGCTCCTCATCCCAATCAGCTTGCCCGCCGGATGTGTGGCGGGGCGCGCGAGGGGCGCGCATGGGCGTATCGTTTTTCAGAACAGCCGCAAAAACACTTGACGGCAGGCACCTTGATCGCACAATATACTGTTGTGGGGCTGATGGCACCCGGGCCGGGGCGGAGCAGGAGGAATCGATGTATTATCCCCGGAATAACCTAAGCTGATGTAACGACAAGAAGGAGAAGAACGATGGCCAAACACAGGATTGGAACACGTAAAGAGTGGCTTGCAGCCCGGCTGAAGTTGCTCAAGGAGGAGAAGAAGCTAACGCGGCGCAGCGACGAGCTGGCGCGGCGACGTCAGGAACTGCCGTGGGTCCGGGTCGCCAAGGAGTACCGATTCAAGACCGAGGATGGGAGCGCCTCGCTGGCAGACCTCTTCCGAGGGCGCTCGCAGCTCCTCATCTACCATTTCATGTTCGGGCCCGACTACACGGCGGGGTGTCCGTCCTGCTCGGCGATCGCGGACGGGTTCAACGGCTTCGTCGTCCACCTGGCGAACCACGACGTCATGCTTTCGGCGGTGTCGCGGGCGCCGCTCGCGAAGCTCCGGGCGTACAAGCGGCGGATGGGGTGGACGTTTCCCTGGGCGTCCTCGTTCGGCAGCGACTTCAACTTCGACTTCAACGTCTCGTTCACCGAGGAGCAACAGCGCCAGGGGGACATCCAATACAACTACCAGCGCGGCGGCCACGCGATGGACATGAAACCGGTCCCGGAGCCCGTCGCCCAGCTCGCGGCCAAATGCGGAACCGACGCGCCCACCTACTCGCGCGACAGGCCGGGCATGAGTGCCTTCGTGCTCGAGGACGGCGTCGTCTACCACACCTATTCCACCTATGTGCGCGGACTGGACGTCCTCTGGGGCATGTACCAGTGGCTTGACCGCGCGCCCAAGGGGCGCAACGAGACGGGCATCTGGTGGCGCCGCCACGACGAATACAGGAAGCTTCCTAAGAAGGCCGACTCGTGTTGCCGCGCGGCGAAAGCGCACAAGTAAACACTTGCCACGGCTGCCGGACAGCGACGCGGGACCGCAGGGAATTCGGGGGACGCCATACGCCACTTCGGATGAACGTCGAACGCCCAACATCGAACGTCCAACGCCCAAGTGTTAGCGCAACCAGAGCCGCAGACTTGGACGTCGGGCGTTCGATGTTGGATGTTGTGAGTTCGTCCGCTCATTTCTAGCCACATCGGACTCAAACCATCATCACGCCCGCGACCTCAGGGCCGATCGGCGGAGTTCCTCCTTCGCAGCGGACATTCTCTCCGGCTCCGCGAACGTGCCACGACTTCGCTGACCTCTATCATCGCGGGGAAATCCTCGCCCGCTGGAGCATGGCGGTAAGAACATGGGCGGCGGGAGTTGACGCGCCGGGGCGAGAGGGATAGGCTACTCGCGCATGTGCCGAAGCCGGTTTAAAGAGCGCACGGATGAGAGGGCGTGATGGCCCTGTTCGCTGGGAGCATTCCGGTTGGCCGCCGTGCCCGCCCGCAAAATGGCAAATCTTGAATGAAAGGAACTGCGCGATGTTCGGAAAGGTCTTCGCGTTCGGTCTCTCTGCAGCAGCCGGGCTCGACGAGCTCCACCCCCGAATGGCTCGCGCGATTTGCTCCAAGGCCATGGAACCGTCAAAGGAGAGAGTCGGATGAAAGCGAACGCATTGCTGGGGTTGCTTCTCGCTCTGCCGGCGGCTGCCCTGGCTGACCAGGCGCGCGAGCAGATAACGACGGATAAATTCGACAACTGCGCCAGAGACCGGTTCGTCTGCGTAGAGGCCGATTCCGCCGGCGCAAGGTTGGCGCATTCGTGGCTCTTGGCAACGGAAGAGGGCGTCACCTCCAAGCATCCGCAGCCGCTGTCCCCGTCCAATCAGATCAAGAAGGTCTTCGATATTCCCTTGTCCCAGTGTGACAACGCGGTGCTATGTATCTTTCGCGGCGGCGGCTCCCCGGACAACCCGATGCGGATTCAGTTCAACGACCGGATGATCCTGCATGACGCCAAGCACCTTACGGCGGGCGATTCGGGATGGGAGTATGAGCCGTTGCCCCCGGAACTCATTCGCAAGGGGACGAACACCCTCATTTTCAGCGGTACGGGGGATATCCCGCTGGATACGCGAAGTCCAAACCGCGGAAGCGCCGTGAGCTACGACGGCGGCCGCTTGTGGCATCCGGCGCCGGGCGAGTACATGGTGCGGCTTCGGATTTTCGGCTATCCGCCGGAAGGGACCCTGACCTCCGAAGTGTTCGACACGGCGTTGGGCGTTGATCCGAAGAGACTGATCGGCCCGTGGCCGCAGTATGAACGGGCGGTCATTGAGGCGGACAAGGACGCGCCCCCGGAGACGGAAATCGCCTTCCAATGGCGCGCCGGGACCACGCGTCGTTTCAGTCCCGAAAACTGGACGCCATGGCAAGATGGCACGGAGGTGAAACTCGCCGGCGCGCGCTATGTTCAGTGGCGCGCCATCCTGCAAACAAGCAACGGCGCGAAAACCCCCCTCTTGAAGGCCGTCCGTCTCCGTCTTCTTCAGAAAGCGGCGCCCGTTTCGGCCGAGGCTTCCGATTTGCAAGTGATGCGCTACGACAGGCCGGAGGACGCGCCGGAGTCCTATGAATTCACCTACGAAGGTCGCACGCCGCGCATCCGCTACCTGGCGGACAAGTACAAGCTCGCGGCAGTCCCGCCCGCCGACGGCACGGACCTCGTCAAGACCGACGCGATCCGGTACTGGTGCAGTCATCAGTGGAACAAAGGTTGGGACGACGGGAAGTACGAGTACTGTCCGCCCTGGGACGCGCTGATTCTTCTGGACATGAAGCCGCCCGACCTCTGCCTGGGCATGTGCACCCACTATTCGACCGTCTACGTTCAAAGCACCACCGCCCTCGGCTATATCTCGAAACATGTCATTCTCGACGGCCACCTCGTCGCGGAAACTTACCTGAACGACCTGGGCCAGTGGGCGATTCAGGATACCGGTCCGGGTCCGGGGCCGACCGGGTTCCCCATCGGCGTGCATTACGAAGCCAACGGCGTCCCCTTGAATTCGCTCGACATGCACCGGCTGCTCCTGGCCTCGGGAACTGCGCTGGCCATCCCCGAAAAAGTGGACGGCGAACCGGTCATAACCGCGGCGGCGGGTTCTCATCTGACTCCCTCCGCTTCCCCCTACAGGGAAAAACTGAATCTGTACAGCTGCTTTGGAATTCCGCTGCGCAACAACCATCTTTCCGTCCCTGAGCCGGCCGAGGAGGAGCACGGCTTCGGTCCCTTCCATTACAACGGCTATCTCTGGTGGGCGGACAACCCGGACAACCCCCTGCAGACCGTTTCCCACTTCAGCCTTCTCTCCAACCGGCCGGCGGATTTCTATCCCAAAGTCAACCAGACCTGGATTGATCTGGAGCAGAAGGAAAAACGAGTCCTTGCCGTGGCGCTTTCCAACCACATGCCCAACTTCAGTCAATATGAGGCGCGGGTGGACAATGGCGAGTGGAAGAAATCGGAGGGTGCGTCCGTTTGGCCGCTCCATCCGGGGACCAACACATTCGCCGCCAGGTCGGTCAACGCCTTCGGCGTTCCCGGCGCGCCGTCGGTGGTGGAAATCCTCGCTCCCAATTGAACTTTGTATAATGAAGGCAGTTCTTGAGAATCGGGTATGACGCCCGACAAGGTCGAATGGAACAGACGGTCGCCCAAGTCGAGATTACCGATTTGCGCTTGACGACTTGCGGCGGAGCGGAAGCCATTCCAGGACGCGTTGGATCTGCCGGTCCCAATAGCTCCATTCGTGACCGCCGGGGCTTTCCTCGTAGGTCAGCGGAAGCCCCATCTTGCGCCCCTGCGCGTAAAAGCGCAGGTTGATCTCGCGGAGGTGGTCTTCCGTCCCGCAGCACTGATAGAGCGCCGGGAGGCGGAGCTTCTTGCGCGCAGCGCGGCGGCTCAAGGCGAACAGGTCGTGCTCGCTGTCGCGGAGCTTTCCGAGCGCGCCGAAGATGCCGCGGAACTCGCGGCGTCGCGCCGGGTCGGCCATGCGTGGGTCCATGCCGCTGGCGATCCGAAAAGCGCCGGAGAGGCTTGCCGCGGCGGCGAACATTTCCGGCTTGCGCAGCGCCCACTTGAATGCACCGTAGCCGCCCATGGAGGCCCCCGCCACGAAGTTGTCCTTCCGCGCAGAGGAGAGCGGGAACAGGGACCGCGCGATGAATGGGAGTTCCTCGGTCAGGAACGTCCAGTACCGCCAGCCGATGGCCATGTCGGTGTAGCGGCTGCGGTGGCCGTCGCACGTCACCACCGCCAGGTTGAGCGGTTCGACGTACCGCTCGATCGGGGTCTCACGCAGCCAGCATGTGTGGTCGCCGGTAAGCCCGTGGAGGAGGTAGAGCGTAGGATACCCGCCGCGGCCGCCCGCCTTCTTCGCCGGGTAGGGCAGAATCACGCTGATCGTCGTTCGAAGCCCGAGCACTTGGGAACGGAAGTGGCACTCTATCAGAGGCATGGCTGACTCCTGCTACGGGTGTTTACGGAAGGAAAGGGCCGCCACCGAGGGCGGAGAGAGCACGCAGGAAAAGCGGCCAATGTCGCCGCCCATTGTCGTTCTCCCTCTGTGTGTTGGGCGACCTCTGTGGCTTTTCATTTCTTCGCAGAGATCAGTGGGAACCGGAATTTCCCGGATGACTGACGATTCACGATCATCGCGGGCCTTCTCGCCAGGATTATACCGTCCACACGCGCAAGCGCAAGCGAAATGCTCTTCTGAAGCAACCGGCCCTGTCCGACAGCGGGCGGATGTGAGGAAACTCCAAGCCGGGTCTTGGCAAATGCAGAACAGTCCAGTAGAATGACGGGCACACGGGCGAGTGGCGGAATGGCAGACGCATCGGACTTAAAATCCGATGTCCCGCTAGGGACGTGAGGGTTCGACCCCCTCCTCGCCCAAATCAGGAAGACGCCGGCGGCGACCGGCCGGTTCAGTCATCGGACCGCGGCGCAGGGGCCATCGCGGAACTCAGATTGGACTCGTCGAACCCTTTCGGGGCGCGGTTGTCGCGGGCGTACAGGTAAACGGCGGCCTGGAAGATGGTCTGCAGGGTGGATTGCACCACGGAGAGCCCGATCAGGTAAATCGCCCCGACCGCGATCAGCAGCACGCCCATCAGCATGGCGGTGTGCATGATGTAGACGCCCAGAAGAAGCGGGACGATGCCGCCGAGACCCAGCAGCATGAAGACCAGTCCGAAGCTGAATCCTCCGACCAGTTGCTCGCCCCACGTCTTCTTCAAAAGCGCCACGGATTCCTTCAGCGCCTCGAAGGGGCCTTTCTTCTCCACGACGAGGATCGGCACGACGAGGAACGTCACGACCGACCATGCCATTCCGAAGAGGCCGGCGACGATCTGGCCCACCCAGTTGCCGCGCTTGCGCGTCACGTTCTCCAGCGCCCGCAGGATCAGCCCGACGGTGGCCGCGACGAGCGCCCATCCGACGATCTGCGGCAGCCGCGCGAGCGCGGCGTTGATCCCGGTCGAGAGCGTCGGCTCGCCGCCGCGCATCCGCAGGATGGCGCACGCGATGACGGCGCTGTTGAAAAAGATGACGATGAAGTAGGTCAGGAAATAAAACAGGAAGAGCAGCCCGTAATACAGCAGCGGCCTTTGCTGCAACTGCGCCGAGTTCGGGATGCCGATCGCCCACAGCGGCAGCGCGAACGAGGCCAGCACGAGCAGGCAGCAGATGCCGCTGATCAGCGGGAAGAGCATCAACTGCTTCTCCGCCTTGAGCACTTCCCACGACGAGCGCATCATGTCGAACGTGTAGGAGATCCGTTCCATGGCCGTTCCTCCGGTTTCAAGACTTCGTAATCGTGATCTTACTCGTAATCGCTCGCACGCCGTAGCCTTGGCGAAGGCGGGTAATCGCCGTCTTGCTTGTATGCCCTTACGGGCACACTACGAGCGGCTTGTAGTGGCGCCGTCAGGCGCTATTAGTATGTCCTCACGGGCACACTACGAGCGGCTCTAATTGCATCCGCGCGTCATCAGCAGGATCAGCGCCAGCCCGACGGCGGCCACGGCGCCGGCGACCGCGAGCATTCGGAGCAGGCGGCTGGCGGCGGCGGGCGCGCGGATTTCCTCGGCCCGGCCGGCCGGCGTCATCAGGCCGCACGCTTCCGCGTAGCTGATCGAGACCGGCTTGCCGTCGCGCGCGGCGGCCAGGTCGGCTTTGAGTTCCGCGTACGAGGCGTGCCGGTCTGCGGCATGCTTGGCCATCATCTTGCAGATGACCGCCGCGGCGGGCTCGGAGAGCTTCGGGAACGCGGCGCGCGGCAGGCGCGGCGATTCGGCCACGACGCGCACCATCGTCTCCTGCGGCGTGGAGGCCGGGAACGGCAGCTCGCCGACGGCCATGTGATAGAGCGTGGCGCCGAGCGAGTAGATGTCCGACCGGAAATCAATGTCCCGCGCGCCGCGCGCCTGCTCGGGCGACATGTACGTCGGCGTGCCGACGACGCCCATCGTGAGCGATTGCTGGATGCGCGCGTCG
>Ga0181524_10003844_pt1 | contig 14296 bp, 17 predicted proteins | sample PEATcosm2014_Bin_34_FD_119761 | JGI IMG/M metagenome (GOLD analysis project Ga0181524, IMG submission 119761) | Peatland microbial communities from MTU Mesocosm Facility, Houghton, MI, USA - PEATcosm2014_Bin05_60_metaG | ecosystem: Environmental > Terrestrial > Soil > Wetlands > Peat | place...
CAGGGAGAGCAGCAGGTGGACCTTCGAGCGCGAGCCGCCGGGGTGACCGCTCTGACGGTAGTTGAGGGAGAGGTCGATGCATTCGTCGACGATGTCCTTGAGGACCTCGTAGCGAGCGAAGTCAGGCTCGGTCGCGGCCTGCAGCCGAGCCACCTCGGCAGCCGATCCCGCCCCAAGGCGGGCGGCGCGTTGAAGATCATTCAGGGTAGTCATCTCGGCTCCATAAGACTTCTATCGGATGCCACGAACGAATCCTCAGACGAGGGCCTCAACCGCGTCACGAACGCCCAGCAAGGAGGACACCCTCAAGCCAGCATTGGCCAAGCGCGAAATGCATCAAGGTTCCCCGACGGTGATGCGGACGACGTCGGCTAGGTCGCTGACGATGACTGGCGGGCCACCACTCTCCAAGCCGTTTACGGTCGGCATCTCTTGTCCCGTCGGCTACTCTCCGGTGCTTCGCTTGTTGTCAGCGGTTCAGCGATGTGCCAGGGGCGACCGCGGTCGACACCACCGGTGTTGGCGTGTCCAAGGCTGCGATGAAGTTGCCAAGACACTCGACCGCCAAGCGGATGGTCTCGATCGAACTCGCATACGACAACCTCAAGTACCCCTCACCCCAAGCGCCGAACGACGTCCCGGCCAGACAAGCCACGCCTGCCTCTGCGAGCAGGCGCGACTGGAGCTCCGCAGCCGGGGCTCCCACCGCCTTCAGGCTAGGGAAGACGTAGAAGGCCCCGTCCGGGACCGCGCAGGTGACCCCAGGGATGCCGTTCAAACCCTCAGTAATGACATCCCGGCGCCTGCGGAACTCGGCGACCATCTCATCCACAGGTTGCCAGGGGCCCTCGAGCGCAGCCTTAGCGGCGATCTGGCTAGCCGCGGATGTGCAGGACACAGAGTTGACTACAAGGCGAGTCACCGGTTCCACGAGGGCGGGAGGGAAGACTCCAAAGCCCAGGCGCCAGCCGGTCATGGCGAACGTCTTAGACCACCCGTCAAGAAGCACGGTCCGATCCGCCATGCCGTCGATGTCCAGCACACTGGCGTGCTTGCCCCCGTAACGTATCGCCCAGTACACCTCGTCGCTGAGTACCACTAGGTCGTGGCGGATAGCGATTTCCGCCACGGCCTCGCACTCAGCGGCCGTCATCGCGCTCCCGCATGGATTGTGGGGAGAGTTGACGATCAGAAGCCTGGTTCGTGGCGTGATCAGATGCTCTACTTCGTCCGGGTCAATTCGGAAGCCGTTTTCCTCGCGGAGCGGCAGGGGAACCGGCACGGCACCAGAGAACGCGGCAATCGACTCGTACATCGGGAAGCCCGGATTGGGGAAAAGAACCTCGTCACCGGCTTCACAGAGGGCGAGAATCGTGTAGAACATGATCGGCTTCGCGCCAGGCGTGATCACCACGCGTCCGGGATCCGCCTTCAGACGACCCGTCCGTTCCAGGAAAGCGCTGACAGCCTCCCGCAGTACGGGCATCCCCGGGGCTGGAACGTAGTGGGTGTACCCGGCCCTAAGCGCCTCAACCGCAGCCTCGACCACATGTGGCGGGGTCGGGAAGTCTGGCTCTCCGATCTCCAAGTGGATCACTCTACGGCCAGTTCTCTCCAAAGCTTGAGCCTCAGCTAGAACAGCAAAAGCCGACTCCGTGCCCAAGCGTTCCATTCGTGAGGCCAGCTTCATCTCACCACTCCGCTAACATCCGTGCCCCTGATCGCCATCTCAACATACCAGTATATTGGTATGCAGTTGGCCGGTCAAGCTCTCAACTGCTCAAACTGATGTTCGTCTACATGGTCTACAGTAGAAACGGGTTGGCAGAAGGGAAAGCACGGCGAGGGTGATGTGCCGGCCCCCTCAACAGCCCTGCCGCGTAACTGGGGACGCCGTCGGTCGCCGCGTACCGGGAGCGATCCATTGTGGCGGCTATCCGCAAAGGGCTACCCCTGACACCCCCACTGGCCCCCCGTGCGGCGAACCCAAGCAGCGGCTCCAGCCGCACCACGCTGTGCTCCTGGAGCTCCCGCGGTCCGCGAACGTCGTCCAGCCAGCGTAAGGCATAGTACAACCATGGTACAGCCACCAAAGGCACCGCTCGTTGGCGTCGAAACCGTCGCCCCCCCAGTGCACGCCTCATTTGAAGGCCCAGTTCCACCCTCCCGGGCCTTGCTTCGCGACGAAGTCTACATGCGGATTCGCACCGCCATCGTTCAAGGACGATTGGCACCGGGCGCCCGCCTTCGCGACAGGGATCTGGCCGAAAACCTCGGTGTTAGCCGCATGCCGATCCGCGAAGCCATCCGCCGCCTACAGGACGAGGGACTGGTAGTGGCAGAGGCAAGTCGCTGGACCAAGGTTGCGCCGATTGACACGACCCTCGCCGATGACTTATATCCGATTATTGGCGCCCTTGAGCGGTTGGCGATCGTCCTCAGTGGCGCCTGGTCTCGGAAGAAGCTGAATGAGCTGTCCGCCATAAACGACCAACTCGCTCGCAGGCTCGATGAGGGGAATAATGTACGCGCCGAGCAAGCCGACGAGGCCTTCCACAGTTTGCTCCTACGCCAATCTCGGAACCAGCGCTTATACTCGGTCGTCGATGGACTGAAGGTGCACCTTCACCGAGTCGTGACGGTGTACTTTGGCGGGGCCTATGCCGGGAGCCGCTCTGTAGAGGAGCACCAAGCTATAATCGACGCCCTTGCCCACGGGGACACAGAGGGCGCAGCACACGCGGTTGAGCAGAACTGGCACGGCCCCCTTGAACGACTTCACGAGCGGCTTGCGCGGGGTGAGCCATCGCCGACCGACAGACCACCTAACCACGCACCGTGAACTTAAGGATGCCCGCTCCAAGTTGCTTCCTCGCCATCAACGCGTGGGGCCAGCGCCAGGACGCTCGTCTAGTCGTTGCGCTTCTTCGACGACGGGTTCCCACTGCTCTCGCACGCCAGCGCCATGAGGGACTGAGCGCTCAACACCAGATCATCCGAGCCCCCGACCCACTCCTACCGCCGCCGCACGAGCATCGCCATCACAGCGTTCCGGCCATCAGGCTCTCCGCTGCGTAGTGCGCGGGAATGGGAGAAGTAAGCGACATCGCCACCCGTATCCACGTTGCTCTCTTCTATGGCATCGCATCGAACCCCCGCGCGAAGCAACTGATCACGATTGTGTGCGTATAGGTCGATCGCTACGCTCCCGTCGGCATGAGCTAACACGTAGGGACGCCACCTAGAACTATGCAGCTGAGACGGCGCCATCCGACGATAGGAACAGGCTTTAATCCCCGGCCCAAGAAATGCATGAAGCTCAGTTGGTTCTTTCCCCCACGTGGCTTCGATACACGTGACGACGCGTTGTGCGATCGCAAGGTCAGTGCTCCGCCAGCCACAGTGAATCAGAGCCAGAACGCAAGCTTGCTGGTCCCAAAGAACAAGTGGAACGCAGTCAGCTGGAGTTAAGAGAAGGGCAAGGCCCGGCGTATCGGTGACGAGAGCATCGGCCTCGATAGCGTCCCGATATGCGAAGACTCCACGACCTCGGTCGGCATCACTGACGCGCGCAATTCCATCCGCATGAGAGACGCCCATCACCACGGTCTCAGCCGGCCCCAACCCGTGGATCCGCAGGAAACGCTCACGGTTAGCAACGCCGTCTGAGCTCGATGAGCCGAGCGACATATCCCCGTTGGCCACACCTGACCAGGCGACTAGTACCCCCCCTCGCCCCTCATCACTTGGCCACCACAGCCGATTCGGTTGGTCCGCTACCATGAAGCCCTCAGACCTTCAGTTGGTGCTTGCCCGTGTAGAGTTTACCACCGGCTGGCGAACTCCCCGCTCTATGCCTCGGCCAAGGCACCGTCCAGTTGCACGCTTCCGCCGCGTCCTGAAGCCCCCACCACCTTCCACGTTCCAAACGACCTCACCCACCGCACGACGTTGAGGCAGCAACCTGTCTCAGTGCCAGATCCGACCACGCCTGCACCCAGCGTCACACAGCCCCAGCCCCGGGCTCGTGTCTTGGGCCCCGATCCCTGGCCTCCCAAGTGTCACGTCACGGCGTTACGCCTGTGCTCCTCGCCAGCCATCGAAACCACTCCGATTCGATACCCCACAGCACCTAACCTCGCGGCCACGAATGCTAGCCACCCGAGAAAGGGGCGCCCCCGGAGAATCCGTACGCAGAGCGCTTCCGCTGCTCGAACGGCCGGTGCACTCCCAAACACCAACGACGTAGCGCCAGCCCTATCGCAGTTTGCAGCCCTCGTGCTGATGAACATTCCGCCAGCGGCCCCAGCTTCCTCCTCGGACAACTCATCGTCACAGCAGCGTTGTTTGGGAATGTCGCACATTGCTTCGCGTGGGCTCCTGAGAGTGGCCAACATGCGCCGCAGCGTTCACCGTTCAGCATTCCCGGCATCCGGCTCCAACTCTCCGCCACCACGCAGCGCGCCGACCCCGGCCGCGACAAGGGAAGTGACCACGAGGAAGAATGCCGCGGCAGTAAAGCCGCGAACCACATGTCCTGCAGCTTGGACCTCGACGCCAGCCCCCAGGTCGAACACCAGTGAGGTGAAGGCGAGGCCCATGGCCGTCCCGAGGCTACGGGTCATGTTGATCACCCCGCTCGCGGCGCCCGCCTCGTCATGTGGAGCGGAGGCCATGATCGCCGCATTGTTGGGCGGCGTGAAGAGCCCGAGGCCGATCCCAATCCCGGCAAGAGGAACGAGCAGTCCAACGCCAGCGGGTTTGCCCATGGTGAGGATCGCGAGCACGACCGCACAGATCGTCATTCCGGCGACCGTGAGGGGGCGAGCCCCGAGCCGTTCCGCCACGCGCCCGGCGAAGGGGGCGGTCAGCGCCAGAGCGCCTGGCATGACTGCCAGTTCAAGCCCGGCGAGCCCCGGACTGAGCGCGAGCGCCCGCTCCAAATAGAAGGGGACCACAAACAGCGTACCGGACAGGACCAAATAGGAGAGCAGGCCGCTCGTGATGCCCACAGAGAAGGCAACGCGGCGGAAGAGGGTCAGGGCGAGCATCGGGACCGAGACCCGCCGCTCGCGGGTGACGAAGGCGACGAGCAGTACAACGGACGCCAGGAAGGGGCCAACCGTCCCCGCCGAGACCCAACCGGTCTGGTTGCCGAAGGAGACCGCGTACATCAGGGCCACAATCGCGGGGAAGAAGAGCGCCAAGCCTCGCCAGTCGAACCGGTGCGGCCGCTGGAGGTAACGGCTTCGGGGAACGAGGAAGTACGCCAGGATCGTTCCCACGACGCCGATCGGCACGTTGACAAAGAAGATGAGCCGCCAGCCGCCCAAAGCAATCAGCAGGCCGCCAACCGTGGTCCCAAAGGCAAGGCCGAGCGCCTGAGCTGTTCCCTGGATCCCGATCGCCCGTCCCAGCTTCTCCGGGGGGGCCGCCAGGGCGATGATGGCGACGCTGTTCGCCTGGAGCATCGCCGCCCCCACCGCCTGGATCACCCGACACGCGTCGAGGACGAGGAGGCTCGGCGCCAGCCCGCAAAGTACCGAGCCGACGATGAATACAATGAACCCGTAGATGTAGAGGAGCTTGCGACCAACCATATCGGAGAAGCTGCCCAGAGGAACGACGAGACCCGCGAGCACTAGGAGGTAGATAAGCCCCACCCAGGTTACGTCCCCCAGCGAGGCATCGAAGTTATGCTGCAGAGTGGGCAAGGCGAAGGAGACGATGCTGGTGTTGAGCTGGCCCATGAAGGCGCCAATGCAGACGGCGGCCACCGCGTACCAGGGGGCGTTGGCCCGCGCGCGAATGCCCGGAGGCCGCGCCGCCTCTACGCGAAATCGGTTCCAGCCCGTGCACGGCGGGGAATCGGAGTCGACGTGGCCGCGGAGTCCCAAAGTGGGAAGACGTGTATCGACCCAGTCGTGCTCTATGACCTGGTAATGGCTTGGTGCCTGCCCAACATCACCACTGAGCAGCGCATCTGCGGGGGACCGCAGCTGCCCCTGACCTGACTTTGTTTGCTCAGCGTCCTGACCGATGCGCGGCGTCGCTGAAGTCCGGCCCTCTAGCCGCTTCTTCGACCTACCCAAGAAGAGCTTCCTCCGCGAGATTCACCAGGCTGTCGTGGCCAATGAGGTGGTGCCGGGGTAAGACGACGGAGCACCGAATGGGACCCTCCTAAGAGAGGGCCCCATTCGGCTCCACTGAAAATCGGGTTATGGGTAGATGCCGCGAACGCTCGTGGCCTCGGCCACGCGCTCGACCGCCACCGCGTAGGCGCCCAGGCGAAGCGGCACCTGGTGGCGCTGGGCTGCTTCCCAGCTAGCGTCGAAGGCCGCGACGATGATGCGTTCGAGCCGTTTGTTGATCTCGATCTCCTCCCAGAAGAAGGACTGCAGATCTTGCACCCACTCGAAATAGGAGACGACGACCCCGCCGGCGTTGGCGACGATGTCGGGGACGACGGTTACTCCGCGCCGGACCAGGATGTCGTCGGCGTCGGGGGTGGTCGGCCCGTTGGCTGCTTCGAGGATGAGCGACGCCTTCAGCCGCCCCGCGTTACTCGCCGTGATCTGGTTCTCCAGGGCAGCCGGGACGAGCACGTCGACCGACGTTTCGAGGAGCTCGGCGTTGCTGATCGGCCGGGTCCCGCGGAAGCCCACGACCGACCCGGTGCGTTGCTTGTGCTCAATGACCGCCTTGATGTCCAGCCCGTGATCGCTGTAGATACCTCCGCCGCTGTCCGAGACAGCCCGGATGCTGAAGCCGTCATCCGCCATCAGTCCGGCAGCGATGCTCCCGGCATTGCCGAAGCCCTGCACCGCGACGGTCAGATCCTTAGGTTCCCTGCCCAGCCGGCGGCAAGCCTGCAGGGCCACGATCGCCACCCCGCGACCGGTGGCGGCGCTGCGCCCCTCGCTCCCGCCGACGCTCAGCGGCTTGCCGGTGACCGCGGCCGGGACGGAGTAGCCTCTGCTCATCGACACCGTGTCCATGATCCAGGCCATCACCTGGGGGGTGGTGTTGACGTCGGGGGCCGGGATGTCCCGTGCCGGTCCGATCAGCACCGAGATCTCGGCGGCGTACCGCCGGGTGAGCCTCTCCAGCTCGCTCATGCTCAGCCGCTTGGGGTCGACGACCACGCCGCCCTTGGCCCCGCCGAAGGGGATGCCGGCCGCGGCGCACTTCCAGGTCATCCACATCGCCAGCGCCTTGACCTCGCCCAGCGTCACGCCGGCGTGGTAGCGGATCCCGCCTTTAGCCGGACCTCGGTTCAGGTTGTGCTGGACGCGGTAGCCCTCGAACATCCGGACCGACCCGTCGTCCATCTTGACCGGGAAGTTGACGATCAGCTGGCGCTGGGGCTCGCGGAGAAAGGCGCGCGTGCCGGCCTCCATTCCCAGGAGATCCGCCGCAGCGTCGAATTGACGCTGGGCGTTGAGCCACGGATCGTCGACGCCAGACGCCGTAGTAACCACCTCCACAGCCACCATGAATCACCTCCGACTGACTACCTACAACTTCACTCTCCGCATCTACTTTCGAGCTCGGGTACAAAGATCGACCCCAGCCTGGCCGAGCCGCTCGACAAGTAAAGGGTTTCAAGTCGCCGACCAATCCTCGATACTGCGAATGCTCGCCCACGAGACGTCCAGTTGGTGAGTGGCTCCGAGCGTGTCGCGCCTCAATGCAAGAGTTTCGACCGCGCCCTCGCGATCCTCGCTAGCGCACAGGGCTGACACACCTTCAGAGAACCTCCCCGCTCTCGCACCTAGCCTCGCTTTGGCCGGCTCGCGACGAACGCTCACCCCACATCCCTCGCCGGTCAACCGCCAGCACGGCACCTCCCAACGGGCAGCCCCCACGCCTGCAGCGTAAGGCGCCGACCCTCGCGTGCCCTCCCCTCCTCCGCAAACTCCCCTCATTCACCGCCGTCCATCAAAGCCCGCACACCGACGCCTCTACGAAGCGCTTCAAGTGACAGCAGCCCGTCGGTCGGAACATTTGCGATGTTCACATCTGCTCCCACACGCTCGAGGAGCCACACCTCTAAAGCATGAATCTCGTGGGCATGAACGTTCGGTATCCAAGCACCGGGCAGCTCCCAGATCACATCCTCCGCCTTCACGTCATGAGCCACCCGCTCAAAGACGTCGTGCCGGAATTTCCCCTCCTCAAACAACTCCGCGGCTTCGAGAAACACCTTCCAGCAGCCCGCGTCTAGACATGCCTGAACGTCCTCGACCAGCGCCGCCGCGTTGGTTGTAACTCGCTTGCTCCCGGCCTCGCCCAGAACCGTGAATCCACGGCTCCGCGCACGTGCAATCAGAGAATCCTTCTCCCCTCGCTTCAGTGGAACAGCGTTGTCTGAAACCTCAACGTAGTGGTAGCCCGCCTTCTCGCACCCATCGAAGTACGCCTCCACCTCATCTTTGGCGAAGGCATACTCAAGGTACATCCCCCCTGGAAACGGCTCAACGTCGTGTTCCCTGTAGAGACCTATCTTACGCGCCAGAAGCCGCTCTTCTAGAAGCCCGGATATCCCCACCGCGACCTTCGCAATATCGATCACCGAGCCAGTCAGCTCCAGCAAATCCTCCTGCATTCCCAAAGGCAGGCCCCACTCCACCATCATCGTTATGCCCTTGCCGCGAGGCTTGCTCGTCCTGCTCGCCAACGGAATGCGGCCGAATCCTGCGCCATCATCAACCAACATTGACACCCTCCTGATGCGAGACGCCCACTAGTACTAACTCCACTGAGCCGCAGCGGCTACCTTCCTGGATCGCCGACCGGCCTTGACCTTCGAGTCCTTCTCGGGTTTCCCGAGACGACCCTTTCTACGGCTTCTGCGATCACACCTGGCGACAGGCCGAACTTCTCCGCCAGACTGGCATCCGAGCCGCACTCGCCGAACCTGTCTGAGATACCCAGCCGCTCCAGCCGCACGGGGAAGCGCGAGGACAATACCTCCGCAATCGCACCTCCCAGCCCACCGAGAACGCTATGGTCCTCCGTGGTGACAGCCAAGCCAGTCAATTTGGCCGCCTCTACCACCCCGTCCGCATCCAGTGGCTTGATGGTCGGTACATGAACCAGGTGCACAGACATCCCGCGGCCGGCCAGAAGCACGGCCGCCTCGAACGCGCGCGTCGACTGCACCCCAGTACTGAACACTGTTACGTCGGCGCCCTGCCGAAGCACGACGACGCGCCCCAGCTCAAGTTCGTACTTCTCATCGAAAAGTTGGGGGCTCGGGCTCTTGGTTAGCCGAACATACGCAGGCCCACGCCTCTTCAACAGCGCGCGTACCGTCGCACGCGCCTCATGCTCGTCAGCTGGGGACACCACGGTCATGCCCGGCATCGCACGCATTACTGCGATATCTGTCACGTCCTGGTGAGTCTTCCCCGCAGTTCCCAGGAGTATCCCCGTGTATCCGCCGATAATCTTAACGTCGAGCCCCGGCTGAGCTATGAGTACGCGAATCGAATCCAGGGCGCGGTTTACCGCAAAGCAGGCCAAACTACTAACATACGGCGCCCAGCCCATCGTCGCCAGCCCCGCCGCCGCCCCAAGCATATTCTGTTCGGCAATGCCCATCTCAAGGAACCGCCCCGGAATCCGTTCCGCAACAAGCTCCGCCCGCGTTGAGTTCGCAAGATCCCCGTCCACAACCACCACGTTCGGGTGGTCCGGCATCCGTTGTGTCAGTTCGTCCCAAAAGGCCTCCCGCAATGCAGCCCCAGGGCGCAATTCACCCATGTTTATGCCCCCTCCGAACCGCCAGCTTCCCCTTCGAGCTCGCTAAGGGCTGCAGCCAGTTCTCCTTCTGTCGGGACCCGCGAGTGCCAGGTGAAGTCACCCTCCATGAACTTCACTCCCTTTCCCTTGACTGTCTTTGCAATGACAACCGCCGGGCGCCCTTTCGTAGTCTCCGCCCACGCGAATGCTTCCTCGAGTGCTTCCACATCGTGCCCGTCGACTACCTTGGTCGCCCAACCGAAGGCTTCGAACACGCCCTCTAACATACGCCCCGCCCACGGGGCTTCCCTTGAGCCAGAAGCTCCAGGCCACCCGTACTGCTGCAGCCCGTTACAGTCCAGAACCGCGCACAAATTGTCCAGCTTGTAGCGTTGAGCGATGTGTGCGCCTTCCCACACGGCGCCCTCCTGGCACTCTCCGTCTCCCAGCATGACGTAAATCCGCTCGCGCGACCCGCGTCGTTGCGCACCGAGCGCCATGCCAACTGCAGCTGTGAACCCCAGACCGAGCGACCCAGTTGACATGTCAATACCGGGGAGCTTGGTCATATCAGGATGGCCCTGCAGGCGCGAGTCTACGGCCCCGAACGTTGACATCTCGCTTGGCTCGAAATAGCCCCGCAGAGAGAGAATCGCATAGAGAGCCAGGGACGAATGCCCCTTTGACAGCACGAAGCGGTCTCGTTGCTCCCAAGTTGGCTCACTCGGTCGTACATTCATCACGTGAAAGTACAGCACCGCCAGGATGTCGGCTGCCGAAAGTGGGCCCCCAATATGACCACCCCCAGACAGCGCGGCCGTTTGCACCACCATGGCCCTGGCGCGCTGAGCGATCTTGTGGATATCACGCGGCTCGCTCACTTTGACGCGCGCTTCGTTGCTCGATCTCATCCCCTTTCCTCTGAGCTCCAATGTCATTGGTCGTCCCTGACCAGCGCACCACAAGCCGTAACTGCCGGGCCACGTGAGCGGTGCATCCTCCGGGAAAACCAGCAGGCGCCGCCCGCAGCTTTCAGGTCCGTCAACCGGGCCTCCATCCCGAGCTGCGCTCGGCGACCAGCCACCCTCGCGCGGACTGAATGCTGCGAGAGATTGGGATTGCTCCTCAAGGTCACCTCTTGAGCGATATCAACTTCCGCCCTGGATGGGTCCGGTCTTTCACGAGCGACACCTTCCATTACCTAGAGGCTAAGAGACCTCCTCGCCCATGACATCATTGCTGCTTCGTCTCACGTAATCAGCAACCCCCCGTCCACGACGTAAGTGCTTCCTGTCACGTACTCTGACTCGTCGGAGGCCAGGAACACTGCTACACCCGTTATGTCTTCAGGCCGAGCCAAGCGACGCAGCGCGGCGCGTTGAGTGAGCTCAGCGATACGCTCGGGATCGCTAGCAAGTCCGGCGGTCATAGGAGTAGTGACTGTACCGGGAACAATCGAGTTGACGCGTATCCCTTTTGGGCCGTACGCGACTGCCATGGCCTTCGTCAGGGACCGCACCCCACCTTTTGATGCTGAATACGCGTGATAACGCCAGCCCCGGCCTGTTATCCCGTTTGGCGAGCCGCAGTTTATGACCGACCCGGAGCTGCGCGGGAGCATCATTCGAACTGCGTGCTTGCAGCATAGGTACACCCCTGTAAGGTTCACGGCTAGGGTCCGAGCCCAGACTTCGAGGTTTAGGGCATCAACGGGGTTGTCCGCCCCCATCAACTCTATCCCCGCACACGTGTACAAGACGTCCAGACGGCCGAATTGACGATGGACTTCAGCGAACGCGCGCATTACTGCTTCTTCGTTGGTGACATCGACCTCGAGGTAAAACTTCTGATCTTGCCAGGCTTGATTCCCTGCCTTCGCGTATTCGACCTGATCGAATGAGAAGACTGCAGCGCCCTCTTCAGCAAAGCGCTTAGCAGCAGCTTCGCCGATGCCACCGGCCGCGCCAGTGACGACCGCCACTTTACCTTCAAGTCTGCCCATACCCTTCTATCCTACGAGCGATCGGTTGTGCCAGTTTAGATTAGATCTCCTCGCGCTCGCCGCTCGCCGGCCGGACGATCTGTGGGCGTCCATAGTCTGGGGCCGGGCGATACTGGCGTAGTTAGGAGGCAAACCTCTGAAGATCGCCTGGAGTGCTCGGTTCCTCGCGGCGCGGTCGTCCTTGCCCGGAGCGCGAGCAGCGCGTGTTCGCGAATAGTGGGATCCCATATCGGACGATGGTTGCCACCTCCTTGGTGGGTCACATCACGGCTTTGCGTGGTGCCTGCTGTTCGGACGCTAACCATTACGATTTGTTCTGGTCGCAGCTCACGGACGCCCAGATTGAAGAATGGCTCTGATGCGCGCCGCGACCGCTACGAAGTCGTTCAGATCACTGTATCGGCCAGCACCGGCTCTCGTGAGTAGCACTGCCCCGCGATCCTGTTGAGCGACGCCGGATCCGCGAGGCGTCAACATGACGTGGATATGAGGGACGGCCTCAGCGAAGCAGGCGAAATAGACGCGCTCAGGCTGGGTTACAGCTTCGATCGCGCCAGTGACGAGAGCTAGCAGGGGACCCATCGAGGACAGCTCCTCCTCGCTCATGTCAGTGAGACTGCCAACGTGTCTTCGCAGCTGCACGACGACCTGTCCCGGCACTTCTTTCGACATCTCGTGGAGGATTTCAGGGTTGTGGGTGGGGAAGGTTGGGTAGACCCCCACAGACCAGTGCTCCTCCTGGAGAAACCAGCCGGCAGGGATGCCCACCCTCTCCCACTCACAGAGCTGGCAGGCTCCGGTGTCAACCGTCAAGCCTTCAGTAGTCATCAAACTTATCCTAGCAGACCCGGCGACCGTTGGTCAACCGGTTGACCTCAGCCGGTTGGAGGTGGCACCGATACGGGAAGATCCGGTCAGGTCCAGGTCACCGGCGACGGCCCCCGGCCTAGCTTCGCTGCGATCGTCCGAAAGGACTGCCTGGCTGCCAGACCCCGGGAGATCTCTTCCCTCTCCCAGGCCGACAGGGCCAGCTCGCAGCGTCGCCAGGCCATAGGGCGACATCCCACCCCTGCGTCGGACCATGCCCTGCACAGCGACCGGGAAAGTGGCCAAAGGTGAAGGCCACCGCCCGGACGCACTCACCCGCCTCGGTCTGATCCCAGATCTCAGCGTTCTCGGAGTCCGTGAATCGCCGGTACGCCGTCATGGCACCCCCTGGTCGCGGCAATCATTCGCCGCTCATCGAGTTAGCGCGCTGATCCCTTGAATCCGCCGATGAGAATTGACGACTTAGAGCCTGAAGCTTTACAGGATTCCGGGCGCGGATTCAGCCGGTGAGGCTATCACCGCTACTTCGGGTGACGCTTGACACTCCCACGTGAGGGAACTGAAAGTGACCGAGCAGCGATACCAGGCGGTCCGGGCAGGCGGTCAAGGCGGGAGGACGGTCACCGACGTGGTCGCCGAGCAGCGTGTAAGACGGCAGACGGTGCACACCTGGCTGAGGTGGAACGGGGCCGAGGGTCTCGAAGAGTTGGCGAACCGGTCGCACCGCCGGCAGTCTGCGCCCACCAGGTGTCGGCGGAGCTGGAGGCGATGTTCCTCGAGCTGCGCGGGTAAAACCCTAATGGGTCCCCGCAGCCTAGTGCTTGGGCTGACCCGACGCAAGGTGACGCCGGTGCCGGACCGTCCCGCGCAGCTCCATCTCGGGAAGGACCTCGAAGCGGCGCGCCCGGGTCGGCCGGTCCGCGATGGCGGTGGCCACGGCGCGCACCCGGACCCGGTGGCGGGTCTCCAGGTCCTCGCCGTGGGGATCGCGCCGCGGGGTCTCGATCACGGCTCGCGGCTCCCGGAGCGGACGAGCGCGGCGTCGACCAGCCCCTGGCAGAGCTCGGGAAAGGCGATCCCGGCCGCCCGCGCGGCGTCGGGAAGCAGGGAGAGCTGGGTCAGGCCGGGGATGGAGTTCACCTCCAGCACCCAGGGCCGGCCGCCGCCGTCGACGATGACGTCCACGCGCGAGAGGTCGCGGCAGCCCAGGGCGAGGTGGGCTCGCAGTGCCGCGTCCTGGCAGGCGCGACGCCCCTCCTCGGGGAGGCGGGCGGGAATGACATGGTGGCTCTGACCCGCGGTGTACTTCGCTGCATAGTCGTAGAGGGGACGTTCGGAGACGATCTCGAGGGTCGGAAGGGCCCGGGGGGGATTATCGCCCAGGATTCCCACCGTGACCTCGATCCCGGCCACGAATCTTTCGCAGAGCACCTCGCCGAAGGCGGCGGCCGTCTCCCATGCGGGCAGCAGCCCGTCCGCCGCGTGGACGATCGACAGCCCGATCGTCGATCCGCCGTGGCGGGGCTTGACCACCAGCGGGAAGCCCAGCTCGGTGGCGGCGCCAGCCATCGCCAGCTCGATCTCGCCAGGATCGGCAGATGCGGCGGGGACCGATCGCCACGACGGCGTGGCGATCCCCTCCGCGGCGAAGAGCCGCTTGGCGGCCACCTTGTCGAAGCAGAGCGCGGCCGCGAGCAGGCCGCTGCCGGTGTACGGGAG
>Ga0181524_10003845_pt1 | contig 14293 bp, 10 predicted proteins | sample PEATcosm2014_Bin_34_FD_119761 | JGI IMG/M metagenome (GOLD analysis project Ga0181524, IMG submission 119761) | Peatland microbial communities from MTU Mesocosm Facility, Houghton, MI, USA - PEATcosm2014_Bin05_60_metaG | ecosystem: Environmental > Terrestrial > Soil > Wetlands > Peat | place...
CAACCCCAACTTGAGCATTGTTCCCTATCTTTCGCATGGCGAGATTCATCAGATCATCGGCCTGACAAACGAGATGGTCGATCAGGATCGCGGACCATTCGCGCTGGCGACGAAAGTACCCGTGCGCCGCTTCGAGATTCGCGTGGGCAAGATGAGCCTGCCCGATACTTTCGACATCAACTCCGTCGGGTCGGACAGCCATTTGCAGTTCACTAACTGGACCGTCGACAACAACGGCGCATGGGACTACGCCGCCGACACGCGCGGCTACACCGTGGGCGGAGTTCTGGAGTACGACGACCGCATCTGGTCGGCGCGGTACGCCATTGCGGCCATGCCTACGATTGCCAACGGGATCACGCTCGACTGGGCCTTCAGCCGCGCCAATGGGCAGAACTGGGAGTTCGAACTGCGTAAGGGTCTCTTTGCGCCTCTCCTGAATTCCAAGCGCGAAGGCGCGGTGCGCGTGTTGAGCTATGTGAATCATGCGCACATGGGCGATTACCGCGAGTCGGTGCAGCAGTATCTGGCCGGAAAGATCGCCACGCCGGATATAACGCAGACAGAGCACTTCGGCGCCGTGAAATACGGCTTTGGCCTGAATACTGAGCAAGAAGTAACCGACAGCCTGCGCCTCTTTGCACGCTTCGGATGGAATGAGGATCAGCATGAGTCGTTCGCTTACACCGAAGTGGGGCAGGCGATTCTGTTTGGTGGCGATTACAGCGGCCACGATTGGCATCGGTCGAATGACAAGGTAGGCGTGGCGTTTGTCTCAAACGCCATCAAGCGCGACCATCAGAATTATCTGCACTACGGGGGACTAGGCTTTCTGCTGGGCGACGGGAATTTGACCTATGGGCGCGAAGACATTCTCGAGTGGTATTACAACGCGCACATCTGGCACGGACTCTACGGGATGTTTGGCGGATCGCAGATTGACCACCCCGGGTACAATCGCGATCGCGGCCCGGTGTATGTGTCGACCATACGCGCGCACATCGATTTTTGAGAAAAGCAGGGACCAAGGGAACAAAGGACCAAGGGAACGAGAAAGCTAAAGGCTTACTTTGCCGCTGGTTGTTGCTGTTGCGGCTGCGGCGGCGCGGGCAAGTTGTAGATCACCTCGCCGGGCTTGGCGTAATGCAGTTTTTCCCGCGCTTCGCGCTCAATCTCTTCGGGATCCGACTGCAGGCGCTGGACCTGCTGGCGCATCTGCTCGTTTTCCTGTTGCAGGTTCTTGATCTCCTGCTGCAGGGCGCGGTCTTCGGCGCGTTTCTGCTGCCACACCGAGACGCCATGCCTGCCGTAGATGACGTGCCACGTGACCAGCAGCGCGAGCGCCACGGCGACCACGGTTCCTGCCGGCCGCCACAGGCGTTGCGCCCACTTCAGGGTGCGCTTCGGCAGCGGCACCGGCTTTGTGTCTGCCGTGGGCGCTGCTATGTGCGCGGTCTCCTGTTGCGGGGTTTCTTGCGGCATCGACCCTCAATCCACCATCAGCTGAGAACAAATTTTTCGGCCGCCGTGCGCAGGGCTTCCATCTCGTCCTGGTTGCGCGCCTCGGTGTAGGCCCGGACCACCGGTTCGGTCCCGGAAAGCCGGTAGCACACCCACGAGCCATCATCCAGAATCAGCTTCAGCCCGTCGATCCGCACTACACTTACAACCTTGCGCCCGCCCAGCTCGCTGGGATCGGCCTTCAACTTCTCAGTGAACGCGGCTTTCTGCTCCGCGGTCAAGTGGAAGTTCTCTCTTACGGGGTAGAAGGAACCAACCTTGGCAAAAAGAGCCTTGAGTTGCGCGCCCAGGCTCGTGCCGCGCGTGGCCACCATCTCCGCGACGAGCAGGCCGGCGATGACGCCATCTTTCTCGGGCACGTGGCCGCGGATGGTGAGCCCGGCCGATTCCTCGCCGCCAATGGCGATTTTGTCCTGGTCAATGAGCGCGCCAATGTACTTGAAGCCCACCGGCGTCTCATAGAGCGGCACCTTGTAATAATCGGCCAGCGCGTTGATGAGATTGGTGGTGGCAACGCTTTTGGCCACGCCGTTTTTCCAGCCGCGCGTCTCCACCAGGTAGTCGAAGAGCAGGGCGATCACGTAGTTGGGCTGGATGAAGGTTCCGTCGCCATCCACGATGCCGAAGCGATCCGCATCGCCGTCGGTGGCGATTACGAGCGCTGCGCCGATCTCCTTCATTTTTTTCTTTGCGTCGCCCAGCAGTTCATCGGACGGCTCCGGCGCGTGCCCGCCGAAGAGCACGTCGCGGTAGTCATGCACAGACTCGACCGGCACGCCGGCCTCGCGCAGCAGATCGGATGCATAGCCGCGCCCGGCGCCCCAGAAGGGATCGTAGACCACCTTGATGCCCGACTTGGCGATGGCCTTGAGATCGACCAGCTCAGCCAGCCGCTTCAGGAACGAAGGCTTCACGTCGACGGTTTCAAATTTCTCCTCGGAAGGGCTGGGAATGCCGCCACCCCCGCCGCTGGCGATCCTCTCGACGGCCGCTTCGATCTGTTTGGTGGCTTCAGGCAGCGCCGGCGCGCCATCGGGCGTGGAGTACTTGATGCCGTTGTACTCCGGCGGATTGTGCGAGGCGGTGATGTTGATGGAGCCGCAGGTCTTGAGGGTGCGAACGGCGTACGCGATGGCCGGCGTAGGCACGGCCTCGGGAATCACGATCGGCGTGACGCCCGCGCGGGCGAGAACCCTGGCCGCCTCGGCTACAAACATCTCGCCGAGGAAACGCGCATCGCGCCCTACCAGCACGCGGTGCGGAGCGGGCATGGTCTTTACGTACTCGGCAATGCCACCGACCGCCAGCCGGATATTGGCGACTGTGAATTCGTCCGCAACAATCGCCCGCCAGCCCGAAGTGCCAAACTTGATCGCTGTGCTCATGTCTTTCTCCACGCGCGGCTGCCTAGCAGGCCGCAAAATCCATACTGCAACAATTGGCCCCGGCCGGCCAAGCGCACTTTTGGCGCCGGACGCGGTTTTACAGGAAATTAGCGTGCGAAAACGATTGCCGTACCGTTCCCAGCCGGGCTCGTATAATGCTCGCGTACATTCCTACCAGTCAGGGGTGGCCTCATGTTTTCTCGTACCGCACTCCGTTCCTTGTATCTATTTGCCATCATTGGTTGCGCTGCATGCATGGTCGTCCTCTTTGCCCTCGGTCAAACGGCGCAAGCTCCGCCGGCCACGGTAGGGATTGGGCCCGGGCAGTCTCCGACGCCCCAGCCTGCGGAAGCACCCACGTTTCGGGTCATGGCCCGCGAGGTTCTGCTGGATGTGCTGGCGATCGACAAGAGTGGGCAGCCCGTCACCGGACTCAAGGCTTCCGACTTCAGCGTAGCGGAAGAAGGCGAGGCGCAGGTCATCCGGCGGGTGAGTGAGCATCAGGCGATGGATGCGAACGCGCTGAGCAAGCTCAGCTCTCTACCCGCACTGCCGCCCAACACGTTTTCCAACTACACGCCGGTGCGCAATACCAACGCGTCGATCGTTCTGCTGCTCGACGCCATGGATTCGCCGATGGAGGCGCAGATGGCGATGCGCCAACAGCTCATCAATTTTCTGAAGCACATGCAACCCGGCCCGCCCGTGGCGATCTTCCAGCTCGATACCGAAATGCGCCTGATCCAGGGATTCACGTCGGACCCCAAGGTGCTGCTGCAAGCCGCGGAGAGCAAGCGTGACATGCCGACCATGAACAAGCCCACGGCGGCGCCGCGCTCCTACTCGGGCGATTCCGTCTACCGCCGCACCCTGATGGAGAACCTGCGCAACGGTATGCGCATGATGGGCAGCTACCTCGCCGGATATCCGGGACGAAAGAACCTGATCTGGTTCACGGGCCGGATCCCGATGACAAGACTGGGAACCGGGTTCGGCAATCCGTTCGGCGACGGCATGACGGTGTCAGACAGCGAGGACGAGTCGAAGGCGCTGACCGACGTGCTGACCGTGAGCCGCATCGCGGTGTACCCGGTGGACACGTACGGTCTGGTGGCAACGTCCGGCTCTTTCAGCGCGGCGACGGGGCGTGGCGGGATGCCTGCCATGAGCGGCGGCGTTCCAGGCTTCACGAATCACGCAAATATGGACGAGATTGCCGCGCAAACGGGCGGGAAGGCCTATTACAACACCAACGATTTCACGCGCGTGATCGACGATGTGGTCCGCACCAGTTCAAGCTATTACACGGTGGCCTACGCGACCACGAATACCAAGTGGGAGGGCGAACTCAGGCACATCAAAATCACGGTGGACCGGCCCGATGTGCAACTGCTGCACAAGGATGGCTACTACGCTTACAGCCTCGACAAGCGGGAGCAAAGCGGAATCGCGGCCATCGAAAGACGCATGGCCGCCGCGGCGGAGCAGCAGCAAGGCGGCGAAGCAGAAAACGGCCAGCCGCCCGCCGGCAATGCCAACTCCGGCGCAACGCCGAACAACGCCGCACTGGGCGCCACGATTCACCACTCAACTACCGGGGGCTTCGGCGCGGCCATGGGCCTGGGCGCCATTCCGCCGACCGAAATCGTCTTTGCCGCCAGAATCCAGGCTGATGACAACGTCATGAAGATCGACAAGAGCACCGCGATGCCGCAGGACAACTTCCTCAAACCCGAATGGCAGCACAAACCCTTCCGCGACTTTGCCATTTTCTACGACGCCGATGTGCATAGGGTTCGTTTCACGCGCACGCCGGACGGCATGCGTCACGCCTCCGTCGAGTTTGTTGCGATGGTCTACACCAGCGACGGCGAGGCGGTGAATTCGATCATTGAGAAGGCCTCGCTCGATGTGACCGCCGAGCGATATCGCGAGCTGCTCGTATCAGGACTGCAAATGAAAGAGGTCATCGCCATTCCGGCGAAGGGCAACTTCTTTTTGCGTCTTGGCGTGCACGACCAGGTGGGCGACCAGGTGGGCGCGCTGGAGATTCCGGTCGATCAGATCAATCTCTCTGTCGCGAGGTAGGCGAGAGAGCACGCTTCCAACAATTATTGAGCGGATTCTCCCGCCCGGCGTCTAGTTGGCAGAGGATGCCCTCGATCCAATCGAAACATGCGCCGCGCGGTTCACTTAGAACAGCCGGAAAGGGGAGACATGCGACTGAACGGATTTGTGAACGGGAGACACGCACCGAGGCTTGCGGCTCTGGCCGCAGCATGCACGCTGGCCCTCATGATGCTCGCGTCCCACGCGGGCGCGCAAACGAATGCAGCGGGGCCGCAGCCCTGCGAAGCGCGGCCGGCGCCGCCGCCACCGGTACCGGAGACGGTGCTGACCATCTTTCTGAACAATGCCACGGGACAGAACGACCTGAACGACATTTCGACCGACCTGCGGAATGTGCTGCCCAAGGCGCGCATCTTTCCCGATCAGGGACAGAACGCAATTACGCTGCGCGCCACCGAGGAAGATCTGGCGACTGCGCAAAAGCTTGTGGCCGAGCTTGACCGGCCGCGCAAGCTGTATCGGCTCACCTTCACCGTTACTGACTTCGAGGACGGCAAGCGCACGGGATCGCAGCATTTTGTTTTTCTTGCGGTCGCGGGCGAGCGCACGGTCTTCAAGCAGGGCAGCCGGGTGCCCATCGTGATCGGCACAGTGGAAAAGGAAACGACTGCGCAGAGCTCCGAGATTCAATACCAGGACATCGGATGGAGCATTGAGGCGACGGTGAGCGGGTCGCCGGAGAATCTCATGTTGCGCTCGAAGATTGAGCAGTCGAGCCTTGCCGGCGAGAAGACCGCTGCCATCGCGCCCGATCCGATCGTCCGGCAAAGCGTTCTTCAGGGATCCACGGAACTGGCTGAGAACAAGCCGATCGTTCTGGGATCGCTCGATCTTCCCGGCACCACGCGCCGCCAGGAGATCGAAGTGGTTGCGGAATTGGTTCGCTGAAGAAGGTCCGTTCAGACCGGCCGAATCGGGTGGAGCGGCCTGCGCCTTGCGCTCTGCCCGTTTCGACACTTTGTGCTAGAGATGGTTGAATCAATGCTCGAGGCCGACTGAAAAACGTCCCGCAGGGGCTGAAGCCCCGCTGCTTATGCGCCTTTTATGGCACGGCTGAAGCCGTGCCCTTTCAAAACCGGATTTGTGCAACAGTTCCAGGAGTTTCCCGGGCCGTTCCTCTCGGAAAAACGACTTGCGCCACTGAATCCGATTTGGGCTTACATTGTTTGCAGCATCGTTTTCATTGGGGAGGGGTCTTATGCTCGAATCCACTTCATCTGCTCGCATTGTGATGACCACCGTCGTCAGCCCCGAAGAAGCGGCGCGTCTTGGCCGCGCGCTGGTGGAGGAGCGGCTGGCCGCATGCGCCACGCTGCTGCCCGCCGTGCATTCCATCTACCACTGGAAGGACCAGATCGAGTCCTCCGCCGAATGCCTGCTGCTGCTGAAAACCGCCTCCGATCGGCTGCCCGCCCTGGAAGCACGCCTGCACGAGCTCCACAGCTACCAAACGCCTGAATTTCTGGTGCTTGCGGTCGAAGCCGGGAGCCATCCCTACCTGGCGTGGCTCGATGCAAGCCTGCGCGAGGCGGAGGGAAAGGTCGCGTAAGCAAAACAGTCCTCGCAGCGCGAGAGCGTCCGGCGGGTAGTGGGTCAGTTTGAGCAAACTGTTCCTCAGGGGCCACAGCCCCACTCATTTTTGGAGCCTTTACGGCACGACTGAAGTCGTGCCCTTTCACGACAGATTCAAACTGACCCACTAAGGTCCGGCGTCCGCGCACGCGCTCTCTGGTATCCTTGGGAAAGTCTGTCCCATGCGCTGGCTTTTGATTGTCCTTCTCGTCTCGCTCGCGGCGCTGCTGTTTGCGGCTGCTGGCGTGGTGCATCACATTTGGCAACAGCGCACCCGGCAGCGCGGCGAGTCGCCGACGGCCGTTGAACCGGCCGAGGAGTCTGACCTGGAAGTGAAACGCTGACGGGCCAGCCCGGCAATGCCTTGAAAGACGATGCCTTGAAGGACAATGGCATGAAAAATGAGGCGCATGACGCCGATGCAAGAGCGGCGTAGCCGTATTGAATCAAAGAGTTATCGAAGTCCTGATCGCCGAAAGGAACCTCCCCCACTGTGAGTACTCCGACGCCTGAAACCGCAAGCCAAGCCGCCAGTCCCGCCGTCAGGGAAATCTCCATTGCGCACAGTCCCGATTCCGATGACGCCTTCATGTTTTATGGCCTGGCGACCAACAAAATTCGCGTGCCCGGCTATCGCTTTACGCATACGCTTTGCGATATCGAGACCCTGAACCGCCGCGCCCGCGAAGAGGCTTTTTTCGACGTCAGCGCGATCAGCTTTCATGCCTATCCGTACGTGCAGGAGAACTACACGCTCATGGGCTGCGGCGGCAGCGTAGGCGAGGGCTACGGTCCCATGGTGGTTTCCAGCCGCAAGACGGAAGCCGCCGACCTGGGCCGCATCCGCATCGCCGTTCCGGGAACCCTGACCACGGCGTATCTCGCGCTCAAGATCTTCAACCCGGCCATCGAGATCGACGCCGTTCCCTTCGATCAGATTATTCCCGAGATTCTGGCCGGAAATTACGATGCCGGACTCATCATCCACGAGGGGCAGCTCACTTACTCCACCAGCGGGCTCTATAAGGTGCTCGACCTTGGCGTCTGGTGGCGAGAGACCACGGGCCTTGTGCTGCCGCTGGGCGGCAACGTCATCCGCCGCTCGCTGGGCGCCGAAGCGCACAAGATCATCTCCAAAGCGCTGCGCGATTCCATCCATCACGCCCTGGAACACCGAGAACAGGCGCTCGAGTACGCGATGCAGTTCGCGCGCGACCTCGACACGAGCCTGGCCAGCCACTTCGTGAGCATGTATGTGAACGAGCGTACCCTCGATTACGGCTCCGATGGCCGCGAGGCCATTCGCAAGCTGCTGGAACTGGGCTACGAGCGCGGCGTGATCCCGATGGCCCCGCAAGTGGACTTCGTGGATTAGTTCCGGTACCCAATCTCCGTGCTCCATCCTTTCGCATTTTCTGCGAAAGGGTGGGAGGCCAACGCAGCAGCGGATACCTTCTTTTTGACCTGACCGGACCGTCGAGAGCCTTGCGTGGCGCCGCTGCGCTCCGCAGGACACTCCCGATGTCCCGGCGCGGACACGTTACCTTTCGCCCTGAGAATCCGCTCAAAGGTCATTCAAGCTGCCCAACAATCTTGGCGCCAGTTCCTAAATTTTTTCTAATTCGTGTCGATACATCCAGCAGGAGACACCTCTGGATGTCCGCTCACGCTCAGCCCACTTTTCTCCTTGCATCGCAGGACACGGACCTGCTGGTTGCTATTGAGCCCACGCTTTTGGCTGCGGGCGCGCGTGTCGATATTGTTCTTTCAGCGCACGCCGCGCTCACTTCCATTTCCGGTCCGCATCCCCCCAATCTGATTCTGCTCGACGCGCAACTGCCCGGCATGGCCATAGGCCAACTGCTGGCCGCGGTGCGCGCCGAGGCCGAAAGCGCGCGCCTGCCCATCGTCCTGATTGCCGACACGGTGACGCAGGAGTGGATCGACCGCCTCGCCGAGGGCGCCGTGGACGACCTGGTGCTGCGCTCAGCCGAGTCCACCTACTGGCAGTTGCGCCTGGACCTGGTGCTGCGCAACCAGCGCATGGCGCACGAGCTTGAAACCCTGCGCGATGCCACTCTGCGCAACGCGCAACTCGACCACCTGACCGGCGTCTACAATCGCGAAACCCTGTTGGCCATGCTGTTTCGCGAGACCGACCGCGTGCAGCGCAGCCAGAGCGCGATGTGCATGGTGCTCTTCGATATCGACGACTTCGGCCACTGGAACTCCCGGCTGGGCGTGGACGCCTGCGACGAGCTGCTTTGCCAGGTGGCCAGCCGCACCGCCGCCTTGTTGCGCAGCTACGACGTGCTGGGCCGGCCGGGCATGGATGAATTTCTGGTCGCCTTACCCTCGTGCGCCCCGGCCAACGCCATGACGCTTACCGAGCGCTTGCGCGCCGAGGTGTTTGCCACGCCGTTTCACGTGGCCGGCGAGGCCATCCGTCTCTCCGCGTGCTTCGGCATCGCCGTCAGCCACGGCCGCTCGCCGGTGGTGGTGCTGCGCGAGGCCGAGAAAGCTCTGGAGTGGGCCAAGGCCGCCGGCCCCGAGTCGATTCAGTGTTTCGGCAGCCCGCCGCAACCCCTGCCGTCGCCGGTCACGTTTCTCTCTGCGACTTCGGGCGATGAATTGCTCGCCTGGTAGGACTGCACGCGGGCAACGGCACGTACCCTGGCATTTGGACCAGCGGGAGGCTTAAGAGCAGGCTGCCCGGCATCTTCTTTCTCGAGAAACAACGCGGCTCGAAGTTGCATTCGGCGCCCACGGTTTCGCGTATAATCGCGCCATGTTTCGCAGGAACTCGTCCAATGCACTGGGCCTCGGCCGCTGCCAGTCGAGGGACGCGCTGCACGGATCGATGACATCGTGAAGCGCACGCACAAATTCTGGCGTCGCATCACCGACGGCCTCGTGCTCAGCGAGCTGTGGAAGCAATTCCAGGCCGATACCCGCACCAGCTACCGGCTTTATTCGCGGGAAATCGAAACCTCGCGTCCGCCGGGAAGGGGAAGAGGCAGGCATTTCATCTGGATGGCCAAGCAGTTTCTGTGGGCCATCTTCGATAAGCTCACTCCCGCGCGCCGCGTGCTGCTCCTGATCGCGCTGATCTTGCTGCTTCCCGACGTTGAAGTTCTCTGGGAGAAGGACATTCACTCCGTAAAAGCCTTCTGGTTCGGCGGCGCCTTTTGGGGCGGCATTCTGCTGCTGGTGCTGCTGTTGCTGGAGATCGCAGACCGCGTGGTGATGAAGCGCGACTTGCAGATCGCCAAGGAGATCCAAGCTTGGCTGCTGCCGCCGGAGCCTCCCACGGTACCGGGCCTGGAGATCGCGTTTGCTACGCGTCCCGCCAACACTGTGGCCGGAGATTACTACGACGTGTTTCCGCGTCTGGCCGCGCCATCGCCCGGCGGCGATTACCTGATCGCCATTGCCGACGTAGCCGGAAAGAGCGTGCCGGCGGCCATGCTGATGGCCACCTTCCAGGCCAGCCTGAAGACGCTGGCCGCCACCGCGAGCTCGTTGACCGAGCTGGTGGGACGCATGAACAACTACGCCTGCAGCAACAGCCAGAATGGCCGCCGGTTCACCACCGCCTTCATCGCCGAGTACCAGCCTGCGTCCCGCACCCTGAGCTACGTGAACGCCGGGCACAACCCACCCATCCTGCGCCACAAGGCGGGAGCCATCGAGCGCTTGCAGGCGGGCGGCATCCCGCTCGGCATCCAGCAAAACGCCGCTTACCAATCGGGGATGGTCACGCTTGAAGCCGGCGATTGGCTCGTCATCTTCACCGATGGCGTGACCGAGGCAGAGAACGCTCGCGCCGAAGAGTACGGCGAGCCGCGCCTGTTAACGGTGCTGCGCGCCAATCTGGCGGCCGCGCCGCAGACGCTGCTGAACGCCATCATGATGGATCTCGATCGCTTCGTTGGCGACGCGCCGCAGCATGACGACATCACGCTCCTGCTGCTGAAGGCCGTCTAAGACGTTGCTGTCTCCGCAGCCAGGTCGAGAAATTCCTGAAAGACCTCGTTCGAGATCAACCGGCCTCGCGCGGTGAGCCGCGCACGCGCGCCGTTGAAGACCAGCAGCTCATCTTCGGCGAGATGCTTCACCGTTTCCAGCGCGGGTTCGAGCAACTCTTCGCCAAACTCCGCACGCAACGCAGCCACGTCAACGCCTGCGTTGGTGCGCAGACCCAAAAACCACGCTTCTTCGTGCTGCTGCACGGGGGCGAGCCGCTGGGTCTCCACGATCCCGGCCCCGGTGAGATACGCGGACAGATCGTCAGTGGTCGTGGCGCGGAGCACAAAGCCGCCGACAGGGGCTAAAGCCCCACTCGATTGAACGTCAGTCTCGGCGCGACTGAAGTCGCGCCCTGATACAAGGCCTGGCGCTAAGAGCATCGACGATGCATCGAGCCCCACGCCCAGATACGGCCGTCGCTGCCAGTACCGGAGATTGTGCCGCGACTCGAATCCGGGCCGGCTGAAATTTGAAATCTCATACTGCCGTAGCCCGGCCGCTTCAAGTCGCTCGATGGCCTTCTCGTACATGCGCGCAATGGTATCTTCGTTCGGCACCAGCCCGGCGCGATACCGCGCTCCACCTTTCAGCATCTCGCGCCCCAGGCGCGAATCTTCGTCCACCTCCAGCATGTAGACGCTGGCGTGCGGGACCTCCGACGCGATGAGAACTCCGAGCGACTCCTCCCAGGAGGCGAGGGTCTGCCCGGCCAGGCCTGCGATGAGATCGACGTTCAGGTTGGTGATGCCGGCCGCGCGCAGCCGTTTGAGGTCCGCTTCGACCACGGTGCGGCTGTGCAGCCGTCCGCTCGCGTGCGCCTCGCTGTCGACGAACGATTGCACGCCCAGGCTTACACGGTTCACGCCCGCGGCCACCATGGCATGCAGAGTTGCATCCGCCAGCTGCCCCGGCGCGCACTCCATGGTGATTTCGGCATCCGCATCGAGATCGAACTCCGCGCGGATGGCCGCGAAGAGTCGCGCCAACAATTCCGGAGCCAGCAGCGACGGCGTGCCCCCGCCCAGGTAGACGGTATCCACGCGCCGCGGGAGCTCCACTCCTATCCTTTCGGACGAGGTTCTCGCCCCTGCGAGATCCTCAATCAGCCGCTCCACATACCGCGCATGATCCGAGGCCGGAAATACGCCCGACGCGAAGTTGCAATAGGTGCACTTCGACCGGCAAAAAGGGATGGAGACGTAGATTCCCAGCGCGTTGCCGGCGGAGCGGTTCATGAAAAGATTGTTGCACGCGCCCTACGGGCGCCGCGCCATGAAGGCCGCGCCGCGTCTCATGCAATGATGAAAGGGAAGGAGATCCGCTTGAAAGCCTGGCCAGCATTGGCAATCTGCGTCATTCAGGTCATTCTCTTTCTCGCGCACTGGTTCGTTTTCTCCACCTGGATCGCCTTCTGGCCCGGCCTCGCTCCCGTTGTTGTGGCCGAACTGCATGCGGCGATGCTGGTCCTGGCCTTCAGTTTCGTGGCTGCGTCGCTGCTCTCGTTTCGCTTCTCGAATTTTGCCGTCCGGTTCGTTTACTGGCTGGCGGCCGTCGAGCTTGGCTTTCTCAATTTCTTTTTCTGGGCGTCGTTGCTGGCCTGGATGGTTTGGTTTGCGCTCTGGCTGATGCATGTTCCGGTCCATCCCGCTTCTGCGCGCCCGCTTCTTGCCGGCATGCTTTACGCGATCGCGGCCCTCATGGGTCTCTACGGACTCGTAAACGCGCGCATGGTTCGCATCCGCCGCATCGCAGTGCAGCTACCGAACCTTCCCGCGTCGTGGCGCGGGCGGCGCGCGGTGCTGCTGAGCGATCTGCACCTCGGACCCATCAATGGCGCGCAATTCTGCCGCCGTCTCGTGGCCAAGGCCCAGTCGTTCCAGCCCGACGTGGTCTTTCTTCCCGGGGATCTCTTCGACGGCACACATGGCGACCTCGATCGGCTGGCAGCGCCGCTCAAACAACTCAAGCCGCCGCTCGGCGTTTACTTTTCCACCGGCAACCACGAGGAGTTTACCGATCCCATCCATTACATTGAGGCCATCGCCCGCGCCGGAATCCGCGTCCTCGGCAATGAACTTGTAACCGTTGACGGCGTGCAAGTGGCGGGCGTGTTCTATCACAGCTCTTCCTCGCCGCTGCGCATGAAAGCCGCGCTCGACGGCATGCATCTCGACCGCGAACGGCCTTCGATCCTGCTGAACCACGCGCCCACTCGCCTGCCCACCGTGGAGCAGGCGGGCTTCAACCTGCAGTTTTCAGGCCACACCCACGGCGGACAGTTTCTGCCTTTCACCTGGATTACGAAGAGCATCTACGGCCGCTTCACCAGCGGCCTGCACCGCTTCGGCGCGCTGCAGGTCTACACCTCCTCTGGCGCTGGAACCTGGGGACCGCCCCTGCGCATCGGCACCCGTCCGGAGGTGGTTTTCATCACATTTGAGTAGGCGCCGCGTATCTTATTCTCAAGCTGTCAAAGGAGACGACCGTCTTGAGCTCCCCAGCCTTTTCACCTGGCCGCGCTGACCATCCCGTGATTCGCACCAGCCTTTCCGGACTCGATCTGCTCATGAATCCGCGCCTCAATAAGGGGACGGCATTCACCGAGGCGGAGCGCGATGCCTTCGCATTGCACGGCCTGCTGCCGCCGCACATCGGGACGCTGGAAAGCCAGCGCGAGCGCCGCAAACGCGTGCTCGACGGCCGGCCCACTGCCTTCGGCAAATACAGCAATATGCGCGACCTGCAGGACAGCAATGAGACGCTGTTCTACTCGCTCATCGCTCACAACATCGAGGAGCTATTGCCAATCGTCTACACGCCGGCGGTGGGCGAGGGATGCCAGCGTTTTTCCGAGATCTGGCGCAAGCCGCGCGGCCTCTTTCTCAGTTATCCCGACAGGGAAAAAATCGCACAGATCCTTGCCAACCCCCGCTACGATGCAGTGCGATGCATCGTGGTCAGCGATGGGGAACGCATCCTGGGCCTGGGCGATCAGGGCGCGGGCGGCATGGGCATTCCTATCGGCAAGATGGCGCTTTATACGGCGCTGGGCGGCATCCCGCCCGAGCATTGCCTGCCTGTGCTGCTCGACGTAGGCACCGACAACGAAGCGCTGCTGAACGATCCGATCTATATCGGCTGGGAACACCAGCGGATTCGCGGACGGGAGTACGACGATTTTGTCGAGACCTTCGTGACTGCTGTCGAGCGCCGCTGGCCGCACATCCTTTTGCAATGGGAGGATTTCGCCGGCGCCAACGCGTCGCGGCTGCTGGAGCGCTATCGCGACCGCCTGTGCACGTTCAACGACGACATTCAAGGGACTGCGGCAGTGACGACGGCGACCTTGCTCGCGGCCGTCAATGCCACGGGAATCCCGCTCCACGAGCACACCATTGCCATGTTCGGCTCGGGATCGGCGGGCATTGGCATTGTCGACCTGCTCATCGCCGCCATGAAGGAACAAGGGCTAAGCGAGGAGCAGGCGCGGAAACGCATCTACGCCTTCAACCGTTACGGCCTGATTGTGGAGGGCGGCAAGGGAATTCGCGCCGAGCAGCAACCGCTGGCGCGCAAGCGCGAGGACATCGCGGGATGGAAGCTCTCGCCGTCAAGCTCCGACACCGGAGCCATTTCGCTGCTCGATGTGGTGCGCA
>Ga0181524_10003846_pt1 | contig 14291 bp, 13 predicted proteins | sample PEATcosm2014_Bin_34_FD_119761 | JGI IMG/M metagenome (GOLD analysis project Ga0181524, IMG submission 119761) | Peatland microbial communities from MTU Mesocosm Facility, Houghton, MI, USA - PEATcosm2014_Bin05_60_metaG | ecosystem: Environmental > Terrestrial > Soil > Wetlands > Peat | place...
TCGGCGCGTGCCCGACCGCGGCGCTCTACGAACGCTCCGCCGAGGGCGGCGGCCGCGCCAAGGAATTGGTCAAGGTCCGGACCACGTGCCCATATTGCGGAACGGGCTGTCAGATGGACTTGAACGTCAACCCGCGCAGCGGCCGCATCGTGCGCGTCACCAGCGAGCCCGGCTGCGTCCCGAACGACGGCAACCTGTGCGTGAAGGGCCGCTTCGGGTTCGAGTTCGTCCATTCGCCCGAACGCCTGACCCGGCCGCTGATCCGTCAGAACGGCTCGTTCCGCGAGGCGTCGTGGGACGAGGCGCTCGCGCTCGTCGGAAGGCGGATGCGGGAAATCCGCCAGCGGCACGGCCCGGACGGCATTGCGGTCCTCAGCTCCTGCCGCTGCACGAACGAGGAGAACTACCTGGCGCAGAAGCTGGCCCGCGCCGCCGGCGGCACGAACAACGTGGATCAGTGCGCGACGACCTGCCACGCGCCCACCGTCGCCGGGCTGGCCCTGGCGCTCGGCTCCGGCGCCATGACCAACAGCATCGGCGAAATCAAGGACGCGCAGACACTGTTCCTGATCGGCGCGAACCCGACCGACGCGCATCCGATCATCGGCTTCGAGATGAAGAAGGCGCTTCGCCGCGGCGCGCGCCTCGTCGTCTGCGACCCCCGCAAGACCTGGATGGCCCGCCGCGCCGACATCCACATCCAGCACAAGCCGGGCACCGACAACTTCCTCATCAACGCGATCATGAACCATATCCTCGAAAACAACCTGCACGACCCGCAGTTCGCCGCCGACCGGTGCGAAGGGTTCGACGCGTTCCGGGAGAACCTCGGCGGTTACCCGGTCGCCAGGGCCGCTGAAGTCTGCGGCGTGGACGCGGACCTCATCCGCCGCGCCGCCGAGGTGTACGCGCGCGGCGCGCCGTCGGCGATCTTCTACACCCTCGGCATCACCGAGCACACCTGCGGCACTGAGAACGTCCAGAACCTCGCCAATCTCGCCATGCTCTGCGGCCAGATCGGAAAGCCCTCCTCCGGAATCAACCCGCTTCGCGGCCAGAACAACGTCCAGGGCGGCTGCGACATGGGCGCGATCCACAGCGTTTTCCCTGGCTACCAGCGCGTCGCCGACCCGGCCGTGCGTGAGAAGTTCTCCAAGGCGTGGGGCGTCGAGATCCCTGCGAACCTCGGCGGGCGCGTGACCGACTTCATCGAGAAGGCCGACGAGGGCGTGCTCAAAGGATTTTACGTCTTCGGCGAGGACCCCGTCCTCAGCGAGCCGAACCAGGACAAGGTCGCCCGCGCGCTCGGGAAGCTCGAGTTCCTCGTCTGCCAGGAAATCTTCATGTCCGAGACGGCCAAGCTCGCGCACGTCATTCTGCCGGGCGCCTGCTACGCCGAGAAGGACGGCACATTCACCAATACCGAGCGGCGCGTGCAGCGCGTGCGGAAGGCGGTGGAGCCGCCGGGCGAGGCGAAGCCCGACTGGGAAATCCTCTGCCTCGTCTCCACCGCGATGGGCTACCCGATGAAGTACGCGCACCCGCGCGAGATTTTCGACGAGATCGCCTCGCTGACCCCGAGCTACGGCGGCATGTCCTACGAGCGGATTGACCGCGTCGGCCTGCAATGGCCGTGCCCGACGAAGGATCATCCCGGCACGCCGTACCTCCACGCGGGCCGCTTCACGCGCGGGCGCGGGGCGTTCGCCGTCATCAAATTCCGCCCCCCGGCGGAACAGCCGGACGCGGAGTACCCGTTCATCCTCTCGACGGGCCGGACGCTCTACCATTACAACGTCGGGAACATGACGCGGAAGAGCGCGCCGATTTCGCAGAAGGAGTCGCGGAACTTCGTCGAGATGCACGTCTCCGACGCGGAGCGCCTGGGCATCGCGGCCGGCGGCATGGCGCGCGTCGTCACGCGGCGCGGCGCCGTGGCGGTCACGGCACGCGTCAGCGACAAAGTCCGGCCCGGCTCGGTCTGGATGCCGTTCCACTTCGTCGAGGCGCCCACCAATACGCTGACCAACGACGCGTTCGACAGCGTCACGCGCACGGGCGAATACAAATGCTGCGCCGCTCGCGTGGAAGCGTGCGCCGCCGGGGCATGAAAATGAAAATCCTGATCATTGACGCAACCGGCGTCGTCGCCGGGCCGTTGTCCGCGGAGATGAAGGCCGAAGGCTGGACGATCCGCACCTGCGCCGATCCGAAGAAGCTCCCGAAGACCGCCGGCGGCTGCGACGGAGTGTTCCTCGCGGTCGCGGCGGGCGAACTGGCCACACGGCTCCCCGGCGCGATCCGGCTCGCGCGGAAAAGCGGCGCGCCGCTGCTGCTGGCAACGAACCTCGACCGCTCCGGCTGGGACCGCACCTTCGAATCGGCCGACGCGCTCGAGGTGGACGCGCTCTTCGACCTGCCCGTCGAGCCGGCGGCGGTCGTGCGGCGCTTGAAAGGCATCGCCGAGGCGCGCGGCCCCGCTGCTGAGCGGGGGGCGCGGAAGACGCCGGCGGGCGCTTCGATCATCTCCCGCGCCGTGGCGAACGAGGAGGCGGCGCAGGCCTTCTACGCGCGCGCGGCCAAATCCGTCACCCGCAAGGACACGAAGGAAACGCTCGAGGCGCTCGCCCGCGACGAGAAGGAGCACAAGCGCCTCCTGACCGAGTTCAAGAAAGGCCGCGGCGCGCTTCCGTCCGAGCCAGCGGCCGCCGGCGCAGTGCTCGAGAACCTGAGCGTGCCGGATTTCTCGCCCGACATGACCCCGGCCGACGCCTTCCTGCTGGCCGCCCGGAAGGAAAAGCTCGCCGCCGACTTCTACGAAAGCTGGGCCTCCATGTATCCCGAAGGGCCGGAGCGCGAACTGCTCCACCGGCTCGCCGAAGTCGAGCGCCGGCACAAGGCATGGGTCGAGGGCATGTTCACCAACGCGTCGTTCCCGGAAAGATGGTGAACGCCCGGACGGCGAGGCTTTTTCCATGTTGACCCCGCTCATTCACCACCAAGGCACCAAGACACCAAGAACGCCGAGAGGACTCGTTTTCTGTCCTTATCAATGCATTTTATGTTGCTGTTCTTTGTGCCTTGGTGTCTTGGTGGTTCATTTGAGTATATCGGGCTAAAATCGTGAACCAGGAAACCAATCCTCTGACAGACTGCTTCGTCGTCGGGCCGGGCCGGCGGTCGCCCGAGCAGCGCGAACTCGTCGCCGAAGAGCCGCTGACCATCCTCGTCGGAGACCAGCCGGTCGCGACGCTCATGCGGACTCCGGGCGACGAGGTTGAACTGGCGATGGGGTTCGTCCTCACCGAAGGGATCGTCGGCTCGCCGAAAGACATCGGCGCGATTTCCTTCTGCGCGCAGGGCGGGTTGAGCGGCCGGAATGAAGTGCGAGTGGCGCTCGCGGAAGGCGCGCGGCCACGGCGGCTGCCGGCGCATCGCCGCGTTTTTTCATCCTGCGGCGTCTGCGGCGCGGAGATGATCGAGGAGATCGCCGCGGACATCCCCGCCTTCGCGCGACCGCCGCTCCGCCTGGCGGCGGAGGACCTTTTCGCGCTCGCGGACGCCATGCGGCGCGGGCAGAAAATATTCCAGCGCACCGGTGGCACGCACGCCGCCGCGCTCGCGCGCCCGCCCGTCAAACTTGGCGCCGAGTGCATCGTCCATGAGGACCTCGGCCGCCATAATGCCCTGGACAAGGTTGTCGGCGCCGCCGCCCAGCGCGGAATGCTCGGGCCTGGACTGGCGCTGCTGCTTTCCGGCCGCCTCTCGTTCGAGATGGTCGCCAAGGCCGCGCGCGCGGGCATCAGCGAGGTCGCCGGCGTCAGCGCGCCGTCGGCGCTAGCGGTGGAACTCGCGCGCAGGCTCAACATGTTCCTCGCCGGTTTCGTCCGCGACCGGACCCTGACGATCTACTCGGGCGCGGATGCGCTGCGACAGGAGGCGTGATTGCAGGTGAAAGTCTCCCGGCGGGAGCCCTGCGCGGCGGTGCTGATCGGCGGGCGGAGTTCGCGGATGGGATTCTCAAAAACCCTGCTGCGGGCCGGCGGCGGATTCGTGCTCGAGCGGATCGTCGCCGCCGCCGGCGAAGTCTCGCGCGAAGTCGTGCTCGTCGGCGAAGCGCCGCTGCCCGCCGGAGAATTGTCCGCGATGCGGCGGATTCAGGACGTGCCCGGCGTGGAAGGGCCGCTCGGCGGACTTCTCGCCGCGCTCCGGTGGCGTCCGCGGACGAGGTGGCTCGTGATTTCCTGCGACGCGCCGTTCCTCTCGGCCGACGCGTTGCGCTGGCTGCTCGCGCAGGCGAAGCCCGCCGACATCGCGGTGGTTCCCCACCTTGACGCGCCGGAGAGGCCCGAGCCGCTCATCGCGCTCTACACGCCTCGGGCGCGCAGCCTGATGGAGCCGGCGGCGCGCGCGGGCGAGCGGTCCATCCGCCAAATCCTGGCGGGAATGAAAATCCATTCGCCGCGCGTGCCCGAGAAGTTCAGGAAGGCGTTCACGAACGTCAATACGCCTGAGGAATGGCGCGCCGCCTCAAGGGAAGTCAGAAGTGTGAGTGATGAGTGATGAAGTGAAGGTTGATAAAGCACTTCATCGCTCATCACTCATACTTCTTCGTTTTCGGCACAGCCGGCCGTCCAGGATCGCCATGAACGCTTCGAGCCGCTTCGCGCCGCGCGGCAGGACCGCGAGAATGTTTCCGACTCCGCGCGGAGCGCTGCGTTCGCGCGGTCCGAGAAGCCACACCTTCGGCAGCGGGGCGCGCTTCCAGCCTTCGACGAGCACGAGATCGTACCGCTGGAGCCATTCAGCGAAGCCGCCGGAATGAAGACGCGCGAACCGTTCGCGCGGCCCGTGGAGAAATACGTCGGCCCCGGACCGGAACATGCGGTCGCTGTCTTTCCCGCGGCGATCCACGTTCACGCCGTGAACATCATGTTTCACGACCGCGACCGCCAGCCCCTTTCGCCGGAGCCGCCGGGTCGCCGCCTCGATAAGCGTCGTCTTGCCCGAGCCGGAATGGCCGCAGACCGCGAGCAGCGGAAGATTCTTCGGAAAGAGAAGCCGATTCATCATGACCGCTCCGGCGGCCGCCCGCCCTTCGGCAGGCTCAGGGTTGAGCCGCAGTCGGCCGGGTCGCCTCTGAGTTTTTCGAGGCCGTGCCGGAGCGCGGGCAGGACGGCTTCGAGATTTTCCACGGCGGCGCGCTCGGAGCCGGGAAGGTTGACGATGAGCGTGGCGCCGCGAATGCCCGAGACTCCGCGCGAGAGCATCGCGTGCGGCGTCCGGGTTACGGAGGCGGCGCGCATCGCCTCGTCGAGCCCCGGCGCCAGCCGCTCGACGACCGCGCGCGTGGCCTCCGGCGTGACGTCGCGCGGCGAGAAGCCGGTCCCGCCGACCGTCAGGACCAGGTCAATGGAATGCCCGTCGCAATAGTGCCGCAGCCGGTCCTGGATGACGGCGCGGTCGTCGGGCAGGATCTCCGCAGCGTAAATGTGGGCGCGGAGTTCCTTTCCCTCGGCGCGGCGCGCCACAGCGGGGCCGGCGGTATCCTTCGCTTCGTTGCGCGAGCAGCGGTCGCTCATCGTCAGGACGACGGCCTGAAATGTTTCCCGCGCGACCGCGTCGAGGATCTCGGCCGGATCGCCGTTGCGCGCGGCGCCGCCGGATTCGACCCGCGCGAAGAGGCCGAGGCGCGGCATGATGCAGTCGCCCGTCGCGCGCTGAATCTCGCACGCCGAATGACACACCTTGCCGATCTGCGTCACTCGGAGCACTGCGCTCGCGCCCAGGCGCAGCCGCGTCCCAAGGCCGATCTCCCGGAAATCCAATCCGGAGATTACCACGTTCTCCGCGAAATTTCCCGGCGCGATGCCCGGAAGGCTGCGCCGGACCGTTTCGATGTCGGCGGCGGACAGCAGGCTCACCTGCCGGTGCCACGACCCGGCGTGCGCGTCGCCTTCGATGCCGTGTCCGGCGCGGAAGACGGCGGACTCGACCGGCTTCTTGCGCTCGCCCTTACGCTCGCTGATACAGATCGCGACGATGACGCCCGTGTTCATTATTGATTCTCACGCAAAGACGAATAAAAGAAACGACGGGTTTCACGCAAAGACGCAAAGTCGCAAAGAAAGAAACGGCGTCGAGGGCTTGAGACAAACCCTGCCGTTCTTGGCGTCTTTGCGGCTTTGCGTGAAACCTGTTGTTGCCGTTATTAGCGCCTCCAGCCGCCCGACTTGCCGCCGGATTTTTCCAGCAGCCGCACGGAGCGGATTTCGATGCCCTTGCCCGCGGACTTGCACATGTCGTAGATCGTCAGCGCCGCGACGGCGGCGGCGGTCAATGCCTCCATCTCCGCGCCGGTGCGCTCGCGGCAGCGGACGGCGCTTTCGATCCGCATGCGCACCCCGCGCAATTCCACGCGCACCTCGACGTGGTCGAGCGTCAGCGGATGGCACATCGGGATCAGGTCGGCCGTCCGCTTGGCGGCCATGATGCCGGCGATCCGCGCGGTCTCGACGACGTTGCCCTTCGCCACGCCCCCGGTTTTGCGGAGCAGCGCGGCGATCACCGGGCCGACGACCACTTGGGCCTCGGCGCGCGCCGTCCGCTCTGTGACGGCCTTGCGCGAGACGTCCACCATCCGCGCGGCGCCATCCGCTGAGACGTGGCTAAGAACATCATTTCGCAAGTCCGACGGGACTTGCGAAATGATGTACTCCACAGGGGCTTCGCCCCTATGGCGCTCCAAGACGCTCCTTCCCGTCGCGTCTTTACGCTGTAACCCCTTGGAGGGCCTTCCGCGGCCCTCCAAACCTCCCGCGACGTACAGCATTTCCGAAGTCCTGACGGACTTCCGAAATGCTGTACTAGGCCGGCTCTTCCTCGACATCGGTTTCGGTTCCTCCGATGCGCGTGACACTGACCGAGTGCGTCTTAAAGACCACATGGATGCTCTGTCCGGGCTTGAGCCGCAGATCGCGGCCGGCATCGGGCGTCAGCTCGACCATCAGCGGCGCGGCGCCGACCTCGACGATGGCCCAGAGCGCGGCGCCGTTCGGGCTGAGGCGCCGTATCGTGGCCTGCAGGCTGTTGCGCGCGGAGAGGCCGCTCGGCGGCCCGAGCGAAAGGAGCACGTCCCGCGCCGGCAGCGCCAGGGCGACCTCGTCGCCGACGCGCAGGCCGGCCCCGGGCACCCTGACCTGCTGGCCCTGGCACGAGACGACGGCGTAGCCGGTCTGCTCCAGCCGGGCGCCCACCGTGCCGTTGAGGACGTTGAGGACCGACTCGCCGACGCCGGGTCCGCAGCCGACCAGCAGGTCCTGCGGCGCAACGGGAGGCTGCAAAAGCCCGTCGGCGATGCGCCAGGAGCGCTCGGTCAGGAAAATGATGTCGGTCAGCGAATGGCTGACAAAGACGAACGGCAGGCGCCAGCGATCGTAAACCCGTTGCAGGTAGGCGAGGACGCGCAGGCGGGCCGGCTCATCCACCGAGGCGAGCGGCTCATCCATCAGGAGCAGCCGCGGACCGGCGGCCAGCGATCGCGCCAGCGCCACGCGCTGGCGCTCGCCGCCCGAGAGCGTGGCCGGCGCGCGGTCCAGGAGCCGCCCCAGGTCGAGCACCTTCGCCAGTTCGGGCAGACCGGGTGCGCCTGTCTCCGGCCGGCGGCCGTACTCGATGTTTTTCCGGACGCTCATGTGCGGGAAAAGGCGGCCCTCCTGGAAGACGTATCCGGTCCGGCGGCAATGCGGCGGCGAGTTAACCCCGCGCGCGGAATCGAACAGCGCCTCGCCGTCCAGCCGGATCGTCCCCTCGCTCGGACGGATGAGCCCTGCGATGCAATGGAGGAGCGTGGTCTTGCCGGCGCCGGAGGGGCCGAAGAGGCCCATGCGCGGACATTCCTGCCGTCCCTGCGCCTCCAGGTGAAAAGTCCCGACGGTCGCCTTGAGGTTGAACTCAAGCATAGCCGGGCCGCTCCGCGCCGGCGCTTCGCCAGGCGGCCAGGAGGAACCGTGCGCCGACGATGGAGCCGATTCCAATCGCGACGGAGAGCCCGACGAGTCCCCACGCGGCGCGCGTTTGGCCGGTCATCAACTCGGTGAAGATCGCCTGCGGGACGGTGCGCGTCTGGCCGGGGATGTTCCCGGCGAGCATCATCGTGGCCCCGAATTCGCCGAAGGCCCGCGCGAAGGCCAGCACGGCGCCGGCGGCCAGCCCGGGCAGCGCCGGCGGCAGCGTGACCGTCGCGACCACCCTGAGCGGCGAGGCGTTCAGCGTCCGCGCGGCGGCCTCCAGGGCCGGGTCAGCCTTCGAGAAGGCCACCTTCGCCACCGCAAGGAACAAGGGAAATGCCAGTGCGGTGGAGGCGATCACAGCGCCCTTCCAATCCAGGACCACGCGTATGCCGATCCGCTCGAGCGACCGTCCCAGCGGGCCTTGAGGGCTGAACAGGAGCAGGAAGAGGTAGCCGGTCACCACCGGCGGCAGCACCAGCGGGAGTGTAAGGAGCCCTTCCGCCGCAGCGCTGAGCGCGCCTCTGCGCCGCGCCAGCCACAAGGCGATCGGTGCGCCGGCGAGGACCATGAGGAGTGTGGCGATCAGCGAGACACGCAACGATAGTTGGAGCGCCTCCACGGCGGCTCCATTCCAGGCCGGGGCCGGCGAAGGGCGCGCGAGGTTCGCCGCGGCGGCAGGCGCGGCCACGGGCGTAAAGCCGTATGAGGAGAAAACGGCTGATGCCGGCGGCGAGGTCAGGAAAGCGAGGAAGTCCTGTGCGGCAGCCGGATGCGGCGCGTCCGCGAGGCAGGCTGCCGGGTATCGGATCGGCGCGTGACTGTGCTCGGGGAACTCGAAGGCCACGCGGACGCCGTCGGCGGCCGCGGCATCGGTCCGGTAAACGATGGCGGCGTCCACCGCGCCCGATTCCGCCTGCGCCAGGGCGGCGCGCACGTCGGCGCTTGGGACCAGGCGGTCGTGCAGCCGCTCCCACAGTCCCAGATGGCGGAGCGCCTCCTGCGCGTATTGGCCTGCGGGCACGTGCGCCGGATCGCCGATCGCGATCCGCCGCACCGCGGGCGTGTCCAGGTCTTCCGGAGAGCGCAGCGAAGCCGTGGAGCGCCCGGGCACGACGCAGACCAGGCGGTTCGTCAGCAGATCGCGCCGGTCCTCGGCCCGAACGCGGCCGGAGGCCTGGAGTTTGTCCATCTCGGCGGAAGACGCGGCGATGAAGAGGTCGGCGCGGGCGCCGGCCTCGATCTTGGCGCGGAGAATTCCGGAGGAGGCGAAGTCGAATTGCACCGCGCGGCCTTGCGCCCTCTCGAAGGAGTCGCCGATTTCCGGCAGGGCGTCCGCGAGGCTCGCGGCGGCCAGGACGGTAAGCGGCTCCGCGGCGATCGCCGGCTTCGGACGGACCCGCCAGAACCCGGCGGCGATCAGCGCCACGAAGACGGCGGCCACGACGGCGAGGCGCCACTTCACGGTTACCCTCCGACTGCGACCATGGGCCGCCGGCTGCGGAAGTCCGGGTGTCGGCCCTTGTCCGCCAGCACCCGCCGGATGGCCGCCTCCACCCGCTCGGGCTGATTGGACCGGAGGAATCTCCGGATGGAGATGCCTCGCCCGCGCGACAGGCAGCCGATGATCTCGCCGGTGCTGGTCAGCCGCAGGCGCGCGCAGCCGACGCAGAACGGCTGGGTCTCGGACGAGACGAAGCCGACGATCCCGCGCCGGCCCTGACGGTCTTTGGCTAGAAAATCGCGGCTGCTCCGGCCGGGCTCGTAGGCGAGCGGCGTCAACGCGAATGCGGCTTCAAGGCGACGCCGGATTTCCGAGGCGGGGACGAATCGGTCGGCGGCCAGGGGGCGCGCGCAGCCGATCGGCATGAGCTCCAGAAACCGCATCGTGCATCCGCGCTCCAGCGCGAACGCCGCCAGGCGCTCGATCTCGCCCTCATTCCAGCCGCGGAAGATCACGGCATTCAGCTTCACGGGCGCGAGGCCCGCCGCCTGCGCCCGGGCGATGCCGCGGAGCGTCCGCCCGAGCGCGCCGCCGCGGGTCAACGCGGCGTATGTTTTCTCGTCGAGACTCGGGAGGCTGACATTGATCCGGTGCAGCCCGGCGCGCCGAAGGGCGCCGGCCTTCCCGGCCAGGTCCTGGCCGTTGGTCGTGAGGACCAGGTCGGGAATTCCTTCGGCCGCGAGCATCCGTATCAGCCGGACGACGTTCGCGCGGACCAGCGGCTCGCCGCCGGTGACGTGGACTTTGGAGAGGTCGAACCGCGCCTTCGCGATGCGGACGAAGTAAAGGATTTCCTCGAACGTCAGGATGTCCTCGTGCGGCAATTTCGCCACGCCTTCGGGCGGCATGCAATGGACGCAGCGGAGCTGGCAGCGGTCCGTGACCGAGATCCGCAAGGAGAGCGGTTGCCGCTGCGGCGCGGTCATGGCAGCGACCTCCACGGGCGGAATTCGACCACGTCGCCCGCGTCCAGGGCGGTGACGTGCGCCGGGACGGCGATCACTCCGTCGGCGCGGCCGCCGGAGGCGAGGTCGGCGGAGCTTCGAGAATCCACCGGCTCCAGGCGCGGCCCGTCTTCGTCCCAGAAGAGGCGCGCGAGGACGAAGCGGACGCGGCCGCCTTTCGAGGCGATCGGCGAGCGAAGCGGCAGGCGGAGCGCCGGACGGCACCGGTCCGGCGGCAAGCCGGACATGCGCAGCAGCGCCGGAAGCGCCAATTCGTAGAAGCCGGTCAGGGCGCTGAGCGGATTGCCCGGAAGTCCGAAGAGGTGCCGCCGGCGGTCGAGCGTGGCGTACAGGATCGGCTTGCCCGGCTTCATCGCCACGCCGTGAAAGCGGATTCTTGCGCCGGCCTTTTTCACGGACTCCTCGACGAAATCATATCGGCCGACGGAGACGCCGCCGGTGAGGATCAAGATATCGCACCGCCCCGCGAGCCGCCGCAGGAGGGCGGTGAGGCGCTTCGGATCGTCCGGCGCGCGCCGTTGAATGACTCCGACGTGGCCGGAAAGCGCAAGCGCCGCGCAGAGGGCGGGCCCGTTGGAGTTGCGGATTTCATGCGGCCGCACCTTCGCGCCGATTCCGCGCAGCTCCGCGCCGGTGCAGACGACGGCGACCCGCGGCCGCGGAAAGACCTTGATCCGCGCCTTGCCGGCGGCGGCGCAGACGCCGACCTGCGCCGCGCCGAGAACTGTGCCTTTGTGGAGGAGGACTTCTCCCTTGCGCGCTTCCTCGTGGCGCCTGAGGATGTGGTCGCCGGGTTCGGCCCGCGAGAAAAATGCGACGCCGCCGCGGCCCTCGCGCGTCTGCTCGACCATGACGACCGTGTCGGCGCCGGGCGGAACGTTCGCGCCGGTGAGTATTCGAACGCACGTGCCGGGCGCGACCCGCGGCCGCGCGGCGCTTCCGGCGGCCACCTCGCCGACCAGGCGTAGCGAACAGGGCGCGCGCCGGAGGTCGGCGGAACGGACGGCGTATCCGTCCATCGCGGAACGGTCGGCCGCCGGCTGGTCGCGGTCGGCGCGCACGTCCTCGGCCAGGCAAAGACCGGCGGCGTCGCGCAGCGGCGCCGCAACGCACCGCAGCGGCCGGACGTGCTTGAGGACGATTCTCCAAGCCTCTTCGGGGGTGATCATCCGGTCTTCTTCCCAGCGCCATGAAGCGGACGGCTTTCGGCCAGACTTCGTCACGATACCAGCAACGCTATTGTACCGCAACCGCGCGGCACGTGTCAGGCGAAGGCGATGGCTGCGGAAGGCCCGGCTTTTTGGTAGAATCCCGCCGCGGACATTTTCGGACGGGGAATCCATGGCCAGCGTCTTCCTGAACGGCGAGATCGTCGAGGAATCGGCCGCCCGCGTCGCGGCGGGCGACCGCGGGCTGCTGCTGGGCGACGGGCTTTTCGAGAGCATGCGCGCGTACCGGGGAAAGGTCTTCCGCCTGGCCGCGCACGTGCAGCGGCTGCGCGCGTCGGCGGCGTTCCTGCGGCTGACCGTGCCCGCCACGGACGAGCAGATCGAGAAGGCCATCGCGGAACTGCTCCGGCTGAACTCCTGCGCGGAGGCGTATGTGCGCGTCACGCTCACGCGCGGCGCGGCAGCCCAGGGGCTGCGGCTCGACGGGGCGGGCCCGGCGACGCTGCTGATCCACGCGCGGCCCCTCCAGGTCCAGCCGGCGGAGCAGTACCGCAACGGCGCCCGGCTTATCATCAGCACGGCGCGGCAGAATTCCGCCAACCCTCTGGCGCGCCACAAGACGCTGAGCTACCTGCTCTATCTGCTCGCGCGCCAGGAGGCGACCGACGCGGGGGCGAACGGCGCAATCCTGCTCAACGAGTGCGGGCAGGTCGCGGAGGAATCGGTGAGCAATGTATTTCTGGCGCGCGGCGGAACGCTCCTCACGCCGCCGGCGCACTGCGGGCTGCTGCCGGGCATCACGCGCGGCGCGGTGCTGGATCTGGCTCGGGCGGAGGGAATTCCGGCGGCCGAGCGGCCGATCGCCGCCGGAGAACTGTTCGACGCCGACGAGATGTTCCTGACGAATTCGCTGATGGAGATCATGCCGGTGCGTTCGGTGGACCGGCGCGGAATCGGAGGCGCGACGCCCGGCCCGATCACGAGGCGGGTCCAGGCGCTCTATCGCGCGGCGGTGGAAGCCGAGAGCTGATTCACTGCGAAGCGGCGCCGCTGGACACATCGCGCGAGGGACGCAGCCGGGCGGCCTTCGGCAGGCTCGACCGGATCAAGCGCTGCATCGTGTCTTCTTCACGCGGCTGCTCTTTCGCGGCGCCGGCCACGCGCTTGCCCTGGAGGTCCGGCAGCGCGCGTTTGGCCATCTTCCGCACGATCGCGTCCGTGCCGGGCGCGTCCTCGACGGCCACCGACTTTCTGACTTCCGGATCGTTCCCCATTTGTACGTCCCTTCCGAAACGTCTCGCGCCGGGCGAACTTAAGACAGTGCCACCGTTATTTTGGGCACGGCGTTATGTTTATACTTTTATCGCACGATACGGTCTGTGTCAAGGAAGAGAAAAAAACGTCTGGCAGATCCGACCTTGTTCAAAAATGCAACATACGTTACACAAAGATATTAGAACAATTGCGGTTGTCCTAAGTCGCAGGCAGGCTTTTTTCTCAAAAAATCAACACGGGCCGATTTTCACGAAGTCAGGCGGTGGATACGGACGGCACGCGTTTTTTGGCCAGTTTGGAGAGCAGGATGCCGAACTCGTAAAGCCCGCACATCGGAATCGCGAGCAGGCACTGGCTGAACGGTTCCGGAGAGGGCGACAGGAGGGCGCCGGCGACGAAGGCGAGGACGATCGCGTGGCGGCGATAGTGCGTGAAAGTCTTGACCTCGACCATTCCCATTCGCGCCAGCGCCATCATCAGGAGCGGCAACTGGAAGAGCAGGCCGAAGATGGCCAGGATCGAGACGATGAATTTGAAGTACAGCAGGTAATTGAGCAGATACCCGACGGCGACGTCCACCGTCGGCAGGTACAGCATGGCCACCGGCAGCGCAGCGAAATAGGCGAAGAGCATTCCGGCCACGAACATGATGAGCGAGAAGGGAAGATAAAGCAGGACGTACCGTTTTTCGCGCCACCGCAACCCCGCGCCGACGAACGCCCATACGTGGTAAGCGATGTAGGGTCCGCTGAGGATAAGCCCTCCGAGCGCCGCCATGTAGATCCTCACCATGAACGGTTCCATCAGTGTGCTGGCGTAGAGCTTCTGCGGCCCGACGCTCTCCGCGCCGGGGATGTGCGGCCGCAGCAGCTTGATGAGCGGATTGTATCCGGCGAGGACGTTCGTCGTGTTCGGGTTCAACGCCTCCAGCGGAGCGACGAGGACGTACTTGATCGGCGCATAGCCGAAATGGAAGCACAAGATGAGGGCGATCAGGAACGCGAAGGCGCAGCGGAGGATGCGGCGGCGCAGCTCGCCGAGATGCTCGAGCAGGGTCATGAGCGCACCTTCCGCCATACGCGCCTTTCCTCAGAATGGTCGAGCCGGATGCCCAGCGGCAGTTTACCATATCGCGCGCGAAATCGCTTGCCGACGGAGGCGCTTCGCGCTAACATGACGCGCCATGGAAGTGTTCCTGAGCCAGGTGATCAACGGCCTGCAACGCGGCAGCATCTACGCGCTGATCGCGCTGGGGTACACGATGGTGTACGGCGTCCTGCGGCTGATCAACTTCGCCCACGGCGAGGTGTTCATGATCGGCGCGTTCGTCGGGTATTTCGCGGCCCTGCTCTTGGGCCTGAACCTGCCA
>Ga0181524_10003848_pt1 | contig 14282 bp, 5 predicted proteins | sample PEATcosm2014_Bin_34_FD_119761 | JGI IMG/M metagenome (GOLD analysis project Ga0181524, IMG submission 119761) | Peatland microbial communities from MTU Mesocosm Facility, Houghton, MI, USA - PEATcosm2014_Bin05_60_metaG | ecosystem: Environmental > Terrestrial > Soil > Wetlands > Peat | place...
GCCGTGGCCCATGGGAAAAAGGATGGCCGCATCGGCGGCGTTCACGACACCGTCATTGTTCTCATCCAGAATATTGTAATTCAGCGCATAAATGACCTCGCCGGCGTCAATGCCCAGGGTGTAGTTCCAGTAAAGGCGGTTATAGACGGGTGCGAGTTGCACTCCCGGGGACAGGGAGTCGTCGCGTCCGCGCAGCAGGGCGAGGTTTTCCTCGAGCAGGGAAGGTTCCTCGCCCAGGAAACAGAACAAGGCGGTGGCGATGCTGCCGTAGGTTTTGTCCGCCGTGCCGATGCCGATGGTGGGGTTGGCGGCGTCGGCCACGGCGTCGTTGGCCACCAGGCTGTAAAGATCACTCAGGTAACCGGCGACCAGCAACAGGGCACTGTTCGCCGGCCCGTAGTTGTAACCGGCATTGATGCTCAGGGCCTCGCCCTGGTGCAGCACCGTTTCGTAGATTTGGATTAACCCGGCATTCGTGATGGTGTCGGCATTGAGGGCCACGTCGCCCTCCCACCGGCTGCCGGCCTGACTGATGATGTCGGCGGTGGTGTTCACCGGGTTGTCGAACAGGTCCGTGGTGCGCTGGTCAAAGGGATTAATGCCCGACAGCACGCGTTCGATATAGCCTTCGGCCAAGGCCGGCGCGGTCCAGGACGACCAATTGGTATTGGCGGGGTTTGCCGAAGGATCGGTTTCCCGATAGCGCAAGGCAACATAATTGTCGCCCAGAGACTGGAGGCCGCTGGCGCCGCCGAGGGTGAAATGGGAGAGGTCATTTGTGATGGGGGTGAGCGGCGTCCAAGTACTGGGGTCCGCTGTAGGCGGCTGGCCATCCACCGGCGGCGCGATGCGCCAGTCGTATTGGTAGTTGGCGGCTTTACCGGCCAAGTCCACGGTGTGTTGGAAGGAAATGGCCTCACTCAGCGGATTGGGATCCTGAATCACCTGGAGTTGACCCGTCCACAAGGGCGGGGCCACCCGCGCGATATAGACGGTGACTGGCTCGCCGGCATGGACCGGGTTGAGGGTGTCGCCGACGATGTAAGTGATGTAACCAAGGCCCGGGCCGGTCGCGCTCAGGGCGTAGGAATCCACCGGCTGGTCGGAGTTGGTGATGTTGACCAGGTCGCTGGCAAACTTCGTCTGGGTTTGACTGGTATCCACCACGTAGCTTCCCGGAGTGGCCGGATCTTCATAGAACGTGTAAAGCGGGGTGGAAAGGTTGGTGACCACTCCCAGCCACTGTGCATAGTTGGGGTCAAGGGCAGGACAGAGCCCCTCCACGGCGGCCAGATCGGCGCCGGAAAGGACGTTCAAAAGGAGGTAGCTGTCGCCGACGGTTTCGGCCACGAACTGGCCCTGGAAGACCAGGTTGGTCGTGTTGGGATCAAAGTAAAGCCGGTTGACTAGGTTGGGGGGGAGATTCTGGAAATAGTAGCGCCCCTGGTAGAAGGTGGCATTCACACCCACGGGCAGCGCATTAAGCCCCTGAGCCGCGAGGCTGGAAGTCTTCTGAACGGTCGGATCGAAAAGGGCCACACTCTGGTTGGTTCCAGCAACGTTGTTCGTGGCCAGGGATTGCTGATAAAGCACCTGGACACTGCTTTGACCGCGCACGGCCGCCAGATTATTGACGGGCACGGTCAGCGTCTGGCCGGACTGGAGCGTGGGTAAGGGTTGACCATTGACCAGGGAAGGCCAGACCGGCCGGTAAACGATGTCCAGACTGGCGGTATTTTTGGACGTGGGATCGGCCGTCGAACCTTTGGGCCGGAGATAGGGAACAATGGCTCCGTTGGTCGGCGGGTTGACCCGGCCGGGCCAATCGAAGCCGGCCTGGTTTTTGTAATAAAAACGCATCGTGAAACTGTTGGTGGGCGTGGGCGCCTGAGCCAGGAAAGGCGGGCGGTTGGAGTACGTTATGGTCGCACCGGAGTATTGGTTGGTGCTGGTGATGGCCGGCGGCCCCAAGGCGACGACCGTGCCGCTGGAGACCACGTTGATGGAAAAGCTGTTGGTCACGAGGGAATTGTCGCCCGTATCCTGGGTCACGATCGAAACCACATTGGAGCCGGTCGCATTCGGAGTGCCGGTGATGGCAAAGCCGTTGGTGGTGAGTCCGAGCGAAAGGCCGCTGGGGAGGTTCGCGGCGTTCATGGTCAGTGAATCCACCCGGCGCGAGACCTGGATGTAGTAGGCAAACGGTTGATTCAAGACCGCCGTGGCCTCCGGGAGCGGATCGAAAGTACTACTGGCGGCGTTGTACGCACCGGCCTGGAGCGGAGGCAGCCCGCTATTGAGGCCGCGATAAACCCAGAACTCGCGTTTGCGATCCTGGAAAGTGAATCCGCCGTAATAAGCCAACGGGCTGCCCGTCGCCAGATTGGCATAGCCCGCCGGGAGGTCGCCCGAAGTGGCGGGCGGCTCGGTGTTATAGTTGATCGCGTTGGCTCCGGAACCGTCCACTGGCGGCTCCAGCAAGGGCAGCGGCATGGGGGCCTGCAAAAACGTGCCGGCATCAACCACATAATCGAACAGGATGCCTTGTTCGGGCGCCTCGCGACGCAGATGGAAGGGAGCCATAGCCGGACGCCCGTCGGAACCGGTGTAGCTGATCAGGACAAAAGGATCGGAGGTGTAGGCGGCGGGGTTGGTATTGTTCAGGTCGTCCCGCAAGGCATAGGCCTGGCCGCCGAGCATGAGGGCATGCTCTTCGTTGGGGTTGTAGCCCGGCAGGGTGGGATCCGGTTGGCGATAAATGGTGCCATTGGCCTGCAGACTGTCCAGGGGACCGCTGCCGGCATTGTTGGCCATGACGATCTCCGGGGCGTTCGCGGGCCATTGCAGATAGTACTGGCCGATGACCGCGGGCCAGTAGGAAGACTCGAAACCCAGGGCGCCATTGGCGTTGTCGCTGCGGAACCAGAGCACGTTGAGCGTATTGCTGCCCGGGATCGCGTTGACGGGGATGATCGCGCCCTGGCCCGCCAGGTCAAAGCCCGCCACGAACGGGTCCAGATAAGCCCCGGGGTTGAAAGCGTTGCCGTCGGTCTGAATGATATAGCCGGCCAGGTAGGGAGAGCCATTGGCCGAGCCGATCTCCCCGTCCGGCGCCACAATCCGGTCGCCGACGTTGACGGTGGCATTGACGATGCGGGGTGCGGTGAACTCGTTTGGCCACTGCGTTGGCACGGCAGGAGCGGTGGGCGGGATGGGAGGGGTGGGAGGCGTGGGAGCGGTGGGAGCGGGCAACAGGAGACTATCCATGATGGAGCCATCAGGGTAGTAGGTGCCGGATACAAGTGGCAGGTCGTTATAAGTTAGGTCCAACAAGATTGAGAGCGTCGCTGCGTCGTCAAAGACTAGGTCCACCTTGGTGACAGGGGGAAACCCGGCGTCGTAGAATTGCATGAGTGGAAGACCGCCGATGGGCGAAAAGACATAGAAAGCCAAGTCCGCCGGCGAAGGATCGGATAAGCTCTTGACTTTCAACCTCACGGCAGTCACCGCATTGGTGATCCCCGTTACCATGATAGAGCTCTGAACATAGGAGTTACCAATGATGGCGACGCCCGGGCCGTCGAACTCATTGGTCGAGAGGCCGCCCCCCGGGGCCACGGTTTCGACGATCACAGCCCAGGAATGTATCGAGCCGTTATAACCCGCATCCTCACCGCACTCGAAATACCAAACCCCGTTCACCCCCCGCGGGAGAGCTTGCAGGTAGTTCGTGCACGCGGCCGGGTAGTTGTTCGAGTCAACCAGGTACTCGTTGTAGGCGACCACGTAGTTGCTGTAGTTGACCACGTAGTTGTTGTAGGCGACCACGTAGTTGGAGCACGCGATCGGGTAGTCGGTCACGGCCGTGAGGTTCGTGGCGATGGTGCCGACAAAGTTGGTGGCCTCGAGGTTTACGTCGAGCCAGGAGAACACCCGTTCGTAAGCGACATTATTGCCCGAAAGGAACTGGAGCAGCGTGCGGTGGGCGGGATAGTCCGGGGTCAGGAAGGTGTGGAACAGACCGCTCGATAAGAGAAAGGCCCGGGGATGGTTCGGGTCGTCCTGGTAGGCGATGGAGGGGGCTTCGCCGCCCGGCAACTGGACCGCGGTCTGCGCGGCTTGCGTATCCGTGGCCACCAGGGGGCGGACATAATTCACGTACTCGTCCACGTCGGCAGGCCAGTATTCATGGTAGCGGTTGAACAGATAAGGCCACTGGATGCCCGCCACGCCCGAGATGAGCCAATAGGCCTCAAAATCGTTGAGATTGAAGGTTTCGCGGGTGGCGTAGAGCGTGACATTGGCGCTGTTGGGTAGGCTTTGACTGTAGAAGAAGTGGGACTCGGTCTGAGGCGGCACTACCGCAAGTTGGGAATCATCGCGGCCATCCTGATATGCCGGAATGCGCGTGCCCAACTCGACGTTCACGTCTGTGGGAACGGGGTCGGAGAAGACATCAACGATCTCAAACCCAAGGAACGGCACCGTGCCATCCGAGTTCTTTGGGCCCAAGAGCTCGACGAAGACCTGGCCTTCTATATTGTCGGCCCGGAGCTGATGATTGCTGTCCACCCACAGCGTGCAGTTCGTATAGTTGGGGTTGACATTGGGGGCGGTATCCCCCCCCGCGACATTGCGGGGGAAACTGTTGGTGTTGTAGATAATATTGACAGTCACAGCCGACGGGACGGTCACCGGCTGGCCGAGCGTCGAGCGGGCGCCTTCGGTCCAGAACATCATCTGGGGTGTCTTCACCGCCTCGCCGGAAACCAGACAGATATTGGTGTAAAGGATGAAGAAACTACCATTGTTGGTTAAAACCCCGACGTTGTTGGCTGGGAGGTTCGTCGGCCAAGTGCTGGTCGGCACGGATTTTTCCCAGACGATGGAAACCTGGCCCGGCTGGGTGGCGAACACCGCGTTGGCGTAAGGACTGTAGTAATAAGGCAGGTTGGTGCCGCCGGGCGGGTAGGGGGCCGCGAACCAGTAATTGGGATTGTTGGTGAGCGTGACCCCGTTTTCATCCGTCAAGGGCACGGGGATGACCGAGCCAAAGGGATACGACGTTAATTTGACCAGGTAGGGCGCTCCGACCTGGGCGGCGCGCAAGATGGCGACGATGTTCCCGCCGGCATCCTTGAGGCGGGGCCAGTTCAGCGCCTCGACGTCTTGGGCAAAGTTGGTATTATTGGGGTTGAGCACGGTGGTGCCCTGGACGGGCACCGCGGCAAAGCCGACAAACCCGCGGAACTGGCCGCTGGAGGGGATGCCGTTGGTAGGCCGGGGAGCGCGGCCATCGGAGCCCGGGTCAGCGGAGTTGGTGCTGATGGGCACGCCGCGCGCGGACTGCCAGTTAATGCCGGGCGGCGTGTTGGCGGTGTAAACCGAATTGGTGTTGTAGAGAAAAGCGTTCTGGTCAAGCGCCAGCGGGAGGCTCTGCGCCGAGGAGTCCAGGGCAACCCACTGGGTCCCGAGGACCACGGCGAGGGCAGCGCCCCGGAAAAACGGCGGCCAAGGGCTGGCGCCGGCTCGCTCCGGTCTTGGAGGTCGAATTAAGGGTTTCATAGCACCGAGGTAAGAATGTCCGCCTGGAGCCGCACCGCGCCGCCCAGGAGGCCCAACCGCTCCAGCTTTCGAGATTGCGGTTTCATAGGTTTGGTGGGGGCGAAGGTTTCAACAGCTTTGCTGCAAGAAAAGGGTGGTTGCGTTGTTCACCCGCCCGGTCTGAGCTTTCATTGAACCCGGATGATGTAAGCCAGGACGTAGTAGGGTGGCATCATGTTGAAGGGGGTCCCACCTCCCGCAGTGCCGGTAGTGAAGGTTTGGCTGCCATTATTTTTGGAGTTGTTTGGGGCGGCCATCGCTTCGCTTGCGGAGTTGTAATCGGCCTCGTACCCCACCGTGTTCACAGATTGCTGGTGAGTGTGCGCCGGCATTTCGGCTAGCGCCAAAGCGTGGGTTTCCGCACCACCGAAGTTGCCGACGTATCGCGGCGTCAAACCGGTGCCAGTCCCGGCCCCCAACACGAAGCGCCCGCGCAAATCCGGGTTTCCGTTGCTGCCATCGCACAAGGCCCAGCCTGGTGGCGGGGTGCTGCCCGACCACATGATGATCCCGCCGATAGGGATGGTTCCAAAGCCCACGAAGTTGGATGCGGTCATCGTCCCACTCACAGTGGCCGCTCCAATCGCAGTCAACGCTCCCACAGTGGCCGCTCCAGTCGCGGTCAACGTTCCCACAGTGGCCGCTCCAGTCGCATTCAAGGTTCCGACAGTGGCGGCGCCGTTCACCGTAATCGTGCCGTTGACAGTCACGTTCGTGCTGCTGCTGGTTATCAGGTCACCGCCCGAAGAAGAGCTGACCAGCTTCACGGCGTTCCGCGCCAGAAAGGCATAGGGTGAGGCAAGCAGCCGCAAGCGGGGCGCGATCTCATTGTTGCTGAGGTCAGTCACGGTCATGCCGAGGTAGCGGTCCGAGGCGGTCGTGCCGGAGAAAACGCTGGTGAGATCGTTGGTGAAGTTTGCGTCAATGGCGCTGCCATTGCCCAACATGACGGTAAAGTAACCCCGATCCACGGTGACCACCTGTTGTTCGGCCCACTGTTCATTGCCGGCGGTGGAAGCATCATAAATGCGGAAGATGACGGTGTAATTCCTCGGCGTGTTGGTGGCCAGCGGGTAGCCATTGGCGTCGGTCAGGAATCCCTGGTAACTGATCTGGCCGGGCGGGTTGGGAGAGGGCTGTGCCTGCGACACCCACGGTGCCAGGGCCAGGACCAGAAGGGGCAGCAACGGATTGATGATTGATTTTTTCATAATGTATCTGCGGTTTTTGATGTCTTGGTTTTGCTCGGATGGCCTCAACTCGGGTATTTCACACCCTGACTGCCAGCAAGGAGGCGGCTCTCATTAACTCCCCGCTTCAGCATGCTCGACGGATGGGCGGCGTTGCTAACCGTTTCAACGGTTTGCCCGAGGTGCGAGAAACCGTTGAAACGGTTCACGAGGACGGCGCACCGATTGCCACCCCGCTGAAGCGGGGTGTTAATGAGATACTGCTTTGCCTGGTTCATAGGTGTGGAATATCCGGGTCACGGTCGAGTGAGGACGGCGATGGGACTGATGCGGTTGAGGGCGAAACTGCCGGCGACATTGAAGGTCCGGGTGGCGGCGTTGAGTCCGGTCATGGTAATGGTTTCGGTGTAAGCCCCCTGGAACGACTGGCCGAATTGGGTGAGACTGGCGTAATCGCTTCCGGCAGAGTTCATGGTCAGGGTGATTTGCCGGGTGATGCCGTAAGACTCCGCACCCACCGGCAACTCATTTTGGAAGGTAGCGTCCAGGTTGTCATGATCCGGGTGATAGGTATGGAGGAACGGGTTGGCGGCCTGATCATCGTAAGGCAGGTCCACCCTGGTGCTGAGGGTGCCGCCGGGCAGGAGTTGGCCCGTGAACGGCCAGGTCTGGTTATTCGCGGTGTAGGGGAACTGCACGGCGGTGATCCGGCGCGCGGCGCCCAGTTGGGCGGGATCCAGGCAGCTCTCGCTGGTGGCAACAATGGTATTGGAATAGATGTCGGAACCGTAAAAGACGCGCTGCAAGAGGACGACATTCGTGCCGTCATTGTGCAGGATGAGCCGGAGCGGGAAGGGGGTGGAGACGGCGCCGAGGTTGGTGTTCACGCCCGTGACGACGTAGGCGCCGTTGTCGCCGACGACCGGGTTGTTGTTCGCATCGAGCTGGTAAATCTTGAGATAGTTGGCCACCTGCGAGACGGCGGCGGAGCCCACCCACAAGCCGCCGTAAGCGGCCGGTTGCGCCGAAACCGGCACGTCCACCTCGGTGTCGCCGTAGGAATCGGTGAACTTCAGGATGCCGGCATACAGGTCTCCCGGGTTGCCGTTGAAGCCGGCGCGGTTGACGCCCAGGTTGATGACGATGTCCGAGCCGGACTGGCCCTGGGGCGGCAGGGTCCAACTGAGCGAACTGGAGGTGGTGAGGTTGGAGACGCTGTAGGTGAGATTGCTCGAGTTCAACGCGCCCCGCACTACCAGGGGCGGCAGACCGAGGATCGGAGCCTGGCCAGCGGGCGGAGTCTCCGAGGGCAAGAGGTTGAGTCGGACGGTCACCGTGACGGGAGTCGTGTTGAGCAGGTGAAAGCTGGTCTGGCTCGTGGAATCAGCGAAGGCCACGCCGCCATTGCCCAGAGCGACTTGGAATGGGCCGAAGTAGGTGTTGAAAAATGAGCCGGATTGGATCCAGAACGCCTTTCCCCGGGTCACCGAAACCGTGTGCGGGGCAAATACCAAACTGGGATTCGCGGGTCCAAGGTCGCCGCCATTATACTGGTAAAAAGTCGCCGCGCTCTGGAAATTCGGATCCAGGGAAAGGAAGTTGTCCAAAAGCGGGGGACTGGTGGTGACGGTCGGGAATCCGATCAGGTTGATGCCGGTGGTCGTCCAGGTGTAATTCGGGGTGGCGGGTTTGCCCTTGACCGTCCAGGTGTAATTCGTGGTGGCCAGCGAATGAACCAGGTAGGCGGCATTGGGCACCAGCGAGGCCAGCGTGGTGCCGATGCCGCCGCCGCCATTGGTCCAGGCCGACCATTGGCTGCTGCCGGTGATCGGGGTCTGCGGGCTGGTCACGTATTGAATGGTGCTGGGCGCCACCCAGAGCCACACCTCCGCGATCGGATTGTTGGGGTCGCTGCCGATGAGAGAATCCAGATTCGTGTAGGACGCGTCCACATGCAGATAGACCGCCGTCCAACCGGGTTTGACCACGAAGGACTGGGTCTGCCACTGCGCGTCCGCCGGGAGGAGGCTGCCCAACAGGGCCAAGGACCCGAGCAGGACAAAAGACCGCGGGCGAATCACGAATGAGGAAGAGAGTTTCGCTTTCACAAAGTCAGTTTTTCAAGCTGTGATGGTGAAGACAGTGGGAATCGGAAAGCAGACGGAAGTGCGGCGTGCAGAATGCGGAACGCGGAATCAAGCGAGAGCCTCCTTACTTCGGCTGCTCCGGGGAAACAGACTTCGGGCGCACGGTCGGCAGACCGCGGGGAAGAGACGCAAGTGTGCGGTCCGGCGACTAACCGACAAGCGCCAGGACCATCGCTGCGCTGAGAACCGACATTCTGCAACAAGGACGTGCCATCTGATTCTTTCATTGCCCGCACTGCAATTCAGTTTCTCGGGTGGCGGCCCGACCACCCAGCGACCTCCGAGGGCATCAGTGTCCTCGGACCCTTTTCCGGCAAACGCGAGCATGTGGCCCCAAGTGAGCTTTGGCTAGGGGGCGAAAGTTTGGATTATTCGACGTTTGTTTGGATTTCGGCCCCCAAACGGGCGAGAATGGCGGCGGCGGGGTTCCGTTTGACCCGCCTAACTGCTCGGACCGGGATGCGGGTCGGCCGCACACACATCGTCGAAACAACAGAGAATTGTCTTGTCTTTGAAGCTCGTGGGGCATGCGATTTCCTAGTCCGGAATTTGGTTAACTGTGGTGTCCGCGTCGGCGCTAACCCGCCCTTTTGCTCTTTAACCCTTTTGGGGGCGCGCCGGCCTGCGGGGCATTACGTCAAATCCACCGGATCAACGTCCACGGCCAGCGAGACGTCCTCCGGGAGCGTTAGCGACCGAATGAGCAGCGCCAGGCGCTGGCTGAGCGCCGCCATGCGCTGTGCGCGCAGCATGATCTGGTAGCGGTAGTAGGTCTCGGCCTTCACCAACGGCGCGGGTGCCGGGCCGGCCATCACCAGACCCTTGATGTCCCCCACCGCCTTTTCCAGCTCGCGCTTCAGGTAGTCGGCGGAGAACTTCACCTTCTCCTCGTTGCGGCCCTTGAGCGTCAGCAGGGCGATGCGGCCCACGGGCGGGTATTTGAGTTGCTCGCGGAATTCGAGTTCCTGCTCGTAGAAGCCCTCGAAGTCGTGCCGGCGGGCGAATTGAATCGCCGGGTGAAAGGGAGTGAAGGCCTGGACGAACACCTCGCCTTCGATGTCGCCGCGGCCCGCGCGCCCGGCCACCTGCGTCAGCAGTTGGAAGGTGCGCTCGCCGGCGCGGAAATCCGGCTGATGCAGCGCGAGGTCGGCGTAAATAATACCAACCAGGGTGACGTTGGGGAAATGCAGGCCCTTGGCGATCATCTGCGTGCCGACGAGAATATCAATCTTGCCGACGCGGAAGTCGCCGAGGATACGGCGGTAATCCTCCTTGCGCTTGAGGGCGTCGGAATCCATGCGCACGGTCCGGGCGTGCGGGAAGAGTTTGGCCAAGATTGCCTCAATCTTCTGTGTGCCCATTCCAGAAAACCGGATCGCTGGACTCTTACAGCGTTCGTTCGGACAAAAGGTGGGCGCCGGTTCAGCGTGAGCGCAAATGTGGCAGCGGAGTTTTTCCTCCTCGCGATGGTAGGTGAGCGAGAGGCTACAGTTTGGGCATTTCGCAACGTAACCGCACTTTGTACACTGCATGGCGGTTGAGTAGCCTCGGCGATTGAGAAATAGGATTGTCTGTTCGGCACGCTCAAGTCGCTGCGCGATGGCTTCTCGAAGTTGCGGCGAAATCATTAATTCACAGGGGCCATGCCGGGCTGATCCATCCTGTGCCAACTCCTTCATTTTCCAAAGGGCGTCCCGCATATCAACTACACGGACACGCGGCATCTTCTGGTCGTCCACGCGCTCGGGCAACTGGAGCAGCGTGTATTTGCCCTTGACGCAGTTGTAATAGCTTTCGAGCGAAGGCGTAGCCGATCCGAGCACGACCACTACCCCTTCCATTTGGCCGCGCACAATGGCGACATCGCGCGCGTGGTAGCGGGGGGCCTCGGCTTGTTTGTAGGAATGCTCGTGTTCCTCGTCCACCACGATGAGGCCAAGCGGCTCGACGGGGGCGAAGATGGCCGAGCGCGCGCCGATGGCAATCCGCGCGCGGCCCTGGCGGATTTTGTGCCATTCATCGTGCCGCTCGCCGGCGGACAAATGGCTGTGCAACACGGCGACGAGCGTTTGCAACGGGCCGGAACTGAACCGGGCCTTGAATCGCTCGACGGTCTGCGGCGTGAGCGAGATTTCCGGGACGAGGACAATCGCGCCCTTGCCTTGTTCCAGGGCGTGAGCGATGGCTTGCAGATACACTTCGGTCTTGCCGCTGCCGGTGACGCCGTGGAGGAGGAAGGTCGAGGGGCGAGGGACGGAGGGCGAGGATGGAGGATAGAGGAGAGATGATGGCTGGGCCGGGCTGAACTTTGAACCTTGATCTCCTGCCTCATTGGCACTTCGGATTTCGGATTTCGGATTTCGGATTTCCAGCTTCCCCCCGTCCATCGCCGCCTTGATTGCCGCGAGCGCTTTAGCTTGCGCCGGGTTCAGCGGCAGCGGCTGCGTGGGCAGAATGTGCTCGCGCGCGTAAGGGTCGCGCTCGGAAATCTCCGGAGCGATCGTGACCCGGCCCCGGTCTTCCAGGCGGCGGACGGTCGCCGCCGTGGTCTTCGCCAGCGCCAGCAATTCGCTCAGCGGCAACTCGCGCCGTTCTTCGAGGATGCGCCAGACTTCCTTTTGCCGCTTGGGCAGCTTCGGCCCTTCGCCGCTGGCCGGCAGGACGCGCACGTAAAGCCGTTCGCGCCAATTGGCTTGCAGGTGGCGGACGGCCTCGGGCAGGACGCTTTTCAAGGCCGTCTCCGGCGCGCAACAGTAGTAATCGCCGATCCAGCAGGCGAGCTTGAGGATACTCGGCGTGACCAGCGTCTGCGCGCCGATGACCTTCAGGATGGGCTTGAGCCGGGCGCGCGCCGACTCCTCGGCCAAACCGGTTACGCACCCCAGCACTTTGCGCGAGCCGAACGGGACCTGCACGCGGCTGCCCACCTCAACCTGGTCCGCCAGCTCGGGCGGAATGAAATAATCGAACTCCTTGCGGAGCGCGATTTCCAAGGTCACGCGGGCGATCATGTTTGTTGGTCCCACTGCGAGGGCATGCGTTCGGTCATTAACGGCCAGACCCTCTCTACCACTTTCCGGGACGGTTTCCAATCAGCAAGCCCAAATCGGCTTTGACCGGCCACCCGCAGGGCGGATGCAAGAAACCGTAGCCGCCGACGGCAGTCAGCGCTGATTTCTGTGACTAAGGAAAAGCGCGCCGACTGCTGTCGGCGGCTACAATTTCGGGGACTTTTGAATCCGCGCTAGACCACCCGGCTGAAACAACGCTGTCCGCGTGGAGAAGGGGAATGTCAGCTCAGGACCAGCAGGCAAACCAGCCCGCAAGCGCACAGCAGCAGGAAGCCGACGATCACGCCATCGACCAGGCCAAAATGCGCCTCTTCCGAGTGGTTCGACGGAACGACGGCCACTTTGATGTAATCGCCACTCTTCCGCTTCACTTTATACACGATTGCACTCATGCGTGCTTCGCAGCAAACCACGGGCCACGACCCGAACCAGCGCCCGCCGACCGGTCCCGGCCCGCCTGGCGTCTTCGGAGTCCCAAGAATTGACACGGTGGAGAGAAAGGAGACAACCGGCTGTCCGAGACTCGAGACCCGCAGGCCGATGGATGCCTGGGCTTGAAATCACTGCGGGATCCCCCCGGAACTGCAAGCTCACGTTGAGCGGGTTGCGAGTTGTGTTGCGGGTTGTGTTGCGGGTTTGACCTCACGCCCACCAATGCCTACACTTCGCCCTTCTTTATGAAAATCTTAATATGTGACCCCGTGTCGCCCAAAGGAATTGCCCTGTTGCAACAGCGACCCGAGTTTGAGGTCGTCGTTTTGCCCAAGCGGCTAACCGAAGCGGAACTGCTGCCCGTCGTCAAAGATGTCGTGGCGATGGTGGTGCGCTCCGAGACCAAAGTGACGCGCAAAGTCATCGAGGCGGCGCCGAAGCTGCGGGTGGTGGGCCGGGCCGGCGTGGGCGTGGATAACGTGGATGTCGAGGCGGCCACGCAGCGGGGCGTCGTGGTGATGAACACGCCTGGGGGCAACACCATCTCCACCGCCGAGCTGTCGTTCGCGATGATCCTGAGCCTGGCCCGGAAGGTCCCTCAGGCCTGCGCCTCGATGACCGCCGGCCAGTGGGACCGGAAGCAGTTTCAAGGGGCCGAACTGGCGGGCAAGACGCTGGGCGTGCTGGGCCTGGGCCGCATCGGGAGCGAAGTCGCCAAACGGGCGCTGGCCTTCGGGATGCGCGTGCTGGGATATGACCCGTTCCTCACGGAAGCCCGCGCCAAGGCACTGGGAATCCAACTGCTCGCCGACCTGGACGATGTCTATCGGGACGCGGACTTCATCACCGTGCACATGCCCGTAACCGACCAGACGCGCGGCATGCTCAACGCGGCGGCCTTCGCCAAAATGAAACCCAAGGTCTGCCTCGTCAATTGCGCCCGGGGGGAGATCATCGTCGAGAACGATCTGCTCGCCGCGCTGGACTCGGGCAAGGTCGCCGCCGTTGCGCTCGACGTGTATGCCACCGAACCGCTGCCCGCCGAGCACCCGTTCCGCAAGCATCCTGCCATCACGCTGACCCCGCACCTGGGCGCCAGCACACACGAAGCGCAGGAGAAGTGCGGGATCGAAGTCGCCGAGGTCATCGCGGGCTACCTGCTCACCGGCGAAGTGCGCAATGCCGTCAACCTGCCGTATCTCGATGCGAAGACCTACGAACAGATCAAGCCTTACCTGACTTTGGGCGAGAAACTGGGCCGGTTGCTGGCCCAGCTTGCCCCGCCGCAGGTGGACCGCCTCCACATCACCTTTGGCGGCAAGGCGCAGGAGTTGCCGAACACCGACCCGGTGACGCGCGCCGTTCTGCTGGGGTTTCTTTCGCGCGCCTCGGTGAAGGACCTCAACAACGTCAACGTGCGCAGCATCGCCTCCACGCTCGGGCTGACAGTCGAGGAAAAGCGTTCGAGCGAGCCGGTCACGTTCAACGAATGGCTGCACGTGCAAGCCTTCCGCAATGGCGAGAAGGTCATTTCGGCCGGCGGCACTTTTTTCGGTTCGCCGGACAACCCGCGCATCGTGCGCGTGTTCAGCCAGCCGACCGAGATTGTGCCCTTCGGCGTGGTGCTGCTGCTCAGCAACAAAGACCGGCCCGGCATGGTGGGCTACCTGGGGACCTTGCTGGGCCGGCACAAAGTAAACATTGCCAGCATGAGCTTGAGCCGCGATACTGCCGGCGGCCAGGCCTTAACGGTTTTGAATTTGGATAGCGTGCCTCCGCCGGAAGTGTTGGACGAGATTCAAAGGGACCCGGACATCAGCAATGTCAAGGTGGTCAAA
>Ga0181524_10003849_pt1 | contig 14278 bp, 15 predicted proteins | sample PEATcosm2014_Bin_34_FD_119761 | JGI IMG/M metagenome (GOLD analysis project Ga0181524, IMG submission 119761) | Peatland microbial communities from MTU Mesocosm Facility, Houghton, MI, USA - PEATcosm2014_Bin05_60_metaG | ecosystem: Environmental > Terrestrial > Soil > Wetlands > Peat | place...
CTGGCGTAAGGAGGCGCGGCCAACCGCTCGACGACGATCGCGAGGGCGCAGGTACTGAAAAACACCAACACGCCGATCAGGCCCCCCCGGTGCTGCAACCAGGTCGCGCGCGCCATCGGTCGCCAAGGGACGGGATGCTCATGCGCCCGGGGAAGCACAGGAACCGGAGCCAGCACGGTCATGGCATCACCTAGTTCGAGGATCTCGGGACCATGGCCGGAAACCATGGCAGCGACGACGTGAGGTGTTCGCGCAACGCTTTGGCGCTGAGCTCGGCGGCCGCAACGCCATTGGACTCCAAGTTGTCCTGCTGTCGAACCTGGTTGGTGCGCCGGGCACATGTGTCCGACAAGCAATGGGTCACGCTCGATGGCGGACGAGCCGAACTGTCGCGAGGGCCAGCAGCGCAGCAAGCAAGGTCAGGATCGCCGCCGCGATGACCTGGAAGATCCAGAAGCGGCTCGCCGGCTGGTAGCCCACCCAGTAGATGTAGTGGTGGACCGACAGCCAGCGGGACGGGTCGACTTTTCCTTTGTTTGCTTCGTCGAACATACGGCCTATGACGTTGTACGCGGCCGCGGTGCTGAGGCGCTTCCCGTCCGGGCCGGTGAACCAAGCGCGCACGAGCCAACTGCCCACGGGCCCGTTGTTCTCGGACCCCACCAGGTTGAGCTGCCCGACTCCCAGCCCCATCGGCACTAGCCGCGTGCTGGTGAGGGCTCCAAAGGCCTCCAACTGATGGACCAGCCAAACGAACGACGCGACAAGCAGTCCCCCGACGATTGCGGCAGTGACAGCCATCGCGGCGACCGTCCGGCCGATCAATGACCCGACAAAGGTGCCGAGGGCGAGGCCGAACAGTGTCCAGGTAGCGAGCATCGGGCCAGTCATGTCGAAAAGACCGGACTGCCATTGGCTTTCGATCCCGATGATCTCGAAGGGATGTGCGAACCAGTTCAGAAGAAGGCCGAGCGCACAGGTCGTCAGGGTGACGAAGACGGCGAGGAGCACCAAGGTGGTGACCACGGCGCGAGAACGGCCGATTCCCTGAGTCCAGGTGAAGCGGAAGGTCCCGGACTCGAGCTCACGTGACAACAGCGGCGCCCCGACGAAGACCCCGATCACGACCGGGAGCACGTGGAGGGCGATGACCATCGCGGAGAACGGGTCGGTGTTGTTCGCGAACCAGTTCTCGAAGTTCCCGCACGGTGTGTGGAAGCGGTTCTGGACACAGCCGTTGGCGACGAAACTGGCATATGACGCGTGCGTGCCGGCTTGCCCGACGACGATCGCTACGGCACACCCGACGAAGACAACGAGCAGACCGATCAGCGTCGACCGGCGTTGCAGCCAGGTGACCCGCGCCATCGCCTTCCACGGGACCGGGTGCTTGCGCTGGCGCGCCAGGACGGGTGAGCCGGCCACCGTCGCCATCACGTCACCTCGCTAGCTTCGAGCTCATCGAGCGTGAGTGGACCGGGCAACATCGACGCGGACGGGTCGCGCAGGTAGGCGAGGACGAGCTCTTCGAGCGAAACGTGGTCGGACTCCCAGCCGCTCGGAAGCTCCGGGTTCCCCGTCGTCCGGACGAGAAGTTCGGCATGCCGCGCGGCTTTCCGGGTCTGCACCACGGCGAACTGCTCACCCACGAGATCGCACTCCTCAACGGGCCCGCTCAGCATCGCATGCCCGGCGAGAAGATCGTCGATATCTCCCAGCATTTGGACACGGCCGCGGGCCAACACGATGAGGTAGTCGGCGAATCGCTCGAGCTCGGAGACGACGTGGGAGGAGAAGATCACCGAGAAGCCGCTGGCCGCGACAGCGGCCATGACCAGGGCCATGAAGTCGTGGCGCGCGAGCGGGTCGAGCCGTGCAAGCGGCTCGTCGAGCACAAGCAGGTCAGGATCGCGAGCGAGGGACAACGTCAGGGCGAGCTGGGCCTGCTGGCCGCCGGACAGTTTGCCGACCTTGCGATCCGATGGGATCTCGAGAGCGCGCAACCTCTCTTCGGCCTGAGCTTGGTCAAAACGTGAGTTCAAGTTGCGGGCCACGGCCACCATGGACCGGACAGACAGGTACTTGTACAGCGGCACATCCTGGGCAACGAAGGCGACACGCTCGAGGGCGTCGAGCGAGCCGGGCGCAAGGTCGCCGAGCACGGTGATGTTCCCGTTCGTCGCGGTGCAAAGCCCGACGGCGCAATGCAGCAGCGTCGTCTTGCCGGCCCCGTTCGGCCCTACGAGGGCGACGATGCGACCAGCCGGCACTGCGAGAGTGCAGTCACGAAGGGCCCAGGTGCTGCGATAGCGCTTGGCGAGCCCTGACGTCTCGACGACGTTCATGCCACCCCCTCTCCTCGTTGCCGACCACCACGGCCGGCAGAACGGCTCTCGACGGGGCGATCACGAAAATCCCGCAACGCCGCCATGAACAACGCGACTGTCCCCTGCTCGTCGAGGCCCGCGGCGGAAGCGTCTTTGAGCCAACCGGAGACGAGGCTCCGCCGGAGGGCCGTCAGGCGTTCGAGACCCACGGTTTCAGGAGATGCCTGGATGAAGGTGCCTTGTCCCGGGCGTCCCGCGGTCAGTCCCTTCTGCTCGAGGTCGCGGTAGGCCTTGAGCACGGTGTTCGGGTTGATCGAGAGCGAGGCGACGACGTCCTTCACCCGTGGCAGCTGGTCTCCGTGAGTCAGGTAGCCGAGCCGCAGCGCGTGCTCGACCTGATGGACGAGCTGAAGGTAGGTCGGGACCCCCGAGCTCGGCTCGAGGCGGAACACAATCGAGGGGACCGGTGCCTCATGATCGTCTACCTCTTTATCTATCACCATAGGTAAATGGTATCACGCAGTACGCGCCACGGCCAACGGCATCAGCGTGGACCTCATCGCGCCCCGCCGTCACGGCAGGACCTCTCTCGCCGACCGTGCCGCCGAGCTGGTCCCCAAGGACCGTGGCGTGGTCATCTCCGTCAACCTGATGTGCTGCCCGGGCCCCGACGCCTTCGCCAGCCGCCTTCGCCGCCGAGGCCTACACCACCGGAGCTGGGCGGGCGCGCAACGCCCGCCAAAGCCTGCCCGGGCTGCTCGAAGCTCAGCTCCCTGCAAGAAGCTCCGAGACCCGCGCTTTCGGAACACGCCGAGACAGATCCCATATGACACACGATCCGATTACACATGACAGCGTTATCGGGGTGGGTTTCATCGGAGGCGTAGCGGCACGGAACCGTTACAGCTACGGAGGACCCATGAGTGGGTCGCACTTCATCGGCGGGGCCGGGGCAGGGGCAGGGGCAGGGGCAGCAGCGACTCTCGTGCGACTGCTACCACTTCGCAGGTCCGCTTGAGAACGCAGCGCGTCGGCACTTGGATTCGACCTTGGGAACGAAACAGAGCAGGTGGCAAGCACGATTTCCTCACGATCGTGGTCCGGAGCACTCAACCGCGGGCGCCGGGCCACCCACCGCCACAAGCCACAGTTTGTCCGTTATCCAGGACCGATCACCGGGCAGAGGCCGGTAAGACGCTGGTGTGCCGCCCTGGCAGGCTCACTCCTCGGCGGGTTGATGGTCCTAGTCCTCGCTACGCCTCTTCAGGCAGCCCCTCGCGCGGACCCACCGAGGGACACGACCTCGGCTGGTCCCGGCTACGTGCCCGCCCTTATTCCCGGAGCCGGATCGATCAACGGAATCGCCTGTCCGGGCGCGGGACGGTGCGTTGCAGTTGGACTGGGTGCTCCAGGACTGGCCGTCGTGTCGAACAACTGGGGTCGAACCTGGCGTCGGGTGAGCACTCTCCGGACGGTCTTTGGACTGGCTGCTGTCAGCTGCCCGAGTCTCTCTGACTGTGTCGCCGTTGGCATGTCGACCAACAACGGTGCGGTCGCGCTCTATTCACGCGACGGGGGACTGAAGTGGCGCCTCGGAGGGTTACCTCGGGATATGTACAGGCTCGAGACGGTGGCCTGCGCCGATGCCACCGAATGCGTCGCCAGCGGCACCGTGGGCAACGCGGAGTTGCCGCTCATTCTTAGGACTGTCGATGCGGGTGCCCGATGGACGGCGGCCTCTGGGGGGGCACGCTGCCTGGAGTTCGCGGGCTTGACCTGTCCGACTGTTCGCGAGTGCATAGGCGTGGGAAATGGCGACGGAGCTGGGCTGGTGGACCGGAGCCTCGATGGTGGTGAACTCTGGACGACGACACAGCTCGGGAGAGAGTTTCCTACTTTGTTGCAAGTCAGTTGCACAACAGCCAAGTGGTGCGTCACCGTGGGTCAATATCAATCACTCACGTATCCCTTCTTGCGTGGTGGCATCGGAGTCACCACGGACTCTGGCGAGACCTGGACGTTCAGAAGAGGACCACTGGCCAGCTCGATCGTCCTGCGCGCGGTCACTTGTCAACGCGACCTCTGCGTTGCTGTTGGTGACAACAACTCGGTCCTTCAGGTCGCCAAGAGCACAGATGGCGGCCGGATCTGGAAACGGCTGGCACCCACATTGAAGGGAAACTTCGTGGGACTTTCGATCTCGTTCTCTCGTGACTCCGAGTACCTGGTCGGTGGCACGCTAAATGCGGGGCGGAAAGGCTTCATCCTTCGCTCCACTTCCGGCGCCTAAGGTCACCGGGCAGGCCACGGGACCTGGTCCATGGAGATGTCGGGACCGGGTGCAGGGATCTGGATCTTCGCGCACCTAGCGCCCACGACCGGTTTTGTCATCGAGCAAGCCGACCATACCGCGGGCCCTTGACCAGGACTTACTTGGTCGGGAAGGCGGGATTTGAACCCGCGGCCTCAGCGTCCCGAACGCTGCGCGCTGCCAAGCTGCGCCACTTCCCGTCGGCCGGAGCCCGTCATTGTTCGGCCCCGTCCTGTCTAGTCATCGTAGCCGCTGGCGCCTGTACGACGACCTTGGCAACCCTCCTGCGGTCCATCCTCGTGACCCGGAGAGTCCAACCGGCGAATTCGAGCTCATCTGCCTCTTCGGGGATCCGCCCGAATCCGTCGAACAGGAAGCCACCGAGAGTCACGTAATCACCCTCAGGGATCGGGATCCCGAGCTCGGAGCGCACCTCGTCGACACCACATGCGCCGTCGACCAGGAAACGCGACTTGTCCACGCGCTCTATCGCCGGCAATGAGGCCCGGTCGAACTCGTCCCTAAGGTCGCCGACAAGCTCGCTCACGAGATCGTTGATCGTGAGCACGCCCGCGACACCTCCGTATTCGTCCACCACGACGGCAAAGGCTCGTCGTGCTCGCCGCATCTCGGCAAGGATCTCGAGAGCGGGACGGGACTCAGGGGCGATGTAAGGCTCGCGAACCCGCTTTGCGACATCGAGGACCGGTGAGCCACGATCGTCGCTCCCCGCTACGGCCCGAATGCCCTCGATACCGAGCGGCCCGGGGTGGAACAGGTCCTTCACGAACAAGACCCCGAGCAGGCTGTCGAGGTCATCCTGGTACACGGGAAAGTGACTGTGGCCGGAACGTCGCACGGCCCGCGCCACATCGTCGAGGGTGACCGGCACGGCGAGAGCGACGACATCGACCCGGGGTGTCATCACCTCCCGGGCCGTCGCGTTCCGCATCGACTCGAGCCCCTTGCGAATCTGCAGCTCCTGCTCGGAGACCTGAGCCGACGGCTGGCGGCCGAGCCTGCGAGCCTGGCGACGGAACTTCATAGTTCGTGGCCGTCCGGCTCAGGACAGCTAGAGGTCGGCGACGAGCGGAAGCGGTTTGTAGGACTCGTCATGAAACGTCCCACCGTCCAGCACCGCTCGGGCCGCGCGCCGGATCCTGATCGGGTCCAGAGGCTTGACTAGCCAGCCCTCGGCCGCCGCCCGTCGGGCGAGGAACACGTCTGCTCGGCGGTCGAGCAGGATCACGACCGGGACATGGGGGATCCGGCCGCCGGACTCCTCGAGATGAAGGTCGAGACAGATCGCCAGGCCGCCCATATTGCCGACTTGCAGGTCGGTGATCACGAGGTCGGGCGGGTCTTGTTCGACGGCAAGTCGCACATCCTCGCCGGCGCGGAGCTCTCCGATGTCGGTCTCGTCGTCTTCGAGGGCAGATCTCAGCTCCTCGAGGACTGACTCAGAGTCACTGACAATCAGCACGACTTCCACGGTCGGAGACTAGTTGCCCCCGAGCAGGTAGCGAGCGACGACTTGGAGACCTTCGATGTCGTGCACGTCCTCTTTGAGAAACGGAACCCGTACCACGGGAGCCGGTGCCACCTCTCCGGCCAGCTCGGCGACGTATTGCTCCTCACTCCTGGCGACAACGAGGAACTCCTCGAGATTGCGCCGGAGATCCTCGTAAGCAAGCGGGTCTGGAAGAGCCAAGTCCGGCGTGTCGGCGGCAGGTCGGGCGGGTGACGGAACCTCGCCACTCGGCAGATCGGTCCCGAAGTTCGGGAGGAGACGGTTCACTACCAGGGCACTCACCGGAATCGAGCCCTCCGCGAGGCGCCGGGTGAAAAAACGCGCCTCGTCGATCGAGTCCTCCCGCGGCGCCACCACGAGCACGAAGGCCGTGCCCGGATTAGCCAGCAAGTCCTCGACACGGCGTGCCCGTTCGCGGAAGCCCTCCTCCATGCCTTCGAAGGCGCGAAAGAACGCGATCGCGTCCTCGACGATCTCCGAGCCGGCGACCCGGGAGATCGTGCGCAACAGCGCATTTGCGGCAAAGGTCATCGCCTTCAGGTACGCGCGAGTCGGAGCGAGGACGAGCCGGAAAACCCGGTTCTCGAGGAAGCTGTACAGCCGGCGCGGGGCATCCACGAAGTCGAGCGCGTGCCGCGTGGGGGGCGTGTCCACAACGACGAGGTCGAAGCCACCTTCGGAGTGCAGCTCGTACAGCTTCTCCATCGCCATGTACTCCTGTGTGCCCGACAGTGCCGAGGTCAGATTGCGGTACAGGCGGTTCTGGAGGATCCGGTCGGCCTGCTCGCGTGATTGCGAATACCGGACAACAAGATCGTCGAAGGTGCCCTTTGCGTCCAGCATGACCGCAGACAGCTCACCGCTCCAGGCCCCGGTGATCCGCCTCGGCGTGTTGCCGAGGTTGTCCAGGCCGAGCGCGTCTGCGAGCCGCCGCGCAGGATCGATCGTCACAACACAGGCCTTGAGACCTTGGGCGGCGCTCGCGAGGCCTATGGCGGCCGAGATGGTCGTCTTGCCCGTCCCGCCCGACCCGCAGCACACGATGACGGACTTGCCGGTCACCAGGCCCGAGAAGCCAGCAGGTGCTCCGTCCGCGACGCCCCTCACGTTCACCTCCGGCGCGCCACGGACCGGGTCACGCTGCAGCCTCGGCGCTCAGCGCGTCGATCGCGGCCCCAAACGCCTGAGAGAGCGCGCCGAGCTGCTCAGGGCCCAGGTCGGCGTTGAATTGGTAGGGCAGCAGCAGCTGGGGCAGAGGCAAGCCAGCTGCGAGGCGCCCCAACTGGATCGCCTGGAGATCTTGGCGGGTGGTCCGGAACCTTGCCGCAGCAGTCAACCGGGCCGCCTCAGTTGAGCCCGGTGGATCGGCGTTCGCCGCCTCGGCGGCAGCCACCGGATCGGCCAGAAGGTACGTACGCACCGGGTAGCACGCGTTCACGACGACGGGCGCGAGTGCGACGCCGACAAGGTCCTCGAAGCGATAAGCGGTCTCGATGAGCTCGTTGACCGGAGTCTCCTCAGGCAGACTGACAAGCATGACCTGGCATCGGGCCGGGTCCCTGAGCAGCTCGACAACCTCTTGGGCCTGGACACGAAGGGGACCGCTTCTGGCGGCATCCATCAGTCCGAGAGCGCTCGTGAGAAACGTCACCGCATGACCCGCCGCCGGTGCATCGAGAACGATCAGGTCCGACGTGCCTGAACGCTCGAGCTGCTTGACCTTGCCGAGCACGAGAACTTCTCGGATCCCGGGGATGGCCGTCGCCACCACCTCCAGCACGCCCGTCGACACAAGGCGCTTGGCGACGCGACGCAGGCCGTGCTCCTCCAGATACTCCACGAGCGCCCCGTCCGGCGTGATCACACGCCCCCTCACGCGGCCACCGTCGGGCGGGTCATAGAGCACCTTCTCGTCGTAATCGAAGGCGGCGTCCCGACCGAACAGGACGGGCAGCCCTCCGGCGTCGTCGAGCTCGACCACGAGAACCTCGAGACCGATGTCCGCAGCCATCCGAGCGAGCGCGGCAGTGACGGTCGTCTTGCCAACGCCGCCCTTGCCGGCGACGACCACGACGTTGCTCTGCCGGCAGAACGCCTCGCGATCCATGCGGGGCGACACTACCGCCCGTTCCCTCCGCCTTCTCCGACCGAGAGCCTGTAAGAGCCCCTTGTGAGGAGCGCCGGGGCGGCAGTAGGGTCGCGATGAGCCAGGCCTGACGACATAAGTGCAGGTCTGCGCTGGTGGCACCTATGAGGTGCACCGTTGACGACGGCCATCGGGGACGTCGGCGGACGGCGTGCCGCGAGATCCTGGGTGCCGCGGAGTGGCCGGCGCTGGGCGTGCCGTGGGGCAAGACGAGGAGAGGCCGTGATCGCGAATCGCGGTGAGTTGATATGGCAAGCCAAGGCCGCATGCCGGGGCCCGCACGCGATCGTGTTCTTCCCTCCATCGCACCCGGAGCGCAAAGACGAGCGCATGGCACGGGAGCGGATTGCCAAGGAGATCTGCCGCACCTGCACCGTCATGCAGAACTGCCTCGACTATGCGATCAGAATCCGGGAGGCAAACGGGATTTGGGGCGGCCTGAATGAGGCCGAGCGCAAGCAGATCATCGACCGGGCGCTGCCCGGCCCACGGGCTGCTGCGTCCGCCTGACGGTTAGGCCGCGCCTGTCTTCGGCCGCAGGACGACGGTCAGCTCGCTCAGATCGAGGTTTCCGCCGGCATCGTCTCGCCACCGGACGGGAACATCCCCCGGAACACGGCCGGCCCCGAACGTCTGCCGGGCCCTGTCCCAGGATCGATCAAGCCCCGATCGGCCCTAGGGCTTCCTCGACCCGTTCCAACAGGCGGGCGCTGCAGCCCGCCATCTCGACGAGTGGCGAGATCTCGGTCACGACACGCTCCGCGATGACCGCGAAGACCTCGGAGAGGGGCCCGACGTCGTCCAGCGCTATCGGCACGCCTGCGTCGCCACCGGCGGCCAGGCTCGCGTTGAGCGGCACTGATCCGACGAGCGGCACGCCGATCTCGTCGGCAAGGCGCTGGCCGCCACCGGACCCGAAGATCTCGTGCGTCTCACCGTGCTCGCAAGTGAAAGCCGACATGTTCTCGATGACGCCGGCGACGCGAACATGTCCTCTGCGCGCCATGTCGGCTGCCCGGCCCGCGACCTTCTGAGCTGCTCGGTTCGGTGTTGTGACAACGAGCACCTCCGTGCGCGGAACCATCCTGGCCAAGCCCATCTGGACGTCGCCGGTGCCGGGCGGGAGATCGATGACCAGATAGTCGAGCGCCCCCCAACGGACGTCCTCCAAGAAGTGCTGGACCGCCCGGTTGAGCATGAGGCCGCGCCACATGATCGCCTCGTCCTCGCCCGAGAGGAAGCCCATCGAGATCACCTTCAACAGGCCGGAGCCGACCGCACGCTCGAAGGGGATCATCTTGCCCTCCTGCGCTTGGATGGCGCCTTCCATCGAGAGCAGCCGCGGCACGGAATGGCCCCAAACGTCGGCGTCGAGCAGGCCCACGACGAGCCCCCGGCGGGCGAGCGCGACGGCGAGATTCACGCTCACCGACGACTTGCCGACACCACCCTTTCCCGAAGCGATGGCAAGCACCCTCGCCGTCGCCGGAATGTCGGTCGCGACAGCCTTGTCCTGGGCTCTTAGCCGCGCCCTGGCCATGAGCGCCGACCGCTCTCCAGGATCCATCACCCCGGTGCGCACCTTGACGCTGTTCACACCGGGAACCGCCCTCACGTGCCGCTCGACATCAACGCGGATCTGGTCGCGAAGCGGGCAGGCGGCAATGGTGAGGGCGACTTCCACGATCACCGCGCCGCCATCGACCTCTATATCGCGCACCATTCCGAGATCGACGATGTCAGTGCCGAGCTCAGGGTCGACCACGCCCTCGAGCGCCATGCGGACAGCTTCGACGGAGGGAGCAGCCCCGTCGGGAGATCCGGCGGGCGGGGCGGGCGGTTGGCGCGAGGTGTTCACGGTATGATCGAGCCTAACGGTGCGGCAGGGGGGGCCTTCTCGACTGCCACACCCAAAGTCCTTACCGGAAGGAGACCTCGCGTGAGTCTTGCGACCTCAACTGTGAAGCTCGGCCAACGCCCCAGCCCGGTGACCCTCACCGATGCCGCTGTGGCCAAGGTGACCGGTCTGCTCGCCCAGGAGGGCGACGACGGCCTCGCACTCCGCGTAGCAGTACGGCCCGGCGGGTGTTCGGGATACAGCTACGAGATGTTCTTCGACTCCGAGCAGTCCGATGACGACATCGTGCGCAGCTTCGGATCCGTGCGCGTCGTGGTGGATCCCGAGAGCGCAGAGCTCATCAAGGGCGCGACGCTCGACTACCGCGACGGCCTGCAGGAAGCCGGCTTCCACATCACGAACCCGAACGCGACGCGAACCTGCGGTTGCGGCTCGTCATTCAGCTGAGCCGGACCGAGGATCCGCATGACAAGCACGCTCGGCCCTTACACACCTGTTGTCCACGCAGGTCAGTGGCTGATCTGCTCGGGCCAAGTTGCGCTTGTCGACGGCTCGCTCGTCGACGGAGGCGTGGCTGCACAGGTCACCCAAGCGGTCAAGAACCTGGCCTCGCTGCTGGAAAGCGAGGGAAGCGGGCTAGAGGAGGTCGTGAAGACGACGGTGTTCCTAACCGACATGGCCGAGTTTGCTGCCATGAACGACGCCTACGTCGCTGCCTTCGGCGGCAATCGACCGGCGCGAAGCGCCTTTGCCGTGGCCGGCTTGCCTCTTGGCGCGCTCGTGGAGATCGAGGCGTGGGCGTACACTTCGCGATCACGCACCAACTCTGCCGGCTGACCATACGCCCCCAGCACAAGCTGCTTGGCCTCGCGACCGCGGCGCTGCTCGCGATCGCCGCCGCTGGCTGCAGCTCTTCAACAACGACCACGACCACGACTACGACGACCCTTCCGCCGCTTCCCCCGCAGGTTTACGCCTATGTGACCATGGTCGGGACAGGCGCGAACATCGGCCTCGGCCACACCGTCGTCCCGGTCGAGATCTCGTTGGGTGGCAACGGCCCGGAAGCTCCGCTCGATGTCGGTACCTATCCCGACGCGATAGCGATCGCACCAGACGGGAAACTCGCCTACGTCACCAACTACACCTCCAACTCGGTGACACCGATCGACCTCCTAACCGGAAAGGTCCTGCCATCGATCTGGCTGGGTTCAGCTGCGGGGCCCGCAGGCATCGCGATCACTCCTGATGGCGCGATGGCCTACGTCACCGATGCGGGAGCCGCCGGAACGCTCGGGGACACCATCACCCCGGTCGATCTCGCCACTGACAAGACCCTGCCGCCCATCGTCGTGGGGCCGGGGCCACAGGGCATCGCGATCACTCCCGATGGGAAGCATGCCTATGTCGCTGACGCCGGTGCGTTCGTGCCCGGGCAGACCGGGAACATCGCGTCCACGGTCACACCGGTCGACCTGACAACCGGAAAGGCCCTGCCAGCGATCACCGTCGGGAACGCGCCGACCGCCATCGCCATTACGCCCGACGGCTCGACGGCGCTTGTCGCGAATACCAACTCGGGCAGCGTGTCGCCGATAGATCTCGCCAACGACAAGGCCGGATCGCCCATCTCAGTGCAGGGTGGCCCGATCTCCATCGCGATCTCTCCGGGGCAGCCCACAACGGCGTACGTCGCCGACACCATCTCGGGTCCGTCGACGACCGGCAACGTGACGCTGATCGACCTCACGAGCGACACCGCCGGAGCGCCAATTGCCGTCGGGAAGAACCCGCAGGCCATAGCGATGAGCCCCGACGGCACGACCGCCTGGGTCGTCTGCTTCGGCAGCCGGACGCTCGTGCCGCTCAGCACCAAGACGCATCTTCCCGGCGCGGCGTTCCACCTTCCCGGTGGCCCGTACGCGATCGCCGTGACTCAGCGCTCGTCCTCGCCTCCTACGGTGACAACAACGACCAGCGCCGGGGGCGGCTCGGGCTCGAAGAAGAAGAAGCAGTAGCAGCAGCCGAAGTTGCCCTGAAGGCAGAGATTGGGAGGGGGGACGGCGGGCGGCTACGACCGGGCCGTGCCATGGTCCGATGGCAGCCACCGAATACTGCCGAAGCGGTAGCCGACGCTGCGGACCGTGTCGATCAGATGTGCGTGCTCTTCTCCCAGCTTGGCCCGCAGACGCCGGACATGAACGTCAACGGTCCTTGCACCCCCGAAGTACTCATAGCCCCATACCCGGGACAGGAGCGTCTCGCGCGTGAACACCCTTCCTGGGTGCGCTGCGAGGAAGCGCAGGAGCTGGTACTCCATGAACGTCAGGTCCAAAGGACGTCCTTGGATCGCGGCCTGGTAGGTCTCCAGGTTCAACGCCAAGGGCCCGTAAACGATCAAGTCCTGTTTCTTCCCGCGCCCGGTCCGCCAGAAGAGGTGAGTGAGCCGAGCGTCCACCTCCTCGAAGGTCGCGCTTGCGAGCACGAAGTCATCGAACAGGTCCTCACGAAGCTCCAGCTCCGCGAGACAAGCCTGCGACAACACCAGCAGCACCGGCCGCAGTGGGCTGTCGCCCTTGCGGAGGAAACGGCATGCGGCAAAAGCAGCGACCGGATGCTCCAACGCCGAGATGACCGCGCCGGCAAACCCGTCCTCGGGCTCGTCGCGTTCGACGAAGGCTGGATCCCGCACACCTCGCCAGGGGTACCCTGCGCGTTCGAGCACGCCCGACAGCCACTGAGAGGGTGGGTCCGGGTAGACGAGAAGCGGTTCCATCGCCGAGACGCCTGAGATTCCCTGAACGACAGCGCCTAAAGAGCCGGGAGGTATCGGACCAGCTCGTAAGGCGTGACCTCCCGGGTGTAGGCATCCCATTCGGCGCGCTTGTTGCGCAGGAACCATTCGAAGACGTGCTCGCCCAGCGTCTCGGCGACGAGCTCTGAGCCTTCCATGGCCACGAGCGCCTCTTGCAGGCTGGATGGCAGGGACCGGATGCCCTCCGAGGCGAGCTCCTCCGGGGTCATCGTGAACAGGTTCGCCGCCGCTTCGGGACCGAGCTCGTAGCCCTTTTCGATGCCCTCGAGCCCAGCCGCCAGCACCACGGAGAACGCGAGGTACGGGTTGCAGGCCGGGTCCGGGGCGCGGTACTCGAACCGAGTCGACTCGACCTTGCCGCGTCGTGCGATCGGCACACGGATTAGCGCCGACCGGTTGTTATAGGCCCAGGACACGTTCACCGGCGCTTCGTAGCCGACGACGAGACGCTTGTAGGAATTGACCCACTGGTTGGTCACGGCCGTGATCTCACGCGCGTGTTGAAGCACGCCGGCGATGAACTGGCGTCCCACCTCCGACAGGCCGTGATCGCTGCCCCGGTCGGCGAAAGCATTCCGGTCGCCTTCGAACAACGAGAAGTGCGTGTGCATGCCCGAGCCCTGGACTCCCGCGAGCGGCTTGGGCATGAAGCTCGCGTGCACGCCGCGCTCGTGGGCAATCTCCTTGACGATGAGGCGGACTGTCATCACGGTGTCGGCCATGGTCAGCGCGTCGGTGTAGCGGAGGTCGATCTCGTGCTGGCTCGGCGCATCTTCGTGCTGGGCGTACTCAACAGGGATGCCCATATCTTCGAGGGTGAGCACGGTGCGCTTGCGTAGATCGGTGGTCAGGTCCGCCACCGTGAGCTCGAAGTACGATCCCGCGTCGAGCGGCTTCGGCGGCTCGCCCGGTTCGCTCGGCGCGAAGTAGAAGTACTCGATCTCCGGGGCGGCATAGAAGGAGAAGCCGCGGGCTCGGGCACGCTCGAGCGTCCGCCTCAGCACGTGCCGGGGACAGCCTTCGAACGGCGAACCGTCGAGATTGGTGATGTCGCAGAACACGCGGGCGACCGGTGAGGCATCGCCTTCCCGGCCTATGCGAAACGGCAGGATCTGGAACGTTTTCGGATCGGGTTTCGCGAGCACATCGCTCTCCTGCACTCGGCTGAAGCCGTCAATCGAGGACCCGTCGAAGGTCATCCCGCCTTCGAGAGCATTCTCGAGCTCTGCGGGCGTGATGCTGAACGACTTCGGGATGCCCAGCACGTCGGTGAACCACAGCTGGATGAAA
>Ga0181524_10003857_pt1 | contig 14268 bp, 7 predicted proteins | sample PEATcosm2014_Bin_34_FD_119761 | JGI IMG/M metagenome (GOLD analysis project Ga0181524, IMG submission 119761) | Peatland microbial communities from MTU Mesocosm Facility, Houghton, MI, USA - PEATcosm2014_Bin05_60_metaG | ecosystem: Environmental > Terrestrial > Soil > Wetlands > Peat | place...
ACAAATTTCTGGTTACAGACCTGGGCGGCAACGACGTGTTCACGGCGCACTCGGTCCCGGACGCAGCCTTGCAGCGGCCGCGTCCGTTGCAGGTGACCGTAAATCCCGCCGGCGGCTTTCGCCTTTACGCCGGGCGCAACTACGTTCAGTTTGACCGGTAAGGCGAATGGCTGTGGGCTTCAGCCGGCCAAGAGTCCATGACGCGCGTTGCTCAAGGGCCGCAGGAAGTACGGTTCCGCTCGCGGGAATCATCCGGAGTGCGGCTGTAGCGTGGCTGTTGGGATGCGCAGCCGCAGCGGTTGCGCTGGAGCCTTCCACACCGCTTGCAAATTACAGCCGGCAGGCGTGGGCCATGGAGAATGGACTTCCGCAGAATACTGTCCAGGCGCTGGCGCAGACACGGGATGGGTTTCTCTGGCTGGGGACCGAAGCGGGCCTGGTGCGGTTTGACGGCGTTGAATTCCAAACATATGACCGCAATTCCAGTCCGGCCTTGCCTGGCAACGATATTCGCTGCCTGCTGGAAAGCCGGGACGGGGCGCTATGGATTGGAACCAACGCGGGGCTGGCGCGCTGGAAGGATGGGACGGTCAGGGCGTTCACGACGAATGACGGGCTGCCGGCCAACGGGATTCTGGCGCTGGTTGACATCGGGAACGGGACAGTCGGGGTGTGGACGGAGCAGGGCCCAGCGCAGCAGGCAGGAGAGCGGTTCGAGGCGGTGAGGAATGTGGATGCGTTTCCTCGCACCGCCCTGCCATCGACGGGAGAGTACCCAGGAGCGGTGGTATTCGAAGAAGAATTGCCAAATGGCATTCTTGCGAGGGGCGACCGAAGCAGCCTGGATTTCGTTCAGAACAGGAAGGCTGCGGGAGCCTCGATCCACCTTGCGGTTGGCAGGGAACTGCCCGGCAGCCGGATTCAGGCAATATTCGCCGACCGGGAGAATGCGCTGTGGATTGGCACGAACGCCGGGCTGGTGCGGTGGGAGAGCGGCAGGGTCGAACGCTTTCCGATTACCGATCCCCTTGCCACCGCTTCGATTCTCGCGCTGATGGAAGACCGTGAAGGCAATCTGTGGGTGGGCACGGAAACCGACGGACTGGACATCCTGCGCGATCAGCGCTTCAGGACTTTGGACACGCGGGAGGGGTTGTCAAGCGACAGCATCACTACCGTGGTGGAAGACGGGAGCGGAACGCTGTGGGTGGGAACCCAAGGGGACGGCGTAAACGCCCTGCGCCGCGAGGCGGATGTAGATGGCCGGCGCGTCGCGCGCTCTCTTTCGGTGGCCAACGGCCTGGCCAGCAATGTGATTTTGTCGCTGGCCGCGGCGCCCAATGGCGACCTGTGGGTGGGCACGCCCGATGGGCTGAACCGGATTCACGGAAACCGGGTGGACACATTTACTTCCGCCGATGGGCTGCCCGACGATTTTATCCGTTCGTTGCTGGTGGACGCCGACGGGTCGCTGTGGGTCGGCACCAGACGCGGACTGACGTACTGGGCGGTGGAAGACGGCAGATTGAGCGCCGCGCAATCCGGCGCACGGATGAAAACGTACACGCAGGCGAGCGGGCTGGGCAGCGACCTGGTGGGCGCGATGGCTCGAGACGTGAAGGGCGACCTGTGGGTGGCGACACTGGCCGGGTTGTCGCAGCTGCACAGCGGCACAATCTCGAACTTCACCACGGCAAACGGGCTTTCGAGCAATGTGGTGACGGCGCTGCTGCCTCGCGCCGATGGGACGCTGCTGATCGGCACGCAGGACCATGGCTGGGACGAATGGGACGGGCGCAAATTCTCCGCGGGAATACATAGCGGTCTCGAGCAGACTACGATTCGCGCCATCCTGGACGATGGCGGGGGACATCTGTGGTTTGCGACGGGCGATGGCATTGCGCGCTGCGACTGCAATGAGATGGGGGGAGCGGACCCCGCGCCGGGCTGTTCGCACTGGATGGAATTTGGGACCGCCGATGGACTGCGCAGCCGGGAGACGGCGACCAACAGCCACCCTTCGGCCTGGCAATCGCGCGATGGGCATTTGTGGTTTGCGACACCGAAGGGATTGGTGGAGGTGGACCCGGCGCATTTTCCCGTGAACATGCTTCCCCCTTCGGTCGCTCTGGAGCGATTCCAGGTGGACGATGTGGCTCAACCGTTGCAGGCGCCGGGCTCCTGGCTGAAGGTGCAGGCCGGGCATGTCCACTTCGAGTTCGACTACGCCGGATTGAGTTTTGTGGCGCCGCAGAAGGTGCGCTACCGTTATATGCTCGAGGGCTTCGACCACGGCTGGACCGAGGCCGGGACGCGGCGCACCGCCTATTACACGAATATTCCGCCAGGGCGGTACACCTTCCGCGTGCAGGCGGCCAACAACGACGGCCTTTGGAACACGGCCGGCGCGGCGCTCAGCTTCGATTTGCGGCCGCATTTTTATCAGACCACGTGGTTCTTAGTGCTGCTGTTGGCAGTCGTAGCGGGAGCAGTTGTGCTGCTGTTGAGGCTGCGGCTGCGCCGGGCCGAGCGGGAGTTTCGCGTGGTGCTGGGCGAGCGCGGCCGGATTGCGCGCGAGATTCACGACACGCTGGCGCAGGGCTACGTGGGCGTATCGGTCCAGTTAGAGGTTCTGTCGGAGCTGTTGCGCCGGCACAAGATGGAAGATGCGGCCAAACAACTCGACCAGACACGCGAGTATGTGCGCCATGGGCTCGCCGACGCGCGGCAGTCCATCTGGGCTCTGCGTACGCAGGATGCGAGCGAGACCACGCTGCCGGTGAAACTGCGGCGCATGGCGGAAGCGGCAGGAGGCGAGGGGCTGGCCGCCCAGTTCAGTCTTTTTGGGGCTTATCGCCCGCTACCGGCGGAAACCGAGCGGGAGTTGCTGCGCGTGGCGCAGGAGGCCATCCATAATGTGAAGAAGCACGCCGGGGCGAGCGAACTGCGGGTGCAACTGGAGTACGGCCCGGAGAGGATCGCGCTCGAGGTTCGCGATAATGGGAGAGGAGGCGCTCAGGTGGCGGCGGCAGAGCTTTCGCCGGGGCACTTTGGGCTGACCGGAATGAGAGAGCGCGCGGCGGCTATCGGTGGAGCGCTGGAAGTGAGCAGTGCGGCGGGCGCGGGCACCACGGTCCGGTTAAGCGCACCGGCGCGAGGTGAAATGAGCGAACAGATGGAGGCACGCCTGTGAGCGCGGAATCGATCCGAGTGCTGATTGTCGAGGACCACAACGTGGTTCGCCAGGGACTGGCGGCGCTGCTGAATGTGGCGGGCGGCCTGGAGGTGGTGGGCGAGGCCGCAGACGGCGTAGAGGCCATCGCGCAGTTTCGCAAGCTCCAGCCCGATATCACCCTGGTCGACTTGCGGTTGCCGAGGATGAGCGGCGTGGACGTGATCGAGCGCATCCGCATGGAGACGCCTCAGGCGCGGTTCATCGTGCTCACCACGTACGACGGCGACGAAGACATCTACCGCGCGCTGAAGGCAGGCGCCCGGGCGTATTTGCTTAAAGGAATGACCAGCGAGGATCTTATCCGGACCATTCGCGCGGTACATGCGGGCAAATCGCATATTCCGCCGGCGATCGCCGAAAGGCTGGCCGAGCGCATGGGAGCCCAGGAGCTGACTCCGCGGGAGTTCGACGTGCTGGAGCAGATCGTACACGGCAAGAGCAACAAGGAGATAGCAGCCGAGCTGGAGGTATCAGAGGCGACCGTGAAGACCCACATCAACAGCCTGCTGGGCAAGCTGGGAGTGACGGACCGGACACAGGCGACCACTGCGGCTATTCAGCGAGGCATCGTTCCACTCGAATCGTTAAGAAAGCCAAAACCATGACCAGAAAAACGATCCAATGCGCGGCTTTGTGCGCAGTCTGTCTAGCGCTGCCGGCGCTTCGGGCGCAGGCGCAAAAGACGGCGTGGCGGCAGGCCACGCAGGCAGAACTAGCGTCGGTGTTGCCATCGCGGGCTCCGGTGGAGAGCGAGCATATCGAGACCGAGATGCGAACGGCGTCGGGAATTGTGGATGAGCATGGACGCTTCATTGCGGGAGTGGTGCTGATTACTGCCGGATACTCGGCGGAAGGCAAGTACTCGCACTACCTGATTGTGCAGGCGCCGGTGCAGATTGGAAGCGTCTTCCTGAAGCCGGGCGAGTATGCGTTTGGATGGACCCGCGAAAACGGGGGAGAAGCGCTGCGTGTTCATTTCAACCGTGCGGCGACGGGGGCGCTGGTGGGAACTACCGACGCACACTGGATTGCGGGATCGACGCGCGTAGAGAGCCTGCACATCTGGCCGCCGGATGAAAAGGCGCTGATTCAGATCGGGCGGTTTGGAATTGCCTACAAGTTAGGCGACGAATAACAGCAAAACGCAGGTCGGCGGACACAGGTTTTCCGCCTCCCGCCATTCTTCACGGAGAAGAAGGGGAGCAGCGACTCTCCCGGACGGGAACCGCAGACTGGCGCTGCCAGCGCACTAGAACAACAGGCGCGTGGTGATCGCAATTTCGTGGTTGTAGCCGTGGAAGGTGCTGGCCGCGATCCGCTCTCCGGCGTCTGCGCGCAAACCGCGAGCGTCTCTCCGGCTGCTCAACGTGGATTTTGGGTGCAAACACACGTCCGGGCCAAGCACGGGTCATGGCCCTGCCATCGCCGGAATCCCCTGAAGAACTTAACTGGCTTCGAGTTCCGGCCATCGCGGAATCGTAGAATATCCAACAGAATTCGCGATCATGATGCAGGGCGCCAGCCTGCAGGCATCACTTCCCCGAAGCGCCTCGCTGCTTTGAGCTCCACTTATACACAAATTCGACGTATCCGAATTGTGTGTTCCGGTCCGTGGGGTAGATCACCGCAACCACGGTCTTTCCCTGGATGTAGCCATAGTAGAAGTTGAGCGCAACATTCTTTGAAGCCTGCCAGTCAGCGCTTATGTCGGAAACGGTAGCCAATGACGTTGCCCCGTTTGAAGGACGACCCGTGTACCCGAAGACTTTGTTGTCGAAAGCGCCCCCTCCCAAATACCAAAGATCGTGGGCCGAGGTCAGCTGCAACCAGTGAAGGTCAGCACGCAGGGCGAGTTGCTTCGCCGGTTTGTCGATGACCTGCACGAACTCGTCTTTGTTGTTCATTAAGTTATAGAAGGGCGTACGGGCGTACAGCCGCGGCGTGGTCAGCACCTGGAAGAAGGTGTTATGCGCGCCGTCGCTGTTATTGCTGTCACCGCTTGACCGGAACCAGCCGCCACGCAGCCACGGCGACGAGGAAACCCTGGTCAGTTGGTATCCGCCTTCCACCGCGGCCGCATCGGCGCTGTGGCTCAGTTCGCCCCATCTCCCGTTCTGCCCCACCCCCCAGAAGAGAAAATCGAATTGGCCCGGCCCAGCGGGAATGTCCGCCAGCAAATCGCCTCCAAAGGTCCCAATCCGAATGTTTCCGTGATCGGACGAGCGCACCGCTGCGGCGCGATTGTCTGTCTTGGTGACATAGGTTCGGCCATCGTGAAAGCCAATTCCGAAGGTCCGCCAGAGTATATGCCCTTTCAGCTCCGATCGGGTGAACGCGAGGTATTGAAGATCCACATTCAGTTCCGGGTTGCCATTCATATTGAAGACGCCCTGGTCGGAACGCGCCGCCATGGCGGTAACGTTCCACGAGCCGGAACCGAAGTGCGCGTCGAGTCCATCAAAGCTGCGCTGCGCGTTTGAGAAGCCGAAGTTGGCGATCAAGCGCTGGCTTATGCGGTTGGCTTGCAACCAGGCGATGGTGGGATTCCCGGGCTGCGTCTCGAGGCCGTCGAAGAACTCAAAGCGTCCAATGCGAATGCTGCCGCTCTCGCCGTTATACCGAAGATAGCCTTGCTTCAGAAACGCCGCAGCGGGTTCGGTGTTGTTGTTGTTCGCGGCATAATAGGTCCCGCCCAAGCCCAATTGGCCCTGTGCACTGACGGAAGAAACAGCGTTGTTGGGGACATCGAGGACCGCGGGTTGAGACAGCTCGAGCGCCCAGTCCCATCGATGGATGCGCTGCGCCACGCCGACTCGCAAAAGCGACTGAACGTAGCTGTATGCATTCTCATAGGGCGGCGCCGCAAACCACTGCCAGGCATCAACACGTGTGCGGTCGTACACGGATACGCTGATTGGCGAGCCGCCTACCTGAGCCGATTGTGCGGGGCCAGCAGCGGCTGACGCGGCAAGCGGGCTTTTGGCTTGTGCAGGCGTGGCGTCACCGAAACGGAAACGATACTTGAAAAGGAAAGACGTGCCGCCGGCGCCTTTGGCGACGGCGGGCACGCTGTGCTCGAGATACGGCGGGAGATTGATGTCCAGTTCTGTATTAGCATGCGGGATGAGGTTTAGGCCCTTGCCGCCGTCCAGGTTCCATGTTTCCGTGCGGTTTGGGGCGGTTTGGCAGAGGAAATCGGTCCGCGCCACCTGGATGAGGCCGACATAGCCGGTGATGAGGGGCGGAGGCCAGGCGGGCTGCACGGACTGGGTCGCGCTGGCGCGCCTCTCCCAGTGGCCGATGAATCCGTCCTGGGCAAGAAGGAATGGTGAAGATACAAGAAGAGTTAACAAGAGAAGGGATGTGCGCTGCATGGTGACCTCGCTGTGCGGTACGGGGAAGAATCCATTGGAGAATGACAGCCCACATGCGCGGCGGACAACCAACTTTCGATGGAGGCGGGACTCCAACCGCTGAAGGGCGCGCAGAGATCGCCGGCCGAAGGGGAACCGTTCTTGCACTGGAAGAGCTGAACGGCCCGATTGCCTACCTGCGATCGTGCCGCGAGAAACCGTCAAAGGCAGAGCGCGCTTTCAATGCCAATTAAGGAACTAGTGTGGTGAGTCAGAAGTTCATTGAAGAACAACCGCAGATCCTTCGACTCATTTTGGCGCAAAACGCGCCAAAATTCGCTCAGGATGACAGCTTATTTGTGATGCGAACTTCAGACTCAGGACACCAGCTAGTTTGCAGCTGCGGTTCAGGAGAGCGCCGCGTGCAGCGCTTCGGCCACCTGCTCCTGCTGGCCGGCCGAAATCCGGCTGAAGAATGGCAACGCCAGCATGCGGCGGGCGATGGATTCCGTGAGAGCCAGAGAGCCCGCGGTACGGCCGCCGCATGCAGGCCAAACCGGTTGCAAGTGGATGGGCGCGAAGTAGCGGCCGGTGGCGATGCCCTGGCGGGCAAGCGCGGCACGCACGCCATCGCGCTCCACGCCCGCCGGCAGACGAACCACGTAGACAAACCAACTGAACTCGCGGCGAGGGAGCAGGAGCGGGGGACGTTCCAGGCCGGGGATTCCCGCGAGCAGCGCATCGTAGCGCTCGGCGGCCTGCCGGCGTTCGACGAGCACCTCCTCCATCCGCTGCAACTGCGCGCGGCCGAGCGCGCAGGCCAGCTCCGAGAGCCTGTAGTTGTAACCCGGTTCGACCAGGTCAAGCCAACCGGCGCCCGGGTCGCGGCCCTGATTCCTGAGCCGGCGAAGGCGCGCGGCGTGCGCCAGATCGCGAGCCAGCACCGCGCCGCCCTCGCCGGTAGTCATCTGCTTATTGGGATAGAAGCCGAGAACGGACAGATCGCCAAAGCTGCCGGCGCGGCGTCCGCAGAAGCGCGCGCCAATGGCTTCGCAAGCGTCTTCAACGAGAGCCAGGCCGTGGAGCTGGGCGAGACTGCCGAGCGCGTCCACCTCCGCAGGAACGCCGAAGGTGTGAATAGCCAGGATGGCGCGCGTGCGCGGAGTGACTGCGCGTTCTACGGCGGCGGGGTCGAGATTGAGCGTGAGCGAATCGATCTCGGCAAGGACCGGCGTGGCGCGCGTCTGGAATACGGCGTTCACCACGCCGGCGAAGGCAAAGGAAGGAAGGATCACCTCGCCGCCCTCGCCGATGCCCAGCGTCAGCAGCGCCAGATGCAAGGCGGCAGTACCGGAGCTGACGGCTACGGCGTGCTCGATGCCGTGATACGCGGCCAGTTCCGATTCAAAGGTCGTGAGTTCCGGGCCCTGACTGAGGGTTGGCGTACGCAGAACGGCGGTGACGGCCGCGATATCGGCTTCCGTGATGTCGGGCGCGGAAAGCGGAATGCGCGCGGTCATGAGCGCTCCCGTTGTGCTTCGGCAGCGCACGGCAACGGGGCAGGCTGCTTGACGAGCAGGCGGTCGAGCGGAAGAGAGGCCAGCACGCGGGCGATGGTTTCGGCCGCGGTACCGTCGCCATAGGGATTTGTCATTCCGGCGAGTTGTTTGCGGAACGCAGGGTGGAGGGCGCGATCGAGCGCGGCGCGGATGGCGGCAGCTTCGGCGGGAGCGTCAATCACATTCCGCGCCCGTTCGCGGCCTTGCTGCCGAATGCCCACGTTGACGACGGGCAGGGCAAACGACGCGGCTTCCATGATGCCGCTGGAGGAGTTGCCTGCGAGCGCGCCGGCCTGGCCAAGCAGGCTCCAATAGGTAACAGCGTCGAGATTGACGAAGATGTGAGTACGGGGGCGCGTTGTGGCCAGAGATCGGGCGCGCTCGATGAGCGCGTGGCTGCCGGCGTCGGCGTTGGGGTAAACGAAAACAATTTGGCCCGGCGCCTGGGCGAGCGCGGCGAAGAAAGCATCGGCCTCAGCGTTGGTGTCGGGCAGGATGGTGACAGGATGCCACGCGGCGATCAGCGTGGGCGGCGCGAGCGGCAGGCCCAGGCGGGCTTCCAACGCGCCGCGATCGAGCAGAGCGGAGCGGCGCAGATGATCGAGCGAGGGCGCTCCGGCGCGATGCACGCGCCACGGTTCCTCGCCCATGGCGATCACGCGCTGCCGCGCTGTTTCCGTCGAGGTGAAGTGGACGTGCGCCAGCTTGGTGAGAGCGTTGCGCACCGCGTCGTCGATGGCGCCCTGGCTGACCTCGCCGCCTTCGATGTGGGCGACGGGAATGCGCAGAGCGAGCGCCGTCGAGGCCGGAGCCAGCATCTCGTAGCGATCGGCGATGAGCAGAAGCAGATCGGGCCGCCACGCGGTGAGGGCATCGGCCAGGCCCAGAATGGCCAGGCCGATGGTCTTGGCCATTCCGGTGTCGGTGTCGGAGTTGAGCAGGCACTCAATGCGCGCCTGGATGGGAAAGCCGTCGCGCTCGATTTCCTGGAGCGTGTTGCCGAACTGGGGGGCGAGATGGGGCCCGAGAGCGAAGACGCCTAGTTCGATTTCGGGGTAAGCTGCCAGTTCGCGCAAGGGCCAGTAGAGATGGCTGTAGTCGGCGCGCGAGGTGGTGACGACGCCGATGCGGCGGCGCGCGGAAAATCCACGTCCGTCCGTTGCATTCAGGGGCTTTTGCACAGGAGAAGTATAAATTGCGGCTGCGCCGGAACTGTCTTTGCATACCGTGGCCGCTCTGCAATTTAGAGCCTTGCTCGCGTAAACTGGAGAGTTCCGCGACGAGGGGGAGAGTTGCATTCATGAATTTGAAAGCGATCCGAGGAGTTGGTTACTGGGCGCTGGCGTTCCTGGCGGCGGCGCCGTTGCTTTGCAGGGCGCAGAATCGCTACGACGTGGAGGCGATCCGCGTGAACAATCGCGGCGTGGCGCTGATGGGTCAGCAGTCTACCGAGCGCGCCGCGGAGAGTTTTGCCGATGCCTTCAAGAAAGATCCGAAGCTGGCCCAGGCCGCCATCAACGAAGGGATTGCGCTGCTGGCTCTGCAGAAGCTGGACGAGGCCAAGAAAACGCTCAAGCAGGGCATTGCGATCGACCCGACCAGCGCGCAGGCGTGGTACAACCTGGGACTGGCGCAACATGCGGGCAACGATCTGGCCGACGCGCTGGCCAGCTTTCAGCAGGCAGTGAAGCTCGATCCCGTGGACGCAGACTCATGGTATTACGAAGGTGCCTGCTACCAGGACATGAAGCAGTTCGACAAGGCCGCAACGGCCTTTGAGAAGGCGCTGACGATCAATCCGCTGCACGTGTCGGCAGAGTTCGCCCTGGCGCGATCGCTGCAGCGCATGGGTCACGCCGCGGAGGCGAGGGAGCACTTTGCGCGTTTTCAGCACCTGACGAACGCCAAGGTTTCCTCGCCGCTGGGGCTGTCTTACGGCGAGCAGGGACACTATTCAACGGCAACGGCGGTTGAAGAGCCGGAGAGCATCCAACAAGCGATGATACCGGTGCGGCTTGTGGCGCAGCCGATTGCCGCGCCCGGCCGTGGAGGCGCTTCGTCATGGAAGACCACCGGCGGGGCCTGCATGATGGATGTGACCGGCACGGGGCAGATGGATCTGGTGCTGATGCAAGCGGGCGCTCAGGCCATTCGCGTACTGCACAATCGGGGCGGCGGGGACTTTGCAGAGGTTGATGCGGCGGCGGCAGGACTGAAAGCAAGCGGCCGCGGCGTGGCGTGCGCCGTTGGCGATTACGACGGCGACGGGTTGAACGACCTGGCTGTGGCTCTGGACGACCGCGTGCTGCTGTTTCACAACCTCGGCCACGGGCAATTCAAGGATGTGACGTCGGAATCCGGTCTTGCGCCGCGCAACCGGCCAACGGGCATTACGTTCGTGGATTATGACCACGATGGGGATCTGGACCTGCTGTTGACGGGCGCGCCGGCGGCTCCGGGCAGCGCATCGAACGTGCTATGGCGCAACAACGGCAACGGGACCTTTACCGAGCAAACCGAGCAGACGGGACTGGGCGGGAGCGGTAAGACGGCGGCAGCGATTCTGACCGATTTCAATAACGATCGCGCCGTGGATCTGGCGGTGACCGGCGACGGACCCTCGCCGCTGATTTACGTGAATCCACGCGAGGGCAAGTATCCTACGCAGCCGTTGTATGAAGGCGCGAAGCTGCCGCCCACGGTGGGCATCACCGTGCTCGACTACAACAAGGACGGCTGGATGGACATCGCGGTGACGCACGCCGGCGCGCCGGGGCTTACGTTGTGGCGAAACGTCGAGGCACCCGATCGCATCGGCCGGCGCTTTGAACGCGTCGCGTTGCCGCTGCATGGGGCTGTGCGCGGGTGGGGCCTGACGCCCGTGGACATCGACAACGACGGCTGGGTCGATCTGGCGGCGATCGTAGAGACAAAAGCGGGCCCAAGCGTACGTGTCTTTCGCAACAAGGGCGACGGCGGCTTTGAGGACGTGAGCACCGCGCTGGGCCTGGACGACATTCGCCTCACTGCGCCACGTGGGCTGATTGCGGCGGAAGTATATGGCGACGGCGCGCCGGACCTGATCGTCACCCAGGAGAATGCTCCGCCGGTGCTGCTGCGCAACGTGGGCGCAAACAAGAACCACTTTGTGCGCCTCGACCTGCGCGGTCTGGCGGACAACAAAACCGGGCTGGGCGTGAAGGTGGAGGTGTTTGCGAACGGACTCTGGCAGAAGTGGGAACTGGCGGGCGCATCCGGTTACCAGACGCAGGCTGCGCCGCAGATTCTTGTGGGTCTTGGCGATGCGCCGGGCATTGACGTGCTGCGCATGTTGTGGCCCACGGGCGTGATGCAGGACGAGATCGATTTGCCGCAGCAACAGGTGATCGCAATGAAGGAGGTGGACCGGCGCGGCAGCTCATGCCCGGTGCTGTTCGTGTGGGACGGGCATCGCTACAAGTTCGTGACCGACGTGATTGGAGCGGCCGTGGTGGGGCACTGGTTTACGCCCACGCGGCGCAATACGCCGAATCCCGGCGAGTGGGTGAAGATTGACGGCGCGAATGTGGCGCTGGTGAACGGCAAGATCAGCGCGCGCTTTATGGAGCCGATGGAGGAAGTGAATTACATCGACCAGTTGCGGATGGTTGCGGTGGATCATCCCGAGAACGTGGAGGTGAATCCCGACGAGCGGTTCCTCGACGATCCGCCGTTTGCCTCGGGCCGCGTGGTGGCGAGCACGGACACGAGCTTGCCCCAGGGAGCGTGGGACGGCGAAGGGCGCGACGTGCTCGACCGGCTGAGCCGGCGCGATCACGTATTTGCGAGCGGATTCAAGGCGCTGCCCTACGACGGATTTGCGAATCTGCACGCGCTCACGCTCGATCTGGGCGAGATCAAGGCAAACGCTCCGCTGCGGCTGCTGATGACCGGCTACGTGAATTACTTCAGCGCGACCTCGCTCTATGCGGCGTGGCAAGCGGGGTTGAAGGAGATTCCGCCGTACGTGGAGGCGGAGCTGCCCGACGGTACATGGCGGCGGATCGCCGGCGATGCGGGATTTCCTGCCGGACTGGAACGGACGATCGTGGTGGACCTGACGGGCAAGCTGCCCGCGGGCACGCGGCTCATTCGGCTGATGACGAACCTGCAGATTTACTGGGACCAGGTGCTGATCGACCAGAGCAGAGACGCGGAGGCGCGGACAACGGAAGTTCCACTGGACCGCGCGACGCTGCACTACCGGGGCTACCCGAAGCAGATCGAGGGCGCCAGTCCAGGCGACCTGAACTACGACTACAATCTGGTGAGTCTGACCGGGCCGTTCCTGCGCGAGCGCGGCAACTACACGCACATGGGCGACATAACTCCACTCGTCAAAAGCATCGACGACCGGTTTGTAGTCTTCGGCAGCGGCGAGGAGATTGCGGCGGAGTTCGATGCGGCCGCTCTACCCGCTCTGCCCGCGCATTGGAAGCGCGATTACTTTTTCTATGCCAACGGATTCGTGAAAGACATGGACTGGTGGGATGCGTCGCCATACACCGTGGCGCAACTGCCGTTTCATGGCATGAGCGCGTATCCCTATCCGGCGAGCGAGAAACCGGCTGACGATGCGAGCCGGCTTGACTACGAGTTGAACTGGAACGACCGGTTCGACTCGGGCGCACCGGTGCGGTCTTACCGGTTCCAATATCAGTATTTGCCGTCCGCGCAGACGGAGGATCGGGCGCCGCAATCGTCACCGGGAACGCAGCCATGAACGATGTGGTGCTGGCTCCGGCGGCGAGACTGCTCGAGCTGGCGCGCACGGGCCAGCTCTCTGTGATGGAGTTGGCCGAGGCGCACATCCGGCAGATCGAACGGCTGAATCCGGAACTCAACGCGTTCGCCGACTTCGACGCGGAGCGCGTGCGCGCGCAGGCGCGGCGGCTCGATGCGTTGCGCGAACCGCGCGGCGCGTTGCATGGCCTTCCGGTTACCGTCAAGTCTTCGATTGCTACCACGGGTTACCGCTGCGAGATCGGGAGCCTGCTACACAAGGGCGAGATTGCGAATGAAGATGCCGTCGTGGTGGCGCGGCTTCGCGCGGCGGGAGCGTTGATTCTGGGCACGACCAATTGCCCGGAGTTCCTGATGGCGTATGAGACCGCGAGCCGGCTCCACGGGCGCACGCGGAACCCGTGGGACCTTGAGCGCTCGCCTGGCGGATCGAGCGGCGGCGAGTCAGCGGCGATTGCCGCGGGGATGTCCGCGGCGGGATTGGGCAGCGATAGCGGAGGGTCAGTGCGGGTTCCCGCACACTTCACGGGAATCTGCGCGATGAAACCCACGCCAGGGCGGATTCCTGGGCGAGGACATTTGCCGCCCTGCGTGGGGCCGTTCGCAATTCTGGGCGCCATCGGGCCCATGGCGCGCACCATGGGCGACGTTGCCTTGCTGTTCCGCGCTCTCAGCGGCCAGGATCCGCTCGACCCGGTTAGTCCGCCAGTCGCGCTGAGAGACACGGGGCCGGATGAGTTGCGCGCGCGAGCGATCGGATATTTTGAGGACGATGGTCTGGTTCCAGTGACGCACGAAACGCGCGCCGCTGTGAACGCTGCCGCGCAAGCACTGCGCGAGGCGGGGTTTCGCGTCGAGCCGTTCCGGCCGCGCACGCTGGAGCAGTTGAGGAAGTTGTGGCGGACGTTTTTTGTGCAGTGCGGGGCCATGTTCTACGAGCCGGAGATTCGCGGCAAGCAGGAACGGCTGAGCCCCATCTTCAAGGAGTTTCTTTCGATTGCGGAGACCTCCGGGCCAATCAACGCGACGGAGCTGCTGAACGCGTGGGCCGGACTGGACGTGCTGCGTGCAAGAACGCTCGAGGAAATGAGGGAATTTCCCGTGTTGCTCTGCCCGGCGGCGGCAATTCCCGCATTCCGCCACGACGAGCGCACATGGACGATCGACGGCGCATCCGTGAGTTACCTCGACGCCGTCCGCTACACGCAATGGTTCAATGCGCTCGCTTGTCCGGCGGCGGTGGTTCCCGTAGGCCGGTCGCCCGAGGGGCTGCCGATTGGCGTGCAGATTGCCGCGCGGCCCTTCGAGGATGAGATCGCGTTGGGCATCGCGGCCGTTG
>Ga0181524_10003860_pt1 | contig 14264 bp, 9 predicted proteins | sample PEATcosm2014_Bin_34_FD_119761 | JGI IMG/M metagenome (GOLD analysis project Ga0181524, IMG submission 119761) | Peatland microbial communities from MTU Mesocosm Facility, Houghton, MI, USA - PEATcosm2014_Bin05_60_metaG | ecosystem: Environmental > Terrestrial > Soil > Wetlands > Peat | place...
TCGAAGCCGCCTGTTTCTCCGTTTCTGCGGCTTTGGTCCGTTCTGCCTCCGCGAACCGGGCGGCATCGGCCGCTTCCTCGCGCGCCTGGGCGAGCGAATCGGCTTGGTCCCGGGCTTCGCTTTTCAGCGTCTCGATTGTCCCGGCCAACTTCGACCGGGCCGACTCGGCGGCGGAGAGTTCGGATTGGAGCGTCTCGGCCTGCGCGGTGAGCTTCTCGTTGACGCGGCCGGACTCCAACTCGCGCGCGCGAGCTTCGCTGACGGCGCGCTCGGTTTCCTGCCGGGCGGCTGCGAGTTCACGGGCGAGCGCTTCGGCTTTCGCTTCGAGCGCATCGCGTGCCGCGGCCAATTCGCCTTCGCGCGGGGCGCGGCCGGCGAGGTCCTGCGCCAGGCGCTTGTTCTCTTCGAGGAGCGCCGCGACTTGCGAGGATTTCTCCTCCGCGCGGGCGGTGCGCTGCTCCAGATCGCGCCGGAGCGCTTCCAATTCCTGGCGCAACTTGGAATCGGTTCGTTCGAACGCGGACGCGGCAGCGCGGGCCTTCTCGAGAACGGCCTGCGCCTGCCTGCGCTGCGAGGCTTCCGCCTCGGTCCGCTGGTCCGCCAATTTGAGCGACGCGGCAAACGCAGCGGCGCGAGACACGAACCCGTCGCGCTCAGCCGTGGCGGCGGAGAGTTCGGATTGGAGGTTCTCGACCTGCGCGGCGAGCGCCTCGGCTTTCGCTTCGAGCGCATCGAGCGCCGCGGCCAATTCGCTTTCGCGCGGGGCGCGGTCGGCAAGCTCCCGCGTCAGGCGCTTGTTCTCTTCGCGGAGCGCCGCGGCTTGCGAGGATTTTTCGCCTGCGCGGGCGGTGCGCTGCTCCAGGTCGCGCCGGAGCGCCTCCAATTCCTGGCGCAACTTGGAATGGGTTTGTTCGGATAAGGACGTGGCGGCGCGGGTTTTTTCGAGATCGGCCTGCGCTTCTCTGCGCTGCGAGGCTTCCGCCTCGGTCTGCTGCCGGGCCTGTTCGAGCGATGCGGCGAGCGCGGCGGCGCCCGACACGAACCCGGCGCGATCGGCTTCCCATGCCCGGCGGGCTTCGGCCGACTTATCCGCCTCCAGCTTAAGTTCCGAGCGGGCCTGCTCCACCTCCGCGGCGAGAGACTCTTTCGATTCCTCGTGCTCGCGCGCGGCCCTGGCAAGGTCCGATTGAAGCCCGGTGTTTTCCTGTGCGACGAGGTCCAGTTTCTCGCGCAGGCCGCGGGCGTCTTCCAACGCCTTGGCGCGGGCGGCGGACTCGTCGGCGAATTCCGCCTGCAGCTTGGCCGCCGCCTCACTGTATGCGCCGAGTTGCTGCTCCACCTCGGCTTGCCGGGCCGCGAGTTCCTCCGCCGCCTGCTTCTGCGCCGCCAGTTCTTTCTGCAACTCCTGGATCATGGCCAGGTAGGGCGTCACGTTCCAGACCGAGACCTGCAGCGCCGTTTCGCCGAGCCATTGGATCTCGCCGAGCCGGACCTTGAGGACCAGGTCGTGCCCGTTCTGGAGCTTGAAGTGCACCTGGGTGATCGGCCCCTTGTCCGGATTGCTGCGGACGTAGGACGCCAGCCGCAGGTCGAGCCCTTCAGGGAGCAGGCGCCGGGCTGCGGCGTTCATGAAGCAGATATTCCGCCGCCGGTCGAGGATTACAACCGGATAGAGAAGTCCTTCGAGAGTCTCTTTCGAACGCTGCGCTTCCATGAGGGCCCCTCAAGAAGCGGAGAATGCGCGGTCCGGAACATGAAATACCGGACTGATGATAACGCCGGACGGGGATGTCGTCAACAGTTTTTACGGGTGCGTTTGCATTACTTGCTTCGGTTCGCGATCTCCGCATTGATCGCGTCGAGGATCGGCGCCAGGAGCTCGATGCGCTGCTTCAAGGCCAGGGAAAGCTCCCGCTTTTCATTCGCCTCCGGCGGGCCGCCGGGCTGGGCGGCGGGTTCGGCGGCGCGTTGTGACTGGTCCTTGAGCGCCTCGCTTGCGCGGGCGCAATCCAGGATCGTGTGCTCGATCTTGCCGGCGAGGTCTATCAGCTCGGTAGTCTTCGAATCGCGGAGCAGGGCCGGCAGTTGCTGGGTCTTCGCGTCCGCGAGCATCTCATTTCTCCAGCGGGCGACGGTGAGGGACGACTCTTCCGCGACGAGCAGTTTGCGAAGGTCCGGTTTCATAACGGAAATCTCAGCGGCCTCGGCTCTCTCGACGTCGCGGGAGACGCGGATTTTGTAAATATATTGCCAGGGGTATTTTTCGTCTTTCTGTTTTTTGGAATAGGTCCAGGCGCAGCGATTAGGGAGCAGAAAGGCGTCCAGCGCGGCTTTGAAGGTCGTGAAAGGGAGATTGCAGGTCACCCGTCCGACGGCATCCTTGTCCATGGTCATTTCGACGGCCGAAAAGCAAAGCACTCCGTCTTTTATAATGTCCGAATTGAGCCGTGCCCCATTGACCTGCGCAACGAGGCCGGCGACGGCCTCAGCGAGTCCCATGTCACGAACATTGATGCTGAAGGGCACGTCCAAGGGGTCATTCCTTGCGCCGAGGCTCCGGATCAGGCGGGCCGGGACGGCGTTGGGCTCGGGCGGTGCGGCATCCGGATTTTCCTTCAGGAGGACGAACGTATCCAGGGGCAGACACATTTGACCGAAGCTGATTTGACCGTGACTGTCTTCCGCTTTCTTCCAGAGGTTGCCGCACAGTTCGGCCGGCAATATCAGCAGGGGGCCCGCCGGCGGGATGCAGGTCATGAGAACCCATCTGCCGTCGGTGGAAATGGTGACTTGCGGCGGCGGAGAGATCACTTTATATCCCTCTTTTTCCACCGTTATAATATGACTGCCGCGTGTGAGGTCCCTGACGGGCACATTGACGGGCGTGACGGCGCCATTCCAGTGGCCGTCCACGAGAACTTTGGCGCCCTGCGGTATGGAATCTATCCCGACCGAGGTGCAGCCCGCAGCCAGGAAAAGCGCGACCGCCGCCAGCAGAGCAGCCCATGTCCGCATCGCTGGTTCTCCTTGGATAGTCATGGCTTGGGATTGTCCTTGAGGCTGCGCTCGATGAGGAACTTCAGGAGGCTGCTCTCGTTGGCGCTGGAAAGCAGCCGCTGCAGGCTTTCCCAGAGGCTCGGGTCGGCGATGAGCAGCCCGAGCGAGCCTTTGCCGTCGCGGATGTCGCTCATGGCGGCGTTCAGTTTGTCTATGGCGGCGCTGAGCTGGTCGAGCGACTGGCGCTCGGCCTTGTCGTAGATGACCGCGTGCGCGGCGCCCTCGCCTTTTTCCACTTCCTTCAGGATCCCCTTGGCGGAGTCCACCGCGTCGGCGAAATCCGTGAGCGCTTTGGAGAGCTTCTCGCCGTGGACCAACTCGCCCAGCCCGCCTTTACCGGACTCCACTTCCTCAGCCGTGGCGCGGAGCGATTTCGCGGCGGCGCGGAGGTCGTCGAGGGATTTCGGCAGTTCCGGATCGTACGCCAGAGAATGGAGCAGGCTCGGGCCTTTTTCCGCGTTGCCGAGGATCTGGCTCAGCGACTGCGCGGCCGCGTTAAGGTTCTTGATGAGGGTGGCCTTGTCCAACTGGCTGAGCACGTCAATGATTTCCTTGGCGATTTCGTTGGCCCGCCGGAACGTTTCGCGGGCCTCGTCGGCCACCTGGTAATAGTCCACGGTGTCCTGGGTCTTGATCGTCGCGCCGTCCGGAAGCGGGGGCGCGCTTTCTGAGCCGAGGGTGATCTCGACGTACTTGTCGCCGAGGAGTCCCAGGCTGCGGATCGTGGCGACCGAATCGTCGCGGATGTCGCCCTGGTATGCCTTGCCCAGGCTCAGGGCCAACTGGACCTTGGCCTCGCCGGAGGGCTCGCGGATGATCTGGATGCGGCGGACGGTTCCGGCGTTCACGCCGGCCACGCGCACGGACGCGCCGGAGATCAGGCCCCCGGCGTTCTCGAAGCTGGCCGAGAGCGAGTACTGGCGGGTGAAGAGGTGCGAGCGCTGGCCGAGCGCCAGGATGATCAGGATAATGATGATGCCGCCGATGACCACAAAGAGGCCGGCTCGGACCGAATTGTAATGTTCCCTGGGCATCGCAATCGCTCCTAAGTTCACCACGACGACATGACGTTCACGACGGACTTCCACTCAACGGAACGTTAAAAGTTTACCACGACGGCGCCACGAGCACGACGAAAGAGCACAACGAACATCAATACGATCGAATACCGCTAACAGCAGTACCGTAGTGCCCGTCGTGTCGTCGTGGCGAAGATTGCCTTTCATTCATAGAAACGCTCACGCCTCGACTTCGCCCGCGAGGAACTGGCCCACGCGCGGGTTCGCGGACGCCTCCATCTCCTTCCAGGTCCCGACGGCGATGATGCGGCCCTGGTCGAGCATGGCCAGGCGGTCGGTGATCGTCTCGATGGCCTGGAGGTCGTGCGTGACCATGATGCTGGTGACGCCGAGCGCCTGGCGCGTTTTGGCGATGAGCGCGCTGATGCGGCGCACGTTCGCCGGGTCGAGGCCGGTGGTCGGCTCAGCGTAGAGGATGATCTTCGGCTCGAGCGCCAGCGCGCGGGCGAGCGCGACGCGCTTCTTCATGCCGCCGCTCAGCTCCGCCGGCATCAGCGATTCGGTCCCGGGCATGTCCACGAGGCCGAGTTTCTCGGCGACGATTTTCATCCACTGGTCCGACGGCATGTCGGGGTTGCGCTCGAGGACGCCGTAGGCGACGTTGTCCGCGACAGTCATCGAATCGAACAGGGCGCTGCCCTGGAACACCATGGCCACCTCGCGGCGGACCTCCTGCAGTTCGAACGAGTTCATCCGGGTCACCTCGCGGCCATGGACGAAGACCTCGCCCGAGTCGGGCCGCAGCAGGCCGATGATCTCCTTGAGCAGCACGGTCTTGCCCTGGCCGCTGCCGCCGACGAGGGTGATGATCTCGCCGTCGCGCACGGAGAGGTTCAGGCCGTCATGGACGACTTTCCCGCCGAAGGTCATCCGCACGTCTCGCAGCTCGACGGCGGCGGCGGTCGCCGGCGCGGCCGGCGCAGCGACGCTGCTGTGGGTCTCTTCGGTCATATTCGCCCGCTGCCAAAGATTGCGACGAGGGCGCTGGTCATGATCAGGTCCGCCGCAAGGATGAGGATGCAGCTCATGACGACGCTCTGGGTCGCGCTCCGGCCGACGCCGACGGTGCCGCCGGTCGTGCGCAGCCCGTAGAGGCACGCGACCATGGTGATGATCCCGCCGAAGGCGATCGTCTTGATGAAGCCGCTCATGAAATCGCCGATCGCCACCTCTTCCTGGATCCGGCTGAAATAAAACGCCGGCGGCACGTTCAGCATCGTCATCGCCATGACCATGCCGCCGAGGATGCCGATCACGTCCGCCAGCGCCGCCAGCAGCGGCAGGCAGACCATGCCCGCAAGCACTTTGGGCACGACGAGTTTCTTGACCGGGTCGGCGCCGAGCGACTTCATGGCGTCTATCTGTTCGCTGACGGCCATGGCGCCGATCTCCGCGGCGATGCCCGACCCGATCCGCCCCGCGACGAGAAACCCGGCCAGCACCGGCCCGAGCTCGCGCAGGATGACCAGCGCCACGCCCTCGCTGACGTACGCCTCGGTGCCCCAGCGCTTCATGGTCTCGCCGGTCTGCACGACCATGACCATGCCGGTGAACAGGCCGAGCAACCCGACGACGTTGATGGATTCGTAGCCGATGCGCTGGAGCTCCGCGACGAACGCCGCGCGCTCGAACGGCCGCCGAGTGACCCGGCGCAGGCAAGCGAGGGTGAGCATGGCCACGCCGCCGAGCTGGTTGAGCGGCTCCAGCAGCGATTCTCCGAGCCAGGCCAGGAAACGTTTCATGGCGTCCTCGGGACCGGGCCGGGCTTCGCCGCGGGCGCCAGGCCGGCCAGGAAGCGTTCGGCGAGATCAAATTGGCCGAAGTTCCACTCGATGATTTCGTAGACGAAACCGGCGCGCGGGATCAGGTACGCCACCAGGCGCGTTCCGCCGCCGGTGACCTGGACGTCGTACTCCGCGCGGAGCGCCGATTCGCCGTTGGGCAAACGCTCCGCGCGCTGCGAAATCTCTTTCTTGACCTCGAAGGAGGACAGGAGTTTTCTCAACGCGAGCCATTCCGGCTCCTTCGGCTGGATCTTCACGCGCTCGATGAGGAGATTTCCGGCGCGGCCTTGCAGTTTGAAGAGCACGGCGTTATCGCCCTGGGGTTCGATCCGCCAGCCGCCCGGCGGCAGCTTCAGCGCCAGGCCGAGGCCCGACCACGGCGCGGTCCCGTCGGAATGGACCACGCCCGTCGAGGCGCAGCCGGTGACGAGGAGAAGACAGGAGAAGCCGCACGAAATCCGCAGAGCAAGCCGCGCGCGTCGGCCGGATCGGCTCATGCGCGAGTCCTCTCGTTCAGATGTAATACACTCATTCCAGCTTGATCCCCAGTTCGCGCAGTTGGCGCGCATCCACCGGGCTGGGCGCCTGGGTCATCAGGTCCACGCCGCGCTGCGTCTTCGGGAACGCGATCACGTCGCGGATCGTGTCCAGCCCGAGCAGCAGCATCGCCAGCCTGTCCATGCCGAGAGCGATGCCGCCGTGCGGCGGGGCGCCGAACTTCAGGGCGTCGAGCAGGAAGCTGAACTTCGCCCGCGCCTCTTCATCGCTGATGTTGAGCAGCCGGAAAACGCGCTGCTGCACTTCCGGATCGTGGATTCGAATGCTGCCGCCGCCGACCTCGACGCCGTTGAGCACGATGTCGTGGGCCTTGGCGCGGGCGAGGCCGGGCTGCGACTCCAGCGTCGGAAGGTCCGCCTCCTGCGGCGAGGTGAACGGGTGGTGCCGCGCGTCCCAGCGCTTCTCCTGCTCGTTCCACTCCAGCAGGGGGAAATCCAGCACCCAGCAGAACTCGAAGGCGTCCTTCGGGACCAGGTTCAGGCGGCGCGCGACTTCCTGCCGGAGCTCGTTCATCGCGGTCTGGGCCGCGGGCGCCTGGTCGGCGATGAAGAGGAGCATGTCGCCCGGCCGCGCGCCCATGGCGGCGCGAATCTTCGCCTGGAGCTCCGCCGAGATGAACTTGGCGATCGGCGAATTGAAGCCGGCTTCCTCGACGCGGACCCAGGCCAGGCCTTTCGCGCCGAACCGGCCGACGTGCTCGGTCAATTCATCCAGCCCGCGCCGCGGGAGCTGGCTGCCGCCGGGCGCGCAGATTCCCAGCACCTTGCCGCCCGAGCCGGCGGCGGAACGGAACACCTTGAACTCGCTCTGCGTCGCGAGCTCGGTCACGTCGTGGAACTCCATGCCGTAGCGCAGGTCCGGCTTGTCGGTGCCATATCGGGCCATCGCGTCGGCGTAGCTGAACCGGCGGAACGGCGTCCGGACCTCGCGCCCGAGCAGATCGCGGAAAATCCGCGCCATCATCCCTTCGATCAGCGCGACGATCTGGTCCTGGTCCACGAAGGACATCTCCACGTCCAGTTGCGTGAACTCCGGCTGGCGGTCGGAGCGCAGGTCTTCGTCGCGGAAGCATTTCACGATCTGGACATAGCGGTCCATGCCGGCGACCATGAGGATCTGCTTGAACAGTTGCGGCGATTCGGCCAGAGCGTAGAACGAGCCGACGTTGAGGCGGCTGGGCACGAGAAAATTGCGCGCTCCGCCGGGCGTGCTGCGGATCATGATCGGCGTCTCGATGTCAATGAAGCCGTGCTCGTCGAAGTAGCGGCGGATGCACTGGATCAGCCGATGGCGGAAGATCAGGTTGCGCTGCATCTCGGCGCGGCGGAGGTCAATATATCGGTACTTCAGCCGCGTCTCCGTCGCCACGTCGGCGGCGTCAATCTCGAACGGCGGCGTCTCGGCCTTGTTGAGGATGTCCATGTCGGCCGCGTGGACCTCGATGCCGCCGGTGGCGAGTTTCGGGTTCTCCATGCCCTTCGGCCGCGTGACGACTTGGCCGCGGACGGAGATGACGAACTCGTTGCGCAGCGCCGCCGCGCGCTCGTGCAGTGCGGCGTTTTCCGGGCTGAACACGACTTGAGTGACGCCGTAGCGGTCGCGGAGGTCCGCGAAGAGCAGCCCGCCGTGGTCGCGCACCGTCAAGACCCAGCCGCAAAGCACGACCTCCGTGCCGGCGTGCGAAGCGTTCAGTTCCCCGCAGGTGTGCGTGCGCCGCGTGCCGACCATTCTGTCTCCTATTTGGTCTTTTCGACTTTGATCAGCGCGGCAACTTCTTCCAGGGTGAGAAGCTTTTCCTCGCCGGTGGCCATGACCTTGAGCTTCAGTTTTTCGGCGGCCAATTCGTCCGGGCCGACGAAGATCGCGTAGCGCGCGCGGCATTTGTTCGCAGAGCGCATCTGCGCCTTGAGGCTGCGGCGCTCGTAATCCATCTCGGCGCGGATTCCCTCCGCGCGGAGTTTCTCCGCCATGCGAAAAATATCCGTACGGACCTCGTCGTTGACGGCGATGAGATAAGCATCCGCGCCCGCGGCCGGCTGGAGCGCCTGGGCGTTGTTCTGCTTCTGGAGCGCGAGGAGCGTCGGGACGACGCCCACCGCGAACCCGACGCAGCCGGCCGGCGGCCCGCCGAGTTCGGCGACGAGGTTGTCGTACCGCCCGCCGCCGCAGACCGCGTCGCGCGCGCCCAGGGCGGAATGCGAAAGCTCGAAGACTGTCCGCGTGTAATAATCGAACCCGCGCACGAGGTGGTCGTCCACCTTGAACTCGAGGCCGGCGCGCGTCAGCAGCGCCGTCACGGCATCGAAGTGCGCCCGGCAGTCCGCGTCGAGGTGATCGCGCATCGGCGGGGCGGCGCGCGCGATCTCGCGGCAGGCCGGGTTCTTGCAGTCGAGCACGCGGAACACGTTCCGGTCGAAACGCGAGCGGCAGTCCTCGCAGAGATCCGCGCGGCGCGGCGCCAGGAGCTGGCGGAGCACGTCGCGATAGGCCGCCCGGCAGTTCGGGCAGCCGATCGTGTTGATCTTGACCTGCACGCCGGGCAGTCCGACTTCATTGAAAAACCGCGCGGCCAGCAGGATGCTCTCGGCGTCCACCGCCGGTTCGCCGGAACCGACCGCCTCGCAGCCGATCTGCTCGAACTGCCGCAGCCGGCCGGCCTGCGGGCGCTCCTTGCGGAACATCGGGCCGACGTAATAGAGCTTCCAGAAACCCTGCTGCTTGAGCAGTTCATGCTCCACCACCGCGCGCACGACCGGCGCGGTCCCTTCGGGCCGGAGCGTGATCGAGTCGCCGGACGCCGCAACCGCATCGCGTCCGGCGTCGGCGAAGGTATACATCTCCTTCTCGACGATGTCGGTCGCCTCGCCGATGCCGCGGACGAAGAGGCGCGTCTCCTCGAATAGCGGCGTGCGGATTTCCTCGTAGCCGTAGATTCGGAAGACGCGGTGCGCGGTCTCCTCGATGCGGCGGAGCAGCGGCATGTCGCTCGGAAGCGTATCCGGCATGCCGCGCGGCGCGGAGATTTTTTCGATCTTTCCCATGTGCGCAGAGATTCTCCTGGCAATATCAGGAGCCGGATTATATCAGGTTGCCGCGCCGTTGAAAAATCAGGCCGGCTTGTCGCGCCGGGTGAAATGAAGCGCGAGCCACGTCAGCGCAGCAATGACGATAATCCAGAACGTGGTCAGCGCAACAGTCCTCGCGCCGAGGTCGGCATAGTTGGGGAAGAACCAGCCGATCGGGATCAGCGGGTAGCTTTGGGTGATGGCCGGGATGCTCCAGGCCCGGTGCATGTTGTACATCGCCTCCGGGTCCGCGATCATCAGCGCTCCGAGGAGCGCGCCGACGGCCAGCAGTCCGTGGCACAACCGCCGCAGCCAGGCGTTCCCGAGGCAGCGCTCATAGGCTACGATCGCGAGGGCCGCCAGGAGCGGGCAGACGCAGGCCATGAACCGCGAGGGCGGGGACCAGTCGCCGTGCCAGCTCCGCCAACCGGCGGCGATCAACGCCGTTTCCAGCGCAACGGGCAGGAGCAGCGCGGCCATGAGCCGCCGGTCGCGCCGGTAAAGCAGGGCGGCGCCCAGCGGCGCGAGGAGCAGCGCCGGCGCGTACGCGATGACGCCGCCCTGCGAATCGAGGAAGAGGGCGCAGAGATACGCGGCCGAGCGACGCCACGATAGCGACGCCCAGGGAGAGAAGCGGTCCGGCAGAGCGCTGATCGGCGCTGGGCTGAACCCGCCGTAAACGGCGTGATAGAAGCCCAGGAGCGCAGCGGCGGAGGCGAGCGCGGGCAGAATCAGCGCGGGCAGTTTCCCCGCGCGAAGCCGGGAACGAAGCAGCGCGATGAGCAGCAGTGCGGCGCTCAGCGGCGCGTACCGGATGTGCAGCCACGGCAGCGCGGCGGCGAGCGCGCCGACGGCCAGAGCGGAGGCGTCTTCGAAGCGTTCCTCCGTCAGCAGGGCCATGCCCCAGACCAAACCGGCGGCAGCGGCCATCTCAGGATAGACTTGCAGTCCGTACGTGATGAACGGCGAGGTGCAGGCGAGAAAGGCCACGCCGCGCGCCGCCACGGCGGCGTTCACCTCGATGTTCCGAAGCAGGACAAACAGACCGGTCAGCCCGGTCGCCGTCAGGAGCAGCACCGCCATCTTCGCGCCGCAGGCTCCGGCCACGGCGTAGCCCGGCAGGATCAAAACCGGCAAGCCGGGATAGTGATACGGGCGGAGAAAACTTTTTCCCGTCTCGGGATCGGTAACGATGACGGTCTGGCCGTCGGAAGTCAGGCCGTTGGCGAATCGGCCGGTGGTGCGCGGGTCGTAGCTGTTGTTCAAGTCGGCGCCGCGGGCGCGCATCAGGCTGTCCGCGTACACGAGATAGTGCGGCTCGTCGCCGTCGAGCGGCCGCGGATGGTCGAGAAGGAAGAAGCCGAGGCCGATCGCCAGCACCGCGAACCACACGTCCCGCCGCCGAACCGGCGCCGGCGATAGGAAGGCGGCCTTGAGGAACGGATACAGTTTCCACGCGAGGACCACGAGGTAAAGGAGTCCGACGTCGTTCAGGAACAGCGGCCGTCCGCTGATCGGCCCGAACGCGACCAGCGCCGCGACGAGCGGCGCGCCCGCAAGGAAGCGGATTCCATCCCAAAGGAGCAACCCGGACAGCGGCGCGCCGGTCCGCCGATGAATGTAATAGTTCGTCAGACCCCAGATCAGCATAAAGGCGACGGTCAGACCGGTCCCGTACCAGGCAAATCGGTCGAGCGAGATATATCGCCAAGCCAGGTCTCGAAAATGCACCGGCGCGATCGGATGGAGTTCGGCGAAGCCGAGAAACGCGCTGACCAGTCCGCCGGCGACGGCGCCGCTGATCAGGACGAGGAGGAAAGCGAACGCTGTGCGACGTTTTTCGGAAGTCGGCATTCGGAGATTTTGGCCTGCCTCGCGGTGGGCGTCAAGTTAATATTGACAGTATAACAGAATAGACAGGATGCGCGGGACAACGACCTCAGAATATCGAGCCGTCGGCGGGTTCTCTTCGCGGCATACAAATTTTACGGAAATTTGACAGGAGGCAAATTGTAGGGTAGACTTACATGGCTGTGACCAGTATGCCGCGCGCCGTAACCTATCTCCGGAATGGAGTTTACATAGAACTCGGTGAGCAACTACGTTTCGGACCAGGTGCTTGACCGCATTCGCCAGGCAACGGATATTGCTGCGCTTGTGCGGAATATAGTCCCCCTGAAGAAATCCGGCTCCGGACAGATAGGGCTTTGCCCCTTCCACAAGGAAAAGACGCCCTCGTTCCACGTCAATTCGGAGAAGCAGATTTTCAAGTGCTTCGGTTGCGGCGTGGGCGGCGACGTGTTCAGTTTCGTGATGAAAACCGACGGCGTCAGTTTCATGGAAGCGGTCCGCCTGCTCGCGGAACGCGCGCACGTTGAACTGCCCGAGCGCGACGGTCACGCCCCGCCGCCGGGCGAGAAGGAGCGCCTCTACGAGGTGAACGGGTGGGCGGCGGAGACGTTCCATCACTGGCTGCTCCGCGACCCGGCCGGCAAGGCGGCGCTCGAGTATCTGAAGAAGCGCGGCCTGAGCGAAAAGACGATCAAAGAGTTCAAGCTGGGATTCAGCCCGGATTCGTGGGACTCGCTGGTGAAGGCGGCGAGCAGGAAAAAGTACGGCGGCGAGCTGCTCCGCAAGGCTGGTCTGACGGCGACGAACGAGCGGAGCGACCGGTCGTACGACCGGTTCCGCAACCGCGTGATTTTCCCGATCCGCGACGCGCAGGACCGCGTGATCGGGTTCGGCGGCCGCAGCCTCGGCGACGAGGAGCCGAAATACCTCAACAGCCCGGAGACGCCGCTCTTCTCGAAAGGGCGCGTGCTTTACGCGCTCGACAAGGCGCGCGCCGTCCTGCGCGAGAAGCGCTGCGCCGTCGTCGTCGAAGGCTACATGGATGCGGTCATGGCGCACCAGTTCGGCGTCACCTGGACCGTGGCGGTGCTCGGGACGGCGCTCTCGCAGGAGCACGTGCGCGTGCTGCGACGCCATGCGGACGAGGCGGTTCTGCTTTTCGATTCGGACAACGCCGGGCAGAGTTCAGCGAGCCGCAGCGTGGACGCGTTCGCCGCCGAGGAAATGCCGGTGCGCGTCGCGACGTTGCCGGGCGGGCTCGACCCGGACGAGTTCCTGCTCCAGCACGGTCTGGAGGCGTTCCAGGAGCAATTGGATCGGAGTCCGGACGGCGTGACGTATAAGCTCGAGCGCGCTCTGGCAGGCACAGGGCAGACGGCGGCCGGCACGAAGGCGCTCGACGACGTCCTGGCGACGGTGGCGCTGATGCCGAATTCGACCGCGCGGTTTCAGGAGGTCCGCAAGATCGCCACGCGCACGGGAGTCCACGAGCATCTGCTCCAGCAGCGCCTGCAGTCGCTGGCGGCCACGCCGCAGTCCTGGTCGGACGAGGCGCCGGCGCAGGAGAGCCGGCCGGCGCGCATGGATTACGACCGGCAGCTTCTCTCGCTCATGCTGGCGTACCCGCAGACGGTGCCGCTGGCGCGGGAGCAACTCCATATCGAAACTTTAAATGATACGGCGGTGCGGGCGCTCGTCCAGCGGGTTTTCGCGCTCGCGGAATCCTCGGCGGAAACCGGGCCTGCGGAACTGCTGGCCCGAACGCAGGAGGAAGAGCTTCGCGCCGTCGTTGAAGAGATGATCGCCCGCGAGCCGTCGGCGGCGGCGACGACGGATCCGGCCGGCACGTGCTCCTGGCTGCTGCGCCAGATCGAGGCGCGCAGTCATCTGCGGCTCGCCGGCGAGCTGCACCGCAAAGTGACCACCGCCTCCGCGCCCAGCGCGAAGGACCTGAACGCCCGGCTCCATGCCGTGCAGGAAGCGCATCGCGCGCGCGGGACATTGCACGTTCAACGCGATTCTAACGGAGGAACAGGCTAGATGGAGAAGCAGCCCACACCGATGGAGTTGTTGCTCAAACGCGGGAAAGAGCGCGGGTTCCTCACCTACGAGGAGCTCAACGACTGCCTGCCCGACGATACCGTTTCGCCCGAGAAGATTGACGAGATCCTGATGCAGCTCGACGAGATGGGCATTGACCTGGTCGACGAGACGGATGTCGAAGGCCGCGCGGCGCCGGCCGAGCCGGCCGAACCGCCCGGCGCGTGGGAAGAGGAAGTCGAACCGCCGCCCGGCGCGCGGATTGACGACCCGGTCCGCATCTACCTGACGCAGATGGGCGAAATCCCGCTGCTCTCGCGCGAGGAGGAAATCCGCCTCGCGAAGAAGATCGAGATCACCCGCAAGCGATTCCGCACCAAGCTGCTCGAATCGGACTTCGTGCTGAGCCATTGCCTGACGATCCTCGACGGCGTCAGCGAGGGCGAGCAGCCGTTCGACCGCACGCTCCACTTCGACTCGACCGAAGAACATGACCGCGAGGAAATCTCCAAGCGGCTCATCGAGAACGTTAAGACGCTCAACCGCATGCTCGAGCGGAACAAGGTGGATTTCCGAGAGCTGGAGCGCCCGCGCGTGGCCGCGCGCCGCCGCGTGGCGATCCTGCTGCAGATGCGCACGCGCCGCCGGCGCGGCGTGCGCCTGCTCGAGGAAGTCAGCATCCGCACGCGCAAGGTGCAGCACCTGATGATGCGCCTCAGAGAAATCTCCGACCGGATGGACGCCCTCCAGAAGGAGATCGAGCGCGCGCAGAAGTCCGGCAAGGACGCCGACCGCCTCCAGCGCGCCGAGCAGGAGCTCGACCAGCTCCA
>Ga0181524_10003862_pt1 | contig 14264 bp, 12 predicted proteins | sample PEATcosm2014_Bin_34_FD_119761 | JGI IMG/M metagenome (GOLD analysis project Ga0181524, IMG submission 119761) | Peatland microbial communities from MTU Mesocosm Facility, Houghton, MI, USA - PEATcosm2014_Bin05_60_metaG | ecosystem: Environmental > Terrestrial > Soil > Wetlands > Peat | place...
CGGGCGTCCCGATCCTGCTCTACCATCGGTTTCATCCGAGCGTTCCCGGATCGACGACAGTCACCACGCCGGCCTTCGAGGAGCAACTCGGCTGGCTCGCCGAGCATCATTACAAGGTCGAGCGGCTCGCCGCGGTCGTCGCGGCGCTGCGCGGCGGCGCCCCTCTCGATCCGATGACCGTCGCCATCACCGTCGATGACGGACGCCGATCGCAATACACCGAGATGTTCCCGATCGTTCTGCGCTACAAAATTCCCGTCACGCTCTTCATCTATACCGACGCCATATCCTACGAGCCCGACGCCCTCACCTGGGACGAGATCGAGGAGATGCTGAAATCCGGCCTCGTCGACGTGCAATCGCACACCTGCTCGCACCCGGATTTCGACAAGGAGCGGGCGCGCAGGGCCCAGGCCGACTATGAATCCTTCGTCGCCGCGGAACTCGCGCAGTCGAAGAAGACGCTCGAGGAGCGCCTGCAGAGGCCGGTCGAATTCCTGGCGTGGCCTTACGGCATCCACGACCACGATCTCGAGCGGGCCGCCGCAGCGGCCGGCTATAGCGCGGCGTTCGCCGTCGAGGACCGAGTGGCGCGCGCCGACGGCGACCTGTTCTCCGTGCCGCGCCTCACGGTCTCCGACGCGGATCGCGGGGAGAGGCTCGAGAAGCTGCTGGGCGGCGGCGCCGCCCGCGTCGCCGCGAGGGATCCGCTCGCGTCCTGCCGCGCCCACGGCGCGGCGCCGGCGTCGCCCTGACGCGTTCGCCGGAGAGGGCCGACGGACGGACCGCAACAGGAGGCGAGCGAACCGATTTCTACGCCGCGCCCGCCACAGGAGAGGCTTCATGCATCGTGTTTTTCGGGTCGCTTTCGCCGCGACGCTGGTCGGCGCGCCGTCCCTCGCCGCGCGGGCCGCCCCGCCCGTTCCGATCGACCCGGCGCAACGCGCGTTCGCCTGCGAGGGCGCGATCTTCCGGGCTCTCGCCAAGTCCGCGCTGGCGACGACCTACGGCGCGAAGAACGTCTCCCAAGAGAAGGTCACCGGCGCCGAAGGGGAGAGCGAAACGATCGAAACCACGATCTTCGCCAAGCGGCCGGCCGACAAGTTCCGGCTCTCGTGGAGCGACGCGGCCAAAAAGAAAGTCGACTCGGTGGATATCTTCGGCTCGAACTGGATCGGCCCCGGCGGAATCCATGTCGGCTCGACGATCGCCGAGGTCGAGAAGGCGAACGGCAGGCCCTTCGCTTTCTCCGGCGTCGGCTGGGATTATGGCGGCATGGTCCACGACTGGCGTGGCGGCGCGCTCGGGCCGCTGAAGCCGACGACGCACGGCGGGCCGGGAAATCTGCGCCATGATTGCCGGCTCGACGTCGTCCTCGACGCCTCGCTCGACGCGCCGCCGGATACGAATTTCAAATGGAGCGGCGAACAGGAACTCCAGTCCGACAGCCCGGCGATCGCACCGGGCAGGATCGCCGTCGTCAAGATCACGATTTCCTACGGCGAGGAGAATTGAGAAATTCGCGGGCGCGCGCCAGCCAAATTCGGCGCCGAACGGCAGACGCCTTCAGGCCTTCAGCGCGAGGTCGTGCTCCAGCAACTCGTTGATCGAGCCGCCGCGGTGGCAGCGTCGAATGGCGCCCGCCAGAAGATCCCCCGCGCGCACGATGCGCAGCCGGCCGCGATGCGCCTCGGGTTCCAGCAAGTCCGACAGGGCGACGCAATCCGTGACCCAGATCTCGCTGATCGAGGCGTCGCGCATGAGTTCCGGCGCGCCGTCGATGAACAGCCCGTGCGTCGCGGCCGCGATCACCTCGCTCGCTCCGTGTCGGCGGCACGCGGCCGCCGCGCGCGTCATCGTGCCGCCGGTGCTGATCATGTCGTCGAGGATGATCGCCGTCCGCCCCGCGACGTCGCCCGCGAACAGTTCGCCCGTGACTTTCCCCATGCTGCGGGTCTTGTCGACGAACGCCTTGGCGACGGGCATGCCGAGCACGGCTTCGAGCTTGGCGCGGAACAGCTCGGCGCGTTTCTCGCCGCCGGGATCGGGCGCGACGACCGCCGCCTGGCGCCCTTTGAGCCGCCCGGCCAAGGCGTGGGCGAACAGCGCGTCGGTGTCGAGATGTTCGGTTCGGCAGCGGAACGCGTTCTGGAACGCGGCGAGGCTGTGGGCGGTCACGGTGATCACGCAGTCGACGCCGACCGACTCGAACATTTGCGCGAGATAGCGCGTCGCGACGGGGTCGCGCGGCTTGGTCTGGCGCTCCTTGCGCGCGTAACACAGATAGGGCGCGACGACCGTCACGGAGCGCGCCGCCGATTGCTTGAGCGCCCCGACGAAGAACAGCAGTTTGCAGAGCTTGTCGTTCACGCTTTGCCCAGGAGAGCTCGTCAGGTCGGCGAAGACGTAGACGTCGCGGTTGCGCACGCTCGCCGTGGGCCGGATCTTGTGCTCGCCGTCTTCGAAATCGCGCTCTTCATGCGGCGCGACCTCGGTTCCGAGCCGAGCCGCGACGCTCTCGGCGAGGGCGCGCGCGTTCGCCAGGGCGAAGAGAACCGGCCCGGCCGGCTCGCGCGCCTGGGCGGAGCGGCGCTCGGCGCCGCCGGATTTCGATCGGAATTCGCACCCGCCGAAGATTCCGCAAATCCGGCCTTCGGCGTCGGCCATCGGGGCCGCGAGCAAATCCACCACGGCGCCGTCGCCGGCGCCTTCCATGGCGAATTCCGCGAGCACCGGCTCGCCCGCCTTGATGACGGCGTCGAACAACCGGCGCAGGCGCGCCGCCTGGCGCGGATTGGGCGCGGCGGCCAGCGTGTCGCCCGCCTCGGCGCTCCCCAGCACGCTCTCGAGACTGGAGCAGGCGCGCCCGAGTACGTAGTCGTTCTCGCCGTCCCTTCGCGTGAAGAGGAACGCGTCCGGCGGCGCATCGCCTGGCGCGAAAGGCGGCCGCGGCGCGACCCGCTCGCCGCGTAGGGCTTCCCACTGCGCGAGAAGCTCGGACAATCGCGCCTGGGGCGGCCGCGGGGCGAAGTCCAGCCGATCAAAGAGGCGCCGCAGAGGCGGATCGTCAACAGCCATCGTCGTCATTTGGCATCCTCCGATCCCCGTCGACGCGCCGCGCTCAGCAGCGCCTTCAGGTCCCTGAGCGACCGGGTGTTGACGATGTCGTTCGCCTCCAGCCAGCCGCGGCGCGCCTGATCGATCCCGAACGTCAGACTGGCGAGGTCGCCGACGCGGTGCGCGTCGGTTCCCAGGCTGAGCTTCACGCCTTCGCTCTTCGCCATCCGGCAATGCGCGTCGCAAAGATCGAGCCGATCGGGATGCGCGTTGATTTCCAGGAAACATCCGCGCGCGCGCGCCGCGCGCATGATGCGCGGCATGTCGATATCGTAGGGGTCGCGCTCGAGCAGCAGCCGCCCCGTCGGGTGGGCGAGAATCGTGACATAGGGGTTGTCGAGCGCGCGCAGGATCCGCTCGGTCTGCTTTTCGCGCGACAGGGCGAAGTCGGAGTGGATCGCCGCCACAACGACATCGAGCCGCTTCAGCGCGTCGTCGGGAAGATCGAGCGTTCCGTCTTTGAGGATGTCGACTTCGATTCCTTTGAGAAGGGTGAAGCCGCGCATTTGCGAATTCAGCTTGTCGATGGCGTCCCCTTGCTGGCGAAGGCGCTCGGCGGTGAGGCCGTGCGCGACCGTCAGCTTGCGCGAATGATCGGTGATCGCGAGGTATTCGAGCCCGCGATCGCGGGCCGAGCGCGCCATCGCCTCCAGACTATCCATCCCGTCGGTGGCGTTGGTGTGGGCGTGGAGGTCGCCTTTGACGTCGGCGAGGCGCACGAGCTTGGGCAGAGCGTGACGCGCGGCGGCTTCGATCTCGCCGGTGTCCTCGCGCAGTTCTGGCTCGATATAGGGCAGGCCGAGCGCCGCATAGACCGAGGCCTCGGTCTCGCCCGCGATCGATTCCGCGCCTTTATAGACGCCGTATTCGTTGATTTTCAGCCCTCGGTCCTGGGCCATGCGGCGCAACTCGATATTATGCGCCTTGCTGCCGGTGAAATAGAGCAGCGCGGCGCCGTAGCTCGCCGGCGTGACGACGCGCAGGTCGACCTGAATGCCGCTCGTGAGAACGAGGCTCGCTTTGGTCGGACCGGCGGCCAGAATGGTCGCGGCTTCGGGCATGGACTTGAAGCGCTCGACGACCTTGGCGGGCGAACGCGACGCGGCGACGAAATCGAGGTCGCCGACGGTTTCCTTTCTGCGGCGGAAGCTGCCGGCGGCTTCGATCCTTTCGACCCCCTCGAGGCCGCGAAGATGGGCCAGCACGGCGGCCGCGTAGCCCTCGACGCTCGCCAGCTTGAACCGGGTCTGGCGCTGAAGATCGGCGCTCAGGCGCTCCATCAGCGCAAGCTCGCTCTTGACGCCGAAGCCGGGAACGGCGCGCACGCGCCCTTCCCGACACGCCGCGAGAACGTCTTGGAGCGTCTTCGGCTTCGGCCTCAGGGCCTGGCAAAGGCGGACGGCGCGCTTGGGACCGAAGCCGGACAGACGCGCGAGCGCCAGGGCGAGCGTCGGCGCCGTCGGCCGCAGAGCGTCGAGCTTGGTCAAATGGCCGCTGGAAACCATCTCGGCGATCTGGGCGGCCAGATCCTCGCCGATGCCCGGCAGGTCGTCGAGATCGGCGCCGCGCGAAATCATGTCGGCGGCCTCTTCGCCGAGGCTGCGCAGCGTGCGCGCCGCGTTGCGGTAGGCGCGAACGCGGAACGGATTCTGGTCCTCGATTTCGAGAATGTCGGCCGTCTCGTCGAGAGCGCGGGCGATGTCCTCGTTGCGCGGCGCCGCGGCCGGCCGATCCGGCGCCTTCGTCGCCGCTCCCTCGGCCGACCCTTTCCCTTTCGCCCTCATTGTCGCCTCGCCACGTCGATCGGTCGCCGCCGCGGCGCGAGCGACGGGTTCGATCGAAAGAATCGAACGCCCGCGCGCCGCCGAAACCGGCGCGTCGATCTTCCTCGCGACGCGTCCGGCCGAATGAACAAGCTCGCTAGAGCGCCCGTTCATCTAGCCGCGCAAATCATCGGCCGGCCTTGCGCTCGATCAAAGCATTCTTCCGCCGGCGGGATAATTATTTGCGATACTTGCGGTTTCTGATCGCGCGAAATGCGGAGAGACGCCCATGGACGACAAGGCTTTGCGACAAGACGTAATCAGCGAGCTCGACTTCGATCCGAGTTTCGACGCCGAGACCATCGGCGTCGCGGTGGAAGGCGGCGTCGTCACTCTGACGGGGCACGTCAGCAGCTATGCCGAGAAAATCGCCGCCGAACGGGCGACCCAACGCGTCAAGGGCGTGCGCGCGATCGCGCAGGAGATCGTCGTTCGCTATCCCGAGGACAAGAAGACGGCGGACGACCAGATCGCCGAACGCGCCGTGTCGATCATGACTTGGGACGCCCGGATTCCGGCCGAAGACGTGATGGTGAAGGTGCAGCAGGGCTGGGTGACGCTGTCCGGGGAAGTGCATTGGCATTTCCAGCGCGAGGCGGCGGAATCGTCGGTGCGCCGGCTCTCCGGCGTCGTCGGCGTGACCAACGAGATCCGCGTCAGGCCGAATACGCGGCCCGAGGACGTGCGCAGCCGGATCGTCGACGCGCTCGAGCGCAACGCCGAACTCGAGGCGGATTCGATCAACGTCCTCGTCCAAGGCGACAAGGTGACGCTCGAAGGCAAGGTGAAGGCCTGGTACGAGCGCGAGGTCGCCGAGCGGGCGGCCTGGTCGGTGCCGGGCGTCGCCGTGGTCGAAGACCATTTGATCCTCGGCTGACGGCGAGCGGACGGGGTTGAGCGGCGCTCACGCGAATGCGGCGTCGTTTGCTTGGCCGGGCGAACGCGCCTCGGGGCGCCGGTTTTGACGAAACGGTCGAATCGTCGTCCCCTGGGGTCATGCCACAAACCCTCCTCAGCATCCAATCCCATGTCGTCTACGGCCATGTCGGCAATTCCGCGGCCGTCTTTCCGTTGCAGCGGCTCGGTTGCGAGGTCTGGCCGATCCATACCGTGCAGTTCTCCAGCCACGCCGGCTATCCCGGCTGGCGCGGCCGCGTCTTCGACGCCGCGCTGATCGACGATTGCATCGCGGGGCTCCAGGCGATCGGAGCGCTCGCGCGTTGCGACGGCGTGCTCTCCGGCTATCTCGGCAAGGCCGAAATCGGGGAAGCGGCGCTTCGCGCCTACGCCTGCGTCAAGGCGGCGAACCCGGGCGCGGCCTATTCCTGCGATCCTGTCATCGGCGACGAGGGACGCGGCGTTTACGTCGACGCGACGGTCGCGACGTTCATGCGTGAGCGCGCCCTGCCCGCCGCGACCGTGCTGACGCCCAACGCCTTCGAATTGTCGCTCCTCGCGGAGCGCCCGGTCGGCGATGTCGGGCAGGCGCGCGCGGCGCTCGCCGCCTTGCGCGCGCGGGGTCCGCAAGTCATCCTCGTCACCTCGCTGCGGCTGGACGACACGCCCGCCGACGCGCTGGATATGATCGCCTGCGACGGCGCCGAACTCTGGCGCCTGCGCACGCCAAAACTGCCGATCGCGGTCAACGGCGCCGGCGACCTCGTCGCCGCGCTGTTCTTCTTCCACTGGCTGCGTTCAGGCTCGGGGCCGCAAGCGCTCGCCAGCGCCGGCTCCGCCGTCTTCGCGATCGTCGCGGCGACGGCCAAGGCGGGCTCGCGCGAATTGGCGATCGTCGCCGCGCAGGACGAATTCGAGCGCCCGACGCGGCTCTTTCGCCCGCAACGCCTTTAGAAAGTCCGCCGCGTCCAGGCGATCGCGCGTTCAGCGTTTCCCAGACGGCCTTCGCCGTCGCCCGCACGGCCGGGCTTGACCCAAATCAAGGATGGGGTCGGGCGCGGCGCGCAAGATGCTATTTATCGGGAACGCGCTGGGATTTGCCAGGCGATACTGGGTATGAGGGTCGCATGGTCTCTATTCGTACGTTCGCCGGCGCAGAGGGCGAGCGCGAGCATTTTATCGTCGTCGAAGCGCCCAAGTCTCTCGACTTGCCGGCTCAAATTCGTTTCCTGGCCGAATCCTATAGCGACGCGCAATCCAGCCTCGGTCTTACGCCGACGACGGCGGTGTTCCGGCGCATCTTTCTGAGCGACGTCCTCAATCAGGCCGCCCTGGTGCGCGAAAGCGCGATCTTCGATGATTCCGTGGCGATCTCCATCGTGCAGCAGCGTCCGCTTGGCGGGGCGAAGGTGGCGCTGCTCGCCTACCATATCGACAGCCCCGGGGGTTTGGTGAAACGCCGCCTCGCTCCCCGCCATTTGCTGGTGGAGAAAGCCGGCAAACGGCATCTGTGGAGCACGCGCCTTTGCTCCGGCGACGCCGATCGATCGCTCTCGGCGGAGTCGCAGACGCGCGCCGTGTTCGACGACCTGATCCAAACGCTCGCGCGCCAAGGCGCCTCCTTGCGCGATCATTGTCTGCGGACGTGGATCTACATGAAGGACGTCGACATCTTTTACCGCGGCATGGTCGACAGCCGCCGCGCGCTGTTCACCGAACAGGAGCTGACCGGCGCGACGCATTTCATCGCCAGCACCGGCATCGAGGGCGCCTGCGCGCATCGCTACGACGTGGTGGCCATGGACGCCTATTCCAACGTCGACGTCGAGCCGAAGCAGGTGTCCTACCTCAACGACTTCGACAAACTCTGCGCGACCAAGGATTACAACGTCACGTTCGAACGGGCCACGCGCGTCGCTTACGCGGACCGCGCCCATATTTTCATCTCCGGCACGGCGAGCATCGACGCGGCCGGCGAGGTCGTGCACCTCGGCGACGTGCGCCGTCAGCTCGATCGCGCGCTGGAGAACGTCGACTCGCTGCTGCGCGCGGGATCGGCGTCCTTGGCCGACATGACGCACCTGATCGTCTATCTGCGCGACCCTTCCGACTTCGCGTGCGTCGACGGAGCCCTCCGCGAACGCTTCCCCGACCTGCCGCTGATTGTCGTGCAAGGCGCGGTTTGCCGGCCCGAATGGCTGGTGGAGGTCGAAGGCGTCGCGATTGCGAAGAACAACGACGCCACCATGCCGCGGTTCTAGACTAGGAAACGACAGCGCCGCGAGGCGATCAGGGAGAGGTGCCCCATGCTTGAAGAAACCGGATTGGCGATGCTCAACGAGGAGGCCATAAAGGCCGCCGAACTGCGCCGCGACCCCTATGATTTCGCCTTCGTCGAACACGCTATCGACGAAAAATACAAGGACGAGGTGCTGGCCGACGCGCCGGAAATTCCCCATCGCGGCAGCTACGCGCTGGCGAACCTGAGGTACGGCCCGAAATTCGCGGCCTGTATGAAAGATCTGGAGAGCCTGCGGTTTCGCCGGTTGGTCGAGCAGAAGTTCGACGTCGATTTGACCAGCCGTCCCACTTCGATCGTGATGATGGGCGCCACCAGCGGCGCCTACAACGAGGGCTACGCCCATCCCGATTCGAAGCACAAGATCATCACCGTCCTGGTCGGCTTCAGCCGCGAGTGGCCGTATGAGCGCGGGCGCTTAAGGGTTCTGCGCAGCAACGACCGCGACGACTACGCTTTCGAATTCGCGCCGGAATTCGGCCGCATGCTGATGTTCCGCGTCTGCGACCACTCCTGGCATGGCTTCCTGCCGCAGAAGGGCAAACGGATGAGCGTGCAGATGTGCTACGTGGATTCGGAATGGTATGCGCGTCGCGAGAATATCCGCCACGCGGTCAGCGGTTTCGCCAAATCCATTCCCGGCGTGCGCGAGTTGCTCTTCATGGCGCCGCGTTCGTTCGGCGGAAAGGGTTGACGATGCCCTATCCCTTCGTCCCGGCCCCCGAAACGATCGCCCAGCATTTCATCGGCGCGCTGCGCAACGCCAAGCGCTTGGAGGAGCCCTATCGGCGCTGGACGCTCGTCGACGCCTTTCCCGAGGCGCTATGCACGGCGATCCTGGTGCTGCCGATCGTGCCGCCGATGCTCGGATCGACGGACGGCACGCGCAATACCTACAATGCGCGCCGGACCTTTTTCACTCCGGAATTGCGCGCGCAGTTTCCCGTTTGCGAAAACCTCGCGCAGGCGTTGCAACGTCCGGACGTCGCGCGCCAGCTCGAGGAGACGCTGGAAATTCGCGCGGCGGGAAGCTTCGTGCGCGCCGAATACATGCAGGACACCGACGGCATGTGGCTGGAGCCGCACCGCGACATCAGGGAGAAATTGTTCTCCATGGTGCTCTATCTCTGCACCGGGCCGCACGCGAAGGACTGGGGCACCGACATTTACGACGAGGAAAAGCGGTGGGTCGGCCGTTCGCAAGCGGAATTCAACACGGCGGCGATCTTCAAGGCCGGCCCGAACACCTGGCATGGCTTCGATAAGCGCCCCGTCATCGGCGTGCGGCGGCTGATGGAGATCAACTATGTCAGCGATTGGCGCGATCGCGAGCAGCTCGCGTTCCCCGACAGGCCGGTGACGCTGACTTAAGCGCGTTTGTCGAGAAATCGCGGGAAGCGGCCGAGCGCAAAGCGGACCGCTCCCCCTCGGGGCAGCAATGACGATTTCAATCCGTCGGAAACCGCTCTAGAAGCGAACGGCGGAGGAGCCCCCATGCGCCGAAACTACCACACGCTCGACGTCTTCACCGATGCGCCGCTCGCCGGCAACCCGCTCGCGGTGGTGCTCGACGCCGACGGCCTCGACGACGCGCGCATGCAGCAAATCGCGCGCGAGTTCAATCTTCCCGAAACGGTGTTCGTCGTCACGCCGCGCGACCCCGTGAATTCGGCGGCGCTGCGCATCTTCACCCCGGGCCGCGAACTGCCCTTCGCCGGGCATCCCACGGTCGGCGCGGCGGCGCTGCTCGCGCATTTGCGCGCGCCGCAACTGCTGGCGGCGCAGGACCTGCGCCTGGTCCTGGAAGAAACGGTCGGCGACGTCGTGTGCATCGCGCGGCATCGCCGAGGCCAAGCGCTGGCGGCCTATTTTCACCTGCCGCGCCTGCCGCAACCGGCCGGAGCGGCGCCGTCCGACGCGGAACTCGCCGAAAGTCTCGGCCTCGAGCCCGCCGATATCGGCTTCGGCGCGCATCGGCCGACCGTCTACGGCGCCGGCGTCGATTTTCTCTTCGTGCCGATCGCCGGCGCCGCGGCGATCGCCAAGGCGAGCCCAGATCGCGCGCATTGGGGCGCCGACGGCGGTCCAGGGGTCTATCTCTATACGCGCGAGACGACCCGGGCCGGCGCGGCCTATCACGCGCGCATGTTCGCCTCGGGCTGGGGCGTCAGGGAAGACCCCGCGACCGGCAGCGCCGCCTCGGCCTTCGCCGGCGTCGTCATGGAATTCGACAAGCCGGCCGACGGCGAGCATTTCGTCGTGATCGAGCAAGGCGTCGAGATGGGGCGTCCGAGCGTGATCGCGCTCGGCCTGGAAGTGGAGGGCGGCGCCCTGCGTTCCGCGTCGATCGGCGGCTCGGCCGTGCTGATCGCCGAAGGGACGATCGATCTGTGAGCGCGTCGCGCATCGTCGAAGTCGCCGAACTCGACTTGCGCTTCGAGCGGCGCGACTGGCCCTTCGCCGAGGCCGAAGCGGAGAGGATCGCCGCGCATTGGCGGGCGCGGCGGGCCGCCCAGCCGCGCCTTTACAACGGCCGCGTGCTGCTGCTCGGCCGCCACGCCTTCGAGACGCGCGCCGACGGCGCCGAGGTCCTGCGCGGCGCCTATTTCGAGACCGATTACGCCGCTTTCCTCGCCTGGCGCGATTTCGGCTTTCCCGACAGCCAAGTCAGCAACGGCTTCTCGATGGCCGCGCTCGTCGGCAGCGACGGCGCCTTCCTGCTCGGCGAAATGGCCGCGCACACGGCCAGCGCCGGCGCGATCTATTTTCCCGCCGGCACTCCCGACCCTGGGGATGTCTTCGCCGGCCGCGTCGATCTCACGGCGAGCGCGACGCGCGAACTCAAGGAGGAAACCGGCCTCGAGACGCATGAAGTCGCCTATGGCCCGGCATGGACCCTCGTCTATGCGCCGCCGCGGATCGCAGCCATGAAAATCATGCGCCTCGCCGCGCCGGCCGAGGCGATCAAAGCGCGCGTCGACGCGTTCCTCGCCGACGACCCCGACGCCGAGCTGGCGCGCATGCATGTCGTGCGCGGCCCGCAGGACATCGACCAACAGCGCTCGCCGCGCTTCATCGTCGATTTTCTCGAATACGCCTTCGCTCAGAGATCGCTGGGATAGCCGTGGCGCTTGCGCGAAGCGAGGATCGTCGCCCGCGCCTGAGCTTCGTGCCCTTCCGAGCATTGCGCCTCGGCTTCGGCGATTTCCTTCTTGATCTGATTGTAGACGGATTGCGCGACGTGCCCCATCGCGAGGTCGTTGTCCTGGATCGCGCGATAACGCGCGATGTCGCCCGTGCAGCCCTCGCCCAGCGGCATCTGGAAATTCGACGGCGTCACGGCGATCGAAGCGGGCTCCGGCGCGGCGGCCTGCGGCGCGGGCGCCGAGGAATTGCAGGCCGCGAGGGCGAGCGCGGCGAAAACGATCAATGGGAAAGGCTTCATCGTGACTCCTCCTGGCGGACGCCTCGGCTTGGCTGAGACTGGCCAAAGCGCGGCGCGCGTCAAGCCCGAAGCGCGGCGAGGACGCGTAAATCTCGCGATCGGCGCGAGGCGGCCGTTACCGATCTGCGTGGCCGCCGACGCCTTGGCGTCGCAAATGGAAATGGCGGCGGGCCTGATACGCCGTCTATTCGGCGCCGACGAGCGCGCCCCGGCTCGCCGCTAACGCCGCGACAATTCGTTCGTGATCATTTGGGCGATCGCCGCACCCCCTGTGCGATGATTGCGTGACGATATCGCACGAAGTGTATGCCCGGCTTTCCGATCGCCGCTTTTTTCCCTTCGGCGCCTCGATGACTCGGCAACGCGAGCTACAGCCGCGGGCCGAATCGATCGAGGAGACGAGCGCGCCCAATGACGAGCTTGCGATCCTGGCCGCGCATCGGCGAAGCGGCAGCCGCAGCGACAAAGCGAGCCGCTGACGAGGCGCAGCGCCCGTATCAAGCCGGCGCCCCTGTGAGGTCGGCGCCGCGCGCCGATTTTTTCGGCTATGAAGTTTCGGGCGATCGGGAATTGATCTCGGTCAGCGCCCGCACAGAATTTCTAAATATAAACGACGCCGCTGGCGGCGCTGCGACGGCGGCGAACCGATCCTATTCGGGGCGAGCTAGGAGTTCATTTCACAATACTGTCACACGCACTGATGCGGGGTCATCGATGAACGCTCTCGAACCCTTCTTGCGCCGGACACGAATCGCGCACTTTTCGATGGAGATCGCGATAAGTCCGGAAATGCACACCTATAGCGGCGGCCTTGGCGTGCTTGCAGGCGACACGGCCCGCTCCTCGGCCGACCTCGATCTTCCCATCGTGTTCGTGAGCCTCGTGAGCCGAACCGGCTTCGTTCGGCAGGAGATCGACGAACGGGGCGACCAGATCGCCAAGCCTGATCCGTGGCGGCCGGAGACCTGGTTTCAGCCGCTCGAAGCCATGATAGCGGTCAAGATCGAGGGGCGCGAGGTGTGGATCCGCTCCTGGCTCTACGAGCTGAAATGTCCTCTCGGTCATGGCGTGCCAGTGCTGCTTCTGGACACCGACCTTGATCAAAACAGCGCGGAAGATCGGGAAATCACGAACTACTTATATGGCGACAATGCGTCGTATCGCTTGAAGCAGGAGATCGTTCTGGGAATTGGCGGAGCGGCGATGCTGAGGGCCCTCGGCTTCACCATTCGCACCTACCATCTCAACGAGGGACACGCGGCGCTTCTCACGATCTATCTTCTGCGCGAGTTTCCGCGCTCGGAGGAGGATATCATTCCCGGCGACCCCCTCTACGAGCACGAGCAAGTGCGCGAGTGTTGCGTCTTCACGACGCACACCCCCGTCGCGGCGGCGTTCGATAAATTTCCTTATCCCTTGGTCGAGAGCATTCTGGGCGACTACATCGAGATCGAGGAACTCAAGCTGCTCGCCGGCGCCGACCGCCTCAACATGACCCAGTTGGCGCTGAACTTGAGCGGCTATGTCAACGGCGTGTCGGAACGCCATGCGCAAACGACCGCCCAGATTTTTCCCGGTTACCGTGTCCACGCCATTACCAACGGCGTGCATGCCCCGACATGGACTCACGCCCGCTTTGCCCGGCTTTTTGAATCGATTCTTCCTCACTGGGCGCACGAGCCGGAAACGTTGACGCGCGCCGACCAGCTTGCCGACGCGGCAATATGGGACGCCCACCAGGCGGCAAAATCGGAGCTGTTGGCGCTGATTCACGACCAGGCCCGCGTCGTCATGGGCGAAGACGTGCCATTAATCGGCTTCGCTCGCCGAATGACCGAATACAAGCGCCCGGATCTGCTCTTCACGGATATCGAACGGTTCAAGGAGATCGCGGGCCAGCGGCCCTTCCAAGTCGTCTTCGCCGGCGCCGCGCATCCCAACGACGAAGGCGGAAGGCGCCTTATCGCGACGTTGAATCAACACGTTCGACAACTCTCCAATTCGGTTCCGATGGCCTTTCTGCCCAATTACAACATGCGGATGGCGGCGAGCCTGGTGGCCGGGGTCGATATCTGGCTGAATACGCCGGCGCCGCCCTTCGAGGCGTCGGGAACGAGCGGCATGAAGGCGTCTTTCAACGGCGTGCTGAACCTGAGCGTGCTCGATGGCTGGTGGATCGAGGCGCACATCGAGGGCGTCACGGGCTGGGCGATAGGCGGTCGCGACGGCGCGAATGCGGATGATCTCTACCGGAAACTCTCGGAGAAAGTGCTGCCCCTCTATTACGACGACAAGGCCCGTTGGATTTGGATGATGAAGCAGGCGATCAGCAAGATTGGCTCCTACTTCAACAGTCAACGCATGATGCGGCGCTACGCCACCGAGGCGTACATCCGTTAGCTCAGCGCAAGTTGGGGGAAGCCGCTGGGATCGAACAGCGGCTGACGGGCGAAGGGCGATGTCGGCAGGCGCAGGCGGAGCAACTTCGCCGAGCGCAGACATGCTCGCGCAAGCCAGCGCTGTTATCTCAGGCGCGCATGCAGGAAAGCGCGCAGCCCGTGGCGGCGCCAAACGAGGTCCAATTCCCCTTCGCATCCCCTTCGTTCGTTGAAACTCGCCGGTCCCATCAGAGGAATTTGAGATGATATTCGCAGTCCCTATTATCGGTAAGATTCTTGACGGC
>Ga0181524_10003864_pt1 | contig 14257 bp, 12 predicted proteins | sample PEATcosm2014_Bin_34_FD_119761 | JGI IMG/M metagenome (GOLD analysis project Ga0181524, IMG submission 119761) | Peatland microbial communities from MTU Mesocosm Facility, Houghton, MI, USA - PEATcosm2014_Bin05_60_metaG | ecosystem: Environmental > Terrestrial > Soil > Wetlands > Peat | place...
CAAATTCCCGATTGGTTTAAGCGAATAAAGGACCAGGACAATCTATAGCGGGCAGAGGAGGAGGCTACGGCTCAAAAACGGAGGGCAGCCGAGAAGACCATCCAGGCAGATGGACCGGAGAAACAGCTTGTTAAAGGCTTGGGAATGGCTGTCGAGGCATGCAAAGTCATAGGCGCCACGGCCTCAATCGGCCACGCAAGCCAGTCGGAACATCAAAGAGGATTCAGGGCCGAAATTGCTTACGGTTTTTCCAAACGCCAACCGAACCTATATCGACCTTGATTCACTAAACGACGGGCAACAGCAGAATTCGCTGCTACCCACGCAGCGAACCGGAATTTGACGTGGAGTTGGCTGTAAACGCCAAAGGCGCAGTTTGCGGATTCTTGCGAAACCAAGAGCTAAACACCGAACAGCCTGGGACCATCAACACGCACTCAGGACAAAACCCGACTACCAATGGTCTTGAAAATAGTGTAGACTTTGGTGTATCATGCTTCGTAAAGGCAATGATATAATGGTGCTCAGTTGAGTAGCAGCAAGAGAGCCTGAGGGTAAGCCCATTCCGAATACGGAGGTTAACGCAATGCGAAAGAGCCCTTTCACCCCACTCATTACGCTCTTCACCGTGATTCTGCTCGCAGCAATGACCACTGCTTGCTACCGGGGAGGAAGATTGGAAGTCCGTACAATTCCGCCCGAGGCTTATGTCTACTTGGACGGCGCCCCCATGGCTGATGGGACCGCCAGCGGCGACAACAATATCATCATCAAAGATATTACACCGGGCGAGCACTCGGTGAGCCTATACAACAACGGGTACAAACCTGAGGTGCACCAAGTCACGATCCAAGAGGGAAAAACCACTCATCTTGGAGTACAGATGGCCCGGGCAGGCGGGACGACTTCGGGGCCTTGGGGTCGCATCATAATGGAGGGTCCGCCACACGCGGCTGTTCTTCTGAATGGCAAGACACCCGAGTTCCTGGTTGGCCATGTCGACGAGTTTGACACGGATCTAGGCTGGAGGGGACAACTGATCGTGCCGCTCGGAACTTACCAGGTCACTGTGATCGACCGGGGAACCACGGTCTGGTCGGGGACGGTCACCGTTGCCGCGAACCAGACTGTCAACGTCCACCTTAAGGATGGGAAGCAGACCACCTCAAGTTGGTCGGAGGGCGAAAAACTCAGCAACCTCTGGCCATTCCGAGCGAGCCTCACTAAGACCACTGTGGTGGTTGCTCCCGTGACGGAGCAATTCTCTGCAAATCCCGCAGAGGTGAGTTGTGGGGGCTCCGCACGACTGAATTGGTCGTCGACCGGTGCGGTCACTGGCCAAATCAGCGACGTGGGCGATGTCCCCGCCTCGGGTGACCGCGAGGTCAAGCCCATGCAGACCACAACTTATAAGTTCACAGCCGCCGGCCCGGGTGGGATGCAAACCTCCGACGCAACCGTGACTGTCAACTCGGCCATTCAGGCCTCGCTGAGCGTCTCGCCGACGGAAGTGCGTTACCACGCGATCGGCGAGAAAGTGGATCAACAAGGCAGCGCCACGGTGAACTGGTCCGCCACCGGGGCTGACTCGGTTTCGGTCGATCCCTTCGGCTCCGTGGGGCCGAGCGGCGATCGCACCATCCAAGCCACTCCCAGCAAGACTACGCCGGGGCCCGTGGATGAGACCGTCACCTACACGCTTCGGGCTACCAACGCTTGCGGAGGAGCGGAAACTCGCACCGCGACCTTGCGCATTGTGGGTTCGATCGATGTCATGCAGGCGGCCGTAAGTGAAACCGTGCTCGAAACCAGACTCTCTTTCAACAGCACGTACTTCAACTATGACAGGCCCAGCAAAGCTGATCCTCAAGGTGGCTTGGTTCCCAGCCAAGAGAATCGCTTGAGAGACGTGGCCTCCAATTTCAAGCAGTATCTCGGGTTTCGACCTGAAGCTCACTTGATCCTCGGAGCGCATGCCGACCAGCGCGGCACCTCCGCGTACAATATTGCGCTGTCCCAACGCCGTGCTGACCGCGTCAAGAGCTATCTGATCGAACAGGGTGTTCCTGCCGCGGCCCTTGAGACGAAATCTTTCGGCAAAGAAGAGAACCTCACCAGCCAAGAGGTCCTGCAACTCGACGAGCAGAACCCGAACCTCACTCCGGAAGATCGCCAGCGCGTTGCGCACCAAATGAACACCTTCCGGATGGCCAACAATCGTCGCGTGGACATAACCCTCAGCACTACGGGTCAAAAGTCGCTCCGCTACTTCCCGTACAACACGGACGACCTGAACGTGCTGTTGGGAGGAGTCGCCAAACCCGCTGCGAAGCGGCCGGCCAGGAAGAAGGCTCCTGTAAAGAAGTAAGCTCGTGATGATTCGCCGGGGCCGCAATGGCGGCCTCGGCGAGCCCGGCTCCGGCTCGGCGCTCACTGATCGCACACATGCCAAACAGCGGCCTGTATGCGCCACCCGCCTTGCGGAACTCCTCGCTTCCTTCAGACCCCGCCTCAAGACGATCCCGCTTTGCGGGACTTCGGTAATCCTTCATCCCGCAAGGCGGGATTGGGTAGAGGGCTTTCACCTGCGAGCCGTCGAACATGCTCGGCGGCCTGGATCTGGTCAGCAGGTCTTTTTGTGTTTTGGTGCTGCTATCGTTGGCGGGAAAAACAGAAAAGCAAAGGAGCTTTCACGCTGCCCAATCCTTGCACAACACTTCCGCCTGTTCGAGGACGGTGATGGTGGCCTTTTCTTGCTTGTCGGGTGGATAGCCGTATTTGCGGAGAACCCTTTTCACCATGCTTCGCAGCTTGGCGCGGACGTTCTCCTTAACGGTCCAATCGATGCTCGTGTTCCTGCGTACTGTCTCAACCAGTTCGCGAGCGATTGCCCGCAGCGTCTCATCCCCCAGAACCTTTACGGCGCTGTCGTTCACTTCCAGGGCATCGTAGAAAGCCAGTTCCTCTTCGGTCAGGCCCAGCTTATCGCCGCGCTTGTGGGCCTCCCGCATCTTCTTGGCAAGTTCGATCAGCTCGGCGATGACTTGCGCCGCTTCAAGCGATCTGTTCTGGTATTGGCGAATCGCTTTTTCGAGCATGTCCGCGAACGAGCGGGCCTCGACCAGGTTCTTTCTGGAGCGAGTCCTGATCTCGTCATTCAGTAGCTTTCGCAGGAGTTCCAATGCCAAGTTCTTGTGCGGGAGTCCACGGACCTCTTCAAGGAACTCATCGGAGAGGATTGAGATATCCGGATTCTTCAATCCTGCCGCCGCGAAGATATCAATTACCTTGTCTGAGGCAACTGCCCTGGACACAATCTGCCGAATCGCGGTGTCAAGGTCTTCCGGCGACCTTGTCCCTTCCGTGGTGGCCTTGGCGAGAACGGCCCTCACCACCTGGAAGAAACCCACTTCATCACGTATCGCTAAAGCTCTCTCGTTAGGCACTGAAAGCGCAAAAGCATTGGAAAGCGCGCTCACGGCCTTGATGTAGCGGTTCTTTCCGTCCTCCTGCCCCAGGATGAATTCCTGAGCGGCAGGAATCACTGCCAATCGCTCTTGCGGCGCACCCATCATGAACTTCGAGTAATCGAAGCCATGGAACATGGCCTTGATGATTTCGTACTTTTCGAGCAGGACGGCAACCGCTTCTTCCTGGTCAATGCCCGTTTCTTCGCGGTCGCCCTCGGTGTAATCGGCGAGGGCTTTCTTCAATTCGGCGGCCAGCCCCAGGTAATCCACGATCAGCCCGCCCGGTTTGTCCTTGAAGACACGATTGACACGGGCAATAGCCTGCATCAGGCCGTGGCCGCGCATGGGCTTATCGACGTACATGGTGTGCAGGCTGGGCGCGTCGAACCCTGTCAGCCACATATCCCGGACAATCACAAGCTTGAATGGGTCCTCCGGATTCTTGAACCGGTCTGCCAGGGCGGCGCGTCGTGGCTTATTGCGGATATGGGCTTGCCATTCTGGCTTGTCTGATGCCGAGCCCGTCATCACGACTTTGAGGAAACCTCGGTCATCATCGTCATTGTGCCAGGTAGGCCGCAACCGGGTAATCGCATTGTACAAATCCACACAGATGCGGCGGCTCATGCAGACGATCATTCCCTTGCCATCCATCGCGGCCAAGCGGTTCTCGAAGTGATTCACAATGTCTTGGGCTACCAAACCTATGCGCTTCTCGGTTCCCACCATGGATTCAAGTTGCGCCCACTTGGTCTTCAGCTTTTCCTTGGTGGCCTCTTCTTCTCCTTCCGTGACTTCCTCGAACTCCGGGTCGATCTTGGGCTTCTCTTCCTCTTTCAGTTCGATTTTGGCAAGTCGGCCCTCGTAATAGATGCGAACTGTGGAGCCATCCTCAACGGCACGTTGAATATCGTAGATGTCGATGTAATCGCCGAAGACCGCCGGGGTGTTCCGGTCCCCGGTTTCAATCGGCGTGCCGGTGAAACCTACAAACGAGGCGTTGGGCAGAGCATCCCGCATATGCCGCGCAAAGCCGTCGATGAAGTCATACTGGCTGCGGTGTGCCTCGTCGGCAATCACCACGATGTTCCGGCGGGGAGACAGGCAGGGGTAGTCTTCTCCAGGTTCGGGCATGAATTTCTGTATTGTTGTGAATACCACCCCGCCCGAGGAAACGTTTAGCAGTAGCCGGAGAGCCTCGCGGCTCTCGGCTTGCACGGGGTCGTGCCGTAGCAGTTCATGGCAAAGCGCGAACTTGCCGTGCAGTTGGTCGTCCAGGTCGTTGCGGTCCGTCAGGACGACAATCGTGGGATTCTCCATCTTCGGGTGACGGATGATCTTCCCGGCGTAGAACGCCATAGTGAGGCTCTTGCCGCTGCCTTGCGTGTGCCAGATCACGCCAATGCGGCGGTCACCTTTCGCGGCTGACGCCTCAAGGGTCCGTTCCACGGCCTTGTTGACGGCGTGGAACTGGTGATATCCAGCCATCTTCTTGTTGATCTTTGCGGCGTCCACCTCAAAGACGATGAAGTCCCGGAGAAGGTCAAGAAACCGCCGTTTCTCAAAGATGCCCTTGAGTAAGACTTCAAGTTCCAGCGAACCCTTTGGGGCCACCTCACGGCCCTCAATCGTTCTCCAGGGCATGAACCATTCCCAGTTGGAGGTAAGGGTTCCGGCCCGTGCCGCGACACCATCGGAAACCACCAGCACTTCATTCGTATGAAACAGACTCGGGATTTCCTGCTTGTAGGTCTGGAGTTGGTTGAAGGCAGACCGTATCGTGGCGGTTTCGTCCTCGGGATTCTCCAGCTCGATTACGGCGAGCGGCAAGCCGTTCACGAATAGTGCCACGTCCGGGCGGCGGTTGCGCCGGTCTTCGACCACAGTGAACTGATTCACCGCCAGCCAGTCATTATTGGCGGGGTCTTCAAAATCAATGAGGTTCGCCAGCCCGGTTCCTATCGAGCCATCCGCCCGGCGGTATTCATAATCTACGCCATTCACCAGCAGCTCGTGGAAGCGGTGATTGTTCTCGTAAAGGCTCGGCGACTCGGTCCGCAGAACCTTCCGAGTAACTTCCTCGACGGCGTCAACAGGCAGCTTGGGATTGATTCTTTCGAGCGCAGAGCGCAGGCGGTTGACCAGGACGATATCGGCATAGCTCGCGCGTTCGGCGAGGAGTTCGCCGGGGGCGATGTCGGGGCCACTTGCTATGGCGTAACCCAGCCCCTCGAACCATTCGAGGGTCGCGGATTCGATAGTGGATTCAGCGATAGCTGTCATATGGAGAGAGGCGACTTTACCTTCCTCTGGCGGCGCGATTATAGCAGGAGCCGCGATCCAACATGATCCTTGACTTTCCTTGAGCCGATACTAGTATAGGGGGTAGCTCATCCACCATGTGTGGAAGGAGTACGGGCGTCGTTTCACTTCCGAGCGGCGCCTGCCTTTTGTGGCTGGGTCCCAGAGCTCCCGCTCACGCGGCCAGTTCCCCGCGTGCCTCTTCGCGCTTGCTCCACAGTATAGTTTGCACGTCGTAGCTCCTCAGCGCATCGACCACCTTCGTCGGCGGAGGCTGCTCGGTATCGTTTAGGAATGCGTAAGCCTGAGACTCAGGCGGGCGCACTTCCCTCGTATCGATCCAGGAGAAAACCAGAACCTCCGCTGTGGTTTTATTGGGCCTATTGACCGTCCGGAGAATTCGCTCGGGTCTGGCTCTGGACTTGGGAATCACAAAATCAAACAGATGATCAATTCCGCTCTTGCCGGTGAACTTCACTCTCGGGGTGTACCGAATTTCGTGTAACTCAAGCCAAGCAAGCACATCCTCGTAAAAGAGACTGCTGACGACAGGGGACGCGACAAAAAAGAGGTCGTTGACGGTGAGCATGGCTTGAACCAGGTTGTGCTTCCGCAGCGCAAAATTGTCAGGAGAGGCCTTCACTTCAAGCCTGCCATCTTCCAGGCGAACGCCGAACCCGCTCAAGGTCATCTTGAGAAGAGCCTGTCTCTTGGCGCTATCCAGAGCGCAGCCCGATGAGAGTAAGTCCTGAAGCACGTAACCATCGTCGGTGAGGATGTATCCCCCGTTGCTGCGCTGAGCATAGATTTGCAAGTAGTCGTTGTGCCTGTCAAGGTAAGGGGTGGTGATCTCTACCCAGTCATTGACCTGCCGGAGTATCGTCTTGTCCTTTAGCCAAGCGCGGTATCGCTCGAGCAAGGTCTGCATCTCGTCAATCATACAAACAGCACCTGCGGCATTCCCCAAACCTGCTGCGCCAGCGTGGCAAGCGACTGTTGGCGAGCGCTGACAGTGCCTGAAGACCACTGGTCGAAGATTGGGAATCCATCGGTTGCCCTGTCAACGGCGGTGTTCTTGCCAACCGAAACCTTCCCGCTCAGTAGGCGAGTCAGAAGGAAGTTAGAGTTTTTGTAAACAGGGCGCTTCGCGGAGAACGGTTGGTTGCCCAAGGAGCAATTAATAGGTTCTTCAGCCAAGGTCAAGTTCCCGAGACGACCGATGTAGTCATCAGCTTCTTCGGGCTTATCAAATTCTGCCAAAGCCTCTTTGCTTGGATTCTGCGGGAGCACATGCTCGATGTGGATGGTACCGTCGAGGAACTTCTCCAGGTCACCTTGAGTCTCTGCCCCCCAAGCCTCTTCGTTTACATATTGAGTTAGTTTCGCCAGGACGTACCGGAGCCTGTATTTTTGAAGTGAGTCTTCCCGCAACTGAAGCATCGCCAGTTGAAACCGTTCGGCAAGCCTTTTCTTCTCGGGGCGGAAGTACCCGTGCAAAAACTCCTGGAGGTCTGCCTTGCTGTGGACAGTACGCAAGTGTTTTGTCCATTGAGCAAACTTGCGCTCGAACTCGCGGGTTGGCTCGCGCGTGATTACGTAAGCAAAGAAGAGGTTTTCGATTTCCTCGCAGAGCTTAGTAAAGAGGTCGTCAGAGAGGTACCTACCAGCAAGCAACAGTATGAGGTGTTGACGCGCTGCCCCGCTCATCGCTCGGATGTTAGCCAGGTACCGGTTGGGGGTACCGTCTGCGTCCATGCCCTTTGCAAACATCGTGTAGGCTTCGGCAGTCGCGGTGAGTTCGTCAACAAACGTGAAAGGCTCCCGCCTGTATCCGCACTTCTCTTCATTCAGCCTGAACCAGTCGTAAATCTCCTCCTCACGAAGTCGGTCAACATCATATCTCGCGAAAATGAAGTAGCGGAGAAACCGGAGCGGTTTCTCCCGCGCCTTGTCGAGAACATCGACCACGCGTTGCCAACGCTTCTTCAGCTTGTCGAATTCCTCCATGTTGGCCTGCATGAAGATGAGGTTCTTAAGCAGGTCCATCGAGTCGAGCCCGACGCCTCGATCGTTGATTGTTTCAAAGATTTTCAGCGCGTGCGCGATGCTGATGGTCTTGACCCGAATCAGCTTAACGTTTTTCGTGAAGTACGCATAAAGGCGCCGCACCGCTCTCTCGTCCTTGAACTGTTCTTCGAGGAAACTCCGAATTACCTCATACGCATTGACAATGTTTCTGACAGACCGAGTCCCGCTCCTGGAGTTTGGCAACTCCTCCCCTTTAGCGATTGCTTCCAGCACGCCGCAACTGTCTTCGTATTGTAGTGCCACGCGGTATCGAAATATGTCGCGTCCTTGCTTGTCAATCGAAGCTGCGGCGATTTGCGGCGTTAGCGCCTGGATTTCTTCCGCCTTCATTTTCTTCAAATAGTCACGGACAGCGCAGAGTACGAGGTACGCCGTGGTCATCCGCTGTTGACCGTCTATGAGCTGGTACACCCCATCGTCCGTCGTGCAGGTGACGATTGTGCCGATGAAGTATTCCGAATCCGGATCACGGTCGGAAGCGGAAAACTCCGAATTGATGTCTTCCAAAAGCTGGCGAACTTCCTCGGTTCCCCAGACATATTCGCGCTGGAAGTTCGGCACTACAAAGAACTGTCCGAACAAGTCACCAAGAGCAAAATCCTGTGATTCGATAGTCTGAAGAGTCGTTGTCATGACACTGTCACCTCATTAGATGTTCGGAACGCGAATTTCGCCTGAAATCAGCTTTGGCAGCAGCGCGTCGCGGATGGCGGCGAGGGTGCGCGATTTGTCTTTGTTAGTCTCCGAGCGCAAGTATAAAGAGTCTGCGATTTCCTCGAACCTTCGGATTAACTGTGTGGGAGGAAGGACTAACAGCGGCATTCTCAGACCGTCGGAAGACAACATGTTTACGGTCGTACCGTTCGTGCATGCGATGACCTGGTCACGGAGGGCAGGCGACATAAGCATGTGGTACAAGACCTGTGCTCTAAGGGGTGAGCCTGGCAGAGACTGGACTCGGAAGAGATGATGGGTGAACAACCCAAATTCGCCAAACCGTTTTGGCACTATAGCCGGATATCCAATCAGTAAAAAATCGAAGCCCTGCTCGGTGTTGGTAACAATTAGATCACCGGGATGCAGTACATGCCGTGGTTTATACTCACCAGTGTAAAACTTAATACCGTCGTCTTTGTAGCCTCCACCCTCGTACACGGAATTCAGGTTGTGTAGTGGGATACCGCAATCCGAAAGTCCAGCCCCCTTGTAGCTCAGCCCTTTCACACCCTCGACATGATCCCCGAGAGGTGCAACGGTCCAGCCCTTTGGAATATTGCCGAGGCGCGAACCTTGAAAGGAATTGGGAAAGAGCGCCGCGGTTTCGGCGTCCATACCGAAGGGCTGGCGGCCTGCGGCCTTGGCGCGCACGGGGTCGAAGTCCACGAACCAGGATTTGAAGATAGCCCGCGCTATCGCCTCCAGCGTCTCATTCATCCGCCGGTTCAGCTCCATTTTGTCATCCAGCGCACCTAGGATGTGCGCTATTGCGCGCTGTTCGAGTACGGGCGGCCAACGAGTCTCGATTGGATGGACGTGATTCCGATTTAGCGTGGGGTTCGCTGAGCCTACATCCATTGTTGCGATGCGTGGGGCCATCCACCGGAAGAAGTAGTATACGAACCTCGGATCGTTTCCATGGAAGTCCTTAACCCACAATGTGGTGTCATGGGGCCAGTAATTCGAGGCGACAAAATACACGCTACCGACGACACCTTTGCGGCCTAGAACGACTCCGGGCCCGGATGCCGCCGGTGTGTCGTGATAGCTTGACACACCGCCCGACGAGATAACCGGCACCGTCCCGTCGCGCTGCTCGAGCTTTGTGATATCGATGCCGCGCTGAAGGGTGATTTGCTCACCGATAGTCGTGTCGATCCATTCACCCTCCATACCCAAGCTCCTTCAGGTTGGCGCGGATAGCGACATCCAACGTCGCGGCCTCCTCCGTCTGCTTTCACAGCATAGAGGTCAGCCGCGTTATCTTGTCTGCAAACGGCTCGCCGTCATCCTCAATTTCCTCGGCGCCGACGTGGCGGCGTGCCGAGCTCTTGAGGTCACGCTTTGTGACCTCAAGATTTGGTCTCGGCAGCGAACCCGATCCGCAGACGCCGCGTAACCGGCGGCGCCATCAATTGGCGGATGGCATCGAACAGCGAACGGATACGCGCATCGGGAGTTTCGAGCTTCCGCTCCAGTTCGGCCAGCTTCCGCGCCATCTCTTTATGGGCGCCCAGCATCTCGCGAAGCTTCACAAATGCCCGCACCACTTACACGCTCACTTCGATGGCTCGGGACGTGTTGAGCACACTGGCCACCATGATGGCCCCGTGTTCGGTAAAGGCATAGGGTAAAGCCGGGGAGAACTTGAGCCGCTGGAGGTGGTCGCAATTTGCGACCACCTCTGCTTTTTCGTCCGGAGTCAGTTGAAACATGAAATCCTCCGGCAAGCGGTCCCGGTTGCGTTTCACCTGTTCGTTGAGCCGCTTGGTGCTGACGCCGTAAAGCCTCGCCAAGTCGGCATCCAACATCACCCGTTGTCCACGAATCAAGAGAATGGCGTGTTCGATTCGCTCGACAGGGATAATGGCCTGCTTATCCGGCAAGGTTCAGCTCCTTGAGGTTCTTTCGAATCTGCGTTTCGAGCCTGGCGCTTTCTGCGAATTGTTCCTCCAGCTTTGCCGTCAGCCGCTTCATCTTCCCGTCAAAAGGTTCGCCGTCGTCTTCCCAGGCGTCACCCCCCACATCAAGGTGTGCTCCCCAGCTCTCGGAGAATGCATTTAATCTTAATGCCGAGGTCCGGGAGGTCACCCTCGACTGCCGCCCACACCTCTTCCGGATCGACAGTGAAATAATCGTGCACCAGAATGTTCCGCATGGCGATAATCTGACGCCAGGGTACCTCGGGGTGGCGGGCTTTCACCGCCTCCGAGACCTTGCGCGCCGCCTCACCAATAATTTGCAGGTTGTGGATGGTCCAGGTCTGCACCAATTCATCGCGGACGAAGGCGTCGCGCCCTCGCGCGGCATATTTCTCGATGCGGCAGACGGCTTCGAGGATATCTTGCAGGCGACCTGCATCGTCCTTCACAGCGGTTGAGCCTCGCTCAGAACGCGGTCCCGAACGCGGGGGCGCAAGCCGCGCTCCGTCACCACGTCAACTTTGCGGCCCAGCAAGTCTTCAAGCTCCAAGAGCAACGCTGCGTGCTCCAACAAGCTGCGGCCAGCTTCAAGATCAATCAGCAGGTCGATGTCACTCCCTGGACCTGCTTCACCCCGCACTACCGATCCAAAAACTCGCACGTTGCGCCCTCCGTGCTTCTCGGCGAGGCGCAGAATCTCCTCCCGCTTTGATCCTAGGAGCTCCTCAATGCCCATAGCCTGATTCTCTCAGATTGCGACGAAATTCAGACGCCAGTCTATCACCTTCATTGCCCGTCGTACTTCTCTTCGAGTTCTTCCAGCTTGCGCGCCAATGATACCCTGTTTATCCGGCAAGGTTCAGCTCCTTGAGGTTCTTTCGAATCTGCGCTTCGAGCTTGGCGCTTTCTGCGAATTGTTCCTCGAGCTTCGCCGCCAGCCGCTTCATCTTCTCGTCAAAAGGTTCGCCGTCATCCTCAATTTCCTCGGCGCCAACGTAACGGCCCGGCGTGAGAACGTAGCCGTGCGCGGCGATCTCTTCGGTGGTGGCGTTCTTGCAGAAGCCGGAGGCATCCTCGTACTTGCCCGGACTTTTCTCGCCCCGCCACGCATGGTAGGTCTCGGCGATCCGCTGGGTTTCCTCGTCTGAAAGCTCGCGGTGCGTACGGTCAACAAGATGGCCCAACTTTCGGGCGTCAATAAACAACGTCTCTTTTCGGCGGTCACGGAACTTGCCGTTGGCTTTGCTCCGCGATAGGAACCAAAGGCAGACGGGAATCTGCGACCCGTAGAAGAGTTGGCCCGGTAAAGCGATCATGCAGTCCACAAGGTCAGCCTCAATAATGCCCTTGCGGATATCGCCTTCGCCGGATTGATTGGAAGACATGGAACCGTTGGCCAACACGAAGCCCGCGATGCCCTTGGGCGCCAGGTGATGAATCATGTGCTGGACCCAGGCGAAGTTGGCATTCCCCACAGGGGGCGCCCCATATTTCCAGCGGGCATCGTTGCGCAGACGCTCACCGCCCCAGTCGCTCATGTTGAAGGGAGGATTGGCGAGAATGAAGTCCGCCCGCAAGTCTTTGTGCAGGTCATTATGGAAGGTATCGGCGTGATGCGGCCCGAGATTGGCTTCGATGCCCCGGATGGCCAGATTCATTTTGGCAAGCTTCCAGGTGGTGGGGTTCGACTCCTGACCTGAAATCGCCACATCGTTCACACGGCCCCCGTGTTGCCGGATGAATTCTTCGCTTTGCACGAACATCCCGCTCGAACCACAGCAAGGGTCATAGACTCGGCCCTTGAAGGGCTCGATCATTTCGACCAGCAACTTAACCACGCAGCGGGGCGTGTAAAACTCTCCCCCCTTCTTGCCTTCGGCACTCGCGAACTGGCCTAGGAAGTATTCATAGACGCGGCCCAAGATGTCCTTGGAACGGTTCTCGGCGTCTCCCAGCCCGATGGTTCCGATCAGGTCAATCAACTCTCCAAGCCGTTGCTTATCGAGCGAAGGCCGCGCGTAGTCTTTAGAGAGAACACCCTTCAGGGTGGGGTTTGCCTTCTCGATGGCTTCCATGGCCTCATCAATGAGTTTGCCAATCGTGGGCTGTTTGCCCTTGGCCTGCAAGAAGGACCAGCGGGCCTCCTTCGGAACCCAGAAGACACTCTCAGCCGTGTACTCGTCGCGATCTTCGGGATCGGCGTACTTCTCGGCCCTGAGCGCGTCGTATCGTTCCTGGAAGGCATCGGAAATGTACTTCAGGAAAATGAGCCCCAGGACAACGTGCTTGTACTCCGCGGCGTCCATGTGACCGCGCAGCTTGTCCGCCAGCGCCCAAAGCGTTTGCTCAAAACCGAGATTTGCCCCGTTGGTTGACTTCGAGGCTGCCTTGTTAGAACCGGCCAAGTGGAATACCTCCCGTACTAAACGCTCCCTCGATGATGGGAACAAGCGCCGGGAGCGGCAAGGCGATCTGATTCTGGGGGATTATACGCCAGGAATCCGCGAAACCGAAACGCATAATACTTGTGGGAGCTTTGTCATGCCGGAGAGTTCCTGCGATCCTGGCCTTCTGGCGGCCCGAAGCCGCCGCTATTCCGACCTATTCCTCAGACACTCTTTCCCCCTGTCTTATCCGCGGGTGGCGCAGACACGCATGATTTCCGCATGTCTGCGATCTCCCGAAGGGACGGTTCCGCCAATCTACTCTAGCGGTTGAGCATGTCCTGGGCGGAGATCCTGGCGTAGACACCGAATTCTTGTGGCAGATAGCCGAGCCGGCGGCGGATTTCGTCCTTTTGGCGTAGGCCGTCGATATCGCCAAGCCGCACGCTGCCCCTGTCAGGTTCCTGGAGCGTCGCCACGGTGCGCATGAGCGTAGTCTTGCCGGCCCCATTCGGACCCAGCAAGCCATACATGCCGCAGGATATGTCCAGCGAAACGTTGTCGAGAGCTTTGACGCCGTTCGGGTAGGTCTTGGATAAGTTTTCAATCAACAGTGGCATGCTGGGCTCCGTTCCTAGCACGCGCGTGGAGCGCTGAAAGTTCCCTCCGGTCACCACTCGGCCGTGGGGAAAGCAAGCGTGCGGGTCGAGTTTAGGTTGTTGCACTTCTGGAGCTTTGACGTAGCCTTGACCGCTTGGACTTTCACCTTTCTTCACGCCCTCGCCTTGTAGTATAGTTCCGGCCCGGAATGCATGCGGCAGCAGTCTGCATCGCTTCCATATGTGATGCCCTTGGGTGTTCTCGCCTTCGCCAGTGATTGGCCTAAGCCCTCGTGGGGCAATCCTATGCGGAAAGCGGCAGCGCAAAGGCCATCATTATCAAGGAGGTATTATGGAGAGACCAAAGATTTCCCGTAGAGATTTTAATAAGACCGCGGCGATGGCAGCAGCCAGCCTGGCGCTGTCGGCGGGGCCCGCAGTACGCAATGTTCTGGGAGCCAACGACCGTGTGGGCATTGGCCTGATCGGAGCCGGCGGCATGGGCCAGGCGGACTTGCGCGATTTCCTGCGAACGGGCCAGGTTGACTGCGTGGCGATTGCCGATCCCTATGAACCCCACCTCGACGACGCGGCTGTGATGACGCTGGGCAAGGCGAAGACCTACAAGGATTTTCGCCGCCTGCTCGAGCACCAAGACATCGACGCGGTCATCATTGCCACGCCCGACCATTGGCACGCCATTCCCATGATCGCCGCCTGTGAAGCGGGGAAAGATGTGTACCAGGAAAAGCCCCTCTCGCACACGTTGTTCGAAG
>Ga0181524_10003866_pt1 | contig 14256 bp, 12 predicted proteins | sample PEATcosm2014_Bin_34_FD_119761 | JGI IMG/M metagenome (GOLD analysis project Ga0181524, IMG submission 119761) | Peatland microbial communities from MTU Mesocosm Facility, Houghton, MI, USA - PEATcosm2014_Bin05_60_metaG | ecosystem: Environmental > Terrestrial > Soil > Wetlands > Peat | place...
CCCGGTTTCGAGATCCATCTCCAGGTGTGGCCAGAAGTTGCCGTGGAACATCCGGCCGTCCTGGTGGTCCCAGACTTTGTAGGTGATGGCGTGCCGGCAGCACAGCAGACTCCGGATGTGATCGTCACCCCAGATATAGAGAATGAGGTACTCCGCCCCGTGATCGGTCCGCTCTTCCCTCAGCATTCTGCGGTATGCCTGATAGACCCCGTACCCACCCATCCCGAAGTTGCAGATGGGCTCGCCTAAGTGACCCGCCAGATACTCCTGCCAGGTCTCGCCGTCGCTGACCTGATGGCATTGAGTGAAGCTGTCACCGTAAGTGTTGATGCGGCATTTCCTGCCGGCATACATAAAGGAGGTACATGCACCATTGGCTTGGACGGTGGAAAGAGTCGCGCTACCCTCCATCCTATCGGACGGCACATAATTCCACAATCTGTAACCCAGTTCCGGGTCAAACTGCGCCCAACTGGGACCGCGCAGAAATCTGTCCATCACCTCCCGTGAGACCGCGCTCCCCTTCAGAAACTGTTCGAAGGCAGGTTTGGTCCGTGTTTCTTTAACCTCTCCGCTGCCCACGAACGGCGCCACCGCGGCTGCCATTGTGATGAATTCGCGTCGCTTCATTGCCCTTCTCCCAAAGCTGGGGCACGGCGAGTGGAAAGATTTCTATTCCGTCTGCGACATGCCCGGCCAGATATCGGTACACCGCCCCTTCTGCCCGAACGGCAGGTTCAAAGGAAGGCGCAAGCAAGAACTGTTTCGCGGCCACGGCGTCTCGTCACTGGAGCCTCTGCTCCGGCGCGGCGGCAACGGCCTCAAGGAGGCGTGCTGCCTGTTTTGGACGCTGGGCAGCAACTAGGTCGGCAAGACCGCAATCATCGGCTGGCGGGACGTGCTCGTTCCTGCCTTGCGGGACGGAGGCCCGGTTTCCCTATGGCCGTTTGACGGCCCCCTGCCCTCGCTGCTGGTGCCGGGAAGCATCGTTGCTGACGAGACATATCCAGCCGAATGCTAGGGTTGGTTCTCCAAAGAGCCGCTCAACGGCAAGCGCGACCGAGGCAACAGGAGAAGGTTCGGCACATCGCTCCTTCGCTGGGCTGGCGCCCAGAGCATCGCTATTGAGGATGGCTTAGGGATGGAAATTCAGCGCGGCTTCCCGCATGGGGACGACGCATTTGATGCGGTAGTCGGTCTCTTTGGGATGCTCCAGGTGTGCCTCGGCCAGCGCGAGCCCGGCGGGCCAGACGACCGACCAGGACATCCCATTCTGACGGGGTCCCCGGCAGTGCCCACATTTTACTTCTTGCAGGATGTGTCGGTTCGTACATGCGCTGGTCCAGCTCCACCCGGCACCAGTCCAGACCAAGCCACGCCGCGTGCCGGTAGAGCTACTGCCACGCCGGATCATCATCCGCGGGCGGGTTCGCGCCCCAGACACTTCCTGACCAGGGATCACCGTTGGCCTCACGCCCCCAAATAGGGGTTTCAATAGCGTGCCAAGACACCCCAATTCCCCCTTGCATGGTGCGAACCACCTCGCCGGCGTTCACACGAATACGAATCGTGGGGTCCGTCTGTGCGGCGAGTGGCAACGAAACCACGAGCCACAACAAAAGAATCCCAAGTACCGTAATCAAACGACTTTGGGAAAGGTCCATGCTTCTCCAAATCTCCATTTGCACATGATTCGCACCGTCCGCGTAGTGCGCCGCGGTGGTGGAACGTCAGCCGTGGCCGGAAGCCGTCACTGCGTTTTCAAATCCTCCGGCTCATCTGTAAGGCTGCCCAGCATTTCGTATATGCGGACCAGGGCCTGATTCATCATGCGCTCGCCGGCTCCCACCGCGATGTAGGTGTCGGAGTCGGCGGCGCCGTAGCCGCCCTCCGAGGCCGCTTTGATGGTGGGGAAATAATCATAATAGCCGTTCGCGTAGCCGACAAAGAAGGCACTGCTTACAGGGCAGCGGTCGCGCCAGTTGATTTGAAAGTCCACGAAGGGCTCCCCCGGCATGCCCATCAGGGCAATCTTTTTGTTCAGCAGAACCGTCGTCACCGCCAGCGCCAGCTCGCGCCGAGGTGAATCACTGTTGAGAAGGTCGGCGTGCTCCTCATATATTTTCGGGCCGTACTTCGCGAGCATTCCCTGTCGGAATTTTTGGGCATCCCAGCGCATGGGAAACGTCAGATAGTCCTCCGCAAACTGTAGGCTGGGGGCTTGAACGGGTTCGGTGTGGATGGTTTTCGCCACGCGGGCGGCCTCGTCGCCGAGTTGCTCGCCAGTCCAGTCGCGCTTTTTAACGGCGTCATCGGCGCGGCGCGTGGTGGCGTAGTAGGGATTGATGTCGCCGTCCGCGCCCTGCAGGAAGAAACACAACGGCCCGCCACTCGTGGTCGCACCCCAAGATTGCTCGACGGTCCGGGTCATGACGCCGACATAATCCGCCGAGTATTCAAGATTATCCGGCCCAAACACCACTGGGTGACAGGCGTAGTTCACCAAAATGGCCAGAGGCTTGCCAGCCGCCGTGTCGACGCGCAGGATCGAGACGGTGGGATCGAGGGGTGATGTCGGAACCTTGTCGGGATTCTGCCAGAACATGGTGACCGTGCCGTCCGGCGAGACGCGGCGCCGGTTGTAGCCGATGTACACCGAGCCGAAGTCGGTCCCAAGCTGAGCTTCCACCTCGCGCTGGCGAGCGCCCTCCGCGCCCTGCACGATTTTGTCGAGGTCGGCGGTCTCCCAGGCCGGGGTCTGATTGGATGGATACTCGTCAAGGATATTGGGCCCGGCATGAGTGCGCGAGGCTGTGATGAGAAGATACGAAATCCCGCTTCTCTGGGCCAGTTGCTTTCGCAGTTGGGCTAGAGAGGCCGGTCCGAAGGTTCGACCCAGATCGAGTGTGATCAGCGCCAGACGCTTTCCTCCCACCTCGATGACGAGGATGCGTGCGTAGAGCGGGTCCAGCGTACCTGTGGAAAGCTGGGTACGATCGAAATAGCCGTACATCGGCAAGCCCGGCGGGGGCGTGATATCTACTTTTGAAACACCGGCCTTGAAGCCCCCTCCCCCGGCGAGTCCTGTGGCCGCCCAGAAGAAGAGCGCCATTCCCAACGCGTGTTTCCGTCCCATAGGTCACCTCGCTTGAGTTGTGTCTTTGCCGCCATCGCCACCTGGCTGAGTATTCCAAACTACACTCCTGGCTTTGACTGCATGTAGGCCACCAATCGGCCGAGCGCTACCAGCCGCGAGCGGTGCCCGGTCACGAACGGGTGCATGGTAAGTAGAAACAACGTCCCCTCTTCCCATGCCCTGTCGAACTCACCTTTGTAGATCTCGTAAACGTCGTTGTCGCCCACGCGGTTGTAAGCGTTCGCCCTCCCGTCGTAGCTGTAGTAAGCGTAGTCGTCGAGAATCCAATCAACCGGCAGATCGACGAGGCCCGTGGGTTTTCCTTGGGCGACGATTTCACTGGACATCGCCGAGGACGTTCGGGGGGGCCTAAAAGCAGGTAAAATCCCTTCCCATCCGCTCGGCCTAAATCGCTCAACTAAAGCGAGTAATCAAAGAAAACCGCCTGCAGCAACCTCGGTCCGTGGCGGCTTAGCAAGACCCTGCGATCTGGCAAGCCCTGCCGAAGCCCTTCATTGATGCGTTCGGCCTACCCCGTCTCTCCGCCGGTTCTTAAGCTTAACCTGCCGAACCGCCGTATACGGCTCCGTATGTGCGGTGGTGTGGGAGGGGTGAGTGGGCGACCGCTCCCCCTATCCCAATCGGTTGACCCAAAGCGCGGAAGAACCCGATTACGTCTCGAATTATGCTCGCCTATCTTTCTCCTGCAGGGGTCAGCCTGACGCGCAACGGCTTCATAGCTTGAGTCTGGATCCAGACAACCAGGTCAGTCCCTTCTAACCTCTGAACATGGCCGAATCGGAGGTCTTTCCCAGCCGTCATGGGTTTTCCATCAAGAGTCATGCGTGCTTCGCCGTCACCCCAATTTTTGATCACAATGGCAGGGTTGACTGCCGGCGATCCTTCCCTCGCCTGAATCGTAAAGTCCGCAGGCAGCAGTTTAGAAGGAGCCTCACGTGCCAGAACGAAAGCCCGCTCTGCCGCATCATATCCTCCGCTCCGGAAGCCCTCACCGGCCACATCAATCTTGGGCGGCGACAGCCACGACTCTGCCAGAGGCACCAACTCCTGTGGCGGTTTCGCCGTCAGGCCATTGAGCAGCAACTTGCTCATGGTGTTCTCAGAAGTCTGGTAGGCGTCCCAATAGATGTGCGACAGCGAGGAGTGGGATGGACGGTCTGGCGCTACACAAGGTCGGCCACTGGAAGGACCACCTGGCCACCAACCCCTGGTCCTGTGCGAACGCCCCGCCGGGGGAAATGGTCAAAGTCAACGAAGAGAACAGAATTATTGCCAAAGAAATTCTCAATCTCATTTTTCAGCCTCCTAAGAAGATCCCGACCGCTCCCCCGTTATGTCCCATGATCTGTCGGTTCCACTATGCCCCGTGATCGATTCACAGCCGGTAGGCGGCAATCGCCGCGCCCCGACGGATGCTCTCTTGCTCATCCGCCGACAATTCCGCGATAAACGAGCGGAAGGTTTCCATCCAGGATTTGTACCCGCCGGCAAGCGTCAACACCGGCCAGTCAGAGCCAAACATGAGCCGTTTCGGCCCGAAGGCGGAGAGAACGATGTCGAAATAGGGGCGCAGGTCATCCGAGGTCCAGGCGTCCCAGTCCGCCTCGGTCGCCATGCCGGACACCTTGCAGCACACGTTCTCCCGTCTTGCCAGCTCTTGAATGCACTCCCGCCACGGCGAAAGTAACCGGGCCTTGATCCGGGGCTTGGCGATGTGATCGACAACGAACACCTGGCCGGGATGACGGTCAACAAACGCCAGGGTCTGGGGCAAATGGCGCTCGAAGATCAGGATGTCGAACGCCAGGCCGAAGCTCTGGAGCAGGCTGATGCCACGGTTGAAATCGTCGCGGAGCATGTAGGAATCGTCAGGCTCGTCGTGAAGGACGTGCCGAACGGCTTTCAACTTGGGGTCTTGCGCGAACCGCTCCAGATACTTGCCGGCATCGGGATCGGCCAGCGGAACCCATCCGACCACACCGCGGATAAAGGCGCTCCGCCCGGCGAGGTCCAGCAGCCATTCCGTTTCTTCCGTCATCTGCCGAGCCTGTACGGCTACGGTCCCGTCCACGCCAGACTCCCGCATGACCTCCTGGAGTTCCGGCACAAGGAAATTCCGGCGCAGCGCCGTCATCGCGCCGCTCATCCAGACGTAGTCCCGGTCGTTGTACTCCCAGAGGTGATGGTGCGCATCAATCGTCATCTCTAATAACTCCATTCTTTATTCAGAACCGGTTCCAGGATCTTGCGGACTTCCGCCACCAAGCCCATGTCGCAGGGTTCCTCGTGACACGCGACGTTGCGGCGGACGGATTCGGGATTGGCCGAACTGAATAGTGTGGTGGGTATTTCCGGGTTCTGGCTCGAGAACTGCAATGCGAGCCAGCTGATCGAAGTTCCGTTGCGCCGGCAGAATTCTGCGGCCGTGCGAAACCGGATTTGGTCCTCGGCACTGGCGGGATGCCAGGCAGGCGCCCCGCGATCCGTCAGCAAGCCGGAGGCAAACGGAGAACCATTTAGAACCCCGATGCCCTTCTGCCGCGCCATGGGCAGCAGATCGAGCAACTGCGTATCGTTCAGGCAGTAGTGATTGTGAACCAGCGCGGCATCGATATCCAGGGACGCGAAGATCCGCTTCCACAAATCCATCGGGTAGATGCCGAAGCTGACGCCGCCAATCCGGCCTTCCCGCTTCAGTTCTTGAACCGTCTCCCACCCTTCGGTCAAGGCCCACTCGGTGTGCTTTCTACCCTGGTACTCGATGTCGTGGATGTGGATGATATCGAAATAGTCCACGCCCAACCGTCCGGCGCTCTCATCCAACGAAGCTCGTATGTGGGCGCGCGCGTAGTCCAGGACGTCGTCCCCGTAGCTGCCGGGCTTGGTGTATTTGCCCACCTTGGTGGACAGGAAGTAGCGGCTGCGGGGGATGCCGCGCAGCGCTTTGCCGAGAACCGTCTCCGAGAGCGTGCCCCCGTAGGCGGGCGCCACGTCGAAGTAGTTGATGCCGCAGTCCAGGGCGGCATGCGCCGCCTTGATCGCTTCCGATTCGTCCACCGGGCGGAAGACTGCCCCCAGGGACGACGCTCCGAAGCTGAGCCGGGAAACCTTCAACCCCGTCTTGCCAAGCAAATTGTACTGCATCGCGGAATATCACCTTTCTGAAGAGTCTAGGAACTTGTCATTGAACTGCCGACGGCCAGGAGCACAATCGCCGCGATGAGGATCGCAAGTCCGGCGTAGAGCGTTCGGATGGCCCGCGCCGGCGCGCCTGTCCACTCGCGCATGAGAAACCCGAAAAGGTTGGCGACGATCAGGGACGAGGCGATGTTCACGGCCCATCCCACCGATGTGCCGAGGCGGCCCAGATAATACGCCCCCATCCCGTACGGAATGGTCGCGACAAACCAGATAGCGCCCATCAGCACGCCATTCCACCAGTCGTAACCGGCCCCCGGACCGAAATCCTTCCGCCACGTTCCCCTCTTGATCTGCAAACCGATGAACCAAAGCAGAAGCGACACCGTAGCCCCCCAGAAGACGGGCATCCAACTGGTCAGCGTAGAGAAGACCGGATTAGTCCCCAGTTTCTGGGCCTCATCGCCCACCTGGCTGGTGAAAGTAAATCCCAGGTTTGCGCAAGAGCTCAGCACGCCCGATGCCGCGCACACCAGCATCGCCCCGCCGAACCCGCGCCGTTGCCCCGCTTCGCCCGCCTACCGTTCCCGCAGAAAGCCGGCCCGGCCGCAGACCGCGACCCCGATGACGCATCCGGCGATGCCAAGTAAAATCACCAGGCCCCCGGCCGTGAACAAGTCGGCAGGCGACTTCACCAGGAAGGGAAGAATGGACCCGACTGCGGTGTTGATCCCCATGATGGTCGCATAGCCCACCGACATGCCAGCCAGCGTAACGCCGTAGCCGAACAGGATGGCGCCAACCCCCCAGCCGAAGCCGAATGCCGTGCCGGCCCACACCGTCCGTGTCCCTGCTGCTCCCACGGCTTCTTGCCAGCGCGGCGCTACGAACGCGGCCATGAGAAACGGAAGGATGAGCATCATGACCAGCGTCGAGGGCACGTAGATGTTTTCCAGCTCGAATTTCCGGCGCTTCTTGAGAGGGACAGCAAGCGCCCCTCCAGCTATCGCCGCGATGAAAACCAGTGCAAACCCCAAAAACGTTGAATGCATTCGGATGCACCTTCCCTTCGTGGCCGTCCCAGACGGTTGTTTCTTGACGTCTGCGATCTCCCGAAGGGACTTCCCTCCGGCACGGCATTGTCGCGGGCATAGTATCCGCCAGCGCTCCGTTCAACAAGCTGATTGAGGTGAGCCGTCAACTCCCGCAAGTCTCTTCGGGAAATCGCAGACCAAGATAGACCCTCTAACGCCGTCGTGGAGACCCGCCCGCCATCCCCCCCGCCTTCCTTCACTGATGCTCCCGCCAGGCAGCCCTCGTTGGCCATACTTCGACCATACTCCCTAGGCAAACTACCTCCCGCCATGGCCTTGCCGCCTGCTCTCGGATTGTGAGAGCAAGAGGCAGGATTCAGGAGTCAGACGGCAGTACATAGCACAGGCATCTGACGCTGAGAAATAGTTCGCAGGGGGCTGGGTGGGCAAACCGTAATTTATCCGTTAATAGTCATCGGCATAGGGCACCTTTCGATTACTTCAAAGCTTCGGAATCTTTCCGTAGGATCCGCCCAGGCGGAGCGCAGCCTCTGGCGCAGCCGAGTCTCACGCCATCACGGGCAGGGGACCGCGTAGGGGCGTCCTTACTCCAGAGTCGGGGTTGTCTCGAAATCCACGCGGTTTGAACAGAGTGCTTCTACCTAAACTTCCGAATTTGGGGTTAAGGAATCAATCGGAGGATTTTCTGGCGAGGCCTCGCTCCACACCCTCGAGGCGTTTCCAGACACTACTCCGCATACCAATTTGGCTCATACACCTACGCAAGAAATCGCCGATGTCAAGCTTATGATAGGGACTTACGGCTTCACCCTGAGTGGGACAAACCCCCAAAAGAACAAAGGCAGAGCTGACCCTCTAGATCAACTCCGCCCTTTAAAGGTCGTGAACTTACAAGCCTCGCAGAGCAGGCTGCGCACCACCACAGACAGGAGGAGGGAAACCACCAGAGCAGGTCTCCCCCGCAGGCGGCGCGTAAGGACTGGGTTCACTCTGCTTGCCCGCAAGCGTGTTCAACGCGCAACCAATGGCGATGGTGTTGTAAAGCGCAGTCAAGGCTACGCAATTGGCGGTCGAGGTTGCGGCGGCCGCAGCCGAGGCTGCCGCTGCGGCCGCTGACGCTAACGCCTCTGATGCCGCACTGTTCGCGTTGTCCTTTGCACTGTCGGCGCGGGACACTGCAATCGCTCCCACGATCACACCCGCTGCACCCGCGGCAGTGGCCGTTATACCCCAGATGTTCGACCCACAGCAACGCCCGCCCTTCGCAGCGTTTCCGCCGCGCTGAGGAGCATTCGCCCCTGGGACAACCGTAATAGTTTTCCCCTTGGCTACGTTAATCGCTGGGCTGTTGCCTTCCACACGAAGCATGTCTTCGCCGTGCTCTTGGGCAGTTCGGGCTGCTTGATGTACTCGGCCGGAATCTCGCCCGTGAGCGTTTTCAGAAAGGTCACCATGGACGCGATCTCGCCGTCCGTCAGTTGCTTGCCCAGTTGATACTCCGCCATCTCCTTGACCGCTTCCCCGAGGGTCGCCACTTTTCCGGTGTGGAAGTAGGGCCCGGTCTTGTCGATGTTCCGCAGCGACGGTACTTTGAAGACCAGCCGGTCACTTTCCTGCTTCGTCACTGCTTGGCGTCCGGCGTCGGAAGAGTCTGGGTACGGTTGCACGACCCCGAGTTTCTGATATACCTCGCCGCCTAAATAGGCCCCCGCATGGCAGGCCTGGCAGCCCACTTCCATGAACTTGTTAAAGCCAGCTTTCTCCGCGTTGCTAAGGGCTGCCTGATCTCCGTTGAGGAACTTGTCCCAGCGGGAGGGCGTCATCAGCCTGCGCTCGAAGGCTCCGATAGCCCGGGCTGTGTTCTCGAACGTGACGGGATCCTTATCGGCGGGGAAGGCCTTCTTGAAGGCGTCGACATACTCGGGCATGGATTTCAGCACCACAACCACAGCCTTATCAGAGGACATCGCCATCTCGACCGGATTCATGACCGGGCCCTTGGCCTGCTCCTCCACATTGGGGGCGCGGCCATCCCAGAACTGCACGAAGTGGCCCGCGGCGTTGTACACTGTAGGGGCGTTGCGCGTGCCCTTCTGGCCCTTGTGGCCGTCGGAAACCGGCTGCCCGTCTACTCCGTACTTGGCCAGATCGTGGCAGGTGTTGCAGGATATGTCATGGTTCTTAGACAACCTGGGTTCGTAGTACAGCATGCGGCCCAGATTCACCTTCGCCTCGGTGATGGGGTTCTTCTGCGACTCCACGGCGTCGGGCAAGGCCTTAAACATTTCGAGCTGGACCGTGTCAACCACCACGGCCTTTGGCCCACAGCTCGTCAGATGCACCCCAGCGGCGAGCACGATCGATAGCGGGATCAGAATAAGTGCCAGTCTATTTTGCGTGGCAGTTCTCCTCCCAAAACGAAACACCGTATTCACCGGGATCTTATCTTGGCACACCATCTACCACAATCATAGCCCCGACTTCTGCCGTTGCAGGCTGGTCTTTCGTTCTGCATGGCTCCCGCTCTGAGCGAGAGAGCGGCTGAGGTCATTTCCGGGCACGGGAAACCTGGGAACCTCCCTAATTCCCAGCGATTGTATCGACAGCTTTCCCTAGGAGCCTCCTCGTTTCGTCGGTTCTTTCTCCCTCCAGAGGCTGGACTCTATCCTGCTGATACCGGCAACCCCGCGATGCGCCGGACTATGGCCCCGAACACCTGCCATTTCAGATGCCCCTCCCCCAGCAAGAGCTATCGAGATTAAAGCCTCCATAACTCTCGTGCCTGGCCCCCCCACTCATTGAAGTGCAACCCCCTGACTCCCCTACGGTCCCGTTCGAGGAAGTTTGGACTGGCATAGCACTCGATGGAATTGATCGCGAGTAGCGCCGTAGGGTAGAGCGAAGTCGCTCAAGTCCTGGATGGTCGCTAGCCTTGATCGGGAACCTCGCCCGCCGCAGCGGCCCGGTCCACAGACTCGCTGAGGCTTGTCGGACGTATAGCCCTCAGCACCCCAACCCGCGAAAGGGGTATAATACGGCAGCTTTTATCCGTCTGAGATGGCTGCTGTGTTTGTCCGGTGTGTTCCAATCACGGATCGGCGGTTTCAGAACTTAGAATTCGTCGTTCGAGGAGACGGTTATGAAGAGACGCATATTCCTGAAACTCAGCGGCGGTGCTGCGCTCGCGGGAGCGACGAGCCCAGGAAGCTTTCGGTCAACGACACGCGCAGAAACAGTTGAAGCTGTGACAAAACACGCACCAGCAGTAGTTAATACTTACAATGGCGGCGAGCACCGTCAACGACTGGAGAACATTGCCATCTGCGAACGCGGACTTCGGAAGTGCCTGCGGAAGCACCTGATCACCAACTATCTTGCTGGCCAATGCTGCTACAACCTTGGTGAATACCCATGTCGCAAGGTTTGGGATCCTGATGACTGGGATGAGCGCGAACTGGATAAGCTGAAGGAGCATGGCATTAGCCTGGTCCAGGTGCACGAGGACTGGTCTGATTCTCAGCGCCTGTTCGGAGCAGACAAATACAGCCCCCTCAATCCCGCTGGCTTCCGTCGCTTCGTGGAGATGGTGCATCGGCGGGGGATGAAACTCATCGTGTACGCCTCCAGCGGATTTTTTGACCGGCGCGACCCGGACTTCCGCAAGGAATGGGCACGTGATCAAGATCTAATCGAGATCTACTACCACTACGCGCGCTGCTCACCGGCGAGTCCCGGCTGGCGAGCTTATCTTTTACCACATCTCGTGAAGATCATGGACGAGTACGGTGTGGACGGGCTCTACGACGATCTGGGATACGTGCCGCTGGCGGGCAACCCGCAACCTCCCACATCTGACGAGGTGATGGCTTTCAAGGAATCGGATCGCGATGAGGGTGCCCTGGGGGATCTACTGGGGATCATCTACGCAGAAGTCAAGCGCCGCGGTGGCATCTTCAAGGTCCACTACAGCGGCGCATCTCGCCCTTGCACGGAGCTGACAGTTTACGATTACCTATGGGTCGGTGAGGGTGGGCGGAACCTGAACACCCTGCGAAAGGCTGTCAAGAACCATCCCCCTTATGTGGTGCCGTGCCCGGATATGAGCCGGGCGAAGATCGAGAACGAAGACGAACTGTTCCTGCAGTCCATCCCGTACATGCAGTTTCCTCTTCTGCTTGCCGGAAGACCATTCACCGGGGAGCGGGCGTTGATTCCCGGCATTCAATATCAGCCAGAAGCGAAAGATTTCTGGACAGGACACTGCCGTGCCATCTGGAAGTACTACCAGGCCAATCCGGATGGCCCGTACAGCTATGGCTGGTGGGATTCAGTTCCTGGGCGGCTCGAGGCGCGCCCCACACATGCCCGCTGGCTCAAACAATATCTACCTATGGTCGAGGAGGGAACGTGGACGTGGCTTGAAATCAGTGAATCCGATTTCTTCCCACGACCGTTACCTGACAACGTGGTTGCCTCTGCTTTCGCCAATCGAGAGCTATACCTCGTCTTGGCGAACTACGGGCATGAGGCTGTAGAGGTCGAGACCTCCGAAGCCTATTCCCTTGCCGCAGGCTCGCTAGAGGGTAAGAGGCAATGGCGCTTGAAGGCACGCTCGCTGCAAATTCTCAGGCGATCTGCCCGAGCGTAGATTTCCGCGACCGCCACCCCAGTTCGGCAGCCTTGCGTCCGCTAGCGCGTTCTAAGTTGTGCCAGTTCATGCTCGGGAGTGATGAAGCGACGCGAGTTCCTGAAAGGGGGAGGCATGGCAACGAAGGGATCGGACAATGTTCTATACATCAGTCATTACGATGGACTGAAGACGATTTGCAGGTTGATCGCCTCCTTTGCACCGCCCGAGGCCTTTATCCAGAGCCTCTTTCCAGCCTGATCCCACTGCCATCCGGCTTGCGCTGCTTTGAATTCCTCGTCGCTCCCCAAAGGATTGAGCGAATGACCCTCCTGCTGGACGGATACCATAGAAGAGCGTAACCCACAGGTGAGGCCGCTCAAAAACGTCTCGTCGGAAGGCGCTGCAAGTCTTTGATTCCACAAGGGCGAATTTCTTGGAAGTTACCGCCCAATATCGAACGATTTTGAGGCGTCTTTCCCGCCGCAGCGGCTCGGCCTCGGCGAGAATCGGGGGGCGGCGGTATGCAACCGGGATGTCCTGCGATTCGCCGCACCCACACGGCGCTCCCGAAAAAGGGCTGACTTGCCCTCGGACACGCGGATGCGGTAGGGGACAGAATTGCAATGCCGTCCCAGTTCTCCCCTTGAGTTTTGCCTGACTTTAGTTTGTGGCTCTCAGCGGTGCCGCCTCAGTGGGGTTCCTGGGAATCCATCCCTTTGGGCGATTGAGTGGCAGGTTCAGGCGTGGGCATGTGGCACTGGCCGTCAAAGAACCCTTTTGGGTCGACGAGCAGGCAGGAAGTGTAGATGTCGCCCATCACGACGCCGTGTTCTTTGATTTCCAGGCGTTCCGTGGCGTGAACGGTTCCCTTCACTTTGCCGGTAATGCTCACCACTCGGGATTGGATATTTCCCTCGACTTCTCCTTGGTCGTGGACCACCACGGCGCCGTCGGAAACGATATCACCCTTGAAGTGGGCGTTCAGCCGGATGAGCCCACTTGAGACCTTCATATTTCCTTCCAGTTCCACACCGGGCTCGAGCCAGCCGACCCAATCGTCCGGTAAGTCGGAGAGGTCGCGTCGACGTGTTGCGGGTTTACTCATACCGAATGCCATTTCGCCCTCCTGCCGCCTCTCGCCAGCTACGCGGCTCCGCGTGGCCCGCAACCTCCTGCTCCGTGCACCCAGGGAACACTCCTTGCTCTGGTGTCATTTTACCGTTTCACAATCCATTCGTATATGCGATTCAGGTCCCCCGCTGAAAAATAGCTGATTTCGGTCTTCCCGCTTCAAAACTCCCAGTCCTTCTCTTCCCGCTTCCGGGTGGGCTTTTTCTGGAAGCACTTCGGACAGCTAGTGGTCGTCGGGCAGCACTCTCGTGTCCTTCGGCAGGCTTAACTCATTCATGGTTTTTGTGAGTCATCTCTTGTTCCTGATGATGCACCTGTCGGCGAACAGGGTGAACTTTCGGCTTGCATCCTCATCGTTCACACGCCCGCGAGGTGCCTCGTCGTATTGCAAACCGCGGGGCACGACCACCGAGGTTACGATCCCCGAGTTAGGACGCGTCGGCGTTGTGGTTTTGGGGTAGACTGGAAAGATTCGGAAGGAGCGCAGATGCTTACTCGAAGAGAGTTTCTCCGCACCAGCGCGCTGGTCGCCGCCGGCGCGATCCCTGCGGTCAGGTTAGCTTCGGCTTCCTTGGGTCTCCCCCAAGCTTACTTCGGACTTCACCCGTTCATTGAGAGTAATCCCAAGGCCGTCTTTGTCCGGCGCACCCACGTGGCGCAGATAACGGACGAAGAAGCCAAACGGCGAGAGGGCCTCACGCTGGCCAGGGAGGTCTTCGTGCCCATGGAACGGCCCGGGATTCCGGTTACCCACCGCATCATTCTCAAACCGAACTACGTGGCGACGGACGCGCAGTTCTACGAGGGCGTGGTCATGGCCCTGAAGGAAGTTGGGCTAAGAGAGCTTTACTTCATTGAAGCCAACGACTACCCCGGGTGGGACCGTCGAGGGTTTGTGGACATCAACCAACGCCTCGGAGTGCGGATGAATGAGCCCGACCGCCGCCCCCGGCACTTCCGGGAAAGCTGGGAGATGAACTGGAGCACGGTGCCCGACGCTGTGGTCTACAAGCGCATTCCTCACTATGCACCCGTCAATGAGCCGGGCACCTGGTTGCTCAACATCGCGAAGTGGAAGGCTCACGGTATGTGCATGAGCCTGTCCGTCAAAAACGAGCAAGGATTGGTGGTTCTTCCTTACGTTC
>Ga0181524_10003867_pt1 | contig 14247 bp, 8 predicted proteins | sample PEATcosm2014_Bin_34_FD_119761 | JGI IMG/M metagenome (GOLD analysis project Ga0181524, IMG submission 119761) | Peatland microbial communities from MTU Mesocosm Facility, Houghton, MI, USA - PEATcosm2014_Bin05_60_metaG | ecosystem: Environmental > Terrestrial > Soil > Wetlands > Peat | place...
GACCCAGCCGGCATTGGTGTAAACGATCTGCGCCGGCGAGGTCATGGAACCAAAGGTGGCCGTGGTGTAACCGGACCAAGGACTGGTGAGCGGCGGATTGTTTGCGCCGGTGAGGTTGTGATGACTGGGATTGAAGGCCCGGGCCATGATCGCGGCGCTGGCATTGAGGGCGATCGGCGTAGAGTAGACGAGGGCCTTGGGCGAGACCGCTCCGCCGGGCAGGCGCGGGTCGGAACCGTCCGTGGAATAGTAGATCGTGGCGCCGGCCGGGCCAGTGAGGGTGAGTGTCAAGCCGGGGGAAATAGGCCCGCCGTTGGAGCTGAAGACCGGCTTGGCCAGGAAGTTGGTGTCCATGAAATGGAGCCGGTCACGGTACCATTGCTTGAGAAAGTTCACTTCTCCCTGGTAAGTGCCGGGGAAGTTGTAGGAATACCCGGAAATCGAAACGGTTCCGGAGCGGGGCGTGGTGAAGCCGGGCCATCGGGCGGCCTCGCGCGGCTGCTCCGGACGCACCTGGGCCACCAGCGCATCGATGTCCGCATAGATGTGGTTAGTGGAAAGGAGGCCCGTCCGCAAATCTTCATAGCGGTCAATCCATTTCTGAAAGAAATCAATGTCAGTGAACATCCGGCCCCACCACGTGTAGTTGAAAAAGTCAGTCCCGAGGTCGCCATTGGGCGCGCGCCAATAGAACGGGCTGAAGTCGCGCCCGTCGGTCGAGCCTTGCGAGCGGTCGAAATCCCATATTGGGCCGAAGAAGATTTTGCCCAGGCGTTGTTTATGAAAATAGGCGCTTAGGCGCAGGGCATCGACATTGAAGGCCATGAGGTTGAGGATGTGGTGGTCGATCCAGCAGTCCACGTCGATATAGGCGGCATAGCCCAGGGCCGGATTGGCGTAGTCGGCCGCATTGAGCGCGGTCCAGAAGGCGTTCATGTAGTTCTGAATGTACTGCGCCTGCGGCGCCCGCTCCGGGGTCGTGATATCCGGTTGCCTCGGATCGTCGTAGAAGATCGTTTGCCCGGCGGCGTTAAATCCGGTCTCGTCGGGCTTCGCATGGTCAATACGGAGCATATACCCGCCGGTGACGGCAGGCGGGGTGTTGTCGTCGGGTTGGAGTTTATCGACGTCGACGCGGTCCGTGCCTCGCTTGATCTTCTCCTCGAGCACGTAAATGCCGTTGTAATTGGCCGGCACGACCGGCCCGCCCGCCGTGTTGATATAGACCTCGAGCAAACGGGTGCGCGGGGCGTAGCGGCCAATTTCGTTGCTCAACTGATAGATGAGCGGATTGTGGATGAGCACAGGCTCGAATGAATCCGGGGCGTAGAGGACCCAGTCCTTGCCGGGCGGCAATTCCAGCGGCGAGCAATCGGTGTTGTTGTCGAGTTCGTCCCAGAAATTGACCGTCCAAGCTTGCTTGGCGAAGCCACGGGTGCTGGAACCGCGGACATGGAAGCCCGCCCGGGAGATCAAGGCGGGGGCGTTGGTCAGGAAGGTCTGTCCATTGACAGGCTCGTAAAACGAGAAACTGGCGAACTGGTCGGGCGCGCCCTCAGCAGCCGATGGCACGCCGGCGCCGAAGTTATAGATGATGAGGGCGGGCAGGCCGGACGTGATGGCGGCAACGGCCTTGGCGATTTGGATGTAGCTCTCGCTGTGCATCGGCCCCGGCAACAGCCCGGGCGCGAACGCCCGGGCCCGCACCTGGACGGTGTTGGTGATGGTCAACGGACCCGCCAGGACCGGTGAAACGTCCGTCGGCAAGGTGCCATCGAGGGTGTAGCGAATGACGGCGTTCGAGACCCCGGCGCTCACAACCAACGTGAACGGGTTGACGAAGGTCCCACCGGGCTGGGAAAACACGGGTTCCGGCGTGAAGCCGGTGCCGACCGTGGCGTTGGGGTCTCCCGGCGTCGGTGTGGTGTAGTAGCCGATGGCGTCAAGCAAGACCGGGTCCCGACCATAGGAAACATCCGCGTACTGGGGCGGATAGGCCGGGGCGAAGAACGACGCCAGGTTGGTCTGCGAATCCACCAGCGCCAGGAAGCCACCCGCAGCCGAAAGTTTGAAGTTGGTGTGCAACTCGCCGGTCACCGCGGTCCGGTTCTTGCCGGAAGCGAACACCACCAGGTAATTGCCGTTCGCCAACACATAGTTTGGAAACGCCCATTGGGTGAGGTTCGTGGCCTCTGCGCTCAGGAACCAGCCGGAGAGGTCCACGGCGTTGCCCGTGCCGTTGTAGATTTCGATCCAATCCGAACTGTCGCCGTCCTCATCGAGGAGTGTGTTTTCGTTGAGGGCCATGAATTCGGAGATCTCCAGGCTGGGCGGCGGCGCCAACCGGTTGAGGGTGTAGCTCCAACCGGCCCCCGGGGAGACGTTGGTCTGATCGGCGAGGTTCCAGATGCTCGCGTTGGCCGCCCAGTTCACCTGGACTCCGCCCATCGGCGGCTCGGGAAAATCGAAGACGTACTGCCAGGGCGTGTAGGCCGTTACATTGGTGGCCGGCACGTTATTGATCAGCAGGTCCGCCGCCGCTACGCCGGTTACCGGCTGGTTAAAATGCACTTCGACGCTCCGCAAGGCGGGCACCGAGGACCTCTCTGCGGGAAAGGAAGGCGTCGCCGCTCCGTTCCGCGCGAAGGTGGCCGGCGCGACCCGGATGAGGGGCAAACCCGCCGCCTTGATCAAGATGTAATCTACCTCGAATTGCGTCGGGCCGTCGGAGACGGCGGCAATCCCGGCAAAACCCGCGCATGGAGATGGACTGATTCCCGGGGTGTAATCCCAGGTAAGCTGCCAGCCGGGCGGTTCGGCCGCATTGCCGTCGGCGAGCCAGGCTTTGGCAAAGACGTCGTTGGCGCCGCCCTCCGAGGCGGCATTAGGCTCCTGGCGCAACCGGAGCCAGTACCACTGGCCGATCCCCCAGCCAAACCCTTGTCCCGGCCCCCAGCCCACGAGGTCGTCGAACAACGCGAGGTAGTTGCCCGACTGGCCCTCGCTGCCACCATTCCGAAACAGGTAATCGATTCCCATGCTCGTAGCGCGGTCAACGCCCACGGCCACGCCGCCGCGGTGCCCATCGCCGGCGCCGACATTGAGGACGCGGATGCGCGCCAGCACTTCCTGCACCGTGTTGTTGTAGCCCGGCAACTCGTAAAGCAGGTGGCTGGGATTGCCCCCCGCTGTGACGACGTTCAAAACCCCTCCGCTCACGAAATAGGCGTTGGGCCCGCACACAACCCAATTTGTCCCGAGGGCGCCGCCAGAGAAGTCATCCTGGAAACCGTTGACAGTCGTGCCCGCTTCCGCAGGCAGAAGCGATTGGGCCGGGAGCTTGAAACCGGGGAACAAACCAATGCCGACGCCGAGCAGCGTCCGTGAGAAAGTCACCAACGCAAGCTTGAGACTGTTCATCGATATGCGCGGAGATTAGGCGGCATTTGGCGGGGTGTCAACCACTGTGCGAAGGTCGAAGGCCGAAAGAAGCCCGAATCACACGAAACCCGAAATCCGAAATCCGAAGGAAATCCCAAATCCGAAGTCCGCATTGGGGGGATTTTTTCGCTTGCGATCTGTATAGGTTAGTATATAACAGATTCAGATTGAGCATCGAACTGTCCAGCCTCCGCCGGCAACTCTCGCGTGCCTCACCCCCGGCGGGTGCTCGAGGCTCTCCGTCGTGGAGAGTTTGATCAGATCGAAATCGTCGGCCAAGCCGACGAGAAGGAGTTCTTCGAGTTGTGCTTCAAAGAGAAGATTTTGGAGGCCCTGGCCAAAGAGTTGCCCACCCTCCGAAAGAAAGAAGAAGTGCCGTTGTGGTTCTTGCTGGCGGCCAATCTCAGTTTGAAGTTGCACCCGGAGAACTCTTGCCTGGCGTTTGAGCGGGTGGTCCGCTGCGGCGGTTTGCTCGGTGCTTTGCCGCCGGAGATCGCTTCCAAGCACGTGGATCCGCAGAGCCGGCAAATCCTCCTGGAGTGCCGCGGCTTCAATGACAAGATGTCCAAAGACCTCTTCAGCTACACAACACCGGCTACATCGCCGCCGCGTAGAGGGTTTCAAAATCCGCAACGGTCACTGGCCGGGGATTGAATTGGGCGGTCCATTGCCGGGCGGCCTCGAGGGCGAGAGCGGGGATTTTGGCGGCGCCCAGGCCCAGGTCCTTGAGGGAGCGCGGCAGACCGGCCAGGTCCAGAATCCCTTCCAACAGGCCGGCAAGATGGCCGGCGGCCTCGCGGGGAGTTTCCGAGGGCGAGCCTAGTCCGGCGGCGCGGGCCATTTCAGCGTAAGTTTGCGCGGCGGCAGGCTCGCCCGCGTTGAAACGCACGACGTGGGGCAGCATAAGCCCGACGGCGTGGCCGTGGACGATGCCGAAATGCGCGGTGAGCGGATTGGCGGCGGAGTGGGCTGCGCCGAGCATGCTGTTCTCGATGGCCGTCCCCGCCCAGGCTGCGCCCAGCAGCATCCAACCTCGAGCCTCGATGTCGCCGGGCGTTGCAAGCACGCGCGGCAACCCGGCCAGCGTCAAGCGGAGGGACTCTCGGGAGAAGACGAGCGAGAGAGCCGTGCGTTTTCTGGTGACGGCGGTTTCCATGGCATGAGCGATGGCGTCGATGCCGGTGCAGGCGGTGACCCTGGGCGGTTGTGAGACGGTAAGGGCGGGGTCGAGCAGGGCGATGCGGGCGGCGGCTTTTGGGTCCCCACAGGCCATTTTCTGGTGGGTCCGCTCGTCCGTAATCAGGGCGAAGGACTGGCACTCGCTGCCGGTCCCGCCGGTCGTCGGTATGGCAATGAGCGGCAACATGGGCCGGGTGGCTTTGCCGATTCCCTGGTAGTCCTCCATGCGGCCGCCGTTGGTAAGCAGGAAGTTGCACCCTTTGGCGGTGTCCAGGCTGCTGCCGCCGCCCAGCCCGATAATCGTGTCGATGTTTGAACGTTGCGCGGCCTCCACGCACCGGGCAACGCATCCCGTGCCTGGGTTCTCCTCAACCGCATCGAAACAGCAAACGGACAGGCCGGCGCCCTCCAGCAAGCCGCTCACCCGTCCGGCGTGCCCGGCCGACACGATGCCCCGGTCGGTGACCAGCAGGACGTTCCTGGCGCCGAGTTCGACGGCCAGGCCGCCGACCCGATCGATGGCGTTCAGGCCAAAGATGACGCGCGTCCGCGGGCGGTAATCGAATGGGGCGGGAGACGCGGAGCAATCGGTTGCGTCGGCATGCATGGGGGCCGCTCAGAGACCGTCGCTCACTTCGATTGCGCGGCGGCGGTAGAGAAACTCGAAGAGGTTCCCTTCATGGGGTTGGTCCCAGGAGACCCGCGTTGTGGGGATTGGGCCGAGGTTCAGCCGCTGGATGAGGGGAGACTCGAGCAGCGATTGGCGGAAGGCAGGGTCTTGTGTGATGGCTGTAACCACCAGGGACGGGCCGAGTTGCTCGAGCATCCCGGCTTGGGGCGTCTCCAGCAAGCTGGCATAAGGGAAGAGGAATTCCCGATTGGCAAGCGGATGGGCAAATGAGTCGCAAAGCACCAGGGTCGGCCGCAGGTAAACCGCGCCGCCCAGCGTGACTTTTCGCGGGCCGTCCCGGTGCTTGGCGGTGGTGTCCACGGCGCCGGGGACTCGGAGTCCTTCTTCGATCGTCGCATCGATGCGCTCGGCCACGGCAGGATTGGCAAAGGCGGAGAGTTGGGCGCTCATGGCGGAAGCCGGGCGCGGCATCACGGGTCCGAGTTCTCGAGCCAGCGTCTCGGCAATTTCGGCCCCGTGTTTGGGCACCAGAATGACCGAGGCATTGATGCAACTGCGCCCGCCGTTTTCGGCGATGGACGAAACCATTAAATCGACGAACTCGCGCCAGCGATGGATTTGGTCCTCGCCGATGACGATCTTGCTCAGCCCCGGGCCGTGAATCTGGATGGCCGGGTTGTTGGCGTAGGGGGCGGTGGCGGATGTGTCCCCGAACACCAGGGCACGCCCGCAGCCATGCAGGATCTCGGCAGCGCCCTCATGGTCGGTCGGATAAAAGCCCAACGCTGCCGGCGGGCAACCTGCCGCCACAAGCGCCTGGAGCAGGCGGTAAGGCGTCCAGGGATCATCCCGTCCCGGCTTGAGCACGACCGGAATCTTGAGCGGAATGGCCGGAAGCCAAAGGGAATTAACCCCTGGGGAATTGCTCGGCATGACCAGCCCCAAACATTGCGTGGTAGCATAGAAGGCCAATCGCCTGCCGTGCTGCTCGCCCAGGCCGCGGTCGAGAATGGCCAGGTCCAGCCCGCGCGTCAGGCCGTTGAGAATCAGGCCCATGTTGCCCAGGACGTGCCCCAGTTTCTCGCTGTTCCGCTGGGCCATGACCCAGGGCAATCCGGTGGTCGCCGAGAGCGTTTCGATATATTCATCCGGCGACTGGGAGTGGCCCTGGCCGCCCGCCGGGAGGGTTTCGTTGAGAAAGAGACCGGCGGCCTTGCGGCAGATTTCGATAAGCTCTTCGCAGGTGAGCCCTTTGAGCGCGGCCCGGGCCTCGCTTGTCCTGGCGAGGTCTTTTCTGATTATGCCGGAGTTGACCTGGCTGATGCGCGCCAGCGGCTGGCCGGTGCGGCAGTCATGGACCTGCGTCTGGTCAAGGCTGGCGTAAGGTTTGCCGCGCCGCAGGGCTGGAAGGTGGGGGAGCATGGGCAATTAGTAATCAGTACACTCCCTCGACAATTGTCTTTTCCATGGCGCCGAAGGGGCGCACCTCCCCCACGCCGTCCCAGGAATAAGGGTCTCGAGGTCTCCGGCGGATGGCCTCGTCGCGCTCCAGGAAGCGGGGCATAAACAATTCCTGGGTCAGCGTGGTCAATTCCACGCGCCCCCACTGGCCATACTCGACGAGGGAATCGGTCTGAGCGGGGTTCACGATGCGCAGGACGGCGCGAGGCTGAGGGGCGTAATAGGTAATCGAAAAACTGTCCTCGGGCCGAAGCGGCACGCTGGCGGCCAGGCCCATGAGCGTGTTGCCGTAGGTGGGATAGAAGCCGACGCCCTCCCCGAGCACTTCCTCGATGATGAACCGCACCGACTGGGGCGTCATGGTGGTGCCGCCGCAAAAAACACCGCGAATGCCTGCCTCGCGCAAATTGAGTTTCTCGCCTATCGCCTCGAGCAACTTGGGCGTGGTGAACAGACTGGCTATCTTCCGGTGTTTGAGGAGCGTGACGGCCTGGGCCACGACGTGGTCCATGTAGGCGCGCGCCTGGTCGAACTGTTTCTCCCCGAGCACCTTCTTGACCCAGCGCGGGTCGAGGTCCACGAAATAGCACGGGCTGCCGCGGAAGTTGGCGAGGTGCTCGATGGCGAGCCGGAGCCGGCGCGGGCCGGTCGGGCCTGCCATGAGCCAGGCGGCGCCCCGCGGGAAATGGTCGTCGGATACCTTCGAGGAGAATTCCTCATAATCGATTTTGTAATCGTCCCAGCCGATGCGCTGTTTGGGCAGCCCGGTGGTGCCGCCGGTTTCAAAAATGTGGTAGGGACGGTCCTTGAACCTGGCGGGCACCCAGGTCTCGGGCGGGAGATCGCGCAGCCATTGGTCCTGGAAATGGGGAAACCGGGCCAGCAGGTCGGGAAAAGTTTTCACTTCCGCGCGCGGGTCCCAGCCGGCCTTGGCCGCCCAGTCGAGCCAGAATGGACAGCCGGTTTCGGGAGAAAAATGCCAGTCGATGATCTCGCGCAAGTGCGCGTCGAGCCGCTCTTGAGCGGCCTCCGGGCCGGTTACGATACCATGCATAATCTATATATTATTGTATGCCGGCGCCGGTTTCGGGTTCATCGGTTCTTCCGCCGGGCCTGCGGACCTCGAGGCGCGCCGGCTTTCGGCTCCTGGAAAGTATTTCTCGATCGTCGCGCGGCTCGGCGCTTTGGTCAGGAGCGAGCCGGCGACCATGGAGAAGGCCGAGCCGAAGACCATGGGCACGACGGTCATAAACCCGTTCCAGAAGCTGACATCCCCGCGTGGATTGAGGAAGAGGAGTTTAAGGGCCGTTTTGCCGTGGCCGATTTGCCAGATGACATCACCCGGGTGCCGGAAGTTTTGGAGCACGGCGAAATAGACCAGGCACGCAGCGGTGAAGAGCGCCGCGGCCAGGGCGCCCCACTTGGTGCTTCGTTTCCAGAACAGGGCGGCCAACATAATGGGCGCCATCGCGGCGAAGCCGGAGAAGGCGTAACGCACGGCGATTTCAAAAATGCCTTGTTTGGCCTTGAGCTCGAGGGCGATGACGTATGCGGCCGCCGTCACCAGGATGATGAACGCGCGGGCGAAATGCACCGCGGCCCTTTCCCCGTACTTCTCCCGCCCGCCATAGTGCTGATAAATATCCTTGGTGAACATCGTGCTGAGGGCCAGCACCTGGTGGGCGTCCGAACCCATGACGGCCGAAATAATGCCTGCGCCCAATAAGCCCGCCAGCCAGACCGGCGCATACTTATCCAGCATCAACAGCAGGATGCCGTCCGGGTCGGCCACCTTCCCCAGGGCCGCCACGCCCAGCACGCCGAGAAACACGCAAGGCAGCCAAATCAGCAGGATCGCCAGCGGATACAATACGACCGTCCGTTTGAATGCCGTCACTTTGCGCGCCGAAAAACACATCATGGCCATGTGCGGGAACATGATGCTCGACAGCGGAATGAGGGTGTAGCTCCAAAACGCCTGCGGCGGCATCTTCTCGCGCGTGAGCAGAAAGCGGGTCTTGTCGTTGGCGGCCAACTCGGTGATATGCTGGCCGAAACCGCCGGGCAGGGCATGGTAAATCGTCAGCACGGCGACCGCGCCGAAGCACAGGAACAGTGTGGTCTGCAGAATATTCACCCAAACCGTCCCCCGCATCCCGCCCAGGAACACCCCCAAAGTGACGACCACCGCCACCACCCCGCAGCCCAGCCAGTAAGGAATGAGCGGCGCCGCGGCCCCCCTCACGTGCGAAATCTGGGCCAGGACCGTGCCGCCCCCCATGATGCTGATGATCATGTAGGGCACCAGCATGATCGCGCTCAGCGCAAAGATGACGGTCCCGATGGCGTCGCACTCCCACCGGTCCCGGAAAAAGGCCACCTGCGTCTGGTAGCCGAACCTCTTGCCCAGCGCCCACAGCCGCGTGCCGATGAGAAAAATCGTCAGCGGAATGACCAGCCCCGAGGAGGACGCCATCAATCCATAGATGCCGATGCCCTGCCGATACGCCTGGCCCGAGCTGCCAAGTATCGCAAACGCCGTCATGTTCGTCGCAAATATCGAAAGGAAAAACACCATCTCCCCAACCGAACGGTTGGCCAGGAAAAAGTCCTCCGTGTTGCTCTTGCCCCGCCGGTAGGCGATGCCCCCGATGAATGCGATGATTGCCAGATAAAGCAGGATGACGATGATCGGTGTCATGTTCTCAGCAGCGTCCTCAATGTGTTTGTGCTTCGTCCTTCATACTTCCTGTGTCGGCAGCGTCCTCAAGGTGTTTGGGCCAGGCGAACTTGACTAACACCCCCATCGTCACGGACGCGAGTATCGAATAAGCGGCGTGATACGCCAGACCAATAGGCAGGAAACCCAGGATGAGCGGTGTAGCTCGCCTCCAGTTCCAGAAATCCTGGTGAAGCACATAGACGGCAACGACAAGGAGCGTGAGGAGAACGGGTTTAAACGATTTCATGATTGGCTCATTGCACCCTCGCGGTAACGGTTGTTGACGGGTCGAGCGCAAAGGCAAACAGGTGAGTGTTGGAAGAGACATAGAGGACCCCATTGGCCACGACGGGCGTCGAATAAACCGGCGCGCCCAGGTTCGTCGCGCCCAGGACCTTCTTTTCTTTGCTGGCCGCGAACACCGTCAGGTCGCCGTCTTCATTGCCGATATACACTTTGCCGTCTGCAACCAGGGTCGAGCCCCAGACGTGGGCCTTGAGATCGTGCGTCCACCAGACCTTGCCCGTTTCTGCATCCAGACAATGCAGATAGCCGGAGAAATCCGCAACGAACAGCAACCCCTCCGGCGTGATCGAAACGGTCGAGAGACTTCGCGCGATTTTGTCGTAAGACCAAATCTTGCCGCTCCCGGTGATGTCGCCGGTTTTTGTCGCATCGATGCAGGTGAGTATGCCCACGCCCTCGCCGTGTTCGGGGTCCTGGCCCACGGCCGTATAGACGCGGTTGTTCCAAAACACCGGCGTGGCATTGATTTCGCTGGGGCCTTTGGCGTCGGGATACTTGAACTGCTTGCGCTCCGGCGGATTGCAGTCATACCACCAGACTTTTTTCAAGTAACTGCTCTCCCCTTCTTTGACCGGGGCGGGGTCGAAGGCATAACAGACGCCGTCGCCCCCGCCATAGAAGATGAGTTGGCGGCCATTGACGTTGCCCGTCGAGGGGGAACTCCACAGCCCGTGGAAGATGCGGGGGCCAATTTTGGCGTCGTCCTCCGCGGCGAATTCCCCCGTGTGCTTGTTGAGGGCAATGAGGCTGGGGGCGTTGGGCGAAGGGATGTTGGAATGGGTCCAATCCTGGCCGTTGGAGGTCTGGACATAGAGGCGGTCCCCTATAATCAGCGGTGCCCCATCCGAGGCGTTATGGGGGAACACGCCCAGTTCATCGATCATGTCATAGCGCCAGAGAATGTCCGCATCCTTGGGCCCGGGCTCGATCGGCGGCGCCGGACGCTCGGTCGGTTTGCCCTTGTCCAGAATAACGTCTTTGACGACGTACTTGGCCTCGTCCTTAAACGGACCGTCGTTGCCGTTGGCCATGCCGTTGGCGTCCAGGCAAAGCACCTCGCAACGGCTGGTGACCAGGTACACGCGCCCGTCTTCGATCGTCGGCGAGGAAAGCAGGCCCAGCGACTCCCAATCGTTGACTTTGCCCGAGGCCAGCTTGGGCACCACCAGTTGCCAGAGAAACTCCCCCGTCTTCGCGTCGAAACACATCAGGATGCTGCGGTCGCCTTGATGGCGCGGGTCGCGCGGGTTCTCGTTGTTGGTGCCAATGAACACCCGCCCCTGGGCCACCGTCACGTTGCCGTAACTCTGCGAGCCGATCTTGGCCGCCCACCTGAAGTTCGTCAGGTTCGCCGTATCGATTTCCTCCGTGCCGGCTTTGAACTTGATCTCTCCGGTGTTGCCCACCATGAAATGGTCCGGCAGGCCCCGGGCCTGAGAATACATGTTGCGCGCCGGCGTGCCGCCCCATTGGGGCCAGTCCTGCGCGTGGGCTGCCAGCGCAACCAGAAGCGGGATTAATATAGGTTTCATTTCAATTCGGTGTGACTTCGACATTATCAATATAAACGCGCATGTCCTGCGGCGAGAACCCGAACAGCCCCGGCGAACCGGCCGCATGGCCCGTCGGGTGCGGCACTTCGATGGTCCATTCCCCCGGCTCCGGGTCGTCCCGTTTCCACGCCTTCGCCCTCACCCACGTCGAACCGTCCGCGTTTCGGTCCACCCGCGCCTTGAGGCGATACCAAGCATTGGGCGACCACTTGAAATCCCGGCCCTCACGCAGACGCTCCTGGTTGGAGTTCACCTCGAGCTTCTGTTCGTTGCCCTTGAGCACTATCAAGTACCGCTGGTTGATCACCCCCACCTCGGACATTTTGCGACGGTTGCCTTCACTCATCACGTCGGCCTGAATTGTGTAGCCGCTCATGTCCGGCGTGCCGATGAAGACCGTGGCGCGCTGAAAGAAACGGTTGTCCGTGGTCTTTGCCAGGACCTTGTTGCCGTCCTGCTCCCGCACGTCGAATTTGAACCTCGCCCCAATCCAGGGCAGCGGCGGATACGCAAACGCTGTTCCCTGGGGGTTGGTTTGAGAAAGCGCGAACGACTCGAAGTCCTCTTTGTAGGGAAGATTCGGCATCACGCGGCCGCGCATGTAGCCCTTCAAAGGACCCACGGCGGCTTCAAACGCCCCGGCCGAGGCGACCGCCTCGGGAGCGGCCGCCAACTCCCCCTGCTCGTCAAAAGCGCCTTTCAAGGCCGACTTCACCTTTGCAGTGGCCGGAATATAGCTCGCCCATTTGACCTCGTTTGCCGGAATGGATTCCTGGACGGTGAACCCGTTGGCGTCGAGCGAACGCACCCGAAAACTCGCCCGCTCGCCCGGATGGAGAAGCACTTCCGAGGGCACCACCTGCAGTTGCGTCGCCGGGCCGGCAGCGGGCCAGGGCCCCTCCGCCACGGCAGGCGGGCAGCCGGCATTATCGCCCCGCTTGCCCCAGCAATAGAGGTGGCGCGTGGTCTGGAGATAAAGCCGGCCATTGTAGGCCACGGGTGTGCCGAAACAACGACCCTCCAGCACGGCATGGCAGAGCACGCGCCCTTCCTTCTCGCCCGGCTCGATGATGTAGAGCGCCCCTGCGGTTCCCGCCTCAGCTTCACCGGTCGCTTTGCTCTCCGGGTCGTCCAGCATCGGCACGTAGAGCCTGCCGCCGGCGAAAAGCGGGCACGAATTCCGCTCCTCGATGCCGAGTTTGAGTTTCCACTTCACCGCCCCGGTGCTGGCATCAACCGCGACCAACTCGCCCCCCTCGGCCACCTGGTAAATCGTGTCGTCGGCCAGAATGGGCGAACTGGCCGAAGAGAAGATTTTGTCGGCCAAGGGGCGGGCCCACAGCTCGAGGTCCTTGCGCTCGAACACAACCGGCCCGGCGGCCGGATCACTGGCGGGCAGGGCCTCCGGCAGCTTGAGCGCGATCATCGTGCCCGGATCGTAAGGCGTGCCATAAACGGCGATGACCTTGTTGTTGTCATGGACGATCACGGCGGCGTTGATGCCGGCACGGAACAGAGTGGTCCTCCAGAGAGGCTCCCCCGTGCGGGCGTTGACGCACGCCACACTCCCATCGCCCAGCGCCGTATAAAACACCCGCTTCCCCTGATACCACCCAAACTGCGGATGAGAGTACGAATTGTCCTTGGGTTGGCCGCCCGGACTGGACGCCCAAACCAGTTCGCCCGTCTTCTTGTCGAAGGCGTAAAAACGGTCCGCAGCCGGACCTTGCGCCCCCCAGTTGGCCGTAATGCCACGGGTGATCACCAGGTCGCCATCGATGGCAGGCGTGGCCGTGCGGCTGTTCGGAAAGGTCAGCCGGCCATATTCCTCCATCAGCGAATGCTGCCAGAGCCGGCGCCCCTCGGGGGTGAATCCCGCCAGGATGCCTTGCGTCCCCTGCATGTACACGTTGCCCGTCTCCGGATCGATGGCAGGACTGGCCGTGGCATAACGCAGGTATATCGTGTCGCTCAAATAATCATTGTAGAGCGCCGCCCAGAGCTTCTCCCCCGTCTCCGCATTGAAACACGTCACCCCCTCCTGCAAGTCGCGCCCCTGGCCAACGTAGCCCATCGCGTAGAGCCGGCCCTCCGCCAGCACCGGCGCAGATTGGCCCGGGTAATCCGCCACCCACAGCGCCTCCTGCGCCGACACCCGCTCCGGCAAGCCCGTCTCCCGCGATACCCCCGTCTGCTCCGGACCGCGCCAGCTCAGCCATCCCCGTATCGGCCCCCCGCCCGCCCACGCCACCGCCCCCGTCAAAAAGCCAAACGACACCGCCCCGACCAGGGCAGCCGCACAAAAACCGGCCTTCCGCTCTCGTTCCATCATCTTTCTGTTAAAAAAGTTATCTGCTTCGACAATGTTAAGTTTCCACTGAATGACGCGCGCCATCGCGAAGCGTGTGGAGTGCGGGAGCTTGCTCCCGCTTTCGCGCGCGTCCAACCGCCCAAGAGCGCCGGCAAGCCGGACGCACTCCAAAAGCTTCGCCCGGCAGGCGGCCCCAACCGCATTCCCTGCCACCGAGGAAACTCAACATTGTCAAACCACAATCCCACAAACCCAGTTCCTCGCAAACAGGGTGATCGCCCCATATAGACGTTAGATGATGTTTAATGATTTTGCAAATGGAGAATGCTTATCCCGTTCCGTTAGGCCGGATATGTCGCAGGCCAGCCGCCGATTTCTTCTCATTAACACCGCCTTATGCTGATTTGCGAGTTCATCTCATTGCGCCCGATTACTTTCGGGTCATGGGCATCCCGCTTCTTCAAGGACGTGATTTCACGGAACAGGACAATCGAGAGCACCTGAGGGGCACTCCATCCGCTAATGATTGGGGAGCCGGACTCAACTCGATCATCATCGATGAAGAATTCGCAAAGCGCTATTGGCCCAACCAGAATCCACTCGGCCAACGCGTCCGGATGCCTTGGGGGGAACGCGAGAAACA
>Ga0181524_10003872_pt1 | contig 14242 bp, 9 predicted proteins | sample PEATcosm2014_Bin_34_FD_119761 | JGI IMG/M metagenome (GOLD analysis project Ga0181524, IMG submission 119761) | Peatland microbial communities from MTU Mesocosm Facility, Houghton, MI, USA - PEATcosm2014_Bin05_60_metaG | ecosystem: Environmental > Terrestrial > Soil > Wetlands > Peat | place...
CCGACACGGCTCTCGACCCGGATATCTCCGCCCATCATTTCCACCAGACGTTTGGAGATGGCGAGCCCCAGGCCCGTACCCCCGTAGCGCCGGTTGGTCGAAGGGTCGACCTGGCTGAACGATTGGAAAAGACGGTCGGTCCTGTCCTCGGGAATGCCGATGCCCGTATCCCGCACCGAGATCCGGATGAGGAACCTGTCATTGTGAGGCGCCATCTCAGCCAGTTGTACGTCCACCTCCACCGAGCCTCGATGAGTGAACTTCACCGCGTTGCTGATCAGGTTGGCCGCCACCTGGCGCAATCGGGTCACATCACCCGAGACGCGCGCCGGGAGCTTGTCGTCCAAGCGCAGGCTATACTCGAGATTCTTGTCCGCGGCAGCCTTCCGGAACAGTTCGAAACTCCACTGCAGACAGGCCTTAAGGTCAAACGGCTTCTCCTCCAGCTCGAGCTTGCCGGAGTCGATCTTGCTGAAATCCAGCACGTCGTCCAGCACTCTACGCAGCACTTCCCCAGAGGTGCGGATCAGGCCCATCATGGGGCGGAGATTGTCCGGGATGGACTCTTCCTCAAGCAGAGCGCTGAGCCCCAAAATGCCGTACAGTGGTGTGCGGATCTCATGGCTCATGTTGGCGAGGAACTCGCCCTTGGCCTGCGCCGCGGCATCCGCGCCCAGCCGGGCCTGCACCAGTTCCTCTTCCATCCGCTTCCGCTCGCTGATGTCGAGAACAAAACACAGCGAGTGGCCAACCCCTGCAATCGCCACTCTTCGCGCCCACAGCAACCCCGTGCGCTTTTCCAGCTTTGTATTGCTGTAGGTCAGCTCTTGGGAGTCCACGTCGCGGCCCTCGTCAAGCGCCCGCCGGATCGCCTCAAAACCCTCACGCTCTGCCAGCCATCCCAGCTCCACGGGATCATGGCCGATGACGCTCGCCCTCGGCACGCCCATCAACTTCTCCATCGCGGGGTTCACGTCCACGAAGCAGCCGTTCAGGTCCGACAGCGTGATGCCGATCGGGCTGGATTCGAAGACCGTGCGGAACGCCGCCTCCGCCGCGGCTTTCTCCGCGTACTGCATCTCGATCCGTTGGTTGGCCGCTTGCAGTTCCGCGGTGCGCTGCGCCACCATTCGGTCCAGATCCTCCAGCCGGGCCTGCGCCTGGCCGCTGACCAGCCATTTGCGGGTCAGCGCGTGGGCCAGTTGAATGACTTCAATGTTGTCGAAGGGCTTCTTGAGGATCAGCAGGTTCTCCGACTGTCCCAGCCGGCGCTGGATGCCGCTCCAGGAGTAGTCCGAGTAGGCCGTGCACACCACCACCTGCAGGTTCGGATACACCCGCCAAAGGCGAGTGATGGTCTCCACGCCATCCCATCCGGGCGGCATCCGGATATCCACAAACGCCATGGCGTAGGGACGGCCGTCGGCCAGCGATTGTTCCAGTTTCGCGAGACCCTCCTGGCCTTGGTAGGCCGAGTCGATCTCAAATCTGGTGATGGGCACCGCCTCTATGCCAAACAGTAACGCTTCGTCGTCCTGCAGGCGCTCCTGAGTGTTGACTTCACCGAGGAGGATCTTCCGCAGATCGTCGTGAATCGCCTTGTTGTCGTCGATGACGAGGATTCTGTGGTTAGGCTCGACCAGGACGGGTGATTTCATGTCAGACTTTCCTTTTCAATATCGGTGGCGGCCTTCAGCGGAAGCTCGAGAATGAACGTGGCGCCGTGGCCAAGCCCTGGACTCTCGGCCCGCAGTGAACCGCCAATCTGGCCGGCTGCGAGCGCGCAGGAGTGCAGGCCAAAGCCGTGGCCGTCCACTTTTGTGGTAAACCCGTGGGCGAAGATCCGGGTCAGGTTTTCGGGCGGCAGTCCCACGCCCGTGTCCTCGACCGCCACGCTGATGCGGTTCTCCCCTAGCCGCCGGATGCGAACGCGAATCACGCGCCCTTCCTCGTCTCCCTGCGTGAGCGCCTGCTTCGCATTGCGCAAGAGATTGAGCAGAATCTGAAGTATCTGATGCTTATCTGCCGCAATCGTCGGCAGGCTCTCGAAGTCCCGCTCCACCTTGATCCTGTGGCGGACGAATCCCGGCTCAAGGATTCGGAGGGCGTCCTCCACCAGGTCGGACAGACAAATATTCTCGATCAGGCCGGAGACATTGGCGTAGTTCTGTTGAGTGGCCACAATCTGCTTGATATGACCGACGTGAGAGGAGAGCAGCTCCAACTCTTCCAGCCAGCCGTCGCGCTCCGACTGGAAGTGGTCGCCGAGTTTTGCCAGATAGGGGATCACGCGCCGGCCCTTTGGGTCCGCCGTCAGGAACTCCGGGAGATCGCCGGAGTGCTGCTCCAGCATACGGATCAGAGCCACCAGGTTGTCCACCCGCGACTCCCGAATCTTGCCGGCAATCAGCGAGGTCGATACATTCACACTGTTCAAAACGTTGCCGACGTTGTGCAGGACACCCGTGGCAATCTCGGCCATGCCCGCCTGGCGCGAGAGTTCGATGAGCGCATCCTCCGCCTGTTTGTTCGCAGTAATGTCCAAATGCGTTCCCGTGACGCGCAGCGGGGAGCCGTCGGCCGCACGGGCCACCACCTTGCCGCGAGCTCGGATCCAGCGCCAGCTACCATCCTTGGCTTTCATGCGAAACTCCGCCTGATAGCTCTCGGATTGGCCTTCCATATGCGCGCGCAGTTTTTCCGTGGCGACAACGAAATCATCCGGGTGTACCAGGCGCTGAAAGATCTCTGTGGAGTCGCCGATCTCATCCGGGGAATAACCCAGCATTCGAGACCAGCGCTCGCTGTAGTACGTCCGGTTCTCCGCGACATTCCAGTCCCAGAGAGCCTCCTCGGCGCAGTCCAGCGCCAAATCGAGTCGTTCCAGGTTTTGCGCGAGAAGTTGCTGTGCCTTCTGCAGTTCGCCGGTCCGATCGAGCACACGCTGTTCCAGCGTTTCCTTGGCCTCGACCAATGCGCTCTGTGCCCGCTGCCTGGCGATGGAGGCGCCCAGCATGTCGGCCACGGCCCGCAAGCTGTCCCGTTCGGCTTCTCCCCAGTCGCGCTCCTGGACGAAGTCGTCGAGCCCGACATACCCCCACCACGCGCCCGTGACCACGATGGGGATCAAGATAAACGACTGGATGCGGGGGTCCATGGAGTCGCGAACCGCCTTCTCCAGTCCGGCGCGCTTCCCGGTGACAATCCGGCCGTCGCGCAGAAGTTCGATCGAGTGGCGCACGCTTTCCGCCTGCCAGGGGAAGGACTCCAGCTCTGCCTGGCTGGAGCGCGTGCCGGACGACGCCCATTCCTCTTGCAGCACCAGCCGGCAAGGGCCATCCTGCGTGCCGCTCCTCAGCACGTAGGCGTGGCTGGCCCCGGTAGCCTGGCCAATCCTCTCCAGAACCTCTCCGGCCACGGCGTCCGGGTCGGCTGCGCTCAGAAACTGCTTGGCCGCGAAGCTCACGCTTTCGAGGATCTGGTTCCGGCCGAGGATGGTCTGCGCCATGCCGTTGAAGGCCTCCGCCAGGCGCTCGATCTCATCGCCGCTGCGCACTTCGGCGCGGGCGTGAAGATCCCCTCGAGCCACCTTCTCCACGGCGGCATGCAGGATGCGGATGGGCCGTACCAGGCGCGCGGCATAGACGAGCGAGATCAACAGGCTCAGGACGCCACAGAGAACGGTCAGCGCTCCCGTGCTTCTATAGGTGCGCCGCACGCTCTGGTCGTAGGCCTCCAGCGACAGGCCGATGTGAATCCAGCCCCACTGGATGCCGCTGTAGTCGAACGGCAGGGCGTACTGGAAGACGCGGCGTCCGAACAGCGGCGAGGCGCCGATGGAACTGGCTGGTATTCGTGCCGCGGGGCGCCAGGCGTCTCCGAGTTTCTCGATCTTCCAGGCGGACCGGTCGACCACCACCGAGAAACCATCGTTCTTGGTCACGATCAGGTAGTCAATCGCCGTGTCGCCGGACAGAACCTGCATCGCCTGGTCCACCACTTCGGAATAGTCCTCCGAGACAGCGGCTCCCGCGGCAACCCCTCTGAGCGAAACAGCCACGCCCCGAGCCTTCGATTCCAGGCTCAACTCGAACTCGTTCTTCTGTTCCGGAACGATGACCATGACAAAAACACCGAGCGTTACCAGCGTGACCAACCATCCCAGCAAGGTGATGCGCAGGGCAATGCCCTTCGGGAAGCGCATATCGTCAGTTCCTCTCCTTACCGCGGTCTGCCGGCTTGCTCTCCGCCACCGGTGCGAAGCCCGCCGGGCGGAACGGCGGCGAACCAGGCAGCCGCTCGTAAGCTGTCCAGAGTTCGCGCGCCGGTTCGAGATCGCCCGGTTGGATACGCGCCATGCGATTGGTCCTGAAGATCAGGAGCAGTTGACGGCCGCGCGGGTCCTCCTGGAGCGAAAGCAAGGCGTTAATCAGCTCCTTCTGGAACGGATGCGGTTCCACTGGCGTGGCAATTACGCTTTCGATCATGGGACGGGAGCGGGCCAGCACCCTGAGCTGTCCCAACTGAGGATTCATCTCCTTGGCCACATTCAGATTGATCTCGTCCACCACGCAAGCATCCACGGTGCCGAAGAACAGCGGCAAGATACACGCCTGCGCCTTGTCAGGCTCTTTGATCGAGGCGAAGAACGACGCGGCGCGCCCCAACTGCTCTTTGCCGAGGAGGACGTCCAGCCATGCCAAACCGGCGTTGCGTCCACCCCGCGCAGACACCAGGATGTTTTTCCCTCGCAGGTTGGCGATGGCGGTTGCCCCGGAGGAAGGGTTGACCAGCAACAAATAAGAATAGAGTGCTCCTCCTTGCGCACTTCGGGAATCCGTCAGAAGCGGTACGACCAGGCGGCTGCTTTCGAGTTGCAGATAGTCGGTGACGCCCATCATGACCAGTTCCACGGAATGGCTCTCGAGTCGCTCCCGGATCTCCGCCACGCTGTCGACGATGTCAACCTTGGAGTCCAGAACAAAGCCCTTCTGTTGCCCCACGACGTCGAACCAGACTTTGAGCGCGGCGCGAGCATCGTTGCGGTTGACCCCGCTGAATGTCGAGCTGCTCGAGACCTCACGCATCAGTGCGCGGTGGAGTCCGCGGTTCTGGGTGCTGACCGGCGTGCCTGGCTGTGCCACGGCGAGCGCGCCGGCGGCGCATAACACCGCCGCCAACGGGCGCAGCCGGATCCACCCGGCCGCCGCGACCAGCGAAAACAACCGTGGATGTGCGCGGAGCAGCCTCATTCCCTATCCCGTTCGGCTCCCTGCGCCCCGCCGGCCGCGGGCGCGCTCCGCCCGATCGAGTACGCCGAGGGCGCCTGCCAGGCAACTGGCATCCGCGACCGCCATCTCATCGAATTGAAAGAGCGTCGCGAGTTGCCGGCCGGCCACGCTGCCGCGCAGACCCGTCAAGGCCTTTACGAATCTCTCGCGATTCACGCCGTGGTAGTTCTTGTGGAACGCGTAGAAACACAGCACCATAGCGGGAGAACTGGCAATGGCGGTCAGGTCTTTGGCCACCTGCGGATTCAGCTCGCACATCGTGTCGAAGCCCCGTTTCGTGGTCAGGCAGGCATCGGCCTGGCCAAAAAAAACCGGCAACACGACTCTTGAGGCCTTGGTGTCCGTAATCACGGAACCGAAGAATTGTTCGCTCGGGCTGAAATGCCCCTCATCCAGGATGGTAGAGAGCCAGGCAGGTGCGACGCACATCGTGGCGGCCTTCAACGTGCACAGCCGGCATCCCCGCAGGTCGCCCAAATGCTGGATTCCGCTATTTCGCTTCGCCAGCAAGAGGTAATGCTCCGGTCCCGCCCCGCCGGCCCCGGCTATGATCTGGCTGGGATCCAACACATCGGCGATCTGCCGGTACTCGACGACATTCAGCGCCACGGAGTCCACCTGGCCGCTGCGAGCGCGGCGCAGGACCTCCTCGGTGGTGTCGAATACCCTGGGGTTGAATTCGATGACCACGTTCAAGTCCACCATCACCCGTTTGATCCAGATCGCCATGGCCGCCCTGGCGTCGTTCATATTCACGTCAGCCATCAGGCTCTCTGAGACAGCCACGCGGATCGGCGCACCCGCGTCCGCGGCGCTCAGCGCCCGGGGCAGCCAGGGCCAGGCCCCCAGCATCAGGGCGAGGGCGTGGCGCCGCGAACTGGTGGCGCTGCGGGTTTCGCTGACCGGTTCCGGCTTACCGTTCTCAATGGCCATTCTCAGTCCTCGTGCTGCTATCCCTATCGGCCCCCTGCACCCTGCCGGTTGCGGACACGCTCCGCCGCATCGAGTATGCGGAGCGCGCTGGCCAGGCAACTGGCATTCTGGACCGTCAACTCATCGAATTGAAAGAGCGTCGCGAGCTGCCGGCCAGCCGCGCTGCTGCGCAGACCCGAGTAGACCTTCGCGAACCTATCGCGATTCGCACCGTGGTAGTTCTTGTGGAATATGTAGAAAGTGACCACCATCACGGGAGAACTTGCGATTTCGGTGAGGTCTTTGGCAACCTGTGGATTCAGCTCGCACATCGTGTCGAAGCCCCGTTTCGAGGTCAGGCAGGCATCGGCCTGGCCAAAAAAAACCGGCAACACCACTTGCGAGACCTTGGTATCCGCAGTCGCAGAACCGAAGAACTGTCCGCTCGGGCTGAAATGCCCCTCATCCAGGATGGTAGAGAGCCAGGCATCGGCGACGCACATCTTGGGGTTCTTCAACGTGCGCAGCCGGCGGCCCCGCAGGTCGCCCAAATGCTGGATCCCGCTGTTCCGCTTCGCCAGCAGGAGGTACTGCTCCATTCCCGCCGCGCCGGACTCGGCAATAATCTCGCTGGGGTCCAACACGTCGGCGATTTGCCGGTATTCGACAACATTCAGCGCCACGGCGTCCAACTGGCCACTGCGAGCGCGGCGCAGGATCTCCTCGGTAGTGTCGAATACCCTTGGGTTGAATTCGATCACGAGGTTCAAGTCCACCATCATCCGTTTGAGCCAGATTGCCATGGCCGCTCGGGCGTCGTTCAGATTCACATCCACCACCATGCTCTCCGAGATAGCCAAGCGGATCGGCGCGCCGGCGTCCGCGGCCGCCAACGCTCGGGGCAACCAGCGCCCGGCCCCCAGCATCAGGGCGAGGGCGTGGCGCCGCGAACTGGCGGCGCCGCGGGTTCCGCCGATCAGTGCCGGCTTCCTGTTTGCTCCCATGGCCATTCTTTGCCCTCGGGCTACGGTTTCGAGCTCACCTTCGCGGCAATTTCCTTTCCAACCACCAATGAGATCTGCGATTCGATCGCCACCAGGTCATAGCGCGCCTTGAGACACTGCGCGGTCATCAGGGCCTCGAATAATTGAGCCCGGATTACCTTTTCCGTCTCCACCAACTCGCTTTCATAGGCCCGCGAGGTCAAGTCGCGGTTCTCCCGCGCGGCCACCATCGCCCGGTTGGCAGCCTGATAGATTTTGGAGGCCGCCTCGAGACTCAGGAACGATTCGCGGAGCTGGAGCCCGATGCCCTCGCGCAGCAGCATCTTTTCCTCTTTGAGCTTGGCCACCCGGGCGAGGGCTTCGGCCACCTTGTTCCTGGTCAGGAATCCATCGAAGATGGGGATCTCCAAACCCACCCCGATGCTCCAGCCCGCCTTGTTCTCCGCGGTGGCCATGCCTGCCGTATAGCTGTTCCACCAGCGGTGCAACTCGCCCGTAAACGCGACCTTCGGGTAGTAGCCGCTACGCGCGGTCGTGACGGCGCCACCCAACGCCCTGAGGCCGGCTTCGACTTTCGCCCAATCGGGGTTGAATTCGTAGGCCGTGCCGACCAATTCGTCCAGATTACCGGCGAAAGGCCGATAAGGCAGCTCTTCCGCGGAAGGGCGCACCGTGGCATTCCAGGCGAGACCCATGGTGTAGGCCAGGGCGGCTTCGGCGGCAGCCTCGTTCTTGGCGAGTTCGGCAACCATGGATCGGATGGTTTCGACCATCACCAGATTTTCGAGGTAGTCCGTTTTGTTTACTTTACCGGCCCCGTTCTGGTAGAGGGATTCCGTCAGTTCGAGGGTCACTTCCATGCGCGCCAGGGTGTCTTCGCCCACCTGGCGCAACTGCCGCGCCAGCAGGGCTCCGTAATACATCCTCACGACGCTGTCGGTGATCTCAAGATCGGTCCGCCGCACCTCGGCTTGCGCGGCCTCGACTGCGCCCAGAGCCTGCTCCCGATAGCCCTTCCGCATGCCGCCGTCAAACAGCAGCCAGGTCAGATTCCCGGATGCGGCAAAGTTCTCCGGATTGAGGAGCTTGACGTTCTGCTCGGGGATGGGGAACACCTGCGTCGCCGTGGTGATGCTCTGTCCTGGAAAGCTGACCGGCATCTGGACGGCCACGGGCGGGAACCCGGGACCGAAAGCGTTGGCGGGAATCGTGACCGCGGCCGTGCCGCCCGGAACGGTGATGGTCTGAGAGGGGACATACATCGTTCCGGCCGGGAAAATGAAGTTGGCCGCCTCGTCGAGGCGAAACCATCCGGCCTTGGCATTCACCTGCGGCCAGTAGCCCGCCAGGGCCTGACGATGTTGGGCTTCGGCCATCGCCACCGCGAATCGGGACGCGGGACGTTGGTGGTTCTTTTCCATGGCGATGCGCAGGCAGTCCTCCACGGAAAGGACCTGGGGGACAGGGGGGCCGGGGGGCGGTGTCTCGTCCGCGACCCCGGGGTACAACATTGCAGCAGCGCTGAGTGCGGCCAGCAAAAAGCGGACTGGTGCGGAAATCATCGGGATTCTTAATCGCCTCTGTTCAAACCGGCCAGCGTGCAGCCGGTAGAGCTACTCCTGTACAACCTATCGGCCGTGTTCACGGAAAGATTAGAGGAGTTTCTTGTTTTTCAGGTAGTTACCGGGCCAGAACCAAGCTTCCAGTTGGCCGCCGTACTACGGCTCGATTGGCTGACCAGGCGTTTCCTGGAGGCGATTTGCGGTGGAGTGCGGGGATTGTGGCGCTCGGCCCAGCTTCCCGTGAAGGTACCTGGCAGCTTGCGCGGCAGCCTGGTCCGGGTCGGGCTTGGGCAAAATCTCCGCGGTCAGGTAACCATCGTACCCAATGTCCGCGAGGATTTGGAAGATCTCATCGAACGGCATGTGACCCCACCCCGGCGCCAGCCGGTTGCTGTCCGCCACGTGGACATAGCCGATGTGGCCGCGTGCGCTCTCGAAGGCGGCGCGGAAGGAGGCGTCCTCGATGTTCATGTGGAAGAGATCGGGCATCAGCCGTACACTCTTGCGCGCGGCTTCCTTGACGATCGCGAGCCCCTCGGCGCAGGTATTGATGAAATTGAGTTCGTACCGGTTCACGGGCTCGACGATCAGCTCCACGCCGGCTTGCTCGGCGACATCGGCGCAACGATGAAGACAGGCCAGGTACCTTTGCTTGGCCGTTTCGAGGGGCTCGCCGTCGTGGACCAGCCCCCGGACCCTGCCGGTGTTTACCTTCGCTCCGAACTCCGCCGCCAGACGGATCATGCCGATGATGCGATCCACGGCGGCCTCGCGGACAGCGGATTCCGGGTGCGTGAAGTAGAGGCGATCGGCGGCGAAGACTTGCCCGGAGGAGATGCAGGGGATCTCGAGACCGGCCGCCGAAAGGCGCCGTTTCATGCGCGGCACATCGACTTCATCGGCTCTCAGCAGCGCCAGCTCGACGCCGTCGTAGCCGAAGGCAGAGGCCCGGTCCACGCACCGGCAGAGGTCGTCGCGCAGGACCACGAAGGCGCTGGGCAGCGCCGCGGGGCCGGCGACCGCGATGCCGATCTTCACAGGGCGTCCGCCGCCGCGAGCGCCATCGCCTCCGCTTCGATATGGTCGGCGGAGATGCCGTGCTTGCGCATCAGGGCGGCCCAATCGCCGGATTCCGCGAAGGTGTCCTGGAGGCCAATCATCCGCATGAGGGCCGGCGCGCGCCGGGCCAGCGTTTCGGCCACGGCGCTTCCGAGGCCGCCGTAGATCGTATGCTCCTCCACGGTGAGGACCTTCCGGGTTTTGCTCGCGGAGGCGGTGAGGCCTTCGGCGTCGATCGGTTTGATGGTGGATACCTCGAGCAGGTCCACGGATACGCCGCGAGCCGCCAGCCGCGAGGCGGCCTCAATGGCCATGAACGTGGGGACGCCGCACACGGCAATGGTCACATCGTTGCCGTCGCGCAGCTTGCGAATCTTCCCAAGTTGCAGCGGTTCGGCGCCGGCGAAGAGCACCGGGGTAGGGTTTCGGCACAGGCGGATGAAAGTAGGGCCGTCGCGCCGCAGCGCCAATTCGAGCGCCTGGCGCACCTCGACGGCGTCCCCGGGCACGATGACCGCCAGGTTGGGCATGGCGCGCATGACGGCCAGGTCGAGAATCGACTGGTGACTGGCGCCATCGTATGAATCCGAGAGGCCCGCGTAATTGCCGGCCAGAATCACGGGGAGATTGTTATAGCAGATGATGTTGCGAATCTGGTCGGCAGCTTTCAAATCGAAGAAAATCGCGAATGTGCTCGCGACAGGCCGCAGGCCGCAGGTTGCCAGGCCGGCCGCGACGTCGGTCATGTTGGCCTCCGCCACGCCCATATTAAAGAAACGATCCGGATATGCTTGTCCGAAGGGCGCCGTGCGGGTGCTGGTGGCCACATCCGCATCCAGGACCACCATCTCGGGGTGTTCCATTGCCAGGGCGAGGAGCGCTTCCCCGAAAGCTTCGCGCATCGCCACGGAGTTCACTGTCATAGCGCCAGCTCCAGTTTCCCGAGGGTCTCGAGAAGTTCGGGTCGAGCCTTGGCATAGGTCTGATCGTCGACTACCGCCCCGTGCCAGTGGGCGTTATCTTCCATAAAAGAGACGCCCCGGCCTTTATGGGTCTTATAGATCACCGCTGCCGGGAATTGAGTTTGGCGCTTGGCCCAATCCAGAGAATCGAGGACCTCGGCGGCGTTGTGGCCGTCATACACCACGGGCGCGACATTCCAGTTGAAAGCGCGGAGTTTCTCGGGCAGAGGGTCCATGGGCATGATGATGTCGCTGGGGCCGTCGAGCTGCACCTTGTTGTAGTCGATGAGCGCGACCAGGCGTGGCGGCTTGAATTTGGCGGCGGCCATGATGGCCTCCCAGGTCTGGCCTTCGTTGAGGTCGCCGTCGCCTACCAGGACGTAAGTCCAGTAGCTCTTCCCGAGCAACCGCGCGGCCAGGGCCATTCCCAGAGCAACGGAAGTGCCGTGTCCCAGCGAGCCAGTGGACATCTCCACGCCGGGGGTCTTGTACATGCACGGGTGACCCTGTAATCTGCTGTCGAGCAGCCGGAAGGTGGCCAGTTCCTCAGTGGGGAAGTAGCCCCGGTTGGCGAGCACGGTGTACAACATGCACGAAGCATGTCCTTTGCTGACCACCAGGCGATCTCGATCCGGCCATTGCAAATCGTCGGGCCGGATGTTCATGGCGTCAAAGTAAAGCGCAACCAGCAACTCGGCGGCGGAAGCCGCTCCACCCCAGTGGCCGGTGCCCCGGTCGTGCAGGATGTCCAACACCTTGACCCGGAATTCCTGGGCCAGGTACTGGACCATAGCGGACTTCTTGTCTCGCCTTTTCTCCCGGACCACGGCGTCGCAATCCAATCGTGGCCGGGTAGCAATGCTCCCCATGTGTCCTCCCCCGGCCGCGCCGGGTGCGAAAAGGAAGCGCGGCCGGCAGTCGTATGCCGAAGCTCCAGTCTAGCAGGCGCGGCTCAGAAACGCGGCCACCGCAGCCCTCGGTTATCATGAGCTGTTAGCCTGGCGCCAGGTCGAGCCTGGCTGCCAGGGAGGTCGCAATGCACCTGTTCTCTCGAAGCCGGCTTCTGCCGGCGCTGCTCTTGCTGGCCGGCGCCAACGCATGGAGTGCCGCGACGGTGTTCAACGTTCTGGATTACGGCGCGCACCACGATGGTTCGGCGCCCGCTACGGAAGCGATTCGCTCCGCCATTCAGGCGGCTAAAGCCGCGGGTGGGGGAACGGTGTACTTCCCGGCCGGGAATTATGTCACGGGCCCCATCGAACTGGTGAGCAACCTGGTGCTCCACATCGACGCGGGGGCGACGCTGCGGTTCCCGGCCGCCCGGCTTCCGTTCACGAAAGGGAGGGCGCAAGGCATCGAATGCCTGACGCCGGTACCCCTGATCGGCGGCACCAACGTGGAGAACGTCACCATCACCGGCCGGGGCGCGATCGCGACCAATAACGCCGAGTGGACCAAGCTGATGGGTGGGCCGCAGCAGGAGGCCCCTTTTGGGCCGGGCTGGGCCCACCTTCGGGAATTGCTGGAACTGAAGACGCCCCAGCCGGCGAAGGAGTACCAGAAGGCCGCGCCCTTCCTCCGCCCCTCGTTTATCCGCTTCATGGAGGCCCGGAATATCCTGATTGAGGGCATTCATATTGTGGGTTCACCGTTCTGGACGGTGCACCTGCTGTACTCGGCGAATGCCGTCATTCGCGATGTCAGCATCGAGACCTATCCGGGATCGTTCACCGACGGGATCGTGATCGATTCCAGCAAGGACGTGCGGATTGCCAATTGCTATCTCGACAGTGGCGACGACGCCATCGTCCTCAAAGCGGGGAAGGACGCCGACGGGCTGCGGGTCAACCGGTCCACCGAAAACGTGACCGTCACCAATTGCATTGTGCACCACGGGTCCGGCGGGGTGGTGATAGGCAGTGAGATGTCGGGGAGCATCCGCAACGTGGTGGCCAGCAACATCGTCTGCCAGGGCACGTGGATGGGCATGAACATCAAGAGCGACCGCGGACGCGGCGGGGTAGTCGAGAACGTGAGACTGGATCACTGGACCATGGATGACGTCGGCAGGGCCATCAATATCTCGCAATACTATGTCCTCGAAACCAGGGTGAATTCTTCCGAAGCGCGCGTTTCGGAGCGGACGCCGGTGTTCCGCAACATCGTGGCCGACAACATGAGTATCAACCGCTGCCGGGCCACCGTGGCCTACGAGAAGGCGCCGCCCGTGATGATCAACATCGAAGGGCTGCCGGAGATGCCGATTTCCGGACTGCGAATCACAAACATCATCGCCGCGGGCAAGAGCGGATTGAAAGCCCACGATACCGTCGCCATGGAATTGCACAATGTGCAGGTGGACGCCGCGAGCGGACCGGCCTTCCTGATACGGGATTCGAAGGAACTCGAGTTGGACGGCGTGTCCACGCGCGAACCCCTGGCGGACGTTCCCGTGATCCGGCTGGACCGCTGCCCCGGCGCCATCGTGCGCGGGAGCAGGGCGTTTGCGGGCACCGGAACGTTTCTCTCAGCGGCTTTGGGTGAGTTGAAGAATATCGTGCTGGAAGGCAACACGTTCACCAGCGCGCGAAGGGCCGCGGCGGAGGCGGCGACCGACTTCTGGGAGGTGGCGAAATGAACTTCTGGCGGATACCGGCCCTCGTTCTTCTGATCGGCGCCCACGCGTGGAGCGCCGGTCCGTTCAACATTCTGGACTACGGCGCGCGGAATGACGCTTCGGCGCCGGCCACCGAGGCCATCCGCTCGGCCATCCAGGCGGCCAAAGCCGCGGGCGGGGGAACGGTTTACGTCCCGGCCGGACAGTATGTCAGCGGGCCGATCGAGCTGGTGAGCAACCTGGTGCTCCATATCGACGCGGGGGCCACGCTGCGGTTCCCGGCCACCCGGCTTCCGTTCACGAGAGGGAGGGAGCAGGGCATCGAGTGCATTACGCCGGTGCCGCTGATCGGAGGGCGGAACCTGGAAAACGTCACCATCACGGGGCGGGGCGTGCTCACCACGGATAACGCCGAGTGGCTCAAGCTCATGAGCCGGCAGCGGGCCTCCTCCGCCGATCCCGGCTCCGCCTTTGGGGCCGCCTGGGAGCACCTTCTGCAATTATTGGAACTACGGAAACCCATACCCGAGGAGAAGTATCAGAAGGCCGCGCCGGAACTGCGGCCCTCGTTCGTTCGCACCATGGACAGCAAGAACGTTCTGATCGAGGGCATTCACTTTGTGGGATCGTCGATGTGGACGATCCACCTTCTGTACTCGGACAACGTGGTGGTTCGCGACGTGATCATCGAGACGTACCCGGGGGTGCATACCGACGGCATCGGCGTGGACTCCAGCCGGAACGTGCGGATTTCCAACTGCTATATCGACACCGGCGACGACGGCATGGTTCTCAAATCGGGGAAAGACGCCGACGGGCTGCGCGTCAACCGGCC
>Ga0181524_10003874_pt1 | contig 14236 bp, 13 predicted proteins | sample PEATcosm2014_Bin_34_FD_119761 | JGI IMG/M metagenome (GOLD analysis project Ga0181524, IMG submission 119761) | Peatland microbial communities from MTU Mesocosm Facility, Houghton, MI, USA - PEATcosm2014_Bin05_60_metaG | ecosystem: Environmental > Terrestrial > Soil > Wetlands > Peat | place...
ATGGCGTTGCGCACGTCCTCCTCGGCCTGCTGCGTGTCCACCAGCTCGCCCTTGCGCACGCCGCGCGAGCGCGACTGGCCGAGGCCGATGATGTTCAGTCCCGCCTTGGCGGGATCGGTCCCGCCTTCGCGGGATTCGCCGACCACGGCGCAGATTTTTGACGTGCCGATTTCCAGGCCGACGATGATGTTCGAGTTGTCAAACATGGTTTTTCAAAGGGTGCGCGGGTCTCACAGATTTTGGCGTTGATACGGGAAGCACGCCGCCGTCCAACCAGCGCACGGGAATGTTGTCGGGCACCGCCAGGTTGAGCGCACCGATGGCTTTGTTCATGCGTTGTCCGGTGTCATAAATTTCCCGCCAGCGGCGCAATTGTCGGGCAAAATCGTCCGAACCGAAAGTAATTTCGCTGCCTTGCATCGTCGTGGCAACCAACACTTCCGGCGCCGAAACGTCAATGCGCTGCAAATCCACCAGACCGGCCATCGGCGACGCGTTGAAGGCGGTAATCAACTGCAGCGCCGCCTGTATTTGCGGCGAATCCATGCGGCGCCCGGGCTGAAGTTGAAAGGCATTCAAGCCGATAATGACCGGCAATTGATCGCCCACCTGCGCCAGCGGAATCACGCACAGACGCGGATCCAGCGGTTGCATCACATAACCGTCCGCGTCGAGTTCGAACACGGTGACTTGGATTTTGCCCGTGGTATCCGCGGTCGGCACATTCACCTGCGCCACCGGCTCGCGTTCGTTCACCCGAATCCGCAGCGTGCGCGGCAGAACGCGCTCGACCGACACCGAATCAACCAGGGAAACCAGTTCGAGATTGCGTTTGACCGTCGCCAGATCGAGCGCCAGCAGGTTGTCGCCGGTTTTCACGCCCGCCCAGCGGCGCAATTGGTCCGGCAAAATCACGCCGTCTGTTTGCACGTCAATTCGCCGGATGGCGAACTCGGGGTTTTCATAAACGAAATGGTCGAGCGCCCATTCGCCCGCCCGCCAGAACAAATAAAGGCCAAAGACCGTGCCGAACAAAACGCCGAACGCCACCGCCGCCAGCCGCGCGCGCGTCGCGCGCACCTGGCCCGAACGCAGCTTCACATCAAGCACGCGACCGCGGCTCAACCGCCGGTTTTTCTTTTCATGCCTGAACCACATAAATTCAATGACGCATGTTGAACGACGAATGGAATTGAGACGTTTGTCCTGCCATTCGGCATTCGGCATTCGGCATTCCCGATTCATTGCAATTCGCAGCCCGCCGGAGCGCCAGATCCACCATGCGTTGGCATAGTTGCGCGTAATTCAGTCCCGCCGCCGCCGCCGCCTTGGGCAGCAAACTGGTTTCCGTCATGCCGGGTTGCGTGTTCACTTCCAGCACCACCGGCTGGCTGTTTGCCCGCACCATCACGTCCACCCGCGCGTAATCGCGTCCGCCCACCGCCCGGAACGCGCCGAGCGCGGCGTCCTGAATGCGTTTCGTGGTCGCGGCGTCAAAGTCCGCCGGACAGAAATATTCCGTGCGGCCGGCGGTGTATTTGTTGCGATAATCGTAACTGCCGGCTTTGGGCCGCACCTCGACCACCGGCAGCGGCTCACCGTCCAAAATGCCCACCGTCGTTTCGCGTCCGATGATTTTTTCCTCAACCAAAACCTCGGAATCAAATTTTAACGCTTGCGCCAGTGCGTTTGGCCAATCCGCCATGCGCTCGACGAATTGCAGGCCGACGCTGGAGCCCTGCCGCACCGGTTTCACCACCAGCGGCGGCTGCCAGTCCTTCGGCCATGGAGTTTTTTCCGAATTCACCACCAAAAATTTCGACGTGGGCACTCCTGCGGCGATGCAACGCTGTTTCGTCAGCACCTTGTCGAACGCGACGCGGCTGGATTCGGCATCACAGCCGGTATAAAGCGCGCCGAGTTTTTCAAGCTGCCGCTGCACCGTGCCGTCTTCGCCATAAGTTCCGTGAAGCGGTGCGAGGCAAACCACATCCGTCTCCGGCGGCAAAACCCAATCTGGCGTTTTGGGATCAATTTCAAAAACCGTGTGCCCGAGCGAACGCAGCGCTTTCACAACACCGGCGCCGGAACGCAGCGAAATTTCACGCTCGGCGCTTGGGCCACCCAACATGACCGTGATGTTTAGTTTTTGACTCATTCCTCGCCAATAATTTCGACTTCCGTTTGCAATTCGATACCGCGCGCTTCCTTGGCCCGCGCCCTGAGAATCGCAATCAATTCCAAAACATCGCGCGCCGTCGCGTTGCCGTCGTTCACAATGAAATTCCCGTGCTCGGCGGAAACCATCGCCCCGCCGACGCGCGCGCCTTTCAAGCCCAGCTCGTCAATCAATTTGCCCGCCGGAATCGTTTCAGGATTTTTGAACATGCAACCGGCGCTGGGCGCGGCGGGCTGCGTAGTCCAGCGTTTCCGGTTGAACGCGCTCATCCGTTGCACGATGGATTCATGCGAGTCCGGGCGGCCCTTGAACACCGCGCTGATTGCGATGTGATTTTTCAAAGTGCCGCAACCGCGATATGCCACCGGCATTTCCTGTGGTGTGACTTCCTGGATGTTGCCGTCAAAATCCATCAGGCGGACCGACTCGACGGCATCAAACGTCGCGCCGCCCATCGCGCCGGCGTTCATGCGCAACGCGCCACCCACGCTACCCGGGATGCCTTCGAGAAATTCCATCCCACTCAGGCCGAGCCGCTTTGCCTCGACCGCGACGTTTTTCAACTTTGCGCCCGCGCCGCACCTTAACCGTTCGCCTGCGGCTTCGATGCGGTTGAAATTCGCGTGCGACAGGCAAATGATGACGCCGCGAAAGCCGCCGTCGCGCACCAGCAGATTCGAGCCGCGCCCAATCACAAAAAACGGCACGTCGTGACCGCTGCAAAATTTCAGGATGCCCGCCAAATCTTCCTCCGATGCCGGCTCGACATAGACGTCTGCCGGGCCGCCGACGCGGAGCGTGGTGTGTTTCGCCAGCGGCTCGTCGCGGCGAATCACCGTCGCGGGCGAAACGCGCCGCGCCAGTTCATCGGTGATGTTTTCTTTGGCTCGCATCGGATTTTCCAAAATGGTTTCGCTTGGCGGCGTCATGGTTCAACTCGTCACGTGTTTGGCCCGGCCGGGCGCGCAGCCGCAGCCACAAGCGTGGGTTTTGGTTGTTGACGTTTCCTGCCTGCGCGCGACGGCTTGCAGCACGATTTCAGCAATCTGTTCCGCCGCGCGGGGCGTGTGCCTTTGCGCCAGCGCGGTTTGCATGGCAACACGTGCCGGTTCGTTTTCGACCAATTCGTTCAACGCCGCCGTTACTTTTTCCGGGGTCGCGCTCATTTGTTTGAGCAGGCGCGCCGCGCCGGCCGCTTCAAACGCGCGGGCGTTGTGAAATTGGTGATTGTCCGCCGCCGCCGGAAACGGCACGAGCAGCGATGGCAATCGCACGGCGGCCAGTTCCGCCAGGGACGATGCGCCGGCTCGGCTCACAGCAGCCGTCGCCGCACCGAGCGCCAGATCCATTTCCACCAAAAACGGTTTCACGACGGCCCGGAGTCCGCGCGTGGCGTAGGCGGCCCTGACCTTTCCAAAATCCTTTTCGCCGGTCAGATGCAGCCATTGCCAGTCGTGGTCGGCCAGCAACGGCAGTGCGGACAGAATCATTTCGTTGATGCCGCTGGCGCCCTGGCTGCCACCGACGACCAAAACCGTCGGGCGATTCGGTTCAAGTCCGAGCGCAGTGCGGCAGTCGGCAATTTTGGCGGGGCGGGCGTCCCAGCGAGCCGGCTCGACGGAGTTCAGCACCACCGGATTTTCAAGAGAAAAAAATTGCACACGCACTGGCGTGCCGGTCACGGTGACTTTGCGCGCTTTCAACCGTGTGGCAGCTTCGGGAAATCCGACGAAAGCCCCGTCCACAAATCGCGCCAGCAGGCGGTTGGCGCGGCCGGGGACGGTGTTGGATTCGTGCAGAAAGGTTTTCGCGCCGAAACCCTTCCCGACCCAGACCGGCGGCGCGCTGGTGAAACCGCCCATGGCGAGCACGGCGCCGGGCTTGCGCCGGCGGAAGCATTTTCGCGCGGCGAAGAGCGATTTGCAGAAGCTGCCGGCAAAGGAAAAATAGTTGTGATTTTGCAACGCGACGGCGGGCAACGTGACGATTTCCATGCCGAACGTTGATTTTACCGCCTGCTGGTCAATTTCCTTGGGTGAAATGAGCAGCGCGACGGCGCAGCCGCGCCCCGTGAGTTGCTCCGCCACGGCGAGTCCCGGAAAGAGATGCCCGCCCGTCCCGCCGCAGGCGATGGCGACGAAGGGCGTGTTGGCTCCGGGTTCAGTCATGCGGCATGAGCAGGTCTTCGCCGTGACGCGGCGGCTTCGGCGACGCGGGCGGGCGAAAAATCATCGGTTTCGGCGGATTCGGAGGCGACCGCACCGCGCGGGCGCGCGTGCCGCGCAACGCTGAACAGGATTCCGACGCACGTGAGCATGGCGAGCAGGTTTGAACCGCCGTAGCTGATGAACGGCAACGGCAGGCCCTTGTTCGGCAGGGCGCTGGTGACCACGCCAATATTGATGGCCGCCTGCAGGCCGATTAAAAACGTGATGCCCGCGGCGAGCAAAAAGCCGAAGGTATTGCCGGCGTTGAGCGCGATGTAAAATCCGCAAATCACAACGACCAGAAAGGCCAGGACGACCAGCAGGGTCGCCACCAAGCCGAGTTCCTCGCCGATGTTGGCAAAAATAAAATCGGTGTGGATTTCCGGCAGATAACCAAACTTGCGGAGGCCGTTGCCGAGACCGACGCCGAACCAGCCGCCGGAACCCAGCCCAATCATGGCCTGCCGCGCCTGGAGCGCCGCGCCTTCCAGATGTTGTTCCGGATGCAGCCAGGCAAAGATGCGCCCCATCCGCATCGGGTCATGCAGGATGGAAACCGCGAGACCGGCCGCGCCGAGCGAGGCGGGAATCAGAACGTGTTTCCAGCGAACGCCGGCCATGAGCAGCATCGCACCGCTGACCGCAGCCAGGAGAATGGTCGCGCCGCGGTCCGGTTCCACGAAAATCAGGCCCAGCACCAGCGCGATGAGCATTCCGGAAAAAACGATGCCGCGCTTCCAATTTTGCATCCACCGCTGATAACGGTCGCCATACCACGCCAGCATGATGATGAGCGCGAGTTTGGCGAATTCGGAGGGTTGAATCGTGAGGCCGGCTTTAATCCAACGATGCGCGCCGTGGCTGGCATGGCCGATGCGCGGCACGAAGACCAGCGCGAGCAAAATGAGGGCAAGGATGTAAACCGGCCACGCAAGTCTTTTGAGCAGTTGATAGTCGAGGGCGGTCGCCGTCACGCAGAACACGAAACCGATCACACACCAAACGAGTTGTGTCATCAGGTCGTGCGCGCCGATTTGCGTCATACTCGAGCTGTAGAGCATCACCAGCCCCAGCGCCAGCAGGGCGGCGACGCAAAACGCCAAAGTTGTGACGGCGACTTTCATTGCAACGTTTCAAAATAAATGCCAGCCGCGGTTCAACCCGCGGTCATTGCTGGGACGGGGCACCCGGCGCGGTTGCGGGAGCCGGCGTCGGCGAAACGGGAGCCGGCGCGGGTGCCGGCTCTGGAGCCGGAGTTGCGACCGCAGCCTTGGCTGGTATCTTCAGCTTCTGCCCGACCTTGATTTGCGTCGTGGTCAGATTGTTTTCGGACTCAATCGCCTTGACGGTAGTGCTGTTGGCCCTGGCAATTTTAGTCAAAGTGTCCCCGGATTTGACCGTGTAGATTTCCTCGCCACCGCTGGCCGCAGTGGAGGCCATTCCGGCCGGCGCCGTGGCAGCCGTGCCGCCGGACGCAGCCGGGATTGAAAGTTTTTGCCCGACCTTCAATTTGGTCGGCTCAACGCCGGGGTTCGCCGCTTCAACTGCCTTGACCGTCACGCCGAATTTCTTGGCGATTTTTGAGAAGGAGTCGCCCTTGACCACAACATATTCAGTCGCCGCGGCGGCTTCCGGGGCGGCCGGTGCTACGGGCGTGGCGACCGGCGGCGGCTGGACGGGCGGGTTCGTCTCCACCGCTGGCGGCACGTTGGTTTCCTCCACCGGCGGCAAATTGGTTTCCACTGGCGGGGCGGGGTTTTCGGCCTCGGTTTGTTCGCGTTTGCAGCCTTGCATGAGCAGGGCCGTCAAACCGAGCACGTTGATGGCGAGCACGCAAAACACGGCGAGTTTTACGCGCGAGCGGGTTTTGTTCTTTTGCTCCAGAAGGGAGCCTTGGGGAACGAACGGATTGGGATTATTCATCGGTTTGGCGCTGATTGCGTCCTTTCTATGAGGTTGGGTTGTGTTTCTGGCCGCGAAATTTTCCCTCGCAAAAATTTCACGGCGGTTAAAATCAAATTGTTCATCGGCCTGACTTGCACGGCCCGCTGCCGGCGGTTTTGAAATTGGTCACACCTCGAATCAACGCGCGAAAATAAAAACATCCCGCCGCCTGACACGCGTCCAGCCGCTGCTGCCATTCGTTTTAACAGCAAGGCCGGGCGCGCGCAAGGGGCAATCCACATTTGCGCCGGGTCCAAAATTTGCCTGTTTGCCGGAGCGCGCATCGTTGTCAGTTCGTCCGTCATCTCAGTTTCAACGTGCTCAACGCAAGCAGCGCGAACAGCACGCACAAAATGTAAAAACGCATCACCACCTGGGATTCATACCAGCCTTTTTTCTCGAAGTGATGATGCAGCGGCGCCATCAAAAAAATCCGCCGGCCCGTCCCATAACGCAGCCGGGTGTAACGGAACCAGCCGGTTTGCAGCATCACTGAAACCGCTTCCATCACGAACACGCCCCCGGCAATCACCAGCACAAACGGCTGGTGGACCAGGACGGCGACCATGCCGAGCGAGCCGCCGATGGCGAGCGAGCCGGTGTCGCCCATGAACACCTGCGCCGGATGGCAGTTGAACCACAAAAAACCGAGGCCCGCGCCGAGGAGCGCCGCGCAAAACACCGTCAACTCGCCCGCCCCGCTCACGTAGGGAATCTGCAGATAGGTTGCCGCCTTGATGTTGCCCGCCAGCCAGGTGAACACCAGAAACACAAACGCCACAATCAACGAACAGCCGATTGCCAGGCCGTCCAGGCCGTCCGTCAGGTTCACGGCGTTCGAGGTGCCGACAATCGCCAGCACCACGATTAAAATGCCGAGCCAGGCGGCGTGTTTGGCAATCGGATATTTATAAAACGGCACTGTGATTTCCGTGACCAGTTTGCTGGTCGAAGGCGTTACCCACAAATACAGGCCGATGAACACGCTGACCGCAATTTGCGCCCACAACTTCACGCGCGGCGGAGTGCCACCCCCGCTTTGCTGGATGATTTTCGCGTAGTCGTCGGAAAATCCCAAGCCGGCCAGCACAATGACCGAGAGCAGGGTCAGCAGCACCAGTTTGCTATCCAGTTGCGCCCAGAGCACGGTCGAGAAAAACAACACCGCCACAATTAAAATGCCGCCCATCGTCGGCGTGCCTTTCTTGCTCAACACGCGCGCCGCCAGACCGCCCGCTTCCTCGGCCCGGTCGGCGTAGTCCTGGCCGAATTTCTGTTCCTTGAGCCAGCGGATGATCTTCGGTCCCAGCCACCAGCTCAACACCAGCGCCGTGATGGCCGCCCCCGCGCTGCGCACCGTGATGTAACGAAACAGCCGCAACGCCGAAAGGTGGTCCGCCCACGGCGTCCCTTTCGCCCAACCGAGCAGGTATTGGCTCAATAAGTAAAACATTCGTCTGCTTTCACGATTTTCCGGCCTTCAACGTTTCAGCGATGCGTTCCAGACGCACCGCCCGCGACGCTTTCAACAAAACCACGTCGCCCGTTTTCAAAAAACTTTTCACCGCCTTCACCGCCGTGTCCACATCCGCAAATTCAATCACGCGATTCAAGCCCGCGTCGCGCGCCGCGCGCGCCGTGACCGGGGCCATTTTCCCGACGGCGAACAATTGTCCAATGCCCAGCTCCGCCGCGCGCCGGCCCACCTCGGCGTGTGCCGCCTCGCTGTGCGCGCCCAGTTCGGCCATGTCGCCCAGCACCGCCACCCGCCGGCCCCGCAACGGCAGGTCGCAAAGCGTTTCGAGCGCCGCCAGCGCCGAATCGGCATTCGCGTTGTAAGTGTCGTCCAGCACGCGCACGCCGCCCGCTTCCCATAATTGCAGCCGCATCTTCGCCGGCGGGCATTCGGCCAGGCCGTCCCGCACCGCGGGACGGCCCAAGCCCAGTTCCTCACTGACCGCCATGGCAAATAAAGCATTAGTCACCTGATGCCGGCCCAGCAAATTGACCCGGCACTCGCCGCTCCACTCATTCTTCGGAGCCTCCACCCGGAACGTCACGCCATTTTTGTCGGGGCGAATCCCCTTCGCCCGCCAGTCATTCCGTTCACCGAGGCCGACGCGCACGATGCTTGCTTGTGTGCGTCGGACAATTTTTTCCGTCCATTCGTTGTCGCCGTTCACAAAGAGCGTGCCGTCCGCCGGCAACAGTTCCGCGAGCGCGCCTTCTTCCTGTGCGACCCCCGCGACATCGCCAAAAAATTCCAGATGCTCGCGGCCGATGCTGGTGATCACGCCGTATTTCGGCTGAATCATTTTCACGAGCGGCGCGAGTTCGCCTGGATGGTTCGTGCCCGCTTCGAGCACGGCCGCCTGATGCGATTTTTCCAGCCGCAACAGCGTCAGCGGCACGCCGATGTCGTTGTTAAAACTCGCCTCGCTCCACAACGCCGCCAGCTTTTGCCGGAGCGCCGAGGCGATCAATTCCTTCACCGTCGTCTTGCCATTCGAACCGCCGACGCAAACCACCGGCAAATCAAATTCTTTCCGATACGCCGTCGCCAACTGACCCAGCGCTACACGCGTATCTTTAACAACCAGCACTGCACAGTCCGGCATTCGCGCTGGCATCTTTCCCTTTTCCGGGACAACCACCGCCACAGCACCTTTTGCCGCCACTTCGTTGATAAAATCGTGGCCGTCAAATTTTTCGCCTTTGATGGCAAAGAACAAGTCGCCCGATTTCGCCTGCCGTGAATCGGTGCAGACATTTTTCGCCAAAGTTTTCACCGATCCGCAGCGAACATCGGCGGCGCAGGCTTCGGCAACAAATTTCAAAGAGCAGGGTTCCACGTTAAATGTTTGGCTGTTTCATGGGGCCGGCTGTCGTGAACCGCCCGCGGCCGCGAGTGACGGCGAATTGGTCGGCCACGAATTTTTGTCCGGCGAAATGTTCAAATAACTGGCGCATCGCTCGGCGATTTCCCGGAACGCCGGCCCGCAAACCTGGCCGCCGTAATAACCTTCCTTCGGCTCGTCCATCACCACCGAAATGCAAAGCTGTGGATCGTCCGCCGGGAAAAATCCAATGAACGTTGCAAAATACCTGCCCCGTTCATAACCGTCCGGCCCGACTTTCTGGGCCGTACCGGTCTTGCCAGCCACCGTGTAATCCTTCATGGCCGCGCCTGGGGCGGTGCCTTCCGGCGAGACGACCGTTTTGAGCGCTTCGATCATCAATTTGTCCGTGGCGTCGCTGATGACCTGCCGCACGCGTTGCGGCGTGTATTGTTGCACCACGTTTCCGCCGCGGTCTTCAAGGCGGTTCACGAGCATTGGCCGCATGAGCCAGCCGCCGTTCGCGATGGCGTCCATGGCCATGAGCATTTGCAGCCGTGTCACCGCCACACCCTGCCCCATCGGGATTTGCGCGATGGATACCTTGCTCCATTTTTTCACCGGATACAAAATTCCGCTGACTTCGCCCGGCAACGAGATGCCCGTGCGCTCGCCAAAACCGTATTCCGTCGCATAATCGTAAAGCCGGTTTTCGCCGAGGCGGATGCCAATCTTGGCCGCGCCGATGTTCGACGATTTCGTGATGATCCCTTTGGTGGTAAGAATTCCGAATGGTTCGTGGTCATGCAAAACCCGCCCCGCATAGGCGAAATGCCCTTCCTCGCAATCAAATGTGTCGCCCAAATGCACAACGCCGTCGTTCAGCGCGCCGGAAACAACCACTATTTTGAACGTCGAACCCGGCTCCATCACGTCGCTGATGATGCGGTCGCGGCGCGCGTCGGCGGTCGCGGCGCCGGGATTATTCGAATCAAAATCCGGCAGGGTCGCCATCGCCAGGATTTCGCCCGTGCGCGGACGCATGACGATGCCCGTGATGCTGATGGGCGTGTGTTTTCCCATGGCGTCGGCCAGGGCGGTTTCAACAATGTGCTGAATGGCCGAATCCAGAGTGAGCACGACATTGAGGCCGTCGCGCGGTTGCACGTCTTCATCGCGCAACGCAACCAGTTCCCGCTTCTGCCGGTCCGTTTCCGTCACGCGCCAGCCCGCCACGCCGCTCAACGCGGAGTTCAAAACCAATTCGATGCCGTCGCGTCCCGAAAGCTGCGAAACGCCGGCGCCGTTCAACGTCACTTCATCCGAACCCACGAAGCCCAGCACCTGCGCCGCCAGCGGGCCGTTGGGATAAACTCGCAACTGGTCCGCCTCGGCAAAGATTGCGCCCTGGCGCAGGTTGCGGAAAAACGCCCGGTTGGTTTTGGACAATTTGCTTTCATCCACACCAAACGAAAGATTGGTCATCGTCATCTGAATCTTCTGCCACGTCTCATCCGGGACGTTTTTTTGGAGGCGGACGTAACAAAGGCCGTTGGTGACGGTTTCACCTTTTTCATTTTTCCAGACGCGGGGAATCAGCCGTTGATAAAGGCTGCTTTCGCTCATGCCCAGCAACGGCGCGAGCGAGCGCGCGACGACCGCCTGCTGGTTGCCAATCAACGACGGGTTGGCACAAACCGTCTTCACGGAGATGCTCGTGCCCAGCAGGTTGCCGTTCACGTCCAAAATATTGCCCCGGCGCGGCGCCTTCAGGAAATCATGCTCCGTGTTCAATTCGGCGATTCGGGTCAACTCATCGTGCCGCACCACCTGCAAATCCACGAGCCGGTAACCCAACCCGGCGAACGCCGCGACCATCACCACCAGCAGCAGCAACACACGTCGAAATTGCAGTTTGTTGCTCATTTCAAAACGGCCAGCCGCCCGCGGCGATCGGTTCCTCACCCGACGGCGTCACGGGCGGCGGCCTAAATTCATATGTTATTGAGTCGTTGCGCCGGGTTGCCGCACAGCCAACCGGCGGGTTGCGCCCGGGTTGCCGGACGACACTGGCGACGGTTCGGCCAGCCGCCAGATTTGCGACGGCCGCGCCGGACCAAGCCCGAGATTCAATTCCCTCGCGCGTTTGTCCAACATGGTCGGCGAACGCAGCATGGCGAGCTGGTCGGCGAGCTTCTGGTTCGTGTCCTTCAGTTGCGCCAGATGGATTTCCCGCTGCCGGATTTGCTGGCCGAGCTGGTAAATCTGGCTCTTTTGCCAGACATACCCGACCGCCGAACCCGCAATCAACAGGCACAAAAACAACGCCTTCAATGCCGGCCCGAACCGGATTACTGCCGACTGACTTCTTCGATTTTTCATCGTCTAAATTTTCTCCATCACCCGCAATTGCGCGCTGCGGCTGCGCGGATTTTCCGCAACTTCCGCCGCGCTCGGCTGGATGCTCTTGCGCGTCACCCATTTCAACTCAGGCACGCGCGGTTCGCGCAACTCCGGAACGTCCACTCCTCCCGTGAACGTGTAATCCCGCGACCGCGCGCGCCCGAAGTCCTTCACCACCCGGTCCTCCAGCGAATGAAACGTGATGACTGCCAGCCGTCCGCCGGGCTTCAATATTTTCACCGCCGCGTCCAGTCCCCGTTTCAAAGAGCCAAGTTCGTCGTTCACCGCAATCCGCAACGACTGAAAAACTTTTGTGGCCGGATGCGTCTTCCTGCCCCGGCGCGGCGATATTTTTTCAATCAACTCCGCCAATTGCCGGGTCGTCTCAAACTTTTGGCTTTCCCGGCTGCGGACAATCGCCCTCGCCAGCCGCCGCGCATCCCGTTCGCCGCCCAGTTCCAAAAAAATCTTTGCCAGTTCTTCGGCGCTGGCGCCGTTCACCAGTTCCGCCGCCGTCAGCGATTGCCGCGTGTCCATCCGCATGTCCAGCGGCCCGTCGTGCTGGAAACTGAACCCGCGTTCGGCGCAGTCCAGTTGCCACGAACTCACGCCCAAATCCAGCAGCACCCCGTCGTAACTGGCCGCCGGCACCCAGTCGGCCAACTCCGCAAAATTGCCGCGGCGGATTTCAAATCGTCCGGCGAACTCCGCCAGCCGCGCCCGCGCTGTTTCAATCGCGGCGCCATCGCGATCGCACCCAAACAGCCACCCGGTCGGCGAACTCGCGGCCAGGATAATTGCCGCGTGTCCAGCTCCACCGGTTGTCCCGTCGGCGTAGCGGCCGGCTGGCTTCGGCTTCAGTGCGTTCAGCACTTCTGCCGTCATCACCGGTCTGTGAACGAAATCTGGCACTTTGCATCGGTTTTACGCCGGTTCAACTCGCCCTCATCTTCAAAAACCGTTCGCCCGCCAGTTCCCACGCGCTTTTCCCCGGTTCAAGATTTGGTGCTTCCACGTCGCGCCACGGACGGGATTTGAGCGGAACCACCTCTACATCCGCGTCAGTGAGGTCGTTCCGCAGAACTTTTACCGCGTCCAATGAAAGTTCGCCCTGCATTTGCGGCCGTACTTCCGGCGCCGATGTTTCCGGACCGCGCCATTTCGAAATCGGATTCAGTTTGCTGGCCCAGGAGACCGCCCGCCGCGCCGGAGAAAACGTCGGCAGCTTTTGCGTTTTGGCTGCAACGACGGTGATTGGTGTTTTGACCGGCGCAGCGGCGGCTTCCACCGAAGGTGTTGCGCCTTCGGGGCGGTTCGCAGATGCAAAGGGATTGTTCGGCGAACCAAATTTGGGCAGATGAAATTGTTTGTCGGCGCGATACGGACTTTCCCCATGGCGACCCAGCGCCAAACATTTTCCGGCAGCCAGCAATGTTCCCAGTTTCATAATTGTTTATTCCATCAGTCTGAAAGCGTCGGGCGCCAACGCGGCGTCGGCGGCCTGCACCTTCGCGTAACGTTCGGGATTCCAAATTTCAAACCGGTCGAGCAAGCCGACCAACACCGCCTCATCCTTGAGTCCCGCCTCGCGGGCCATCTCATCCGGCAGACAAATCCGGCCGGCTTTGTCCACGGTCGCCTGCGCCGAGCCGCTGCCGATAAGTCGTTTCAAGACCACTTTTTTCTGGTCGCTGTTCGGCATGTCGGCGATGGACTGCATCAGCTTCGCCATTTGCGACGGCGGCAGCACCCGCACACACTGCCCCACGCCCTCGCGCGGCCAGAGAATCAGCGTCAGCTCCAGGTCCGCCCTTTGCGGCCGCCACTTGGCCGGGATTTGCACACGCCGCTTCTCATCCACGCCATGCCGAAAGCGCGAATTGTAACAAGTCGGCTCTATGCTTGTGGTAACGCTCATCTGTTCACCGTGGGATTGCGAAAGGCCTTTCTCCCCACGACGCCCCATTTCTAAACACTTTGCCCCACAACGTCAACAAAAAAAATTCATTTTTTTTCATCTTATTCAGACGTTATTCACAGCTTAAAACAGGCCAAATCCGTGCTTAAAAAAAGCCCGTAAACACGGGGTTTTGACCGTCCAGTCCGACGGACGCCATTTCCCCTGCCCTTTTCGGCTTTTGCCGATCGCGTCAATGGCCAAGCTGTCCGGATAAACGATCCCCGAATCATTGGCCCGCCTGACCCTTTTACGTCCGCGCTTTGGCCGGGACGGTTGGCCCAGCCATCCGTGGCAGGTTAAGTGCAGCGTGGCTGCACTCGGTTTGCAACCCTTTTTAACCAGCGGAACCTCCGTTGCGCTTCAAGGCTGTGGCACAATCCGGTAAAGCCGCGCCGGCTGGCCAATCGCCGAGACATCGAAGTAAAGTTGTGACGTGTTGGTCAGCGTGATCGTAGCCAGCGTGACCCAGGCGTTCGTGGGGCCAAACGGGTTGATGTAATCCAGTTGCAAGGAGTCGCCCACATTGCCGGTTAAAGTGATTGCCGGAACGAAATTCAGATTCAATGACGGAACCACGCTCGGCGTTCCCGTCTGCCATGCCCGGTAGAACCGCTGCGGCGGGAGCGGTGTGTTAAGGTCGAAGCAGAATTGTGACGTATTGGTTAGCGTCACGGTGTCCAACATCAGCCAGTTCGGTGCGAGACCA
>Ga0181524_10003875_pt1 | contig 14235 bp, 4 predicted proteins | sample PEATcosm2014_Bin_34_FD_119761 | JGI IMG/M metagenome (GOLD analysis project Ga0181524, IMG submission 119761) | Peatland microbial communities from MTU Mesocosm Facility, Houghton, MI, USA - PEATcosm2014_Bin05_60_metaG | ecosystem: Environmental > Terrestrial > Soil > Wetlands > Peat | place...
CGGCACCTGTTTGGCCCCATGAACTGAAAAACTCTTAAAGCCCATTCCCAAAACGGTGGTCCTAACCCCTTGAAAATCAAGGGCCACAGGTCGTTTTTTTCGCCTCTATGGGATGGCTGTGAATTTTTTTACCAATGCTTGCTGCTCAAAATCCACGAGCAAATAATCCTTGCGTGTGGCAACGCCCCAACCGTTAAGTGGCATCATATCCGTGAGCTTCCAGCCGACTTCGTATTCTTTGAACCTCTTCTTGTCCTGCGGGATGAACAGATAGTGCGGGCCCGTCGGTTCGAGCGTCTTCCATTGTGCGTTTTCGACATGATGTTCGTCGAGCCAATCGTATTTCCTCTGCCGTTGGGCACCCCAAAGATCGCAGTGCCGGACGGTGGCAGGAGCTTTCTCTTTTTGCTTCGCCCTCGCCCCCGGCGGCAATTTTACAAAAATGCCAATGGCCACGCCCTGCTGGATGTCGAAAACATTCTTATCCGCTTCCCCACTGCCTGGGACAGTTTCCTTCTTCTTGGAATTGCCGTGCAAATTGAGGAGATAAATCTCATCGAAGGTTTGCATGAGATTCTGCCTCATGCCGCGAAAGGTCGGGTTGTCGAGATAGCCGTTGTTGGTAATGAAGGCCAGCACACCCTGGCCAGTCTGTTCAATGCGCCATTGCCCCCAGCGGAGGAACTTCACGTAGTCGTCTTGCAGCCATTTGGGGTTCCGCTCGCCGAGCGGTTTGCCATCGCAGAAATAATAATCGCGGACCAGCTTGGAAATCCACTCGCCGGTGTTCGCGCTGTGGCCGGAATAGGGCGGATTACCAAGAACGACGAGGACGGGCTTGTGTTTCTTGACCTCGTAGGCGGAATTGGCCTCGTTGCTCAAGGCGCGCAACGGGCCCAGCTGCTCAGCGGTGCGTTCCAAGTCCTCGAGGGTGTTGGTCAGGAAAATGTTGACGCGCTCGCCGCCCTGCGGTTCGTAGCTCCATTGCTGGCGGAAGAGGGGTTCCTCGTCCATCGCCGCCAGCGCCAGGCCGAGCTTGAAATGCGCCACGGCATAGGGAGCCATCAGGAGTTCAAACCCAAAGAGGCGCGGGAGCAAATGCTCGTGAACGTAACCGCCCCATTGCCCGGCGTTCTTCCTGGTCTTGAATTGCGAGCGGATGAAATCGAGCACGGTATAGAGAAACGTGGCCGTGCCGGCGGCGGGGTCAAGAATCAGCACCCGATGGGTCTGGTCAACAATCTCCCGTTCGCCTTCCTTGCGGCTGACGGTGATTTTCTGGTGGTCGGCGAGTCCCGCCTTGATGCCGAAGTTGTCCTTGAGCAGCCGGTCAATGCTCTGGACGATGTAGTTGACCACGGGTTCGGGCGTGTAATAAACGCCCCGCAGCTCTCGCAGTTTGGGATCGTAGGCTTGGAGGAAAGTCTCATAGAAATGAACGACGGGATCGCGGCGGCGACCGTGTTTCCCGAAATCTTCCATCACCCGTCCCATGTCCGCGTGGTCGAGTGTCTGGATCAAATCCTCGACGATGCCGGCAAACGGCTCATCATCCAGCGTCGCCCCTGTGATCTGCTCGAAAAAGGCGCGGAGAAAGGGATTGGTGCGCGGAATGAGCTTTTGGGCCTTCTCGCGGGTGAACTTGCCGCTGCCGCTGGCAGCGCGGGCACTGAACAAACCGTAGGCTAGAGTCTGGGCAAACATGTCGGCAAATTCGCTGACGGCCGCGGCTTCTTTTTTGGCGTCGGCGTGCGGGGCCAGTTCGGGCAACAGGGTTGCGGCAAAAGCATCCCGCCAATCGCGCAACTGTTGTGAAGACCGCCCGGTCAAAAAGGCGCCGATGATGATGTTGCGGATAAGGTGGGTGAGATTGGCGAGACGGCGGGCAAGCTCCCCGGCGGAGGCGATGTCCACCGGCTTTTGCGAGGTAAAACCCAGCAGGAGGAGGCGGGCGCGTTGGAGTTCGGCTGCCGCAACCGGCTCGAGTTTGCCGCCGGGGACGAGGTTGGCAAGCCGGAAGGTTTCACGCTTCTTGCCGTCCACAAACCAGCGGAATTCGAGATAGTCGGTGAGCAAGAGATTAGGAAGGGTGGGGAGATAGCGTTTGACTTGGTCGCCGCGCTCCTGTTCAGCCAGGTCCGCGCCGATGTTCTTGGCCTCCATCCAGCCGAGAGTGAGTTGATCGCGCCTGCGGGAAACGACGTAATCGGGCGCACCGCACTCGGAACGCCTGGGTTCATTGGTGCAAATGACCTTTTCGTCAAGCGCTTCAATCAGTTCCTTGAGCGCGGGACGATGCGTGTGTTCGGTGGCGTCGCCGCGTTTGAGGGCGCGTTCGATTTGGCGCAGATATTCCGCAAGCGGCTCCGGTTTGCCGCCACCCCCGTAGGCGGGCGGTTCTTCGTGAAGAAAATCGGCGTCGGTCATGATGGCATAATGATTCGTACTAATGTATTTGACCGGCTTGGTCGAGACCACCGGTTTGGCCGAAAGCTTGAAAGAGGTGGGCGAGGAAGAGTTGCGCCCGGCCTTTTTCGTCGCCGGTGATGTGCTTGTGGCACCCGGCGGTGAATCCGGCGAGTTTGGCGGAATTTGGCACGGACTGTTTGTAGCCGAATCCGGGCGGCTTGTCAGCAAGGATTGCGAGCCGGCCCGGCGCCAGAATCGTGTTTTCAGCGGCTGGAGGAAGTGTGGCGGAAAGAAAAAGCGCAGACGCAAACCACCTGTTTGGTTTCCGGGTTCCTTTTCACCAGTTGCCGCGTCGTTTGTAATCTTGCGGGTTTGATGATCGAGGAACACTTCGCGTGCCAGAGGAAATGCCAACCCCAAAAAACTGAGGGTCACCCCCGCCAACTGCCAGGAGGGGGCAAGCGCGCGGATGCCGAAGGAGCAATGGCTTGCCGTGTTGATTCTCCTGAACGCGGATCACTCAGGCAAAATCACTGTCACCCGGCCCACGTACTCCTTCAACTTTGAATTTTGCGCCTGTTTCTTCTTCAGATCATCGTCATCATTGGAAGCCAGCTCCGAATTGGGCTGAGTTGACTGAGTGACCTGGTTCTGGGTGCCGGCGCCGCTGTTGGAATTGCTGCTGGTGGGGGCGGCGGGAATCGCCGCTCCTGACGCAGCTCCGCTGGCGGCGACGCCAGTGTCTGAGAGGGCCAGCGCGGTATCCCCTTTGGCGCCGCTGACACTAACAAGGCCCACGCCCACAACCATCCCGGCGACGGTCCCACCGCCGGTCACATTGGCCGCCCCTTGTGACAGGACGGTCGCATTGACATTTTGAGCCGCATTGACGTTTGCGCCCAGGCTGGCCACGACCAAGCCATTGATATCCCCCGTGGCGGTGATGTTCACCTGGCCTCCAACAACCCCGGACCCGGCGGCGTCCACGTCGCCCACGTAAGCGACGGTGCCGTCGCTGTTCCTGCTGCCGGCAGTCAAATTAATGGAGACATCCTGATTGGCAGTCGGTCCCAGCGCCAGTTGCTTGATGCCCCCCCGGCTGGCCACAATATCGCCCTCGGGAGTCTCCACCGTGATGTTTCCCAGATGCGAGGCAGATTCTCCATAGACCAAATTCGGATAGCTGGTGGCTATGATGCCGCTGCCCGGAATGGCATCGTAAAGGTCCACGACTTTCCCGAGCTTGTTCACGTAGGGCTTGCTGACCAGGACAGTCCCGGCCCCGCCCGTGCCGGCATTGACATTTCCGTCCAACGATTCCACGAAGATATCGCCGCCATCGTAGGCCGCGATCCGCGATCCATCCACATTCACGTCGCCGTTGGCCACCAGGTTGATGTTGCCGCCCCAGAGGCTGACGATGCCCAGGGGATAGGACAGGCTGCTGGAGGGCACCAGCGTTGAGCCGACATCCAGCGTGCCGCCGCAAGTGATGTTGATGTCCCCGCCGTATTCGGACTCGATGGCCGAGGCCAGCATGCTGAGGTTTCCGCTCACGGTGATGTCGATGTCCGCCCCGCGAGCGGTGTAGGGCACCAGGGCGGGATGGAGGTCAATTCCCTGCGAATCCACGCCTTTCGAGTCCCCCAAGTCTATGGACGCGGCACTGATGTGGAAGGCGCCCGGTCCGGCGATGTCATAACCAAGGAGTGGCGATGAGGATTCGTTCTGGCTTTGGGCGTAGATTTGCTGGATGGTCGCGGCATCCACAAAAGGAGACTGCATGGAAAGCAACGCGGCCTCCACGGGGTCTGTCATGATGCCCAGATAAGCCAGGACCCGGGTGGCGGGATTGTAGATGAACTTTGCCTGGACGCCGTAAAGAGGGGGATTTACATAGGTGGGCGTTGAACCGTTGGGATTAGAACCCACGAGGATGGGTTGCGCGGCCTGGTCCAACGCATTGAAGTTGGGCGTCTCTCCCGGCGGGAGGGTGATGAAAACATAATCAGGCTCATCGAAAATCTCTCCGCCCGCGGAAATGACGCTGTTGTCGGTCGGACGCAAATTCTCGATCATCGCGCTGGAGTCGGTAATATTCCCGGTGACATGCATCTGGACCGGTTTTGGAGAGGAAAGATTAATGTCGGAAACCGAGCCGCTAATGTTGATGAGCACCGGGTTGGGGTCGGCCAGGTGCAGGACATCGTTGCCAGGGTCGTTCACGGTAAAGGACGACGGACCGGTCCAGGCGAGGCTTTGGCTGTCGGAGATACAAAGACTCACACCCGTGGCGCCGACACTGCCGCTCAAGTTGCCGCCGCCGGTGGTGAACAGGTTGAGCGTTCCTTCAGGGGATGGGAACAAACTGAGACTGTTCTCAATGGTAATCCCGCCGGCTCCAGCGGCAATCGTCAAAATGGGCGGAAAAACCAGGTCCTCGCCTCCCTCCCCTCCATCGCCGGAAGCGCGAGGCAGGCTGTTCCCGGTGATGGTGACATTATTGCCCGCGTCCAATAGCACCGAAGCCATCGGGTCGTAATTGAAATGAAATAGAAATGGATTGGGCGCCGTCAAGGAATTGAAGGCTCCATTGGGGTTGCGCACCTCCGATAGCACTATGTTCTCCGTGGCGTCCACCACCCACCCGCCCTTGATCAGACTCAAGGCCAGATTCAGACTGCTCGTGCCGGCGTCATTGCCGGCGGTGATGCTTCCTGCCCCATTGGCCAAAACATAATGTCCGGTCACATTCTTGCCCGCCGTCAGAGTCACATTCCCGGGAGCCGCGCCGAACGCCCCGCTGCCCGCATCGGACACAATATCCGACCCGGCAAAAGGCATCTCGGCCACGATGCTTCCCCCGGCCAGAATACTGACATTACCGCCACTGGCGGTGCTGATGCCGCCCAAGTTGGGATCCACAGAATAGCCCACCCCGGTTTTCACGAAGTCGTAGCCGTAGGTGCTTGTGCCGCAATTGACGTCGCCACTGAGCGCTTGGACAACAATGTTGCCTCCGGCGCCGGTCATGAGCGCGCCGTTTGCAATTCCAGTGACAATGCCACCGGTCCCGACCGTGACGGCTTTGCCTGCCAGAACGTTGATGTTCCCGGCGGCGGTTTGGATGGCGGAGTTGCCAACGAGATTGACACTTCCAGAGCCGGACGTTACTTGGCCTGTGGCAAAATTGAATCCCGCTTCCAGCGTGACGGACCAATTGTTCGCGTCGGTGATCTCCGAGGCCAATGACGACGATCCCACGGTGATGTCCCCGCCGGCCTCCAGCGTCAGTTGGCCCGCGGTCTGGCGGGTGCTTTGCGATAAATCCCAAGCCGTGTTCGGACTGAGCGTGATGTCCCCGGTCGCCTGGAGAAGGATTTGGGAAAAATTCTGGAACGCGGTGTTGACGTCCAGCGCGAGGGCATCCGGGCCGCTATTATAGTTTACAGTCCCGCCGCCCGCGCTGCCGGCTCCGCTGCCGCCGAGGGTGATGCTGGTTGGATCGAGGAGTAATTCCCCGGCCAGCCACCCCGCCGCGGCGCCCGCGTTCAAGGTGGAATTCAACGACAAGATATTCGGGGCGCTGACCTCCACATTCCCGCCGTTGCCGCCATTGGCCCCGCCCGTCGCCGTGATTTGGCTGCCGGCGCTGTCGCTGAAAGCGCCGCCGGATTTGATGACGATGTTTCCCCCCGGGCTGGTTCCCTCCGCGTCCCCATTGGCCTGGATCACCGAGGTCCCCGCCAACTGGACCTCATCGGAGGCGTACAACTCGATGACGCCGTTTTTTTCGCGCACGGAGTTTGCCTGGATGACGCCGCTATTGTTGACGGTCTGCGCCTGCAAGAGCACCTGCCCGGCGTCGGCCACGATCCTGCCCTGGTTGTCCACGCTTCCAGCCGGGAGTTGGACGGGGGCGGACAAGCCCAATCCGTTTGGCCGATCGGACAGCAGCACCTGCTGGCCGGCGACCAGAGCCGCCATGCCGCCGGGGGCCTGAATGGTTCCCTGGTTGTCAATTTGTTTGGCGATCAAAAAGAGCGAGCCTCCCGACGCTGTTTGCAAATGGCCATAGTTGACAATCGGAGCCGCCGCCGGAGGGCCGTCAAAACTCCATCCCGCGCCTGCGGCTGAGGCCCAGGGATTGATCGCCGCGGTGGTCACCACCAAGCCGCCGGCCTGCACAAATGCGTTGGGGCCGAAGTAAAATCCGCTCTGATTTTCCAGAACGACAATGCCATTGGCCTGCAGGGAGCCAAAGATGGTCGTGGGATTGGCGTTCTTGATGTTGTTAAAGACAATGGAATTGGCCGACGGCTGCTCGAACACCGTGGTCTCCCCGCCGGCGATGTTGAAACTGCTCCACTGCAAGAAGGCGTTTTGCGAAGTCGTGATCTGCAACGTGCCTGCCTGTTGGGTCGAATGCGCCGATCCGGACACCACCGTCATTCCCTGCGGGTTGGCGGAGGCCCGGCCGCCGACCAAAACGAGCCACAAGGCGACGAGTGAGAAAGAAAGAACAGGATGACGAATCCACTTTTCGGTTGGTTGCTTTTTCATAGAGGGAACTCCACTTGTAACGATTTAAAGCTGCGCGCTCAGGCTGAAGGAGATGCGCTCGTGGTCGGCGGCGGTAAATGCGCTGTTGCGCAGGGGCCAGGCGATCAAAATGTGGCCCTCGACATGAGGGCCGAGATTTAAATTAACCCCCACCCCGGCGCCCCAGAGGTCCTGCTCCGCGTTCTGCTTGGCGCCCTGGTCCAGGTCGTATCCCTGGCCGTAGTCGGTGAAGGCGGTGAATTGCGTTCCGAACCGCTTGATGACGCCCGGCCCGCGCCAATAAATGGGCGAACGCAGCTCCGCCTGCCCCACCCACCCGGTGTCCGAGTAGAGTTCCCCCTCCCGGTATCCGCGCACGCTGCCGTTGCCGCCCAACTCAAACTGTTCCAGATTCAGGAGAGGCACATTCGCCCACTGTCCCGACATGCTGCCATAAAATGTGCAGTTGTCCGGCAACGCCTGCGTTCGCGACAACTGCGGCCGAACCGCCACAAATTCCGTGGTGGCCTCCGGCGTGTTGGCGATGAGAAGCGGGAAGGCCTTCTCCCGCGAAAATGTGCCTCCCGTTCCGGCCGTCATCGAGATGCCGCCATTGAACTGGCTCCAGCGGTTGGTCCCCGATCCCCAATGGTCCTGCCGCGATCCATTCCACCCCAAAAACAGCGGCGTGTACTCCAAGGACGGGTATGTTCCAACACCGGCGATGGCAATGTTGCTGTTGATCGTGGTGGTGCCGCCGGCAACGCCATGGCTCACTCGCTCGGCATAGAAAAAATAATTCGTCGGCAGCGTCACCACTTTGTCCTGCTTGTAATCCATCCCGAAGCTCCAAGTGGACTGGATCCCATTCCAAGCCGGCAAAGGAAAACTCAGCCTCCCGCCTGCGGTGGTTTGCGAGGTGTACTGCTGGGAGATGAGCTGCTGTTCAATACTCAGCGCGGTTGAGTTCACCACATTTGTCTCCGGCCCAAAAATCGTCGGCCCGGTCGTGGAACGCGACACGTATGCCGAGAACTCCGGCCGCCCGATCGCCGGAGGCAGCACAAATTGCCGGGTGGTCTCGTTGTAACCAAAATGCGTCTGGTCCTGCGCAATCTGTTCTTCCACCGCCGCCGGCGCCCCCAGGGGCGCGCGGTAAAACCCGCTGTAATAGGAGACCTCCGGCCCGTCCAGCGGGTTCAAGGATAGGTGCGTGTCCGGCCCCAGCGAGGGCTTGGTTTCCTCGGGGCTGAACCCGTACTGCACGCCCAGCGTGTGATCCAGTTGCCAGAGGTTGGCATAGGAGAGATTGGCGTTGACCCGCAGATCCGGCGTGCCCGGCGGGCTGTAATTGTCCCATTCCAGCCGCCCGTGCAACGGAAGCCGGTCCTGGACATCCAGGATCAGCGCGCTGGTGCCCGGCTCCAGTCCCGGTTTGACTTCGGACAAGATTTGCCGGTCGGGATTGGAATTCGCCCGGTCCAATTCGCCCTCAAATATTCTCTTGTTGAGAATGCCTTGGCCCGACTCAAGCGACTTCACATACGGCAATGCTGCCATGATATTGTTCGAGCTGAAGTAACGATTGTGCAAAACCTTGACCGCCTCCAGCCTTCCCTCGGTCACCTCAATGAGGATGATCCGGTTGGTGACTTGCTGCGGTGGCACGGAGACTGTCACGGTGATAAAGCCGCGGTCGAAATACTCCATCTTCAGCGCCCCCATCGCCTTGGCCACTGTGTTCGTGCCCACCGCTTCGCCGGTGAACGGCGCCAGCACGCGCGAAATCAGATTGCTGGGCAGCAGGGTGTTCCCTCTGACCTCATACCGGTCCACCGCAAACTTGATCGTGGGCGGCGTGGCGGCGTTGGTGGCGCGAGCCGCCGGCGCCTGGTTGGCCCCGCCATCGCCCGTCCCCGCCGCCTGCGCGCCGCCTGACATCCCCGCCACACACAAGCACAGTCCCGCCAGCATCCCCGCCATCTGCGCCAGTTTTGCCCGCGGCGAGTGGCGCGGGGGGCGGGGCGGCGGCGCGGTCTGCCGTTCCCGCCATTCGGTCGGCGTCATGCGAAACCGTTTCTTGAACACATAATTGAAATGCGCCAGCGAGCCGTGCCCGCTTTCCAGGGCCACGTTAATAATTTTCAGGCGCCCGTCCACCAGGAGATCACAGGCCTTCTTGAGGCGAACATCCGACACGTAAGAGAGGAAACCGGTGCCCCACTCTTCCCGGAACAGCCGGCTGGCGTGGCGCTCGCAGCAGTGGAGCTTTTGGGCCATTTCCCCAAGTGAAAGATTGGAAAGCTCCGATTCGGGAATCTCGCTGATGATCTGCCGCAGCCGCCCCTTGGCGTCCTGCTGGTTCTTCTCATCCTCCATCCCCTTGTGCAGCGCCGCAACCAACTGCGGGGCGATGATCTCCGCAAATGTCTGCACCAACGCCAGCCGGCTGGCCAAGCTGGGCCATTGTTCCTGCCCCAATAAAAGGGTCACTCGCTTTGCCAGCGGATGCTCGGCCGAGAGCGACAGGAACGGCGCGCACTCGCGGGCCACGTCGGCTTCGAGACTTTGCCGCTCCAGCGCCGTGAGCAAACCGGTCAACGAACTGGTCCGTATCGCGATCCCGCGGAAAACAGCCTCCCCCAGCACACTGGCCGTCAGTACCATGTCCGATTTCGGGGGACATACAATCACTCCGCCTGCCGGCAATTCCTGCGTCGCCTTGCGGTCAAACACGTACGCAATCCCTTGGCTCAAATGCAGAACCACCCAATCCGATGTCGCAAGATGCCATTCCCCGCCGCCGGGGATGCTTCTCTCAAATCTCGACATGTGGGCCGGATTTGACATCTGGGTTTGCGGGCCGCATTTATCCATGCCACTCGATTATACGCAAATCGAAGACAACCCCGTGACGATTCTATGACAATCCTGAAACAATGTATTGGGCGAAAATGGATTCGCCGGGCCGCCAACCAGCCAATCCCTTTCTGCCGGCTATTTTAACCGGGCGTATTCTAACCTCCTCCCCCATCGCCACCACCACGATAGAGCCTGTCCCATCACGATTCTTGCGCACGATTGCGTTAAACCCAACCACTTGGGAGATAACACCTTGCGCAACAACCAGTTTCAAGCCTGCCAGACTTGATGCTCTTTCGTCACGGGGAATTCTGCAACTGGAACGACCCGCTCTGGTTGGTCCTCAGGAAATATCCCACCGCCTCGTTCTGTTCCTGCAGCACTACGCCGCTGATCGTCGTGTCCGCCTTCTTGCCGCTCGCGGGAAAGTCGAATCCGCCGCTGATCTCCCCGGCCTTTGCGCCGCTTGTGGTCAACTTCAGACTCAGGGAATCTGTCCCAGGGGCCGCTTCCAGCGCGTTGTTGGAACTGATGCTCACGCTGTTGGTCAAGTTGGTGGACAGCGCCCCGCCTTCCAATATCGCCTGGCCGTTAGTGAGGGTCAGCGCCGGGGCGTTCATCAAGTCAAACCGCGAGCCGATGACCGATGCCGTGTTAGTGAAGCCAGATGGATAAGCCTTGGGGGTCGCGCCCTCCGGTCGGAACCAATATAAATCCCCGCCCAGCGTCGAGGCTGGCAGGTTGCTGAAATTCACCCAGCCGAATACCGCCCCCACCTCGGTTGTCGGCGGAGTCTTGTAAGCCGCGTAAAGCGGCCAGCGCCCATCCTTCGACACGCTCACAGACGACTGGCTGATCGCTGTCCCGTCCGCCAGACTCCCGTTCATGGTGATGGCTCCGGCCGAACTGATGGTCAGCGCCGCCCAACCAAAGCCGCCGGGAAGGGTGGCGCCGTTGGTGTTCCCCGGAATGGCCAGCGTGTATTGGCCCTCGTAATTCGCGGCTTTGTTGGTCGTCGCGTTGAACACCGCCCGGTCCGCCGTCAACCACGCCGTCCATGCCGCATTGGATATCGTCCCTGTGATCTGTTCGTTCGTCGGTTCGCTGATGTCCAGTTGCAGATTCACGGTCAATGGCTCCGGCTTGGCCTTGGGAATCGTGAACTGGACCTGCCCGCCCGCGTCAAAATTCGACGAGAAACTATACGGGCCGCCCGGCAGCGTGATTTTCCCCGTGAAGGCCCCTTTGGAAGTCAGGGCCAGGGTGAAGAATCCCGAGCCGGCCTCCGTCACGTCGTTCGTGTTGGTGTTCAAAAACAGCCCGCTGAAGGTTCCCTGTTCCGAGAGGAATGGATTGGGCACGAAATTGGCTGTCAACATCAGGTTGGACTGCATGGTGAAACTCACGGCTAGACTGTTTGAGGTGAAGTTTGTGCTGCCGATGGCCACCACCCAGTTGGAGAAGATATAAAGATTGTTCGCCAATGGCGCCGCTTTAAGGGTGTACTTGGTGCCGAGCTCCAGCCACTTGCCGCCGTCGTTGGGCTTGACGGAGCCGGAACCGTTTGTAATCAGGTCCAGGATGGCGCTGGGAATGTACTTGAACGTGAACGCCTTGTTGGTGGCTGCCTTCCCGCTGTTGTCCACCACGTAGGCGCTGAGCGTGTTGGCCCCGGCGTTCAGATTGCTCAGGCTGGCGGTCCAGTTGCTCCACGAGTTCACCGGGGTGGCCGGCATCCAATCGCCCGTGTTCAATTTATAAAACACACCCGCCACCGCCACGTCGTCTTTCACGGTGCCCTTGATCACAAAAGGCTCATTGCTCACGCTCTCGCCGGATTTGGGCGCGGTGATCGTCAGGCTCGGCTTCCCATTTTTCACCAGTGTGTAAACCCCGGCCGCCTGGCTGGTCACCCCGTTGGAGATCGCCACCGTTTGATTCGCCGGTGTGTCCCAATCCGACACGGGGTTGAACGAAACAATGTGATTCCCCGCGGACAGATTCGTCACCGTCGCCCCGCTATTCGTGTATCCCATCCCATCCACCTGCCACGCGGCCCCGGCGGTGACCGCGGCGGCGGGCGTGATCGTCACTTCCAAAGAACCCAGTTGCTGGACGTAGGTTCCCGTCACCAGGTTGGTCGTCCCGTTGGTGATACTCACCGTCAGGTTGGCCGGCGTCGCCCAGCCGGGCAGATTGGTGAAAGCAACAATGTGGGTTGTCACCGACGCCAGGCCGGACACTACCGTCTCATTGGTCTGCCAAGGCCCGCCGTCCACCTGCCACATCGCTCCGGCGGCCACCGCGGCGGGCGGCAGGATCGTCACTTCCAGCGAGCCGGTTTGCTGACCGTATGTTGCTGTGACCAGATTGGTTGTGCCGTTGGTCACGGAGACGCTCTGGCTGGCGGGCGTAAACCAGCCGGAGACATTGATGAAAGCCACCGTGTGATTGCTCGTCGCATTCAAGCCGGCGACCACCGCGCCGTTGGTTTGCCATTGCCCGTTATTGTCCACTTCCCACATCGCCCCGGCGGCGACCACTTGCGCCGGCAAAATCGTCACTTCCAACGCTCCGCTCGGCGGGAGATACTCTGCCGTGACCAGGTTGGTCATGCCGTTGGTCACCGACACAAGCTGGATCGCGGGCGTCGCAAATCCGGTGACGGAGCTGAAACTGACCGTGTGGTTGCTCACGACCGCCAAGCCGGACACCACCGCGCCATTGGTTTGCCAGGCCCCGTTGCCATCCACCTCCCACATCGCCCCGGCGGCGACGGCGTCGGAAGGAAGGAGGGTCACTTCCACCGAGCCGAATTGCTGCGCATAATTTCCCGTCACCACGTTGGTGGTCCCGTTGGTCACCGGGACCGTCTGGCTGAGGGGCGTGGTCCATCCCGCCACAGCGCTGAAAGTCACTGTGTGATTGCTCGTCACATCCAAGCCGGAGAGCACCGCGCCGTTGGTTTGCCATTGCCCGTTGTTGTCCAACTGCCACGTCGCCCCGGCGGTCACCACCGCGGGCGGACTGATCATCACTTCCAAACTCGCAACCGGACCCACGGCTCCCGCGTAAGTGAAAGCGTTGGTCAGCGTGGCCGACTGCCCGTCGGAATTAATCAGCGCCACATTCACCGTGCCGGCGCCGTTGGGCGGCGCCGTCGCCGTCACCGAGTCCGAATTGTTGAAGACGAGCGATGTCGCCGGGACCCCGCCAAACTCCACCACCAGATTCGTGTCGTTGAAAAAATTGGTTCCCGTCAGCGTGACAGACGTTCCCCCGTTGGTCGGTCCGGCGCCGGCGCTGAGGTTGCTCAGGCCGGGCGCCGCCCCGTCCGACGCGTGAAAGGTCATGGTCCCATTGGTGCCGTCATCCTTAAACTCGAAGTATCCCAGGAATGTGGAGGGGCCGCTGCCGGGAAGCACAAAAAACAGGTCCGAGCGCGAGACCCACGGAAACGGCGCCGACTCGCCGGGCGTGGTGTTCTCCACGTCGCCCGCCCAATACTGTTGAAAATTGCCGGTGGATTCGTTCGCGTTTCTGCCTTGAATGGAGGTGTAGCTTTCCGGACTGCTGGAGGGGATCAGGACTGTCGTCGCGTTATTCAACACCGGGTCGGGTTTTGTAAAATAAACCGAGTAGAGGTTCCCGTTCACCCCCACAGAATCCATCATCAGCGTCGTGTTTGCCGCGTTTCCAACCGCGCTCAAGCGGTACCAGGGAGTGGTTTCCAGCAACAGGTTGGTGCGCGGTTTGGTCGCCCAAATTGTGGCATGGGGATAGGCCGTGGTTATGTTGGTGTTCACGGCCGCGAACACCGCCCAGGTCAGAGACGTGTAATCGCCGCCATAAGCATTGGAAAGGCTCGCCTGGCTGTAATTGGTGATCGTCCAGATGGCGCCTGGCGCCAGAGCGTTGAAATTCGGCGCGTCTCCCAGGTTCACCTCCATGTCCGTCCCCCCCGTCAACTCCCGGAAGCACAAGAGCATCTCCCGGTTCGTGTAATTCATGGCATGGGAGGACAAACTAAAGAGCAGCAGCGCGGCAGTTAATATCCACCCCGCCCGCCTCTGGCACAATGTTCTGCGTGTTTTCATTTCGGTATCTGTAATTCGGTTATTTCAATGTCTCGTCCGGCCTGTCCGGGTTCGCGCCTCGGATTGGCCGTACTCTGCCCCACGCGGCTCCGCCACTCCAACGGGTTTCGGCCATTCAACCCCGGTTTTCGGATTTCCAATCGCCCGGAGTTTGCGAGCAAATGATATTTTCGCAACCCAATTCCAACCGGACGCATGTAAGAGGGTGTGTGACCGGAAAGTAACCTGAAACCATTAGGCGACGGCGCGGATTTTGAGGCGGTCGGATTCATGGAGTCGATCCCAGCATTCCTCCCAGCGATTGCCTTGAAGGGCACAACGCAAA
>Ga0181524_10003881_pt1 | contig 14225 bp, 11 predicted proteins | sample PEATcosm2014_Bin_34_FD_119761 | JGI IMG/M metagenome (GOLD analysis project Ga0181524, IMG submission 119761) | Peatland microbial communities from MTU Mesocosm Facility, Houghton, MI, USA - PEATcosm2014_Bin05_60_metaG | ecosystem: Environmental > Terrestrial > Soil > Wetlands > Peat | place...
CCAAAAAGCGCGTGGCCCAGTTGCGAGAGGAACTTGGCGCGGTCGCCGGTTGAGCGCGGTATGGCTCGCTGATACATCCCGCTCGCCTGCTCGCGTTCCTTTGTGAACACCGACATGTCCCGCATCGCGACCGCCAGGTCGATGGTTGGGATCGGCACTTGCAGTTCCATCGCGCTTTGCGAGGTCCATAAGCCGGTGCCGTTCTGTTGGGCCACATTGAGGATTTCGTCGATCAGCCGCTTGCCGGTCTTTTCGTCCTGTTTGGAAAAAATATGGCCAGTGATTTCCACCAGATAGCCATTGAGTTCGCCGTTGTTCCATGAAGCATAGATTTCATGCACTTCATCGTCGTTCATGCCCCATCCACGTTTCATCAGGTCGTAGGCTTCGGCGATCAATTGCATGATGCCGTATTCGATGCCGTTGTGGACCATCTTCACGAAATGCCCGGATGATCCAGGTCCAAGCCAGGTCACGCACGGATCTCCGTTGACCTTCGCCGCCGCAGCTTCAAGCACGGGACAAACCCGCTCATAGGCTTCTTTCGGCCCGCCGGGCATGATGCTCGGTCCGTGACGCGCGCCTTCTTCGCCGCCCGACACCCCCACGCCAAGAAACTGGATGCCTTTCACTGTCAGGTTGCGGGCGCGCACATCCGTGTCTTTGAAATAGGAGTTGCCGGCATCGATGATGAGATCGCCCTTTTCCAAGTGCGGCGACAAATCCTTGATGACCGAATCCACCGGAGCACCGGCGGGCACCAGCATCATCACCGCGCGCGGGCGTCGGAGCAAAGCGATGAACTCTTTGATGTCGGCAGCGCCGCGAGCCTCGCGCTGCTGGGCTTCCTGGCGCAGGGCCTCGATCTTGGCCGCGTCCTTATCATATCCCGCCACGGCGAAGCCGTGGTCGGCCATGTTGAGCACGAGATTGCGTCCCATGACGCCCAAGCCGACCATCCCAATTTCATAGTGTTGTGCAGTCATTTTGTTTTATACTCCTTTTTCATCATTTCTTTTTCGGTTGCGCGAACCGTTTCACGGTCGTCTGATGACGACTCGGACGCTTCTGAGCCGTTAGTTTTAGGGCATGTTTGCAAACGTTCTCCACGGTAAAACCATACTCGCGCATCATAGTCTTCCCCGGGGCGGAAGTGCCAAATCGGTCCACGCCGATCACATCACCGCCGTCGCCCACATACTTGCACCAGCCTTGAGTCGCGCCCGCTTCAACCGCAAGCCGCGCGCGCGTTGATGGAGGGAACACCGAATCCCGATAACTTCGAGGTTGGGCGTCAAATAATTCCCAACTCGGCATGGAGACAATTCGAACGCCGATTTCGGATTCGGTCAGTTTTTGGCCGGCGGCAACGATCAAACTGACTTCCGAACCGGTGGCGATTAAGATAATGTCCGGTTTGCCACCAGGAGCGTCCGCCAAGATATACGCGCCCCGCCGCAAGCCATGGGCCGCCGCAAATGGGGCGCGGTCGAGCGTGGGCACATCCTGCCGTGTCAAGACAAGAGCGACCGGCCGATCCCGTGTCTCAATGGCGACGCGCCACGCCACGGCCGTCTCGTTCGCATCGCATGGGCGGATGACGAGCAAATTGGGGATCGCGCGCAGCGAGGCCAATTGCTCGATCGGCTGATGCGTTGAGCCATCTTCGCCCACGGCAATGCTATCGTGAGTGAAAACGAAGACCACCCCCTGCTCCATCAGCGCGGCCAGCCGGATCGGTGGCCGCATATAATCCGAGAAAGTGAAGAACGTCGCCGTGAATGGAATGATGCCGCCATGCACGGCCAACCCGTTCGCAATGGATCCCATTGCATGTTCGCGAACGCCAAAGTGCAGATTGCGTCCCGCATAACTCCAGCCGCCGCCTGTCGATCCCTGCAGGTTGCCGGCTTCGTCGCTTGGGTTTTCAAAATCGCCCATGGCTTCCAGCGCCGTCTTGGTGGACGAATCCAAATCCGCGGAACCACCGATCAACGAAGGAAGCTGCTTGCTGATCGCGTTCAATACTCGGCCTGACGCGACGCGGGTGGCCATGCCTTTCGCGTCGGCCGGAAAGACCGGGATGCCAGCGTCCCAGCCTTTGGGCAATTCGCCAGCCATTGCCTGCTGAAATTCCTTGGCTAGGCCGGGCAAAACTTTCGAGTATTCCGAGAATCGTGCATCCCATTCTGCCAGGGCCTGTTGGCCCTTTTTAAGAGCGAGACGGAAATGTGCAAGGGCATTGCCAGGAATGTAGAAGGGCGGATCGAGTGGCCAGCCCAACGCTTGTTTCGTCAATTTCACCTCTTTCTCGCCGAGCGGCGAGCCGTGCGCTTCAAAAGTGTCCTCTTTGTGCGGCGAACCATAACCTATATGCGTATGCACGAGGATGAGCGAGGGACGTTCCCTCTCGGCTTGCGCCGCGCGCAGCGCGCGGTCAATCGCTTCAAGATCGTTTCCATTCTCAACCGTCTGCGTATGCCAGCCATAGGCCTCGAAACGCCGGGCGCGATCTTCCGTGAAAGTGATGTGGGTCGAAGCGGAAAGCGTGATGTGGTTGTTGTCATAAAGGCAAATCAGCTTGCCGAGTTTCAAATGGCCGGCGAGCGACGCGGCCTCCGACGAAACTCCCTCCATCAAATCGCCGTCGCCGACCAGCACATAAGTGTGATGATCAACGACCTCGTGTCCCGGACGGTTGTACCGTGCCGCGAGATAATGTTCCGCGATCGCCAGGCCGACGCTGTTGGCAAATCCCTGGCCCAAGGGACCGGTCGTCGTCTCCACACCGGGAGTCATTCGGCGCTCGGGGTGTCCAGGAGTCTTGCTGCCCCATTGACGAAATTGTTTGATTTGTGCCAGCGGCAGATCGTAGCCCGTCAAGTGCAGCAAGCTGTAGAGCAACATCGAACCGTGTCCGGCCGACAGCACAAACCGGTCCCGATTGAACCAACGCGGATGGGCCGGATTGTACCGGAGAAACCGCGTCCACAACACATACGCCATCGGCGCAGCGCCCATCGGCAGGCCCGGATGACCGCTATTGGCTTTCTCCACAGCATCCACTGACAGGAAACGAATCGTGTTGACGCACAGGTTATCCAATTCGACCGAAGAGCAAGTAATGGGCGATTCCGTTTTCAATGAGATTCCTCCCTGTTCGCAAATGAACGCACCTTGCCCTCGAGGTCATGCGCCAGCCTCGATATCTGGATTCGCGCCCGTGACACACCAGGGACCGTCGTTTTCACCGCATAATATACTACTCTCACAAAAGGAGCGAAAGGGTTGCTACGACGATTCTTTCTCGGCAAAAAGCCTTTGCTCAATAAGCAAGGTGCCTAAAACTCTTGACCATTATCCCATGAGAATTTGGGCTCTACGGCAGAATTCGTGGGCCAAAATGGCCCTCCAACACTGCTGGCCTGCGCCTCCCCAATGGGACAGAATGGCGCACAGCCCCGTTGGCCTCGGAAACTGATGAGTTTTTCCCTTTGGACCATGGATTGCAGGGGCACCCCGAGAGCCGAACCGAGAGGTGATCGCATGTCGGGCCTCGGCGATCATTTCACGCGAGAACACAGCGTTGATCCGTTTGAACTCGCGCGCGCCACGGGAGGTGACTGATCCAAACGTGCCGACGGTCCAGGCGACCATGAAGCTCTCCGAGATCTCCGATCACATCGCTCAGGGCGATGCGGACCTCAGCCGACGACAGGGGACTTTGATTGTGGACGAGCAAAACCAACTTGTCGGCATCATCACCCGAGGCGACATTGTCCCGAAATGAAACCGACACAAGTCATGGACGCCGAGCACCGGCTCATCGAAAGCGTGGTCAAGGCCCTGGGCGGCGTTGCCGATGGCATGGAGAGAGGCCAGCAGGCGGATGTCGCCATGCTGGCGACGGCGGTGGAGTTCCTGAGTGTCTATGCGGACAAGCTCCATCACGGCAAGGAGGAGACGCTGTTCTTCCCCATGCTGGTCAAGCGCGGTGTGCCGTCCCAGGGCTGCCCGATCGGTGGCCTGAACCACGAACACGAGAAAGGCCGCGCTCTGGTCCGAACGCTGGCGGAGCACGCTTCAGCGTATGCCCAGGGCAGGCCCGGCGCGAAGGAAAGCTTGCTCGAGATACTGCCCGGAATTCTCGACCTCTATCAGAACCACATCTGGAAAGAGGACGCGATGGTCTTTCCGATGGCCGACAAAGTCCTGACCGCGGCCGACCAGACGGAGCTCACCGAGAAATCCGACGAGGTGAACCGAGCCGTTGGTCTCGATGTTGTCGCCCGGCTGGAGACATTCGCAAAGAGCCTCGCAACGATTGCTCAGGCGCCTTTGTCGAGCACGGCGGGGTCAGGAGGCTGCGGTTGCGGGTGTGGATCATGAAACCGAGCGTCCTCATACATCATTGCGGTGTCAGGACAGCCGCGGAGGGTTTGCTGCCGGCACTGCACGTCGGCGCCGATACAGTCAGCCCGTCGGCGCGCCGGTTCTCTGCGGAGGATTCGCATCAGAGCCCCAGAGCTTCAGGCGGCGGTGTAACCAACTCAGACGAAACACCCGTGCTGTAGCGCATGGAAATAATTGGTTTATAGTGCATATTAGCTCATTATGAAATTGAGGATGAGGTCATTTTGCGTTGCCAATCAACTGGTCGCGTTGGACGTTTGCCTTTACGTCATTGCTCTGGCTGCTCTACTCCCCTGCACCTTTTCGCGACTACCACCGCCGATCAACTGCTCGAACCGGGCACGCGGGCTGGGGTTGTCGAGATGGAAAAGCCGTCCAGCAGCAAACCCGCAAGCCCGGTAAGTCCCAAACGCCAGGTCCCGATATGCGCGAACCCCGCTATCCATCGCTCTATCAGATTAACACTCGCGTCTGGCTGAACGAGTGGTCCAAACAACTTGGCCGCCCGGCGACGTTGGATGACCTTCCGGACGCCGAACTGGACCGGATCGCCAGCAAAGACTTTGATTGGATCTGGCTCCTCAGCGTCTGGCAGACGGGCCAGGCCAGCCAGCGTGTTTCACGGACCAACCCGGAATGGCGGAAGGAGTTTAAGGAGGTGTTGGCGGATCTTTGCGACGAAGACATTCCCGGTTCAGGTTTCGCTATCGCCAGATATTCAGTGCATGGAAGCATGGGCGGGGATGCAGCTCTGGGCCGCCTCCGCGAGCGGCTCCGCAAGCGCGGCCTGCGGTTGATGCTCGATTTCGTTCCCAACCATACCGGTCTGGACCATCCCTGGGTCGAAAAATACCCCGAATATTACATCCAAGGCACGGACCAAGACCTGACCCGCGCCCCCAAGAACTACACGTGGGTCAAGTGCAACGCCGGCGACCGGCTCCTGGCCCATGGACGCGATCCATCCTTCCCAGGTTGGCCGGACACTCTGCAGCTCAATTACGGCAACCCGGCCACGCAGGAAGCCATGATGGCCGAGTTGGTGAGAATTGCCGGGCAGTGTGACGGCGTGTGCTGCGACACGGCCATTCTGGTCTTGCCGGAAGTCTTCGAGCGGACCTGGGGTATTCCGGCGAAGCCGTTCTGGCCGGAAGCCACGCGGCGCGTGCGCGAAAAAGTGCCCGACTTCTGCTTCATGGCGGAAGCGTATTGGGACATGGAATGCACGATGCAACAGCAGGGATTCGATTACGCGTACGACAAGCGGCTTTATGATCGCCTGCGCGAAGGGCATGCCCGACCGGTGCGCGAGCATTTCCACGCCGGGCTGGATTGCCAGAACAAGCTGGCCCGATTCCTGGAGAACCACGACGAACCTCCCGCGGCGGCAGCCTTTCCCAAAGGAATGTACCAGGCGGCGGCCGTGATCACCTTCCTGTCGCCGGGGCTTCGTTTCTTCCACGAGGGACAATTCGAAGGGCGGCTCAAACGCATCTCTCCGCACCTGGGCCGCGCCCCGGCTGAAGAGGTGAACATCCCCCTGAAGCAGTTCTACGAGCGGTTGCTCGACGTTTTGCGCAGCCCGGCCATCCGGCAAGGGCAGTGGCAACTGCTCGAATGCATCCCCGCGTGGGACTGTAACGGTTCATCCGACGCTTTCATCGCTTTCGTCCGGCAGGATTCCAGTGGCGCACGGTTGTTGGTTGCCGTCAATTATGGCAGTCATCCCAGCCAGTGCTACGTCCGCCTTCCATTTCCCGACCTTGGCGGCCGAGTGTGGCGGCTGCGTGATTTGCTGGGCTACGCCCATTACGAACGCGACGGTGATGAGCTGCAAGCCTGGGGACTTTATCTGGATGTGCCTCAGTGGCATTACCACGTTTTTGAAATGACAGCTGCTTGACCATGCCCGACGTTGATCCACGACTTGAAGGCAAACCGGACAACTGCCATCGCTAGAGGCCCCCTGAGGGGCGCGACTTGAGGGGCATGAACGAGATTCAACTGCTGACCGTGGAGAACACGTTGGTACGGAAGGGGGGAACCGTCCGGCAGGCGCTGGCTTTCCTGGTGTCAGTGGAGAACCTGGGTTTCGTGAAGGCCGTCGACGTGGTCTGGGCGGGCGAGGACGGGGCCTGGCAGGAAATGCCGGCCCAATACCGTGGCCCTCACGGAGCGACCCGTGAATGCTGGGCCGCGGGGTTTTCCGTCACCGGACAACCCAGCCACCCGGTTCCCGGTTCGATCCGTTTTGCCCTGCGCTTCCGCTGCGGGCAGGCCGAGTTCTGGGACAACAACCGTGGCAACGATTACCAAAGCTCTGCCGGCTCGGGGGCGATGCTCGGCAATAGTCTGGGGCTGCGGAACCTTGATCTTAATCCGATTCTTCACGAGAAGCAGCAGATCATGCCGGTGCGAGTCGCGGTGAGCCCGGAGCTGCATGCAACCCGCGTCCTGATTCACTGGTCCACCGACCACTGGCAGGAGGTGCGCCAGACGCCCTGCCGGCGCGCGCGACAGGGGAAAGCGCCGAGTGCGCAGGTGTGGAGCGCACGACTGCCGGTCGGCGATGCCTACCGCGTGGCCTACCGCATTTGCGCCGAGGGCGGGAGGCCGCCGGCGTGGGACAACAATGCCGGCTCCGACTACCAGGCCAGCCGCCGGCCGTTCAAGGTCCTGGTGCTCAATCTGCATTGCTACCAGGAGGAAGAGCAGGATCGGAAATTCTCGCTCATCGCCAAGGGCATCGATGAAGCCGGGGTCGATGTGGTGTGCTTCCAGGAGGTTGCCGAGAACTGGAATGCCGGCCACGGCGACTGGGCGTCGAACTCGGCGCGGATTATCAATGAACGGCTTCGCCGGCCCATGGACCTGTGCGTGGACTGGTCGCACCTGGGCTTCGAGCGGTACCGCGAGGGTGTGGCCATCCTCAGCCGTTACCCGTTGCGGCGCCATCACGGCTGCTACGTGTCCGACAGCCACGACGTTCACAGCATTCATTCCCGCAAGGTCCTCATGGCTCAGGTGCCGGTGCCCTACATGGGGCTGGTCAACGTCTTCTCCGCACATCTGAGCTGGATGGAGGACGGGTTCCAGGCGCAGTTCCGGCGGCTTGCGGAATGGGCTGCCGAGGAGGCGGCCGCCTCGGGTGGCACGACACTGCTGTGCGGCGACTTCAATGTGCCGGCAGGTTCAGACGGATACCGGTACGTGGTCGACGGACGGCATTATGAGGATCAGTTCCTGGCAGCGAATGCCCCCGAGGTCTCTGCCGGCATATTCCGGGTCGATGACCCGCATTGGCGCGACTACCCGGGCGAAGACTCGCGGATCGACTACATCTTCATGCGGAAGGGCGGCGCTCTGCGCGTGACCTCGGCACGGACGCTGTTCACGGAGCACGATTACGGACGGGTGTCCGATCACTGCGGGTACCTGATGACATTCGAGCTCCGGTGACGGGGCGGAGTAGTGGGGATATGCACGAGGCAGAACAAATTGCGAGGCCAGTAAGCGGAGAACTGGGCGGGTATTTCCAGCGCCGCAATGATTTCGGGGACTCGTTCGGCATTCGGTGGGGCAAGATCGAGTTCGAAATCTCGCACGGGGTCTCGGCCAACCTGAAGGTGATCCTCCGCGTCTACCGGCAGGAGGTCTGCGAAACCTACATCGTGGATACCGACGCTTTCGACGTGGAGTGGAACCGGCACCGGCGCCGCACGCGGGATTTCTACGTGTTGCCGTATTCCCCACGGCTGGGGCCGATCAGTTGCGTGAAGTTCTCGTTCGTCGTTCACCTCGGTGAGCGGTCGATCGTGTCCGGCGGTGAATACATCTTCATGGACCGGCACCAGGCCCACGACGGCGCGCACCAGTTCCGGGAGATCACGGGGCAGTACGCAACCGCCAACCCGTATCGGACGTTCGAACTGGATGCCGGCGAACTGCAGCGGCACGTTGACTGGTACAATCACCATTTCGAGTCGCTGCACCTGACGCCCAAGTTCACCAAGGGTCAACACCAGCATCCGTACCACCCGAAGCGCTACATCCACGATCAACTCGACAAGGTCATCCATTTGCGCCGCGGGAATCCCGGCCGGCTCTGGTCGGTCAAAGTCAGCGTGGATTGCATTGACGATAACGATTTCGTCAATCACCTGATCCACGCTCACTGCCAGGGTGTTTGCGTGCAGTGCGTCGTGGACTGGCGGAAGATGACGCTGACCGGCAACGAAACCTATGCCCGGTTGAAGCGATCCGGCATCGAACTGGTGGGGGTGTTCTGCACGCCCAAGCACCACCTGATCGAGCTCGAGCCGGACATGCACACCAAGTTCATCATCTTCGGCGACGAGGATGCCATTGTCGGTTCGTTCAACATCACGTTCGACCGCTGGTGGGCGAACTGGGAATCGGGCATGACCTTCCATTCCTGGGGGGTCTGCCGGCTGCTCGACAACATTTTCCAGAGTCAGCGCGGGGGCGTGATTCGGCCCTACGGCATCGATCCCTTCAGCCCGTTCAATCTGCTCTACACCTTTGGCCGGCACATGACGGCAGAAGGCAGGTTCTACCGGCCCCATCACGCTATTCTGGGGGAGATCAACCGCGCGCGCCGATCGGTCAAGCTGTGCCTGTTCCTGATTGGCGAGCTTGTGGGCGACCACAACGACAGCGTTGTGGATGCCCTGATCAACGCACGGAACCGGGGCGTGGATGTGCAGATCCTTTTCAACGGCCACGTGGCACACAGCGGGCGCATCGGGGTTGAGCGACTCATGCCCGCGGAGTTGAACCGTCCCCTGCTGCCGGCGGTTCAGCGGCTCAAGTCCGCCGGTCTCCGCGTCGGGCTGGTGTACGGGCAGATCGAGCACAAGGTGCCGTATTCACCGATCCACTCGAAGTACTGCGTGATCGACGACTACATAGTGCTCGAAGGCAGTTTCAACTGGTACAACACGTCGGTCTTCTCCCACGACCTCCTTCTAGTCGCGGCGAACCACGACGTGGCGCGCCCGTACCTGCACGAGTTCGACCAGATCCAACGGCTTTTCAAGATTTACTGGTGAGCAGCCTCCGCACCAGTCCAGACTCGCCCAATCACCGGCTGCTGCCCAGTAGTCGAGATAAGGAACGTTTTCCCACTAGCGAACGTTGGGCCACCGGCTACATTTTTCCAGATTGAGACAATCACTCCAATCTACTATAGTCCCGCCCGGTCTATGGAACAGATAATCCAGTTATATTCTCTGAGCCAGCCATTGGGATATTGGCTTCGAAGATGGGACCGGTTGCGCGCATATATCACGCCAGATTCTGGCAGCGCAGGAAACAGGAGCCGGGGCACACGCAGGACATGAGCGCATGAAAAATCAATCTTCGGCGATCCGCCGACGCGGAAAGCCGTTCACAGTTGCTCCCCTGGAAGCGCCCGCTCCGCCCGTGGGTGCTTCGTTCCCCGCCATTGGCATCGGCGCCTCTGCCGGAGGGTTGGGAGCTTTGGGACATTTTCTCGCACGCGTTCCGAAGGAGAGCGGCATGGCTCTTGTCATCGTCCAGCATTTGGACCCTACGCGCAAATAGATCATGACCGAGCGGGATTGTCCAGGGACGTGCCAGCCAGTCTCTGCCTGACATGATGCCTAAAACTGTAAATCGGAGCGAGTGCAAGTCGAGCCTCCGAGCCTTGAGCTTGTCCGCATTGGGTGTGGTTTTCGGCGATATCGGAACGAGTCCGCTCTACACCTTGAAAACAGTCCTTGCCCTCACGGGCGGCAAACCGGATCGAGCCGTATTACTCGGAACCCTATCGCTCGTCATCTGGACCCTGATCATCGTGACGACGATCAAATATGTTTCGTTTGCCATGCGCATCGACAACGACGGCGAGGGAGGCATCCTCGCCCTCATGTCACTGCTCGGTGTCAAACTTAATCCCCGCCCCGTCATCCTCGCGCTCGGCCTTCTGGGCGCCGCGCTGATTTATGGGGATGGGGCCGTCACCCCCGCCATTTCAGTGCTGTCGGCGGTGGAAGGATTGAACATCGTCGCGCCATCGTTCTCGCCCTATGTTCTTGCCGCCGCTGTCGTGATTCTCGTCGCCCTGTTTTTCACTCAGTCCCAAGGCACAGCGCGGATCGGCAGGGCGTTCGGGCCGATCATGCTAACCTGGTTCGTAACGATTGCCCTTCTGGGCATTTGGGGAATTGCCCGGCATCCCTCCGTGCTGTTTGCGATCAACCCAATTTATGGAATCTCCTATCTGCACTCGGGCGGGGTGGCGGGATTTCTGGTGCTCGGAGGGGTCTTCCTGTGCGTGACGGGTGCGGAAGCGCTTTATGCGGACATGGGCCATTTCGGCGCGCGGCCAATCCGGCTTGCCTGGTCGGCACTGGTCTTTCCAAGTCTCGTCTTGAACTATGCGGGCCAGGCCGCCCTGGTCCTGGAAGGCGCGCCAGCGTCCGATAATATTTTCTACCGACTCTGCCCGTCGGCTTTGCTCATTCCGCTGGTTGTGCTCGCGACCATCGCCACGATCATCGCCAGCCAGTCGATCATTACCGGCGCGTTTTCGATGACGCGCCAGGCCATTCAGCTTGGGTGGCTGCCGCGACTGAAAATCACCCAGACTTCGGCTGAGGGTTACGGGCAAATCTATGTGGGAGCCGTCAACTGGACCCTCATGATTGTCACTTGTGGGCTCGCGCTGGCGTTTGGCAAATCGGACAATCTTGCGGCGGCATACGGCATCGCCGTTTCCGCCACCATGCTTGCCACTTCGGCGCTGCTCTTTATCGCCATGCGCGAAATCTGGGGATGGGGTGTCATCCGAGCCGGCGGAATCGCCGGCGGGTTCATCATCGTTGATCTGATTTTTTTTGCCGCCAATTTTACGAAGATTGCATCGGGCGGATATGTACCTCTCCTCGTGGCGGTATTTGCTTATGGCGTCATGCTCATCTGGCACCGTGGCGCCAAAGCAGTTTCCGCACGGCTTCAGGAGGCGGTCGTTCCCATTGGCGCATTCATGGCGGAAATTGCGCAAAAGCAAGTTCCCCGAGTGCCGGGAACGGCGGTTTTTTTGACCCGTACCAAGCAGGACGTCCCTCCCTTAATGGTGTGGCACCTAAGCCATAACCGGGCGCTTCACCAGTTTCTGTTCGTTCTCACGGTGGACACGGAGTCTGTTCCGTGGATCAACGATGCCAGGCGCCTCGCGATGACCGAAATCGTCCCGCATTTCTGGCGTGCGTCGGCGCATTATGGATTCATGGAACGGCCTGACATTCCGGCGCTGCTCAGGCAGGCCCATGCGTGTGGCTGTGGCATCGATCTTTCTGACATTACCTATTACGTTGGTCACGAGACCATTCTCTCTCAAGACGATGGCAAAGGATTACCGAAATGGATTGCGACGTGTTTCGTGCTGATGCAACGCAATTCCATGCATTTGAGTGAATACTTCCGGCTGCCCTCGGATGCGGTGGTCGAAATCGGGCGGCAGATTTCCATTTAGGTCTGTTTGGACGCACAACGCCCGAGGGCGACGGTGTTTCGTTGTAGCGTGTCGTCAAACCGGATATTGTCAGCAGATCGTGGAAACTGGGTTTCTCGAACGCGGCGGAGATCCACGCCGCTTGCATCGGACGCGAGAGGGATGCCTGGTCGATCCCAAGCTCATCGCGCATGTGTGCGCCGAGCCGATCATGCGCGCTGAGTTGCTCCGCAACTTCCACCGCGAGAGCCTTCTCCAGGCCTCGTTTGACGTAGATCTGCGCAAGTTCCTGCAATTCAGCTTCCGGCTCCGTCGTCAGTTCTCGTTTTTCACGCCCCACGTCCGCCTGCTCCGCGTCCCGTTGCGAGCTGACGGAAACATATTCGCCCACAGCCATCGACATTGCCCCGGCAACCAAGCCCGCCACGCCGGCGACCAGGATGGCCGTCTTCGACGCGGAGGCCGCCGCCACACCGATCATAAGGCTGGAGGTCGATACGATTGCGTCGTCCGACCCGAGCACTGCGGCCCGCAGCCAGCCCACGCGCCCGCTTCGGTGCATTTCTCTTTGCGGCATGGGCGTGACAGGTTTCTTCCCACAGCGTTGCTTGTCGGCGATGGCGCTCACGGTCGCGATGGCACGGGCTTTCGCAGGTCGGCTTCAACATGGATGACGACGTCCACGCTGTTGCCAATCATACCTTGGTCGGCGCCAATGTCGAAACCGCGCCGATCCAGCGTGATCGAGGCCTTCATGCCCGGGCCGAAGCCTAGCGACGTGACCTTGAGTTTGTGGCAGATCATTTGGATTTTGAAAGCAGCATCATGAACACCTCGTGATAGAGGTTCCGCATATCCTGACTCACGCGCGCCAGCATCCGGGCGCGCTCAGGTTGAGGTTCGTTTTCGCTGGCGACTTTCGCCAGGTGCCAAGCATAATCCGACGCCGGACGGCCTTAGAAACCGTAGGGACTCCACCGTTCAGCGAGGATCTGGAGGATTGGATAATCGGTCACGGCTCTTTTGATGTTCATATCAATGATTCTTCCGGCCGGAACCGCTTTTTCTGCCGCCGCCGGTGAGTTTGTTTACAGTAGCCCGAGCGCGCGCTTCCGCGGTTTTCGTGCTGCACCCCCGTTTTTCATAGCCGGCTTCGATATGTCCCGCCTGGCGCTTCTGTTTGTCCGTATAGCCGGACTTATCGCCTTGAGGCATGGGGGAGTCCTTTTTTCGGGCATGGCGCCGCGGGTTTATCTCATTTCGGCCGAAGTTTCGAAAAGCGGCTGGGCCTTCGGCTCCATGACTTTTCCAATCATTCATGTTCGGTTCTTCCGGTATTCCCGCGTGCCCAGCCTCAGAATGGCCGATTATTTGCAGCCACAGGTGGAGCAGGTTTCCTTGAGCGCCTTTTCGACCGCTTCCCGCGTCGCGCCCGTGCGCTTCTGGATCCGGCCAACGAGTTCTTCCTGCTTGCCTTCGGCGTATTGGAGATCGTCATCCGTAAGGTTGGCCCATTTCTGTTTCAGCTTGCCCTTGGTGATGTTCCAGTCGCCTTTGATTTCGAGTGTCGTCATAATATGAGTTTTTCCTTCCCTCTAGCAAACGGAGGGCCAACTGGGCGCCGCGCGCTCTAAACGCTTCAATCCAGGCAATCTAAACGTTTTGACTTAGCGTTTTCTATGCGCTGAAGGACGGTAAGTCATTGCAACTCGCACGAGCACTCGCTCCGAATCGTGCATTGTGCAAACCCACAGCCCTGCGTTTTAGACCGATTGCCGAAAATCATTTCCGGAATCAAGCGAATAGCTGGGCAGATGGACGTGTGCCATCTCGTCCAGAAGGACCCGGAAGACATCGGCGTCCACCCCGTCAAAGATCAGGCTGAAACGCTCTGAGTTTTCACTTTCAAGTAGCACTGCGGCGGCAATGGATGTACCGTCGGCGGACGGGTCAATGGTTCAGCCTGCCCGCGAATTCAACATGACTAACATCCCATCGGCCGTCCTCCCCAAGAGCGTGCTTGGCATCAATCGGCATAAGGTCGCGGCGATACGCGTGTCGCCCCTGGTGGTGGAGTCGGCGGCGATGGACACAGCGGGCGTCTACGCGAAGCTGAACACTCGCGCCGAGGGCCTAACCGACAGCGAGGCCGCTAAGCGTCTGGCCGAGTACGGTCCCAACGTGCTGGCGAAAGACCAGCGGGCGGGATTCGGGAAGCGACTCTGGCGCGCGATGCTCAACCCGCTGGTAATCCTGCTGGCCGTGCTCGCCACGATCTCGCTGGCGACGGGAGATTCGCCGGGCGCGGCCGTGA
>Ga0181524_10003882_pt1 | contig 14223 bp, 14 predicted proteins | sample PEATcosm2014_Bin_34_FD_119761 | JGI IMG/M metagenome (GOLD analysis project Ga0181524, IMG submission 119761) | Peatland microbial communities from MTU Mesocosm Facility, Houghton, MI, USA - PEATcosm2014_Bin05_60_metaG | ecosystem: Environmental > Terrestrial > Soil > Wetlands > Peat | place...
CCGAGATCGGATGTCACCACCATTTGCCATTGTTGCCCGGAATGACGACCCCGGAAGGACTTGAACCCCCGACCCTCAGATTCCGATGTCTGATGCTCTTCGGGGCCAAGCTCGGCAACTTAACCCTTCTTTGCCGCCCTTCTCCGTGCGGCCCACCGTTTCTTCATCATCATCGAGATGCGTTTCCGGGCTGCGGGGCTCATCTTGCGCCGGCCAGGTTTATTTGCACCTGCAGTCCGCTTGGTCTGGGAGCCCGTGCTGTCGCTGCTCAATGCCTCAAGCGCGGTAATCGCCCGTTCAATTCGTCCCTTTTCACCCCGCAGATCTCTTACCAGTCTTGTTGTATCCATCTTTCGTATCCTTTCTTCACTGCGAAAACAAGATACATTGCCGGCAACATGGAAAACTAGCCTGAAAATGCGCAGGATGGCGGTAATTTTGCTATGAAATAATTTGGCAGGCCGGCGGATGATCCAGGTGTCAGCTCAGACATGTTGGTTCAAGTTGCACTGATGCCATTATCAGCTTCGTTCCTCTTCATCACCGATCTCTCTACCCCCGGGTCCGAAAGTTGAACCACTGCTGCAACAAGCAGATGCGCAGCATCCGCTCCAGACCCACCGGGGGCCACCCATTGCCGGGCTTTGGGTAATAGGGCTCGATCAGCTCGCACAACTCGCCCCACGGCACCACCGGCTCCATCTCCTCCAGAAACAACGCCCGCCGCGTCTTCTTGCCGCATAGAGGGTACTGACGCGTAGATTTCCGTTGCTTCACCAAAGTATGGGTAGCACAATGCTGCCAACGGGAGATGTTGTGAGTTCCAAGTTGCAATAACCAATAGTCATTCTATTGCTGGCCGGCGGCGTATTCATCAATGGAAGCGACCGGGGCAGCATTTCATCGGCGGCGCCGATGATCATCAAGGTGTTCCGATTAGACCAGGTGCTAATGGGCATTATCTTATCCGCATTCTTCTGGCCCTACACCTTGCTTCAATTTCCCGCCGGGCGTTTAGCAGGCATGTTCGGCGCCAAAAAAGTGTTGGGGTGGGTCGGCCGCTCAGCAGCATCGGCAGCTATCGGTTTGGCGTCGAACCTCTTCACCATGGTCCTGTGCCGGGTGGGTGTCGGCGCCGGTGAAGCGGCGGCTATTCCGACGTGCAACAAGGTGGTGGTCGATAACTTCGACTCCAAGGAAAGGGCATGGCAGTGAGCTGGTACGTCACCCAGCGATATGAATTCACCGCGAAGTGCGGATTGACTTCGCGGCAGCAGGCGATTGTGTTGAGCGGCGGCCTGCTAAACCACACCAAGTCCGCTCAACAATCCGGGGAATGTCGTTCGACCCCTAGGTGAGATGGCGCTTAGCTCTCGCTTGTTTCAAAGGAGCAATCAAAATGACAGGATCCAGCCGGCGGCAATTTCTTAAGGGAATGGGTGTAACTGGGGGCGTGTTGACGATGGGTGGTTTTTCACCTGCCGAGGCATCGTCAGCGCGCCAGGACGCGGATAGTCGTTCCGCGCAGCCCAATTCCGAGGGGACGGGAAAGACACATGAAGCCAGACAAGAGTGGCCGGCCGGCAATCCTTATACTCGCGGCATAGCCGAATTTGTCTCGGGATTAACTGTTTCGGCGATCCCCTCTGATGTCCGACATCGCATCAAGTTATTGATGCTTGACTCCGTGGGATGCGCAATCTATGGGGCTAATCTTCCCTGGAGTCAAATCCTTCAAAGGACGCTGAATCAGCTGGACGTAACCCGGTCCTGTACGGTCTGGGGAACAAGGTATCGGCTTTCCGCGCCGCATGCTGCACTGGTGAACGGCACCGAGGTTCAAGGGTTCGAACTCGACGACGTCCATCGCCAAGCCGTTCTTCATGTCGGCGCCGTGGCTCTGCCTGCCGTGTTTGCCGTGGCGGAAACCCGCAAGGACTTGACGGGTAAGGATCTCATTACAGCCGCAGTTGCCGGTTATGAGATCGGCCCGCGGGTTGGCATTTGCATGGGCCCCGAACATATCAGCCAGGGCTGGCACTCGGGCGCCACCCTCGGCGTTTTTTCGGCCGGGGCCGGCGCCGCCCGTGCCCTTCAGCTCGATGCAGAAAAGACGGTGCATGCCCTCGGAATTGCCGGTACCCAGGCGGCAGGACTCATGGCCGCGCAATACGGGTCCATGGTGAAACGCATGCACGCCGGTCGGGCCGCGCAGAGCGGACTGTATGGCGCTCTCTTCGCGGAGGCTGGCTTCACCGGCATTACCAATGTTCTGGAAAGTGAATATGGCGGCTTTTGCACCACGTTTTCCCGCTCCAAGGATCGCTTCAATTTGAGCGAGTTGACAGCCGGACTCGGTCAGGTTTGGCAGACCATGGAAATTTCGCTCAAGTTCTACTCCTGCGTCGCCAGCAATCACACCACGCTGGACGCGATTCGGAGTCTTCAGGCGGATCACCATTTCACGCGCGACGATGTCCGCCGGATCGTGGTGCACGCATCGCAGGCAACGGTGGATCATGTCGGCTGGAAATACGTTCCCCAGGGACTTACCTCGGCACAACTCAACCTGTCCTATTGCGTCGCTACCTTCTTGATCGAAGGCGACTGCTTTGTTGACCAATTCACCGAAGAGAAAGTCGCCGATCCCGAGCGCATGGCTTTGGCCGAAAAGGTAGAAGTGAAGCACGACCCCGAGATCACGAAAAAGGGCTCCAAGTTTCGGCATATGGTGCGTGTACAAGTGGAACTCAAGGATGGCCGGATACTCGAGAAAACGGTTCAGGCGCCGCGTGGCAGCGAAAGCAATTTCGCTACGGACGAGGACGTTGTCGCGAAGTTCCAGAACCTTGCCGGGCACGTACTACCTCGCCCCAAGGTGGAGCAAATTCGGGACAAGATACTAGATCTCGAGTCTCTTGAGAAAGTTACGGGCCTCGTTCGCTCCCTGGGAATTGCCTGAAGAGACAGCAATCTAGCGGCTGCAAAGCTCGCGCTCGGCTGGGGAAGGAAGCCGAAACGGATGACCTCGTCCAAACCAATAGCAGGAATGTGAGTCCGACCCCTCAGCAAGTTGACCTACTGTTCACCCGCATTCGCGAATTAGTCAGTAGCCGGAGGATGTGGCGTCGGTTCGGTCGCTGCTCGCGCCGATGTGCCGGGACGCCAAACCAAACCAGTAGAGCCATGCTAGAGCACTACCGTCTCTGCAGGACTCGGCTGATTGGCACTCACGGAACACAAGCCAATCGGCAAGAATGTATAGTCTAATAACCGCGATCCCAATCGACGACATTCCGCATCGGCCGGCCATCGAGCCAGGCGCGCAGATTCTCGCAAAAAAGAACGATCCCGCCGTGCCGATCCTGGTCGCTGGCGCTAGAAATGTGTGGCGTGAGCAGCACTCTGGGATCGGACCAGAGCCGTCCCATCGGGGTATGCTCGAACTCGCCGACATAGACATCAAGCACGGCGCCGCGCAAGTGGTCGCGAGCCAGCGCGTCAGCCAGAGCGTCCTCATCGACGATCTCGCCCCGAGCGACGTTGACGAGGATGCTGTTCGGCTTCATCGCGGCAAAACGGTCTTGGTTGAACAGGCGGTCCGTTTCCGGCGTCCATTGGCAACAGATGGCCACGATATCGCTGTCCGGTAGGAAACGATTCAGGTCTGCTGGACCGGCGATTTCGGCGAACCCAAGGGGCAAGCGTTGGTCTGGGACCGGATGGCGGCGGATGCCGACGACCCGCATGCCCAGGGCGGCGCAGAGGCGGCCGACCTGGCTGCCAATCCCGCCGGCGCCAACGATACAGGCTGTCTTGCCGTCCAACATAATCGGCCTATACTTCCGGGAACTGAACGTGCCCGCGTTCCGATCGACGGCGGCTCGGTGGAGGCCCTTGGCAAGGTGCAGGATACCAGCCACCGCGTATTCCGCGATCGCCAGTGCATTAGCCGATCCGCGCGAGGTCGTTACGGTCACGTCGCTTCCCCACAGGTCGCCGCGGAGCAGATTGCTCGCACCCGCAGGGCGCTGGTGAAACCATTTCAGGCGGGGTGCGCGGGCACGCAGATCGACCGGGAACGGCCAGGTGCCAAGGATGATATCGGCGTCGGCGAGAAGGCGGTCGCGCTCCTCGCGGGTTCCCCGGCCGGTGGCGTCTGGTGCGAGGTATCGTTCCACGGTAAAGGAGGGCCAGGTTTCGCGATACTCGCCATCGAACCAGCCTCCGGCATCGGTCAGTTGAACCGCCGGATCGACGGCCTCTATCTTCACTCGGTCTTCGGCGCTGAGGCGCATGAGGGAAAGGATCTTAACTGGAATCTCCTTTTTTAGGACAGATTTGCCCAAATTGTACCGTTCGAGGCCGGGTTTGCAAGACCGAAGCTGCATCGGCCCGGAAAACTCGCGGTGGGGTCTCTGCTTCTCCCGGCGCTAGCGGTAGTAAATAGCTCCCGAAAAGCCTCGCGCCTGTCTAACCTAGTTGCGCTTTGGAAAGGTCCGGCGACTTAAGCCTTCTTTGCCGCCCTTCTTCGTGCCGCCCAACGTTTCTTCATCATCATCGAGATGCGCTTCCGGGCTGCGGGGCTCATTGTGCGCCGGATGCCGGCTCTGGTCCGCGTCTTGCAGTTGCAGTAAGCGTAAACTGGGGGCTCGTACTGTCGCTGAACGATAACATGGTAAGCTGCTGTCGTTACCAACAAGTTCAAAGCATGGCAGAGCGCGCTGCTCAGCCTGACGCTTTCTGAGAAAACGCCTTAACCTGAGAGCGGAGGAACTCGTTGTAAACTTTTTCCGCGTTCAGGGGCAGCGCAAAAAAGCGCACACCGATGGCATCGAACACAGCATTGTTAACTGCCGCTGCCGTGGGCACCAGGCCAGGCTCACCGACTCCCTTGGCGCCAAACGGCCCGCGAGGATCTTCGCTCTCGACCAGAATGACATCCATTTCCGGAACATCGGCTGCACTCATCGTTTTATAGTCCAGGAAGCACGGGTTCTTTATTCTGCCTTCAACTTCAACCGCCTCTTCGGTAAGGGCATAGCCCACGCCCTGCGCTAAGGCCCCTTCAATCTGGCCTTCGGCCATCAAAGGATTGATGGTCTGGCCGAGGTCGTGGGCGGCAACTATCCTGAGCGCCCTGACTCTACCGGTCTTAGTATCGACCTCGACTTCGGCGATCTGGCAGGCGAAAACGAACGCAATATTGGTAGTGCCGTGTCCTTTGGTTATTGTCGAAGCCTCCAGATCTTCATAGCGCCCTATGCCAGAGAGGAGTACACCCAGCTTGCTCACGGCAAAATGGGCAATGTCGCCAAAGGTTGCTGATTTCATGCTGTCGCCCGCGACCCGGGCTACTCCGTTTTCAATTTCGATCTGTTCCGGTTCGGCCCCCAACATCGTCGCCGCCGCTTTTACAAGCTCTTTGCGTGCGGCCTCTGCCGCCGCTTTTGCCGCGTTTCCGCAGACTAACGTAGTACGGCTGCCCCAGGCGCCTAAGTCGTAAGAAGTAATGTCCGTGTCGCCGATGACTATCTTAATCGAGGCTACGTCGGCTCCCAACGCTTCGGCAGCGATCATCGCCATTGCCGTCACAGCGCCTTGGCCGACCTCCGCGGCCGGAGAGACTAGCGTTATCTGCCCGTCCTCGGATATCTTCAGGAAACTCTCGGCGGAGGAGTACCCATAGCCGCGTCCGCCATCTCCCATGTGCGACATTACAGCCATGCCGATGCCCCGGTACTTGCCGTCGCCGAGGTGGCGCGGTGCTCTCTTCTTCTCTTGCCAGCCGACGGCGTCGGCTGCTTTCCGCATGCACTCGACGAGCGCGCAATCGGCCAGCCTTGCCCCGGAGGGGGCAACCTCGCCGGCTTGGTTAGCATTTTTCAGGCGCAACTCCATGGGGTCCATCTGCAAAGCGGCGGCGATGGCGTCCAGTTGGCTCTCACAGGCAAAAATCAATTGTGGATTACCGAAGCCGCGAAATGCTGTGCTGTATTGTTTGTTGGTGTATACGGCAAAGGCATCGTATTTCAGGTTCGGCACATTGTATAAGAGACCGGCCATGAGCCAGCATACAGCCAATGTGCCGGGCCCCTTGTCGTTGTATGCGCCGTTGTCCGCGATGATCTTGATCTGCCTGGCTATGATGCGTCCGTCGCTGTTGACGCCGGTTTTCACGTAGAGAACGTAGGAATACCTGGTTTTGGCCGTACTAAACTCTTCTTCGCGGGTATTTACGATTTTTACGGGACGACCTGTCTGCCTGGACAGGATTGCCGCCACCGGCATCGTCATGTCGCTCACCAGCCGACTGCCAAAACCCCCGCCGGCCGGAGTGCTAATGATCCGCACCTTGGACCTCGGGACGTTCAAAATGCGCGCAATCTCCTGGCGAACAGTATGGGGCGCCTGGCTCGGAGCCCACAGCGTCAGGTTGCCGGTCGCGTCCCAATGTGCGATGGTGCCTCGAGTTTCCATGCAGCAGTGGCTGACCTTTTGCGTCACGTAGCGGTCTTCAAATACGTGGTCGGCGGCTTTAAAGGCTTCTTCCACATCACCAATTGTCCGGTGTAGTTCAAATCCGATATTTCGCGGAGACTCTTCATGCACAAGCGGCGCACCGGGCTCCATGGCCTTCTCGGGATCATAGGCGCCGGGCAGGGGCTCATATTCCACTTCGATCAAACGTATTGCCCGCTCGGCTGTCTCCAGGTCGTCCGCGGCTACCGCTGCTACCTCGTCTCCTATAAAGCGCACCTTATCCGTGCACAAAGGGTACTTATCCGCCAGAGCCTGAATAAAGCTGAATTTGATCTGCGGTGTGTCCGCGGCGGTGATCACCGCGCGCACTCCCGGCAGAAAACGCGCACGCTCCGTATTGATCGAGACAATCCGGGCGTGTGAATGAGGGCTTCGTAGAACCTTGCCGTACAACATTCCCGGAAACGTCAGGTCGTTGAGGTATTTTGTCTCACCGGTTACCTTGCCCGGGCTATCCAGCCGCGGCAGCGGTTTTCCCAGCACGTTCGCCATTGTTACTCCCTCGCATCTTTCGGCCAGCGGATTGGACGGCAGTGATGATTTTCACGTACCCGGTGCAGCGGCAAAGATTCCCGGCGAGAGCCTGTTTGATTTCCTCGATGGTGGGGTCAGAGTTGCGATCCAACAGGGCCTTGGCTGCCATTAGCATCCCGGGGGTACAAAAACCGCATTGAACGGCGCCGACGTTAATAAACTCCTCTTGCAGGGGATGCATCTGACCGCCTTTGCTCAGGCCCTCAACCGTGGTGACCCGGCAACCGTCCGCCTCGACCGCCAAAACGAGGCAAGAATTAATAGCTTGGCCGTTCATGATCACAGTACAGGCGCCGCAGTCACCTGTTCCGCAGCTTTCTTTCGTACCGGTAAGGTGCAGGCGGTCTCGCAACAATTCTGTCAGGGTCATTTTCGCTCTAACCTCAATGCTGTACTTCTCCCCATTGACCTCGATAGTAATTGCCTGCATCATTTACCCGCATCCTCCCGCTCCTGGCGTTTGCAATGGAGCAGCGCTTTCTTCAAAGCGTCTCTTGTCAGTTCCCTGATCATATCTCTCCGGTAAGTGGCGCTCGCCCTGACGTCGTCGATCGGGCTGGCCTCGGAAGCTGCGGTTGCTGCCGCACGGGCAAGTAGTTCGTCATCTAGCTGCCGCCCCTGAAGTAACTCTTCCGCCCGGAGAGCTCTGATCGGCGTGGGTGCCACCGCGCCCAGCGCGATGCGAACGTCAGTGCAGACGCCCTGCGCGGAAACCCGCACGAGAGCGGCAACGCCGACGATCGCGATGTCCTTTTCCGTCCTGCTCAACTTAACGTACGCAGAACCGGAGCCGGGCTTTGGCAGAGGCAGGCGTACTTCCTTGAGAATTTCCGCCGGCAACAGAACAGTTCTGCCAGGTCCGATGATGAAGTTTTCAACTGAAATCTTCCTGGTGATCTGCTTCTCAACCTCTTCTGACGTTTGTGTATCTCCCGGCCCGGTAATCACCGCCGTCGCATCGTAAATGATGAGCGGCGGAGCCGTGTCAGCGGAGGGAGCGGCATTACATAGGTTGCCGCCGATAGTGGCGCGATTTCGAATCTGATGCGAGGCTATGCTGATTGCCGCTTGGTGCAGAGCGGGATAGAAGAGCCTGACATCAGTATGGGCGCAAACTTCGTTCAACGGTGCGGCCGCGCCAATCGTCAGGCCGTTAGCGGAATCGAAGACTAGCTCGCCGAGGCCGAGCTCCTTAATGTCCACCAAAAGCTCGGGGCACGGCTCACCTTGTTTCAAACGGACGAGCAGATCGGTACCACCCGCCAGAAGCGCGATTCTTCCGGATCGGGAACTTAACTGGGCCCAAGCTTCGGCCATAGTACGAGGCTTAAAATAAGTAAAATCATCCAGAATCATTTGCCTCACCTCCAGTGAAACGATCACTGTGAGTCTGGAACACTATTCTTAGACCAAGAGCTCCCAGCATTTTTAGTCTGGCCGAACGCTCGGACGATCTTTCGCTGATGAAAGGCACAATCGAATAACCTGCTAGTAGCCGTGGTCCAACTGCATTGCCCAAAGAGCCTCACAAACTTACTTAGCGCTCTGGGACATGGCTTTTACCTTTTCACCCGATGCTATTTCCAAGGATAATTTGGCTGTCTCCGGACAAAAAGTCCACATTGCGATAACGCCGACCAGGAAAGCTACCGCGAAGACTCCGAAAGAGTAGACAAAACCGCTGCGATTCCCGAAGGTTGTCAGCAGAATGCCCACAACCATTGGCGCCACCACGCCACCGACGCGGCCAAACGCCGACCCGAAACCGTAGCCGGTAGCCCTCATCTGGGTTGGATACTGCTCGGTGGTGAAGATATGCATCATGCAGAATGCTCCCTCCAGGAAGAACATCAGGCAAAAGCCCACCGCGGCAAATTGAATTGCGGTCGAACAAAATGAAAATACAATGGCGAAGAATGCAGACAACACCATGAATATCCCGATCGTCCGCCTTCTGCCAATACGATCCACGAAATAGGAAGCAAACCAAATACCGGGAATCTGAGCAATATTCATGGCCATGACAGTAGCAAAACCCTTAGCCATTCCTAAGCCCTGCCGGACCATAAAGGAAGGTAGCCACGTATACAAGCCGTAAAAACTGAATACCATCGCAAACCAGAGTATCCAAACTCCCAGGCTACGACGCCAGTATTCCTTCGACCACAGCGCTAGAAACTGTTCAGCCGCAGTCATTCGTTTTTCCGCAACCGAAGAAGTAGATCCACTTGAGACCTTTACGTCTCGGGCCGAACGAACACCAGACTCTTTTTCCGCAGCTTCGACAATCGCCCGGGCTTCCTGAGATCGGCCGACCTTCACAAGCCAGCGCACCGATTCCGGCAGATTACGCCAGAGGTAAAAGACGAAGAACGCCGGCAATGCCCCGATTAAAAACCCGCCCTTCCACCCAAAAGACGGGATGACATAGATTGCCACAAGAGAAGCCACCACGGATCCGACGCCAAAGCCGGTTAACTGCATACCGAGTAATCGGCCGCGATATTCCGGAGGAGTCATCTCACTGGTAATCGTGTTGGCGACCGGCTGCTCGGCGCCGAGACCAAAGCCACATATGACACGAAGTGCGAGCAGCATCGTCAAGCTCGTGGAAAAAATTGCCACGCCGCTTGACAAGCTGAAAATTAACAAGGTCAGGATAAAGACTTTCTTTCTCCCAATTCGATCAGCCAGCCAGCCGCAGAACATCGCTCCCAGCATCATTCCCATCAGGCCCATGCTGCCTATGGACGCCATTTGAACGCTGCTAAGTTTCCAGTCCAACGCAATAGATGGAAGAATAAAACTGATCAACAACAGGTCAAAACTGTCAAGCAAAACGCCCATACCGCCTGCGAAAACAAGCTTGTAATGCCAGCGGCTCAGTGGCAACGCATCCAGTCTGGCTATCAATTCTTCTTTTCTGCTTTCGGCAACGCTCATAGGTAAATCTCTCTTTTGTGGATCGTATCCGGGGCTGTGTTACGTTTGAATCGGTTTTGCCCAGGCATGGGGACTCAGTGCGGAGTCAACGACCCCCATGCAGCGCTTCTATGGAAAGAAAGTTCTCTTGCTATTTCTCGCCGGTATATCTTATCGATATAAGGAATTTGCCGTTCAGCTTCAACGATCGCGGACCGTAATCGCGGTTTCAGCATTTCATATCGTTCCTGCGCTCTAGCCAAAACCTCGGGTTCGTTAACAGTTGTAATGTTCTTGTTTTCCATAACGACGTTTCCATCAATTATCACGGTATCTACCGATTGGCCGGTCTCGCTGTAAACCAGTTGATGGACTAGGTTCATGCGCGGCGTAAGAAAGGTATTCTGCCCATCGAGCAAAATAATGTCTGCTCTTTTGCCGACACTTAAAGTTCCTATGCGATCGGTCATGCGAATCGCTTTGGCTCCGCCAACGGTGGCCATGGCAAGTACTTCCGGTGAGCTACGCCAGTCTTCATGGTCGGGGGTAGTAATCTTCGACAGCATCGCCGCCAGCGCCATCGACCTGAATAAGCTCAAGTTCCCGCCGCAGTTACTGCCATCTGTTCCGAGGGCAACATTCACTCCGCTCCTTATGAGTTTATTGATCGGAGCAATACCGCTGCCTAGCATGAGGTTACTTGCCGGATTGTGGACGACGGATACTTGATTCGCGCCCATCAGCCTAATGTCTTCATCGGAAAGCCAAACGGAATGAGCAAACGACCATCTCTCATTGAGAACCCCCAAGCGCTTTAGGAATTCAATCATCGAGCAACCGTACTGGTCATGGGCTGTAACCGCCTGGTTCTTCGTCTCAACGAGGTGCGTATGAAGTCCAAGGTCGTGCCGCTTTGCTAATTCAGTCAAACCTAAAAGTAACTCATCCGAACAGCGCTGCGGCCCGGAGGGCCCGAGCAGAATTTCAATGACTCCGCCGTGTTTTTTGTGCCATTTCAGAATAAGTCTTTGACATGATTCCAGGATGGAGTTAGCCGACTTCGGTGGAAGTTTCCTAAACTCGGCAATCATCTCAGAAGGCAGATCACCGTCTTTCAACGGCAAGGTCTCATAATAGAATCGGTCGCTCACCATCGGCGACATTACCGCCCGCATACCACTTGAAACATAGGCCTCCAAGGCTGCCTCAATACCTTCACTGCCTGTGTTGAAATTCAAGTGGTCGAGAACGGTAGTAATCCCGCTCCGAATCATTTCGATGCAGCCTATGTCCGTGCTAACCAAGAGAGCATCGAAGAGAACAGGCGGCAGCAAGAACGTGTTCAGCCGATACTCAGCATATCGTTGTTGGACAGTGTTGCTTGGTTCACTCAAAAAGATAATCTTTTGAGCGTCTATGTAACAATACGAGTCAGCAACCCTTCGCTGTTTACAAAAAGCAGCTTGTGGTTGGCGGCGGTACAACTCGTCGGTTTTGATTTGAAGCTGAAGGGCTGGCAGTTCACTGGTCCTGCTGTCCGTACGGCTAATACTCCTTTCACTTTTCGGGACGAAAAAACCAGCGATTTAGGGCCCGGAGAGTCGAGGGAAGAAGTATTGGTGGCCGTCTTCCACTGCACAGAATGGCAGCAGGATACATTCACCGTCGTGCTCACTCTAAGGGACGCCTTTGGCAAGGATACTGTTGCATCTGTTGAGTCCAGGCTCCGAACCAGATAACAAAGTTACGTTGGGGAATAGCAAGAGAAAGCCCCTGGATAATCGGGCATCCTCCAGGCTCGTGAGCGCCGGGGCATCAGGTATATTGTCAAATTAACCATGAGGGTCTCGGAGCAACAGTGCCGCTGAAGATAGAAGTGAAATCGTATGACCCCGTTGAGAAAGCGAGCCGCCAAGCGACGGCGCAGCGTGTGATCGATGAATTCGGTAATGGATTACCTGATCTGAGATTGCTCGCCTTCTTTGATGATAACGATTGGAGCCTATTCAGAGATGAGTTCGGCAAGAGCCATCGAGGACACTATGCTCCAATCAAAGCAAGCATGAACTGGCACGACTGGCCGAATTACGTGTGGGAGTGCATTTTTGTTGTACATGATCCTTCGTCTTTTGTGCGGAAGCGAGTTTTTGATCATGTGATCTATTTGCACGGCAGCACCTGCGCCGAGGAAGTTAGCATGATCATGACCCTCTCGCATGAACTACAACATTTTATCCAGTACGGCTTCAATCGAAAGCTGTGGGCTGAGAATTTTCTTCTTCCACGTCTTCCAAAAGAAGTGATTAACATCATGGGGCTGAATTGGCCTGATATTCCGAACGAGCGAGAGGCGAGGATTGTCGCCAAGAGGACAGCGATAAAACTCTGTGGAGCAGACGCCGTGAAGCAGTACATCGACCGCAGGATCAGTGAGCGTGTCACCCCGGAGGACGCAGAGGATTGGCAGTTTTCCCAACAAGTGGACCCATTAATTCTTTATGATCTGGCTGCGGGTACGAGGCAAATCTACCAACGGTTGAAAGCGTACAGGCGGCACTTGGAAGACATTCTTAACGAGATGAGGGAGGATGGCGACGTAGATTTCAAGTGTCTCGACCTGTCGGAGTATTTTGACTGAAACCTGCCGTATATAACCAACCCTCTGGTTTGTTACAAAAATCCACAGACGCAATCCGGTGGCTGGTGGAAGAATTGGTGGCATGCGCTGGCGATTATAGCCTCCCGTGGAATCTCGTGCTGACCGATGCAGCAAATGTCTGGGCCGCCTCAACCACAATAGCCCGCTTTCTTCTCTTCCGGTACACGAACGTCGTTGTAGAGGCAAAAAACCGCATTCTTGGTACGTGATAGTAGTCCGACCGAACCCCGGAAAGGGGCTTGCCGATGGTTGCAAGCCTGTTTTCAACTATTTTGACCCCCTGAGCGGGGTCTTGCCCATCCCGTCCGGGCCGGGGCGGCGTACGGGCTTTTCAGCGAATCGTCCAGGGCGCAAACACCGGGACGCAGGTGGCGGGAGGGGCGATTCTAGGATTTTCTTCCGCTTCGGTAGGATGACTGAGCGGCTTAAGCGGCTTCTTTTGTCTCTGCCGGTTCAAAATACGCAGAGATACAGGGTTCGCCGTCGCCAGGATTAATGAGACCGCAGCGGCTACAAACGAACTCGTCGTCGTCTTCACGATGCACAGGCCGGTGATGTGTTACGTCCATGTCAAAACCTCCAAGCGCAATCAGAGTAGCGATTCCAGGCAGGAGATGCCTGACCTTGGTGGATTTTGTGGTGCCGGGGGTACGGGCTGATATGGGGTCTGGCCATCCTCCAGGGAGGCTGTAATGGGCTTTCGGCGAGAATCGGCCAGGAGGCAATGACCGGGAACCGCAGGCGGCGGGCGGTTTTGGGGGTTGTTTTTCGGTGCGGTTCGAAAGTATGGAGGTGTTCCAAGTTGTTGGCCAAAAATTTACGCCAGATTCATCAAAAAGTCTTGTTGCTGGCTAATCATGAGTTGTAGTTGTTTTGGTTAAACGGGCCGACATTCGGGGAGGAATGTCGGCTCTCATTTTCCCCCGGATTCCCGCCAGACACCGATGTCCTCATTCCAAAGGCCGGGATTCTGCTGGATGAACTCCTGCATTAGCCGGATGCACTCCGCATTTTGTAAAACTTCGACCGAAACGCCACGAGAGCGGAGTAGTTCCTCTTCGCCCATGAATGTCTGGTTCTCGCCGATGATCACACGGGGAATCCCATATAAGAGGATAGCTCCCGAGCACATCGGGCAGGGCGAGAGCGTGGTGTAGAGAACGCATTCCCGATAAACCGCGGCTGGCTGGCGACCAGCGTTCTCCAGCGCATCCATCTCGCCGTGCAGGATGGCGCTTCCTCGCTGAACACGCCGGTTGTGACCACGTCCGATGATCTTCCCGGCGTGTACGAGTACAGAGCCGATGGGAATGCCGCCTTCTCGCACCCCCTGCCGTGCTTCTTCAATTGCTTCCGCCAGAAACGAGTCGTCCATCGACTTGTCCTCGGTTGCCTGTGTTGTGAGAGGTCTACAATACTAACCGATGCAAACCTTTTACTGCCCCAAATGCGGGTCAGAAGATGTCATAGAAATCAGACACGCCGATTCTCCCAACGAGAATCAAATCTCGATGTTTTGTGAAAACTGCCACAGGACTGGAACCCAAGAACAGTTCAGCACGAAG
>Ga0181524_10003885_pt1 | contig 14219 bp, 16 predicted proteins | sample PEATcosm2014_Bin_34_FD_119761 | JGI IMG/M metagenome (GOLD analysis project Ga0181524, IMG submission 119761) | Peatland microbial communities from MTU Mesocosm Facility, Houghton, MI, USA - PEATcosm2014_Bin05_60_metaG | ecosystem: Environmental > Terrestrial > Soil > Wetlands > Peat | place...
CGCGCGTAGATGCCGGGCGACGAGTGCCCCTGGAAATAGACGAGATCGCCGCCGTGCGCCTCGTCCGGGGCGCGCCAGAAATGCATGAAACCGGTGTCGTAGAGCGTCGCCGCCGACTGGAAGCTGGCGATATGGCCGCCCAGTTCCGAGGAGTCCTTATTGGCGCGCAGGACGATCGCCGCGGTGTTCCATCGCACGAAGCGGCGAATGGTCTGTTCGAACTTGCGCACGCCGGGATGGGCCGGCTGGTCGTCGGTATGGATCGTGTTGACGTAGGCCGTGTTGGCCGCGAACGGCACTTTGGCGCCCTTGCGGCGCGCCGAGGTCACGACGGCGTCGAGAAGTTCGTCGACGCGCTCCAGGCCTTCGAAAGCCTCGACCGAGTCGAGTGCATCGAGCCACTCGCGCGTTTCCACGGCGTCGCCCTTCGGGTCCTCGGTCATGAAGCCTCCCAGATGCCTTCCTCGCGGCGATTTCGTCGGCCTTCGGCCGTCATTTGTGTCTCACGGAGCCCGTCCATTGGCAATGCTGACGCGGGCGGCTCGCCTATGCAAAATACGCATGGCGAGGCGTCGTAGCGGGACGTTTCGTCCTACCAAAGACAAAGACTTTCCGGTAAGCGAGGGTCGAATGGATGAGGAATCCGCATGGCGGGCCTGACGACTCATGTCCTCGACACGACGCGGGGCCGACCCGCGAGCGGCGTCGCGGTCGAACTGCACGCGCTTGGCGCCGACGGCGCGCGCGAGCTGATCGCGAGCGCGCGGACCAACGCCGACGGGCGCACCGACCGCCCGCTCATCGGCCCCGCCGAGGCGCGCGTCGGCGCGTTCGAGCTGACCTTCCACGTCGGCGCGTATTTTCGCGAGCAGGGCGCGGCGACGGCCGAGCCGCCGTTCCTCGACGTCGTGCCCATCCGCTTCGCCATCGCCGACCCGAAGGCGCATTATCATGTGCCGCTGCTGGTGACGCCCTGGAGCTATTCGACCTATCGCGGCAGCTGAGGGTCCGTCCACGCATCACGGGCTCGACCGGCCGTCGTCGCGATGGGCGCCGCGTCACCGGCGCGCGGCGCCCTCGCCGCACAAGGCGGCGTTAACAAATTTTCGTTAACGTAGCCCGCGTCAACCTTGCGTCGTCGGTCGACGCTTATTATAAGTCACCATATAATAAGCGAGATCGACCTTGACGCCTCCCTCCCCCGCCCGCGAACTCGGGTTCGCCTTGCACGATGCGGCGCGCATGTTGCGCACCTACTCGGATCAGCGCGCGCGCGAAGTCCATATGACGCGCGCGCAATGGGCCGTGCTGGCCAAGCTGCGCCGCGCCCAAGGCGTCAAGCAGTGCGAACTGGCCGACGCGCTCGATCTGGCCCCGATCACCCTCGCGCGCCTCGTCGACAAGCTGGCCGCTTCGGGTCTGGTCGAGCGGCGCGACGACGCCACGGACCGGCGCGCCAATCGGCTCTTCCTGACCGAGGAGGCCGCGCCGACCCTGAAACGGCTCGACGATCTCGGCGAGGCGGTGATGGCGCGCGCGCTGGTCGGCCTCGACGAAGCGGCGATCGCCGGGCTGACCGCGGGGCTGCAACGCATCAAGTGCAATCTCAAGCACGAATTCGGCGGAGTTTAGCAGCGTGTCGCAAGCCTCCATGAGCCCTCGCGACCGTTCGGTCGAGCCCACGCCCCTCAATCGCGCCCCGGCGCCCGCGGCGCCGCCCCTGACGCCGGCCCCATCGGCCGAGCCGAGCGCGCCGACGACGCCGGCCGCCCCGCCCGCGACCGAGCCCCTGTCCGCGCCGACCCCGCGGCGACGCGGCGGCGGCGCCCGCTTTTTCCTCATCGTCGTCGTCCCGCTCGCCGCCCTCGCGCTGGGGCTGCTGTGGTGGCTCACCGGCGGTCGCTACGTGTCGACCGACAACGCCTATGTCGGCGCCGACAAGGTGCTGATCACGCCGCAAGTGACTGGCGCGATCGTCGCGGTGCACGTCGTCGAAGGGCAGCGCGTCGCCGTCGGCGATCCGCTGTTCGACATCGATCCGGCGCCCTACCGCACCGCGCTGGCGCTGGCGCAAGGGCGCCTGGCGGCGGCGAAGGTGGAATTCGCCAATCTGCGCGCCGCCTATGCGAGCAACGAAGACCAGATCAAGATGGGCCAGCAGGCCGTCGACCTGCGTCAGGCCGACTACGACCGCAAGACGTCGTTGGTCAGATCGCGCGCCGGCACGCAAGCCGACGTCGACACTTCGAACGCGGCGCTGGTGCAGGCCAAGCAGATCCTCGAATTCGTGCGCGAGCAGCAGGAAGCGACCAAGGTCAAGCTCGGCGGCGGTCTCGACGCCTCGATCGAGACCTTTCCCGACTACATGCAGGCCGAGGCCCAGGCGGAGGACGCCGAGCGCAATTTGAACCATACGCACGTGACGGCGCCGATCGCGGGCGAGGCCACGCAGGTCGACCAGATCGAACTCGGCCGCGTCGCGCCCGCCGGACAACCCGTCTTCGCGGTCGTCGCCACCACGGGGCTGTGGGTCGAGGGCAACCCGAAGGAATCGGACCTCACCTACGTGCGCAGCGGCCAGCGTGCGACGGTGACGATCGACGCGTTTCCGGGACGCGAATGGCGCGGCCGGATTTCGTCGATCGCGCCGGGGACCGGGGCCCAATTCGCGATTTTGCCGCCGCAGAACGCCAGCGGAAACTGGGTCAAGGTGGTGCAGCGCGTGCCGCTGCGCTTCGCCTTCGACGCCGATCAGGACGTCGCCAACCTTCGCGCCGGCATGAGCGCGATCCTCGCCATCGACACCGGGCGCAAGCGCACGCTCTCCGGGCTGTGGAGCGATCTGACGTCCTGGGCGCAATCCTGGCTGGACGGGTTGCTGCCGGCCAAGGCCGCTGCGACGCGATGAGCGAAAAAGCCACCGACGAAATGGCGCCGTTCGTGCGCGCCATGGTGACGATCTGCGTGATGATGGCGACCGTCATGCAGGCGCTCGACATGACCATCGCCAACGTCGCCCTGCCCTATATGCAGGGTTCGCTGTCGACGACGCAGGATCAGATCAACTGGGTGCTGACCTCCTACATCGTCGCCGCCGCGATCATGACCTCGCCGCTCGGCTGGATGGCGGCGCGCTTCGGCCGCAAGAAGCTGTTCATCGTCTGCGCCGCCGGCTTCACCGTCGCCTCGATGTTCTGCGGCGTCGCCCAGAGCATCGAGCAGATGGTCGCCTTCCGCCTGCTGCAGGGCATGTTCGGCGCCGCGCTGGTGCCGATCAGCCAGGCGGTGATGCTCGACGCCTATCCCGCGGCCAAGCGCGGCCAGGCGATGGCGATCTGGGGCATGGGCGTCATGCTCGGGCCGATCATGGGCCCGACGCTCGGCGGCTGGCTCACCGACAACTATTCCTGGCGCTGGGTGTTTTTCGTCAACCTGCCCTTCGGGATTTTGACCGTGCTCGGACTTTCCGCCTTCATGCGGGAAAGCCCGATCCGCCGCGACGCGCCGTTTTCCTGGTTCGGGTTCCTCTCGCTGTCGCTCGGCATCGGCGCGCTGCAGATGATGCTCGACCGCGGACAGGAGCAGGGCTGGTTCGATTCCGGCGAGATCGTCGTCGAGGCGATCCTGTCGATCGTCGGCTTCTATTTCTTCTTCGTCGACTCGCTGACCTCGAAGCGCCCGTTCATCGCCCTGCGCATCTTCCGCGACTGGAATTTCTCCATCGCCCTCGTCTTCATGTTCCTGATCGGCGTCATCCTGCTGACGACGATGGCGCTGGTGACGCCGTTCATCCAGAACCTGCTCGGCTATCCCGTCCTGTCGAGCGGCTATCTCCTGGGCACGCGCGGCGTCGGCACGTTCTTCGCGATGATGATCGTCGGCCGTCTGCTCGGCAAATACGACGCCCGGATCATGATCTTCTTCGGGCTGACGCTGGCGACGTTCTCCCTTTGGCAGATGGTCGGGTGGAACACCGACGTCTCCGCGCAAACCATCGCCATCAACTCGATCGCGCAGGGCGTCGGCCTCGGCTTCGTCTTCGTGCCGCTCAACACGATCGCCTTCGCCACCCTGCCCGCCGCGATGCGCACCGAGGGGGCGGCGCTGTGGACGCTGATCCGCAACATCGGCTCCTCGGTCGGCATTTCGGTGTTCATCGCGCAGCTCACCAACATGATCGCGACCTTCCACAGCCAGCTCGTCGAGAACGTCACGCCGTTCAACGACGCCATGCGCCTGCCCGACGCGATGGCGCTCGCCGGCCGCAGCCTCCATGATCTCGCGGCGTTCGACGGCCTCGTCACCCAGCAGGCGGCGACCATGGCCTATTCCAACGACTTCCTGCTGATGACCTTCGTCTCGCTCAGCGCGTTTCCGCTGCTGGCGCTGATCCGCTCGAGCAAGATCGCGCCGGCCGCCAAGCCGGGCGAGGCGGCCGCGGCGATGGAGTGAGGCGGGCCGGCTTCTGCTGGTTTGACGTATAACAACAACCGAGCCGCTCTCGGGGATATTAGATGACCGAAATTGACGACGCCGCGCGTTTCGAGCGGGTAGCCAGGTTCTTGAGCACTCGCCGCAAGGGTTTGATCGCCGCGATGAACCTGAAACCGGAACGGGCTGATCGACACGGCGTCGTCATTCGGATGCCTCACAATCCCGATTTCTGCGTGGACGAGGAAGGGACCCTGCTGCACGGGGGAATCCTGACCGCCCTGCTCGACACCTCCTTCGGAATGGTCAATTTCTTGGCGATCGAGGACGTGCAGACCATGGCGACGCTGGATTTGCGGGTCGAATACCTGCGCCCGGCGCAGTCGCGCGCCGACGTGATGGTCTTTGCCGAATGCTACCGCCAGACGCGCCATATCGCCTTTTGCAGCGGCAAGGTCTGGTTCGACGGCGCTTCGGGTGAGGAAGTCGCTCGCGGCGCCGCCAGCTTCGCCCTGACTCGGGGCGAAAGCGGGCCTCGATCCATGCTGGGCGCCGAGGCGGCCGCGCTATGAACGCGGCCGACCTTCAGACGCGGTGCGCCCGCGTGCCGTTCTTCCGCTTTCTCGATTTCTCGGTGACCGAGATGACCAACGACTGCGTCGTCGCGAGCATGCCGTTTGCCGAACGCCATATCGGCAATCCCGTGCTCGACACCTATCACGGCGGCATCATTTCCAGTTTCATGGAAGCCGCCGCGTCGCTGTGCTTGTTCGACGATTGGGAACAGAAGCGGCTGAAGCCGATCAACTTGAGCGTGGATTTTCTGCGTCCGAGCCTCCCGGGAAAGACGTTGAACGCGCGCGCCGTGATCTCGCGCCGGGGCCGCCGCACGGCCAGCATCGAGGCGATCGCCTGGCAGGAAGACGTGGCCAAGCCCGTCGCCGCCGGACGGTTTCACTTCTTGCTGGTCTGACGCCCTGTCGGGTTTGCGGTGGTCGCAGCGTCTTCCGCAATTCGTGCGTCGGGCCGGCTGCGTAGAGCTGTCGCCGTTCGATCGAGCCCGGCGTCCGATTGGCGTCTCGCTGCGCAGCGAAGGACCGCGACGGGTCGAGTCCGATCGTGCGATGGGCGGGGTCCGTCGGCGCCGCGCATCGGATTTCATCGCTATGAGGGCGTCCCCCGCGCGCTCAGGAACGCCCGCATGTGAAAGCGCGCCTGCGCCGGCGCGTGCGCGTATCGCGCGCCGATCGGGCAGGCGCGGCGCGCCAGGCAGCCGCCGTCCATGCAGGCGCGGCCTCGTTCGTCGCGCAAATGCGCGGCGCAGGCCGCGACGTCATAACCCTGCATGGTGAATGCGCCGACGGGGCAGGCGCCGAGGCACGGGCGCGCGGAGCACGCCTCGCACGGGCTCGCTCGCGCAACGAGTGCGGGAACGGCGATCGGCTCGGCGAAGGCGAGCGCACCGCGATAGCTGTGCCACAGGCCATAGTCGGGATGGATCAGCAGCCCCAGCGGCGAAACATGCACCGCCTCGGCGCGCATCGCCCAGCGCTGGAACGGCCAATGCGGCGGCCCGCCGAAGGGATAGAGCGCGCGCGCCCCGAGCGCGGCCGCGAGCGCGCCGATCACGCGCAGGCTCCAGCGGTCGAGCGGATCGGCGCCGCCGTCGTTCGCCTCGGCCGAGTCGGCGAAGGCGCTAAAACCCCGCGCTCCCGCGGCGCCGACGAGGACGATCGCGCTCACCCCCTCCAGGCCCGCCCGCCGGTCGGCGTCGTCGAGCGCGAAGGCGCCGCGCGCGATGAGGCCGCTTCGTTCGATCGCGCTCGCGATCGGCGCATAAGCGAGCATGCCGCCTCCCCGTTCGCCCGCGCCGTCAGCCGAGCGCGCGCTGCAAACAGACCACGTCGCCGCGACGATACCCGAGGGATTGGTAGAAGCCGAGGACCGCGTCGTTCTCGGCGCGCACCAAGAGATTGAGCTTGGGCGCGCCCCACCCGGCGAGCCAATCCTCCGCCGCCTTCACCATCCGCGCGCCGATCCCCAGACGCCTGAGATCGCGCGCGACGGCGAGATAGTAGATCCAGCCGCGATGGCCGTCCCAGCCGACCATCACCGTCGCCGCGAGGCGGGCCTCGACGTGCGCCGCCAGCACCGTCGAACTCGGCCCGGCGAGCGCGCGCCGAATGTCGGCGCGCGGATCGTTCCACGGCCGCAGCAGGCCCGCCTCCTCCCACAGCGCCACGGCGGCCCCGATCTCCGCCTCGTCCAATTCGCCAATGACGACGTCCGCGGCGCGCATCGTCCTCACCAGCGGATCAGCGCGGCGCCCCAGGTGAAGCCGCCGCCCATCGCCTCGATCATGACGAGATCGCCCTTCTTGATGCGGCCGTCCTTGACCGCGACGTCGAGCGCCAGGGGAATCGAGGCGGCCGAGGTGTTGCCGTGCCGATCGACGGTCACGACGACCTTTTCGCGCGCCAGGCCGAGCTTGACCGCCGAGGCGTCGATGATGCGCCGGTTGGCCTGGTGCGGCACGAACCAGTCGATGTCGGCGGCGCTGACGCCGGCGTCGGCGAAGCACGCCTTGATGACGTCGGTGACCATGCCGACAGCGTGCTTGAAGACTTCCCTGCCCTCCATCCTGAGATGCCCGACGGTCTTCGTGCTCGAGGGGCCGCCGTCGACGTAGAGCTTGGCGCGATGGCGCCCGTCGGAGCGCAATTGGCTGCAAATGACGCCGCGCGAAGAGAGCGCGCCGTCGCTCGCCGCCGCCTCCAGCACGATCGCGCCGGCGCCGTCGCCGAACAGCACGCAGGTCGTGCGGTCGCTCCAGTCGAGCAGGCGCGAGAACGTCTCGGCGCCGATCACCAGCGCGCGCTTGTGAGAACCGGAGATGAGGAACTTGTCGGCCGTCGCGACCGCGAAGACGAAGCCGGAACAAACCGCCTGCAAATCGAAGGCGACGCCGTGCGTCATGCCGAGATGGCCTTGCACCTGGGTCGCCACCGCCGGAAAGGTGTAGTCCGGCGTCGAGGTCGCCACGATGACGAGATCGATGTCGGCGGGGCCGAGCCCTGCATCGGCCAGCGCCGCCTCCGCGGCCTTGCCGGCGAGCGTCGAGGTGGTCTCGCCCTCGGCGGCGATGTGACGCTGGCGAATGCCGGTGCGCTGGGTGATCCACTCGTCGGTGGTGTCGACCATCGTCGCCATTTCGGCGTTGCCGATCACGCGCTGCGGCAGGCACGCGCCGACGCCGCGCACGACTGAGCGAATTCTTGTGGCGTTCATGAACGGAGGGGTTCCCAAAGGCGCATGAGGGTTTACGAGACCGCCGGCGTCGCGGCGGGCGCGCGCGCTTCATTGGCCTGGGCGATCATGTCGCGAATTTTGCCGAGCAGTTCCTGGCGGACCATGTCGTAGCCGACCTCGATCGCGCCGGCGTAACTCTCGGCGTCCGCCCCGCCATGACTCTTGATGACGACGCCGTCAAGGCCGAGAAACACGCCGCCGTTGACGCGCCCCGGGTCCATCTTGTCGCGCAGCGCTTTAAACGCGTCGCGCGCGAGGAAGTAGCCGAGGCGCGACATCCAGCTGTGGCTCATGGCGTCGCGGAAATATTGGCCGATCTGTTTGGCGGTCCCCTCGGCGGTCTTGAGCGCGATATTGCCGGCGAAGCCTTCGGTGACGATGACGTCCACCGTCCCTTTGCCGAGGTCGTCGCCCTCGACGAAGCCGTGGTAGCGCAGGTGCGGCAGCGCCGTCTCGCGCAAGACCCGGCCGGCGGCCTTGACCTCCTCGATGCCCTTGATCTCCTCGACGCCGACGTTGAGCAGGCCGACGGTCGGGCTGTCGATGTCGAAGACGATGCGCGCCATCGCCGCGCCCATGATCGCGAGGTCGATGAGGTGCTCGGCGTCGGCGCCGATCGTCGCGCCGACGTCGAGCACGATCGATTCGCCGCGCAGCGTCGGCCACATCGCGGCGATCGCCGGGCGTTCGATCTGCGGCATCGTGCGCAGGCAGACCTTGGCCATCGCCATCAGCGCGCCGGTGTTGCCGGCCGAGACCGCGCAATCCGCCTCGCCTCGCTTCACCGCGTCGATCGCCAGCCACATCGAAGACGAGCGCCGCCCGGCCCGCAGCGCCTGGCTCGGCTTGTCCGTCATCTTGACCGCGACGTCGCAATGGACGACGCGCGACTTGCGCGCCAGCGCGGGATAGGCGGCCAGGCGCGGCGCGATCGCCTTTTCGTCGCCGAACAGAATGAAGTCGACGTCGGGGCGGCGCTCGAGCGCGATCGCCGCCGCATTCACCACGACGGCAGGCCCGTAGTCGCCGCCCATCGCGTCGAGCGCTATGCGAAGGTCCTTTTTCATCCAAACTTCAACCCTGAGGGCGTTCTCCGACCCGCCGGCGCGCGGGACAATAGCCGCTTCGCCGCGCAAGGCAAACGTCGCCGACCGTGCGCGGCCCGTTTTGACCAAATCGCCGCCTCGATCGGGCTCGCCGAGCCGAAAGGGTTGCCCTAGAGGAGCAATCGGGCCGACAATCGTCGCACGTCGGCGCGATCCGTCCTTGGGGCGAAAGCGTTGTCGCCGCGCCATGGGGGGAAACGATGAGCGGTTTTGGGGAATACGGCCGTTACGACGGCGTGGGCTTGGCCGAGCTCGTGCGCCGCGGCGACGTCAAGCCCGCCGAACTCGTCGAGGAGGCGATCGCGCGCGTCGAGGCGAGCCAACCCCGTCTCAACGCGGTCGTCTGGAAGTTCTACGACGAGGCGCGCCGAGCCGCCGCGGGGCCGCTTTCCGGCCCCTTCGCCGGCGTGCCGTTCTTCATCAAGGACCTGGGCGCCCCGGTCGCGGGGGCGCCGATGAGCCAGGGCAATCGGCGCCTGGCGAAAGTCACGCGCGACACCGACGCCGAGATCGTCAAGCGCTTCCGCCGCGCCGGCCTCGTCTTCGTCGGCAAGACCAACGTTCCCGAATTCGGCCTCGCCCCGGTCACCGAATCCGAGGCGCTGGGGCCGTGCCGCAACCCGTGGGATCTCGCGCGCACGCCGGGCGGCTCCAGCGGCGGGTCGGCGGCGGCGGTCGCGGCGGGCCTCGCGCCGATGGCGCACGCCACCGACGGCGGCGGCTCGATCCGGATCCCCGCCTCGTGCTGCGGCCTCGTCGGCCTCAAGCCGACGCGCGGGCGCACGCCGCAGGGCCCGGTCGTCGGCGAAATCTGGCGCGGCTTCTCCACCGGCCACGCGCTCACCCGATCGGTGCGCGACTGCGCCGCCCTGCTCGACGCCACGCAGGGCGGCGACGTCGGCGCGCCCTATGAAATCAAGCTTCCCGAGCGCCCCTATCTCGACGAAGTCGGCGCCGCGCCGGGAAAGCTGCGCGTCGCCTACGCCAGCGCGCCTTTCCTCGCCGACAAGATTCATCCCGATTGCGTCGCGGGAGTCGAGGCGACGGTTGCGCTGCTCAGAGAGCTCGGTCATGAAGTCGTCGAAGCGGCGCCGCCGATCGAACGCGAGCCGTGGCTCCTCGCGTTCATGAAAATCATCTGCGGCGAGACCCGCGCCGACGTGGAGGCGAGCGGGCGCATCGTCGGGCGCCGTCTCGGTTTCGCCGATTTCGAGGCGGCGACCTATGTCGCCGGCGTGCTCGGCAAGTCGTGGAGCGCGGGCGACTATGCGAGCGCGACGCGACACCTGCAAGCATGGGCGCGCCGGGTCGGCGCGTTCTTCCTCGACTACGACGTGCTGTTGACGCCCACCTTGGCCGCGCCGCCGGCATTGATCGGCGCCTTGAAGCCGACCGGCGTCCAAGCGGCGATCCTCGACGTCGTCGGGCGGCTGGAGGCGGGCTGGTTCCTCAGGCTGACCGGAATGGCGCGGCTCCTGTCGGAGAAGTCGCTCGCCTTCATGCCCTTTACGCCGCTGTTCAACGTCACCGGCCAGCCGGCGATGTCGCTGCCGTTGCACTGGAGCGAGGCCGGGCTGCCGATCGGCATGCAGTTCGTTGGGCGTTGGGGCGACGAGGCGACGCTGTTCCGACTGGCGGCGCAGCTCGAAAAGGCCAAGCCGTGGTTCGAGCGGACGCCGAAAGGGTTTTCAGGGAAATCGTGTCGTCCCTTACTACGAAACTGGCTAGCAAAACCGAAACCGCGTGTTGTTATCGATCGAACGCTTTATCGATCGCGCCACTCCGACGACGTCGGCCTCCGTACAACCGCCGCCGGAGGCGCACTTGCCCGAATACTCGGCGAGATCCTGACGATCCAGCCAGAAGTCGATCCGACCTCGCACGAGAGCGGGATCCAGACCCCAATCGGCGGTCGCGACTTCGAACACGGCATTCAGGAACTCACCGAAATTCTTGTACATCGGGGCTTCCACCATCTTGTCGCCACACGCTCCGCGTTGCCGGCAGGCTCGAGTGAATCCATCTGAAGACGAGCCGCGATAGCGCCATTCGTCAGTCGATCTCAACCGACATTCTCCCCATGGCCGCCGGTTTCCGCTCCGGCGTCAAAGTTTCTTCTCGACCTCGGCGAGGGCCTCGAAGGGCGAGTCCGCGCTTCCCGCCTCGGCCGGCGGCGCGAAGGCGGCGCCGGGCTTGCGGGGATAGGGATCGAGCCCCAGCGCCATGAATTCGGCGGCCAGCGCGCCCAGATCGACCCGTCCGTCGACGATCGGGTCTGGCGCGTCCTCGGCCTCGATCAGGATCGTCTCGGCCGCGGCGCCGGACGCGCCGCGCCGCGCCGCGCCCTCTTCGGCCGATGGCGCGAAGCGCACGTCGACCGGCTCGTCGAGCGTCGCCGCGAAAGTCTCCAGCGAGACGACGCAGGTCTGCGTGAGTTCGGCGTGGACCGTGCCGGAGACGCGCACGCCGCCCCGTCCGGCGCGGCGCAGGACGAACGTCGCCGTGAGCTTGGCGATGTCAGGCAGGCGATTGAGCGCCGCCAGAGCGGCGCGCTCGGTGGGATTGGCCTCGATCGTCTGGGTGAGGCCGTCCTTCGGCAGGGCTTCGACCCGCACCGGGCGGCTGAACAGCACGTCGCTCGTCATCGCGCTTCTCCCAAGCTCGCGGGAAAACAAAACCGCCCGCCGGCGAAGGCGTCGATTCCCTCGCGCTCGAGCGCCGCCGCCGCGCCGAGGACGTAGGCCGCGAGGTCGCGCGCGCTCGGCGCGGCGTCGACGTCGCCCGCGCCGTAGATGTTGCGCGCCAGCGCCGCCGAGAGAGCCTCGGCGTCGCGCGCGGCCAGCGCCTCGCCGTAGGCGCGGTTGCGGCCGTAGAACGCCGCCGCCATCGCGTTGATGCGCCTGGCGACGCCGGAGTCGCCGATCGCCATTTCGCGCAGCGCGTCCTCGAAATGGCGGAAGACGCAATCGACGAGATCCTGCGCGATGTCGGCGCTGAGATCGCCCAAGTCGCCGAGGCGGCGCAACACCAGCCCGGCGTGCAAGGCGATCATTTCGAAGCGGCCGTCGAGGCTGTCGGCGACCGCGCAACGCGCATAAAGCGCGGGCGCACGCGCGGCGGTCACGATCTCGCCGTGAATCTGTTCGATCAGAATGCGGTTGGCGCGCCGGGCGCGCCAGCGAGCGAGGATCATACGACGCCTTGCTTTTCGTCAGCGCCTCGGGTTAGGCATCGCTATGCTATCTGGCAAGTCAAAAAAGCTTCTGTCGAAGCGGAGGGCGCCCATGCGGCCGACACCCAATTCCCGCGCGCGCCATCGCCTCGCGGTCTTCGCGGGCGTCCTCGCCCTCGGCGCGGCGCTGAGCGGATGCATCGGCTACGACGGCGACTTCGACCGGGGCTATCAGGTCGATCCGCAAGCCCTCGACCAGGTCAAAGTCGGCGCGACGACGAAGCCGGAGGCGCTCGCGCTGATGGGAACGCCTTCGACCACGTCGACCGTCGGCGGCGACGCCTGGTATTACATCGGCCAGAAGATGTCGCGCGCGCTCGCCTTCATGCCGGCCAAGATGACCGACCAGAACGTGCTGGCGATCTATTTCGACAAGAACGGCAAGGTCGACCGCATCGCCAACTACGGCATGAAGGACGGCAAGGTGTTCGATTTCGTCTCGCGCACGACGCCGACCGGTGGGCAGGAGCCGAACTTCCTGCGCAACATCATGACCGGGCTCTTCCGCTGGGGCTGACCGGCGGCGGACGTGAGGCGCCTTGCAGACGCGGCCGCTGGCCGCGCCACCGAAGCTTCGTAAAGCCGCCGAATGAGGCGCTGACGCGACCAGCGGTCGCGTCTACAATTCGGCGAGCCTTCAGTCGACGCTTTCTCGAACCGGCGCCGACGCTTCCAGCGCGACGGCCGCCGACTGCACGATCGCCGCGTAGCGCAGCGCGGCGTGGACCGCCTCGGCGCTCACCCCCGCATCGCGCAACACCTTCTCGTGCGAATCGACGCAGGCGCCGCAGCCGTTGATGGCGGAAACCGCCAGGCACCACAATTCGAAGTCGGTTCGCGGCACGCCGGGAGAGCCGATGACGTTCATGCGCAACCGCGCCGGCATCTTGGCGTATTCCTTGTTGGAGGCCAGATGCACGGCGCGATAGTAGACGTTGTTCATCGCCATGATCGCCGCCGCGGCGCGCGCCGCGTCCAGCGCCTCGGGCGTCAGACGTTCGGCGGCCTCGACGCCGAACGCCTCGCGCACCTCGGCGTTGCGCGAAGCGATCGCGCAGGCGAGCAGCAAGCCCCACTTGGTCGGGCCGGCCAGCGTATCCTCGTTGACGAGAATGGAAAGGTTGAGCCGGACGTCCTTGCAGAAGTCCGGCAGGCGCGCGCGCAAGCGTTCGATCGACACCGCTCAGGCGACCTTGAGGACGGCGCCGCCGACTTCGCGGCCGCACGCGCACAATTCGTCGGTCTGCAGCGCGTCGAGCACGCGCAGGGTGTCCTTGGGCGCGCGGCCGACGTTGAGGTTGGTGGCGTAGACGTGCTGGATGACGTTGTCGGGATCGACGACGAAGGTGACGCGGTAGGCGACGCCGGCGGGCGAGCGCACGCCGAGGCCGTCGGTGAGCGAGCCGTTGGAATCGGCGAACTGCCAGATCGGCAGCTTGTGCAGATCCTTGTGGTCGCGCCGCCAGGCGAGCTTGACGTGCTCGTTGTCGGTCGAACCGCCCAGCACCACCGCGTCGCGGTCGGCGAATTCGGAGTTGAGGCGCGCGAATTCGGCGATTTCGGTCGGGCAGACGAACGTGAAATCCTTGGGATAGAAGAAGATCACCTTCCACTTGCCGGGAAAGCTGGCTTCGGTCAGCGTCTCGAACGCGCTCTGGCCGTTTTCCTCGTGAAAATGAAACTTCGGCTTCACGCCGACCACCGAGAAGTGAGGAAGCTTGTCGCCAATTCCGAGCATGATGGTCTCCTTCTTGCGATCGGTTCCGGGGCGCCCGATCCGCTTTAGAATTGTTCTAAGAGAAGACACGCCTGTCCGCCACGTGACCATTTGACGCATTGACAAGCGCCGTCCGCGCGCGGGCGCAAAAAAGGGCGGGGACCAGCCCCGCCCTCGACCTTTCTTCTCAGGGCGCTCTCAGTGCGCGAGGATCGCCAGCAGCAGCAGCGCAACGATGTTGGTGATCTTGATCGCCGGGTTGACCGCGGGGCCGGCGGTGTCCTTGTAAGGGTCGCCGACGGTGTCGCCGGTCACCGACGCCTTGTGCGCTTCCGAGCCCTTCATGTGCTTGACGCCGTCCTTGTCGACGAAGCCGTCCTCGAAGCTCTTCTTGGCGTTGTCCCAGGCGCCGCCGCCCGAGGTC